>Ga0172366_10002469_pt1 | contig 14482 bp, 9 predicted proteins | sample LakKivSesite69cm_FD_114533 | JGI IMG/M metagenome (GOLD analysis project Ga0172366, IMG submission 114533) | Sediment microbial communities from Lake Kivu, Rwanda - Sediment site 69cm | ecosystem: Environmental > Aquatic > Freshwater > Lake > Sediment | place: Rwanda: Western Province, Lake Kivu... | reverse complement strand
TGGGAACCGAGCAGCCGCAGACGGGCGGCGACGAAGCGGCTGCGCCGCCGACTGACGAGGCGGTTCCGCCATCCGAGGACAAGACGGGCGGCGAGGAGCCGGAGAGCGGCACCGGCGGCGAGGAGGGAGTCTCACCGCCATCGGATGCGCCTCCCTGGACCGGCGAGGAGATGGGAATCTGGTGGGACCCGGTAACCGGAGAGCCGATTCCCATCATCGAAGGCTTCGCCAGCCTCGGAATGAAGGGCAGCATCTCGGAGGAAGAAGAGAGCGCGTTTTTCGACACGATCGAGGAGCGTGGTTATGCGGTGTTGTTCGCATACCCCGGGTTGCCTGGGCCACCCCCTGGTATCGATATCGGCAACATGTACGAGATTCAGCTTCCGCCTGGAGTGACCTTTGCCGAGGCATATCGCAGCCTGATGGCGGAGTTCGGCGACCTCATCGCGTTCCTCGACCCTGAAGGGATAGTCGAGTTGCACGAGCTGGCCTCGTTCTAGGCAAGGCTCGTGACCTGTGGTGCGGTGCGTTGTGAGCAGACGGCAACTGCTTCTCGCGCTAGCCCCCATATAGCTTCTTGAGCTGTTCGGAGATGGAGGGGTCGCTGAAGAGCTTGGCCTGCGCGACCGCTTCGTAGTCGCGGAGCACGATGCCGGACTTGTCGTGCAGCTTCGTCAGGGCGGCGAGAATGCGAGCGTCCACTTCCTCGCCGGTGAGAGTGCGCTCCGGATGCTGGAAGACGAGGTGATAGGCGACGCTCTTTGCGCCGGCGGGCACCTGGGGGCCGTGATAGAGGTCGAAGGGATAGACATCGGCGAGCTCGTCTCCGCAGGCTTCGGCGATGAGCGCCTGCGGCTCCGACGCCGGCATCTCGAACGGCATCACGAGAGCCAGGTCGCGCTCCACCCGGGGGTAGGGGGAGTAGGCGTGAAATGATGGCTCCGCCCGCACATAGGGCTGCAACGCGTCCAGCGAGAGCTCGAGATAGGCGAGCGTCTGCTCGATTCCCTCGTCGCGGCGAACCGCATCGCCGACTTCGCCGATGAACCCCAGGAGCGCATCCCCGACGCGAAGCTCGAAGGCGCGCCCTTCGGCAAGCCCGCGACGGGCGACCGGCGAGAGCTTGCACCGCGGGGCATCGTCACCCAGCAGGTAGTCCGCCACCCCCTTGAGGATGAAGAACGGGCTTGCGGCGGCGAAGCTGGGAGGACAGTGCGCCGGAGGAATGAAGTCGCCGCCGAAGAGCAGTCCGAGAGCGCGCTGCTCGTGATACTCCTCGCCGGGGACTTGCAGAAGGTAGCTCTCGCCGGCGGCGAACGGCTGGCGCGAGAAGATGCGACCGAGCTCGAAGAGAAGCGGCGGATTCTCGCCGTGCCGGAGATTGCGCACCAGCGCGGAGACGAGCCCCGGAAGCAGCGTGGGCTTCATATACTGCTGGTCGGCGCTATCGGGATTCAGCATCGCCGCCAGGCTCAGCGGGTCGCCCCAGTAGAGCTGCGCCCGCTGGGCGCTGAGGAAGCCGTAGGACGCGATTTCCTGCGCGCCCAGTTGGAGGAGACGGTCCGCGACCGCGTCTTCAAACGCCAGTGCCGGCTCGGGACCGCCGTGCTTCAGCGGAATCAGCGGGGGTATCTCCGGCAGCGAATCGAACAGGTTCAGCCGCAGCACTTCCTCGGCGAGGTCCTCCTTCGTCTCCAGGTCGTACCGCCAGGAGGGCGGGGAGGCGATGATGCTTTCGCCGGAGGTCTCCGCCGCGACTCCCAGCCGCGCGAGCTTCTCGGCGACGTCCTTCCGCTCGAAAGCTACGCCGAGAGAAGCCTCCAGGAAGGGCAGCGGAAGCTCGATTCGCGAAGGCTTATGGAAGGAGCCGCCGGCGTCGACCAGGCTCTCCGGCAGCGCGCGCGCGGCGCCGATTTCCTCCGCCAGACGGATGAACCGGCGGGCCGCTCGTGGGGGCATTTCCGGGTCGATGCCGTGTCCGAAGCGGAGCGAGCTTTCGCTCGCCAGCCCGAGCCGCTTGCTCTCGATGCGGATGTGGCGGGGCTCGAAGTACGCGCTTTCCAGAAGCACCTGCTTGGTGTCTTCGGCGATCTCGGAATCGAGGCCGCCCATAACGCCCGCCAGCGCGACCGCCTTCTCCTCGTCGGCAATCACCAGGAAGCTGCCGTCGAGTTCGTATTCCTCGTGGTTGATGGCGATGAACTTCTCGCCATCGCGCGAGTTCCGCACGATGATGCCACCGCTGAGCCGACGGCGGTCGAAAGTATGCAGCGGCTGCCCGAGCTCCAGCAGAATGTAGTTGCTCAGGTCGACGATGTTGCTTATCGGCGAGACCCCGCAGAGCGACAGCCGGTAGGCCATCCAGTCCGGCGCCGGGGCGATTTCGGCGACATCGAGAAAGGCGCCGACATAGCGCGGGCAAAGCGCGGGACTCGCGAGCGTAATCGAAGGGCCGCTGGGGCTTTCCGAAGACGCCTCCATCTCGCTGACGGGCGGGAACTTCAGCGGGCGATTGTCGATGGCGGCGACTTCGCGCGCCAGCCCGAGGTGGCTCAGCAGGTCGCCGCGATTGGACACGACCGCGAAGTCGATCGCGGCATCGCCCGCCATCTCGTCCGGCGTCATTTCCCGCGGTCTCACCAGGGGGAAGCGAACCGAAGACAGCCCCAGCTCCTCGAGCGTCGGGATGGACTTCGCTTCAAGGTTGCATCCGACGATGAAATCGTCCGGTATCGCCTGGGCGCGGGAGGTGAGAACATGGCTGGCACCGTCGATTTCGACTTGGTAGCGAGCGCCGGTCTCGGCGGGTCCCAGCCAGGTGACGAGGCGCCCGAACGCGAGGCCGTGCAGATGGGCTTCGAGGGGCAGCAGAATCTCGGCTTCCACGCCGCGCTGGGTGAGCTCGTGCGCGAGTTCCGCAGGCGAATCGCCCACGGAAACGAAGTCACGCAGCCAGGACAGAAGTATGCGCAATGGCGTCTCCTCGAATCCCAGATTATAGCAGGGAGCCGCGTGGTAGAATATAGCCCTATGGTGGGCTGCTCATGATTGTGAGCGCGAGCTTCCTCATCCCGCGCCCCGGTGAAGTGGTAAAGGACGGAGCGGTAGCCATCGAAGACGGCCGCGTGGTTGCGGTGGGGCCGCAAGACGAGATCATGCATTCGCATCCGTCGCGCAGCCACGTTGATTACGGCGATGCTCTGATCACCCCCGGCTTCGTCAATCACCACTGCCATCTGGAGCTCGAATTCTGCCGCGGCCGGGTGGAGTATCACGGCGACTTCGTCGCCTGGCTACAGCGGGTGCGCGACCTCAAGCACGATATGATGGTGCTTCCGGGGTACTTCCCCGAACGCAGCGTGAGCGAACTGCTGGCGAGCGGCACCACGACGCTGCTCGACCACTACACGCTGGAGATGGACTTCGACAGCATCCGCGCGGCGGGATTGCGCTACTTCGGCTTCCGCGAGCTCTTTGATTTCAACAACCACCATCCCGACCTGCACCGCCTCAAGGCGGCTACCGTGTACTCGTTTGCCGTGCACAGTCCGTACACCGCCAGCGCCGAAATCGCGCAGGCGGCGCACCAGATAGCCGGCGAGAACGACGCCGCCATCTCCATGCATCTTTCGGAGATGCGACAGGAGATCGCGTTTATCCAAGACTCCGACCCGTCGGTGGTTGAGCTGCTGCGACGGTCGGGCTCCTACGATGAATCCTGGCGGGGCAAAGGCGTCTCGCCGGTCCGATATTTCTGCGACCTCGGGGTGCTCACTCCGAAGAGCTACTGCGTGCATCTGAACTACGCTCTGCCCGGGGACATCGAACTGCTCAAGCGGAGCGGGGTCACGCACGTTTATTGCCCGCGCAGCCATGCTTATTTCGGTCACCCCGAGCATCCGCTGATGCAGTACCAGGAGGCAGACATCATTTCGTGCCTGGGCACCGACAGCTACGGCAGCAACGACGACCTGAGCATTCTGAGCGAGGCGCGGAAGATGTGGGAGGAGTTTCCGCGGCTGAGCGCAAAGCGGGTCTTCAGCATGTTCACCGTCGCCGGACTGGGGCCGCTGGGCATGCGGAGCGAACTGGGGCAGCTGGCGCCGGGATTCCTCGCCGATATGGCGGTCTGGGCGCAGCCCCAGGGAGAGACCTTCGACGAGCTCGCCCGCTGGCTGGTAGCGTGCGAGCATGCGCTGGCCACCCTGCACGCCGGCGCGGTGGTGCACGAGCTTTGAAGCGCCGTCGGTCCGCAGTCTCGCTTTCCCCCCACGGGCGCCCCGATGCCGTTTCGACGGTGCGCTCCCTGTGTTAGAATAAGGGTGAAGGATTATCGGGAGGGTCTATGTCTGGTCTTACTCGACGCTGGCTATGTGCTTCGTTGCTGCTGAGCGTGATGGCGGCTTTTGCCCTGACCCCTTCAGGATGCGGCGGCGGCGGCAGGCGCCCCCCGTCGGTCGACTCTTTCCACCCGGTCGGCGCTGCGGTGAGCCTGGACAGCGAGCTGGTGGAGCTGGACGCGCTGCCCACGCCGGCGGGAGTGGACGAGGGGGTCTTCAGCAGCCTGAAAACGGCGCTTGCCGAAGCACTGCGGGCGCGAGCGCACGAGCGGATGGCCGCCGCCCCGCCAGTCGGACCGAGCAATGCGGTTGACGACCTCACGCTCGCAGAGGGCGTTGGCAACTGGGTGCTCACCTGGTCGTACAAGAACACCGGAGACTACAACCAGGACGGGACCGTCAACATCCAGGACATCACACCCCTCGCGGTGCATTTCAACGAACCCTCCGGTCCCGAGAACGAGTGGATCAACGGCAACGGGGACGGCGCCATCAACATACTTGACGTCACGCCGCTGGCGGCGGCCTTCTTCCGGGAATGCGCGGGCTACTCCTTGCAGATAGGCAGCGGCCCCGATTCCGGATTCGGCGAGCACCAGTGGGTTGACTTCAGCTCGGCGGTCGGCGAGGGGCGACTGCAATTCGAGGTGGTGCTCCCGATCATAATGGACAAGGCCTATCTGAGGGTGGTGCCGAAAGACTCGGGCGGCGCGTCCGGCCCCGCCTCCAATGTGCGCGGGATTCCCGGCATGGCTTTGAGCGTTACCAGTCTCGGGCCGCGCGGAGGGCTGGAGGGTGCCGAGGCGCAGTTCGTTGCGCAGGTTGACGGGGTGGAGCCAATCTCCTACTTCTGGGATTTCGGTGGCGGCGCGATTCCGGACACGTCCGAGGAGGTCTCGCCGACGGTCGTCCTCGGTCCCGGGGGCATCTACGATGCCAGCCTGGCTCTGGCCAACGACTACTGCGATTACACCTACGAGTTCAGGCTGACCTCGGGAACGGCAGCCGACGCTCCGCAAATCAACGGGGTCGCTCCACCTGGCGGGATCGAAGGAAACAGTGTGCGTTTCACCCTCGACCTGAGCGGAACGGCGCCCTTCACCTATTCGTGGGACTTCGACGGTGCGGGCACGCCGGACACGGCGGCGGTGGCGAGCCCGGAGATTGAACTGGCCGGCGCCGGCTCCTACGATTGCAGCGTGACCGTGAGCAACGATTTCGGACAGGACAGCGAGGAGTTCACGGTGGAAGTGGGCGTGATCGGCAGCCTTCCGCGGGTGACCAGCGTCTCGCCGGCAAAGGCTCCCGTTAATCGCGGGCAGCAGTTCACGGCTGCGGTCTCCGGGGTGCCGCCCTTCTGGTACTCGTGGGATTTCGGCGACGCTGCGGACCCGTCGATATACGAAGAGGCATCCCCCATCGTCAACTTCGTGGTCACCGGCGATGCGGAATGCACCGTGACCGCGTTCAACGTCTACGGCGAGGGCTCGCGGGACTTCACCGTCGACGTGGGTTACGGGCCTGAAATCGAATCGGTTGACTACGACCAGCTTCTGAGCGGACAGACGGCGGCATTCAGTGTGACCATTTCGGCAGGAGAGGGACCGTTCAGCTACTCGTGGAACTTCGGCGGAGGAGCGACTCCGAACACGTCTGCCGAGGAGTCTCCGACGGTGCTCATGGGCGACCCGGGGCTATACTCCGGCTCGGTTACCATGATCAACTACTACGGGCCGGGCACCTATCCTTTCGACTATGAGGTCTTGGGAATCCCGGCTCATGTCGAGGAAGTGGTCCCGACATTCGGCGGCTCGGGCCAGGACATCATGATGATACCGAGTTACCGAGGCACGCCGCCGGTCACCCTGGCCTGGGATTTCGGCGGCGGGGCCGACCCCGACACCAGCGCTGAGGAGACGCCGACAGTCACTCTGGGTGCGGGGGGCGTCTACGGCGCCAGCCTCACCGCGAGCAACCTCTGGGGGGAGCACACCTATGACTTCGACCTGAGCGTCGGGGTGCGGTCGACCGTTGACAGCGGCGGCGTGGGGACCGGCGGACTGTCCGCCTGCATGGTGAACGGGCGACCCGCGGTCGCGTACTACGATGGCATAGCGGGCGACCTGCTGTACTGCCGCGCTGGCGACGAGTGGGGCAACACCTGGGGAACCCCCGTGCAGGTGGATACGAGCAGCGATGTCGGTCGGGATGCGTCGCTGGCGGTTATCGACGGGAATCCGGCGGTCAGCTACCTCGATGCCGTGGTGGGGAATCTGAAGTACGCGCGGGCGAGCGATGCCGACGGCGGCTCCTGGGAGACACCCGTGACTCCGGACAGCACCGGAGGTGTCGCTGGCTACACGACGCTGCTTGAAGTCGCCGGGCGTCCGGCAGTTTCCTACTACGGCGGGATTGGCGACCTCAAGTATGTCCGCGCGAACGACTCGACGGGCGCCACCTGGGGCACTCCTGGTATCGTTTATGGGACCGACGATGTGGGCAAGTATGCGAGCATGGCGATCGTGAACGGGTTTCCCGGCATCGCCTTCTACGATGCTACTGATAAGGACTTGATGTTTGTCCGTGCGGCGGATGCGGAGGGCTTGACCTGGGACTTTCCGGTTGCGCTCGCTACGACGGGTGACGTGGGGGGATGGTGCTCGCTTGCGGTCATCAGCGGGCTTCCCGCGGTGGCGTATCGCAACATCGGGCTGAGCCGCCTTGACTTCGTGGTCGCCAAGAACTCCGACGGGACGCTCTGGAATGCGCCGGTTAGGGTTGTGGAAACGGGCGCGGTGGGCGGATACGAGTCTCTGACGGAGATTTTCCTGTGTCCCGCGATAGGGTTCCAGGACCTGACGGCCAACGATCTGGGTTACGTCCGGGCCTCCAACACGATGGGCACGACCTGGAGCGGGGTGGTCAATCCGGATACGGATGGCGATACGGGCGGTTTCACCGACGGGCTGGTGATGCCCGACGGGCGTCCCGCGTTGGTGACGGTGGAAATGGGCGCCGGGGATATCCGCTTCATCTTGGCGAACGATCTCATCGGAACCGAGTGGCCGATGCCGTAGCGCTTCCGGCTCTCGCGGGCGGGCTGACGCCTTCGGCGGGGCATTCAGCAGCCGAGCAGCAGGTTCTGGCTATGCCGCCTGAGAGCGGAGACGATGCTTAGCGCGGCGAGGCAGCTCGTCTTCGGATTGGCCGGCGACGGGACGTTTTCCAGCGTGAATCTCACGCGACCGGCGGCTCCCGCGGCTTCGATTTCGTGGATGTTCGCCTTCACTTGCGGGTCGCTGACCAGCCTTAACTCCAGCCGATCCAGACCGACCGTCGCGAGGGCGAGCGTAATCGCCACGTTGATGTTGGCGGGGAACTTCTCGTAGACGCCATCCGCCCGTCCTGCATAGACCAGCTCCGGCTCCGTGTTCGCGAGACCGAGAGCGCTCGGCGGCTTGCGCGTGGTCAGGACCACTTCGTCCACACCGGCGAGGCTCATCGCCGAGAGGGCGTCCAGCCCGCCGATGGCGCCGGAAGGGACGATGAGCTTGAGGGAGCTCCCGCCAAGGCGGGACCGGAAGTCGGGAGAGAGGTCGAGCAGTCCGCCCGCGCTCATGATGAAGAGGTGCTTCGCGGCGCCCGACCGCTCAGCCGCGGCAAGCGCCGACTCCGCCAGTACCGGCACTACGGACGCGCTGGCGGCTTCCACGATGACCTCGCAGCCCGCCGCGAGCGTGTCCAGGTCCGCCGCCCGGGCACCGAAATCGGGGAACGCGGAGAGGAAGGCGTCGATGCGCTTCTCGTCAATATCGTTGACCGAGCGCAAATCGTAGGGCAGCGCGTGCTCGATGAGCCCGCGAGCGAGACACGTTCCGATGTTGCCGAGACCGACCAGTCCGAGCGTGAACCTGCGCATAGCGAGAGCATTGTAGCTCAGTCGTCAGGACTGCCCGGGGAGCTCGGGCGGTGGGTCGAGCTTGCCCAGGCGCAAGAGCCGCCGATTGACCGTGTCGCGTGGCGAAGAAGCGACTTCTGCGTTACAATAGGTATGGGAGAAGCGAGGGGAAATCATTCAAAGGAGGGAAAGGATGAAAGACATTCTCAGAGCAGTCGCACGATGGGGAGTACCGCTTGCATTCGCGGGGCTTCTCGCCGGCTGCGGAGGCGGGGGCGGGAGGGTGACTCCTCCGCCGGCGGCGCTTACCATCGTATCCGTCAACGCGCCCGGCGGCGACGTCGGGAGTACCGGGTTCTTCCAGGCGGAGGTCAGATGCGCTTCCGCCGTCGGCTACGACTGGGATTTCGGAGCCGGAGCGATTCCGATGACTTCCGCTGACGCCAGACCGACTGTCGAGTTCAACGGGGCGGGCACCTATTCCGGCAGCCTAACCGCTGTCGCCGGGGAGCTTTCGGACTCATTCGATTTCACCTACACGGTGAGTCCCCGTACTTCAACGGTATCGGAGCTGGCGACCATCCCCACATCGCAGGGGCCGGTCGTCATCTGGGCGTGGGTGGACTCCGATGCCGACAGCGCCACCGTGTTCCGGGACGGCGAGGCGGTGGGCACGGTCGAGCCGCCGGTGTTCTACTTCGAGGATTTCGGAGCAGATGCGGGAGTGCATGCGTATCGGGTCGAGGGAACGCAAGAGTCGGCGCTTGTCTTCGACAGCGCGTCAGTCGCCGCCAGTGCCGCCGACGAGGGCGAGAACCTGTATCTGCTGGCGGAGCCGAAGGAGCTCGCGGTCGGGGACGAGTTCCCGCTCGTCTTCTATGTGGCTGACCTCGGGCGTCCGCTGATAGGCGTGCCGCACATGTGCGCCGAGGTGGAGGTTCCGGGAGCAGTCTCCTGTACCGCGAGCGGTGAGCCGCCACCCGTAGACACGGGGAATCCGGGCACGCAGTACGATGACGGGCACCCGCTGCCGGACGGCATCTGGGCGGTGCCAGCGAACGGTGCGAGCACCGTGGGTTACTTCTCGAACGTAGCTGACGGTAGTATGGACTTCTTTGTCGCCTTGCAGCGGTCAAGTTGTCCTGATGGCATCGCTCCCGGCGCTTCTGGAGCGCTCGGAACGATTGAGCTTCGTCTCGATCAGGCAGGGCAAGTTGGCTTCTCGGTCCGCGCGGAGGCAGAAGTGCCGGTGAACTTCTACGCCGACCCGCAGATGAACGGCTGGAACTACGGCGCTATACTTCGCTGGCGCTCAACCCGTTCGCCATCGGGGAGGCAGTCGCCCCGCCTCAATCCGAGGCGGAGTTCAACCCGCGAGAAGGGAATCCGCCGGGAGACTACAATGAGGATGGCGTGGTGACCGTACTCGATGTCACGCCGATTGCGATGTGCAATGGTGAGGACGTGAGCGAGCATCCCGAGGACGCGCATATTGATGGCAACGGCGACGGCGTCATCGACCTGTTGGACGCGTTCATAATGGTGCTTCACTTCGGGGAAAGTGCGACCTAGGAGGTATCCCGGGGAGGGTTGGCGAAGCGGAATCCGGCCTTGCTGGCGGACGATATGACGGTTGCGCTCGCGGATGGTAAACTATATGTGAGCGCAGCGATGGGCGTGCCTGCGCCCGGTGGACTGCGCGTGCACGAGACATGATGAAGGAGCGGAAGAAGATGGGACTCATTCGTGATTATCGTCTGGGGGCGGCGTTTGCCGCCCTGATTCTGGTTCTCGCCTTAACGGTCCTGCTGCTGGTGGCGTGCGGAAGGGGGAAGAGTCCGGCCACGCTTACCGCGCAGGTTTCCCCGGTCGCGGAACAGCTCGCGGAGCTTGAGGAGCTGACAGCGCCTCCAGGCGTGGATGCGGGTGTGTTTCAAGAGCTGAAGGATGCCCTAGCGAATGCGCTCAGAGCTCGCGGTGCGGTGAAGCTTGTAGCAACCCCTCCGCCACAGACCCCGCAGAATGCTCCGACGCTCACGGCGACGCCGAGCAGTGGCGTCTACTTCACGTTGCGGTGGAAGTACCGCAACTCCGGCGACTACAACCAAGAAGGGACCGTGAACATCATGGATATCACGCCGCTGGCGGCTCACTTCCAGGAATCGGTTGCCGATTATCCGGAGATTGAGCCTATCGATGGCAGCGGCGACGGCGCGATAACGATTCTCGACGTCACGCCTCTGGCAGCGGGCTTCTTCAACGACTGCGCCGGCTACCTGGTGAAGGCGGCGACCAGCCCGACGGCTACATTCGATACCCTCGATACGGTCGTGCTGGCTGACGCACTGGAGGGCCCGGGGCGATTGTCGTTTGAATACCAGGTGGACGCCGCGACGAATCACGCGTTCAAGGTGGTCGCGATTGACGGGCCGGGTGCGGAAGGCGCGGAGTCGAACGTGGTGCAGGCTTCGGCGGTCGCGCCGGACATCACCGCGGTCAGCCCGGATTCCGGCAACGTCGGTGACGAGATTCTGTTCGAGGCGACGGTGACCGGCAGCCAGCCGATGAATTTCCACTGGAGCTTCGGTGGCGGAGTCACCGAGGATCCGCCTGATTCCAGCGCTCCCTATGCCACGGTGACGCTGGGGAGCGCCGGCGAATACGACGGTTCGGTGACGGCTACGAATGCCATTGGCGAGGATGCATTCGATTTCCACTACGAGGTCATCTACGTAGGAGAAGCTCCCGACATCACCAACGTGTCGCCGACCGGCGGCTCGCCGAATCAGGAGAGGACGTTCACCGCCACTGTTACGGGTGACGTGCCCATCACCTACGACTGGAATTTCGGGGGCGGCGCGACCCCCAACACCCCGCAAACGGATGTGCCGGAGGTTATGGTGACCCTGTCAGGGACCGCCGGGGATTACTCGGCGTCGCTCACGGCGACCAACGGCGCTGGCAGCGACAACTACCCGTTCATGCTCCACATCAGCTCGGTGAATCACCCGCCGACGGTCACGGTGACGGTGAACCTGGGTGACCTGAGCGAGATTACCGCGGAGGCGGATGACCTCGACGGTGACGCGCTGAGCTTCGCCTTCGGGTCGTCCGTCCCGCCCGACATGTTCCTTGAATTCGCGCCGTACTCAATCCCCCCCACCACCGAGTATACACAGGTTTGCCGGCTTTACCACTGGTATTTGGGTGACGCCGAGCCCTGGCACGGTGTGCCGTCGTGCACGGTGAACGACGGACAGGCATCGGGGGCCGATGACGCCGCTATACAGGCGTATGCGTACAACTGCACAGGCGAGGATGCTTCCATCAATCTGATGACGGTCGGGGACAGCGTGAAGGTGGGCGAGGAGCTCCGGGCAGTCGTCTACTTCTACACCTCGGCGTTCGACGTGCGCGAGTTCCCGGCTATCCGTGTCGAGTTCGAGGATAAGCTCGATGTCGACCCGGCGGACAGCTACAACGTGGGCACGTGGGGACCGGAGGGACTTGACCCTGACTTTGCAGACGGTCTGTTCTGGATGTCGTTTGACACCGCTGGCAGCAAGATACTTCCGACGCCTTCCGAGTACAGCACCTTCGGGCCGTTTGACGCCGACTACTGGATTGGCGGCGTACAGGTGCCGCCGGGACGGAAGTATATCGAGGCACGGGCGCTTCCAGACGGCGGCACCTATGCGCAGACTGCGGGCGGTCACGGCTTCATCTTCAACTTCGAGTTCATCGCGGTGGCAGCCGGAACCGCACACGTGCGCTTCATAAGCCAGTATTCCGAAACCGAGGGCGGCGAAGTCCTCGACGGCACCTACTACACCTCGACCACCGGCGGCGAGCACCACCTGTTCGACGTGCTGACGGAACTGGACGTCGAGGTGACGGGCTAGGGCGAATACGGGCTTTTCGCATTGCTCAGCTCTCCGCGCTCGGTGAGAAGGTTGACGCGGGGAAGGCGCGGCGCGGGTTGCCGCTATCCCACTTCGAGCATCCGCTGGACTGCGTCGAAGGCCCGCTTGCGGATGTCTTCGGGAAGCGTAATCTCGGGCGCCCGTTTCTCCATGACCTCAAGCACGCGCGCGAGCGTGTTGCGTTTCATCGTGGGGCAGGTTACCAGCGGTCCCGGGAGGATGAAGGTCTTGCCCGGATGCTCGCGCTCCAGGCGGTGCAGGAGGCCGACCTCGGTGCCGATGATGAAGGCGTCGCGCTCGCCGCTCATCTCCCGGACGAATCGCATAATGCCGGAGGTGGAGCCGACGCGGTCGGCGAGGTCGATGACGTCGGGGGTGCATTCGGGATGCACCAGCACCGCCGCCTGCGGATACTGACGCTTCATCTTGCGGATGTCGTCGGCGAACACACGGTGATGCGTGGGGCAGTAGCCGGCGGCGAAGTGCAGCTTCTTGCCCGTGAAGCGCTGCACATACTCCCCCAGGCTGCGGTCGGGGACGAACAGGACCTCATCGCTGTCGAGGGAGTTCACGACCTGGATGGCGTTGGCGGAAGTGCAGCAGATATCGGAGATCGCCTTGACCTCGGCGAGGGTGTTCACATAGGCGACGACCGCCGCGCGGGGATACTCCTTCTTGAGAGCGGCCACCTGGGGGGCGCGGACCTCATCGGCCATGGGGCAGCGCGCTTCGACCGTCGGCATCAGCACCTGCTTGTCGGGGCTGAGAATCTTCGCCGTTTCGCCCATGAAGGTGACGCCGGCGAAGACGATGACCTCGGCGTCGGTCGCCGCAGCCGTGCGCGCGAGTTCGAGGCTGTCGGCAACGAAGTCGCCGATGTCCTGCACTTCGGGCAGCGTGTAGTTGTGCGCGAGAATGACCGCCTTGAGTTCCCGCTTGAGCTGAAAGATGCGCTGCACGATGGGATTGCCCGCCAGGTGGGCGGGCGGGCCAAAGCGGTCGTCGGTGCCCGCACCTTCGGCGGTCGCGGATTTGGGGGCGCGATTGTCGGAAACCTGCTCGTTCACAAAGTCGGTCATACTCCTTGCGCCTATTATAGGCTAAACAGCGGGATTATCGCAGGCACTCGCGCGGGCCGTTCGCCTAGCGCGCAGCGTGCGCGGCGGTTGACGCCGACCGAGAAGAGCCATAGAATGATCGCGGGAGGACACGTATGCCAAGAGTATTCGACGATCCGAAAGAGGAACGGGCGTATCTCAAGCAGGTGAAGACGGAGCTCGACGCCTGCCAGACCAAGGCCGAGGTGGCGGAGCTCTGGAAGCGCCATTATCTGAAGGTCGGGCACAAGAAGCTGGGCCGGCTGCTGGTGGGACGAAGCGTCGAGAGCGCGATGGGGCGTCGGAAAGAGCCCGGCGAGGAGTAGGGCGGCTTTTCCGGGCATTCGACTGCAACGCCAGGGCGCTCCCGCCCAGGAGAACCAATGTCGCACGGATGGAAAGTCGGCGTCGCGGTGGTGGGAACGCTTCATTGAGCCAGACCTGAAATTAGCCTGTGGATGCCACCGGATTCTCCACCAAGCTGGCGTTCTCATTTCCAGCACTGACTACTTACGTGGAGTGAACCACTCTGGCCAGCCTTCGCGCGGTTGAAACCCAAGCTTCAATGCTTTCTCCATTCGCGCACAGGCTTGGTCGACTCGACCGAGACCGTGGAGCGCGACACCCCAGTAGAACCAGAAAGGCGCGTGGTCTATGTACAATGCTTGGACTTGCTCAGCCAACGCATTGGCCCAGGAGTACTCCCGTGAGAGAACTGCACGAAGTAGTTCACGCAGCGGCGATCGGCGGGCTGGTGCTCCAAGCACGTTCACAGCAGCCTGCAAAGCTGGCGAGGCCCCATCTAGGCTTGTCGGGGCTTCCCCTGCATCAATGACACTCTCTAGCTTGTTCCAAGCAAGGAGCTCCCTCATCGGCCTCAGGACCTTCGCGACTTCCTCAATAACACCTGCTCCTACTCCGAATCTGTCCGCAAGATAGGACCATTCTTCGTCCCTGTCCAGGCGGTGAACCCGAAGGTCCTTGAAGCGGCGAGGAATGTGTTCGCTATAGAACACGACTGGAACCACCGCCTCTTCTGAATGCTCTTGGCGAAAGGCCTCGAATTCTCGTTTGCAGGCAGGCGACCGGTTCCACGCTTGGGACCAAACGACGATGAACCACTCACAGGCGCGGGCGGCTTCCGTCGTCTCGCTCGAGATCGAACCGTGAAGCAACGGTCTATCCCACCAGACCGTGAGCCTCCACGATTGCAGGATGATGTAG
>Ga0172366_10002467_pt1 | contig 14488 bp, 11 predicted proteins | sample LakKivSesite69cm_FD_114533 | JGI IMG/M metagenome (GOLD analysis project Ga0172366, IMG submission 114533) | Sediment microbial communities from Lake Kivu, Rwanda - Sediment site 69cm | ecosystem: Environmental > Aquatic > Freshwater > Lake > Sediment | place: Rwanda: Western Province, Lake... | reverse complement strand
GGTTTTAAGGAGTTAGGAGCATTGCCGAAGCTTTATCTTTATGAGGCGCTTGGCTCTTGCGGGGCTGGGCTAATTAGCCTTTTGATGGTCGGAAAGATAAGCGCGGTTGGACAGATTTTTCTCTGCGGATTTTTAATGATGCTTTGTGCGAGCTTGGCTTTAAAAGCAACCAGGCTCAAAATCATAGCTACCACTGCCAGCCTTTTGCTGTTTGGTCTGCTGATGGTGTTTTCTGGAAGGGTAGAAGATTTTTTAGCCAGGGTCAGATGGCAAGGACAAGAACTGATTTTAGAAACCGAAAGCAAATACTCAACGATTACCATCACCAAAAGTGGTGAGCAGACCAATTTCTGGCTGGATGGCTTTTTAGCGTTCAGCTTTCCGGAGCCGGAGCATTTTGAGTATATAACTCATTTAGGGCTTTCAATGGTTGAGAAGCCGAGTAGAGTGCTACTGATTGGAGGAGGTTTAGGAGGGAGCGCGCAGGAGATTTTCAAGCATCCGATAGAAAAACTGGTTTATGTCCAGATTGACCCAATGCTCACTGAACTGGAGGCGAGCTATTTAGAGGGTTTTGATTTGCTCAGGCAGGACCCCCGGATAAGAATTATTCATCAGGACGCTCGGATTTTTTTGAAAAATTCAGAAGATAAATTTGATGCAATCATCATCAATCTTCCCACTCCCGAGACTGCGAATCTTAATCGGTATTACACCAAAGAATTTTATGAGCTGGCAAAAAGCCATCTTGAGGCAAGGGGGGTTTTGAGCCTGAGCATTGGCTCTTGCGGGAATTATTTATCAGACGCTCAGGCGAGTCTTTTGGCAAACACTTTATCAACTCTCCGTTTGGTTTTTGGTAAGGTTTCGGTTCTTCCTCTGGAGCAAAATTATCTAGTGGCAAGTGAAAAAAGTCCCTTGATAACTGAAGACCCAGAGCAAATTCTATCTCAACTGGAAAATAGAGGCGTAAAAACCAAATTTGTCCGGGATTATTATTTAAAGGATAATCTGAGCACGGAGCGATTGGCTTCGGTTGAGAAAAGGCTAAAAGGATTCATAAAGCAGTTGACTAACACTGATTTAAATCCCCGGGCTTATTATCTATCCATTTTACTCTGGCTGGAGCAGGCTAATCCGAGTTTGCGGAATCTGGTTAAAAAAATTTTGAATTGGCAAAAAAGTTTTTTTTATTTAGCGGTTTTGGGATTATTTTTAATTTGGCTTTTGATAATTTTCTTGAAGAAAAAGACCGGATTTGCTTTAATTTCAATTTTTTCTGTGGGGCTGGTGGGAATTGGAGCAGAAATGGTTTTACTGCTCGGATTTCAAGTGGGATATGGATATGTTTATTATCTGCTCGGGATATTGGCATCTGGATTTATGGTCGGGCTTTCTTTAGGCGCATACTTTTATGAGCATTATAAGGAGCGCTTATCCAGGCAAGCGTTTAGGAGCTTGTTATTGGTTTTGTTAGGAGAAGCCAGCTCGGTATTTTTGAGCTGGTTAATCTTGAAAATGTTTTTGGGCTATTTTCCGGGCGAGATATTTACGGTTATCCTGTTTTTCTTGGTTTTAGTTTTGGTCGCATTTTTCTCCGGGGTTTGTTTTTTGCTTTCCGCATATACTTTTAAAAAGGAGGCTCGGGCTGGCTTAGGAGCAACTGCGGGTTGGGTCAATGCCCTGGACCATTTTGGCTCAAGTGTCGGTGCATTTTTGGTTTCTGTGCTTTTGATACCGCTGTTTGGACTTGGGTTCGCATTGGGCTTTTTTGCGCTCTTAATCATCATCGGGATAATTTCCTCGCTGGTGTTAGTCAGGTTTAAACGGGCTGGCTAAGTTTTGCTCTGGGTGTTTTTTTGCGCTTTGGGTTGAATTTTAATAAAATATCATTAACTTGAACAGGAAGTTCAGAAAGGAGTTATGGGATGGAAGTGATAGAAAAAGCGCTTAAAGAGAAGCGGAAGAATTTGACCGAGTATGAGTCCAAGCTGGCTCTCAAAGAATATGGGGTGCCAGTGACCAAAGAATTTTTAGTGAGAAATGCCAAAGAGGCAGTGGCAAAAGCAGAGGAGATAGGCTATCCAGTGGCTTTAAAAGGCTCTGGCCCAGAACTGCTCCATAAGACCGAGCTGGATATAATCCGGCTGAACTTGAAAACCCCCAAAGAATTAAGGAATGCTTTTCGGGAGATTAAGGCAAACGCGGGGAAAAAACTGAAAGGCGCGCTGGTTCAAGAGATGGTAAAGGGGCAAAGGGAGCTGGTAATTGGCTTGATAAGAGACCCGCAGTTCGGTCCCTGTGTGATGTTTGGTTTGGGAGGGATTTATACCGAGATATTGCGGGATGTATGTTTCCGGGTCGCGCCGATTACTGAGCAAGACGCTTATCAGATGTTTGAGGAGATAAAAGGCAAGAAAATTTTGGATTCATTCCGAGGAATGGCGCCAGCAGATAAAAAAACTTTAGCCCAGGCATTAGTAGGATTAGCTAAGTTAGGAGTAGAAAATCCTTCAGTCAAAGAGGTGGATGTCAATCCCTTAATTCTCACCAAAGAAGGCAGACCGGTAGCGGTGGACGCGCTGGTAGTTCTGAATGAGGAGGCTAAGAAGTGAGCGAAAATTTATCTGGTCTCCGGAGAATGTGTTATCCGGAGGCGGTAGCGGTATTTGGCGCATCCCCTAATCCGGAGAAATGGGGCTTTGGAATTTTACATAATCTTATTCAGGGAAAATTTCCGGGAAAAATCTATCCCATCAACCAGAAGCGGGAAGAAATTTTAGGGGTTAAATGTTATTCTTCCTTGGCTTCGGTGCCTGGACCGGTTGACTTGGTGGTGATTGTGGTTCCGCCAGAACAACTTGGGATAGCAGTGGAGGACTGTATTAAAAAGCGACCTGCAGGAGTGGTGGTGATAACTGCCGGGTTTGGAGAGGTGGATGAGGATGGGAAACGGAAAGAATTAGAGATGGGAAGGAGATTTCAGGACGCAGGGATAGTAGGCTTGGGACCAAATTGTCAGGGGATGATGTGCGCTCACTCTAATCTTTTTGCCCAATATGTCTGGCTATTTCCCACTCCTGGGAAAATTTCCATCCTCTCCCAGAGCGGAAATGTAGGCGTAAGCATTTTAGGAAGGGGCGCCTGGCATGGAATCGGGTTCAGCAAGTTTTTCAGTTATGGCAATGAGGCAATCACGCCAATTTCTGACCTGCTGGAATACCTGGGAGAAGACCCAGATAGTGGAGTGATTATGGTCTATGTTGAAGGAATCAAGGATGGGGGGAAGTTTTTCCGTGTTTTAAGCAATGTTTGTTTAAAAAAACCAGTTGTGATTCTTAAAGGGGGCGTGACCCAGGCAGGAGCTAAAGCGGTTAGCAGTCATTCTGGGGCAATGGCTGGAAGTATGGAGATATTTGAGAGCGCTTGTGAGCAGGCGGGTGCGATTTTGGTTTCGGATTTAGATGAGCTTTTTTATGCGTCAGTGACCTTTGCCGGGCAACCGCTTCCCAGAAGCAAAAAAATCGGGATAATCACCTGGGGAGGAGGCTGGGGGGTGTTAGCGGCTGATGAATGCGCTCGGTTAGGACTTGAGCTACCCCGGGTGCCAGAGGATTTGGTGAAGAGCTTGGGTGAATTTTTGGCATATCGCTGGAGTCGGAACAATCCGATTGATTTGGCCGCAAGCGGGGGACAAACCGCGCTGATAAAGGTTCTGGAGCTGGTCGCAAGAAGTCCTGTGTTTGATGGCATAATTCATATTGGGATAGGCTTAAGCGCGTTTGCTCGGCTGGTGGTGGAGGGGTCTTTTTATTTTGGAAGAGATGACCAGGTTAAACTGCGGGAGCTTTTTATAAAAGGTGCGAGGAAAATAGATGAGATTTTAGCGCAAAAAATGCTGGAGCTAAGTCAGGAATTGGGCAAGCCAATTTTAGCGACTTCTGATACCGCAAGCACCCCGAGTGAAGAAAATATCGCCTGGCAGGTGCTTAAAGAAAAAAATCGGTTGATTTATCCCACGCCCAATCATTCTGCTCGGGCAATGAGTTATTTGGTTCGGCATCAGGAGTTTCTTGCTCGGAAAAATAAGGGATAAAATGTTCAAAAGCCTTTAAAGCTGGTAAAATAAAATTTAATAGATGAAAGAGCGAACTGCGATTTTTCAAGACTTATTTTTCTGGCTTTCCATGTTATTGGGCGGATTTTTCCTTTCTTTAACCCTCTGGTTTGGCTTTGGGATGGACCAATCAATCTATGCTTATTCTGCCTGGGTCTGGAAGGAATATAAGTTATTGCCGTATATAGGTGCCTGGGATGGAAATTTTCCAGGGATTTTTATTATTCATCGTTTGGCATTGGAGATTTTTGGAGGGAGTATTTTAGGTTTTAGGATTTTTGACTGTTTAATTCAGCTGAGTGGTTTGGGAATGGTCTATTATCTTGCCCGGGAGCTTTCTGGCTCAAAATTAGCGGGCTTATTTTCAGGTGTAGTTTATAGCCTTTATTATTTTGGATTGGGCAATGTTGGAGTGGGTCAAAGAGAGGGATCTATCCTTTTCCTTTTGCTTTTAGCCATTATTTTAAGCTTAAAATTAGCTGAGCAAAGATATTTAAGGGCAATTCTGGTCGGGCTTTTAGCGGGGTTCATATTTTTGATTAAACCTCATTATGGCTTATATGGAGCGATATTCGGGCTGTTTTTTCTAATTGAGGGAAAGGAGAAAAAACCCGTCAAGGTCTTATTGGAATTATTCATCTTTAGTTTTTTCCTTTTGGTTCCTGCCTTGGTGATAGTTTTTATCTACTTAAGAGCGGATTATCTTCAGGAGCTTTATTATGCGACTATCTGGTTTAATTTTGAGATATATAACAAATCGGTTAATTATCCGTTTGGGTTAAGCTGGTTTTTGTTCAGGATTCCGAGCGGGACTTTTTTAGACCATCCCTTGATTTTTGTTTCTGGATTATTTGCACTTCTCGTGATGAGCGGAAAAAGCAAAGGATTTGAGAAAGGAAAATGGCAGTGGCTTGTGATTGTTCTGCTTTTGATGAGTTTCATTTCTTATCAACTTCAAGCCAAGTATTTTCCATATCATCTTATCCCGTTCTGGGGGCTGATGATACTAATTTCAAGTGCGGGCTGGGCTTGGATTGGGAAGCGATTAAAGGAAGATAGTGATTTTAAGCGAGGAAATTTATTAATTGGAATTTTCTATTTTCTTTTAATGATATTGGTCTTGATGGAACAAAATCTGGATGTAATTCGGTTCTGCTCCAGGTATTGTTTTAGAAGCTTGGATGAGGCCTATTCCGCCAAAGTTGGGAACTATGACCCGCATCTGGCGAATGAGCAATATCAGGCGGTGAGATATTTAGAATCTATGATAATTGATGAGGACCAGTTAGAATTTTTTGGCGCCTATCCTTTAGTTCCTTATCTTTTGAAAAAGAAATTACCGAGTCGGTTTGTCTGTGTTCAACATTTATTGCTTATGCCCGGCGATGGCAAGCCAAGACCTTTACAGGAAAAATGGATAGAGGAATATAGTCAGGCGGTGATAACAGCTAAGCCTAAATTTTTTCTGATTAGCGATTATATTCCGGGCTTTAGGACCTTTAATTTAAGCTCTCCATATTTAAGCCAGGCTCTTGCAAAAAGCTTCCCCGAGTTAAGTAATTTTTTGAATGAAAATTATAGATTGATAAATATCATAGGCGGGATTCAAATATATGAGTTAATTGATGAAAATTCAGACAAAAAATAGGCTCTAAAGAAGTATTGTTCACGATAATTATTGGTTTTAAGAAATTAGGATATAATAAAAAATATGAATAACCAGATTGAGCTTTCAGTGGTGATTCCGATTTATAATGAGGAGGAGATACTGGCTTTACTTTTTGAGCGGTTGGAAAAGGCGCTTTCCGGGATTGATTATGAACTGGTTTTTGTAAATGATGGCTCAAAAGACCGAAGCGGAGAGATAATTGAAGCTTATCATCAGAAGAATTCCCGAGTGCGGTTAATAGAATTATCTCGGAATTTTGGGCAATATCTGGCAGTAAGTGCGGGTTTGAGCAAGACTCGGGGAAAGGCAGTGGCAGTGATGGATGCGGACCTTCAGGACCCTCCGGAATTGATTCCCCAGATGCTTGAGAAATGGAAAGATGGGTATCAAGTGGTGGTCGGAGCTCGTCTCACCAGACCAGAGCAAGGATTAAAAAAATGGGGGCTAAAGCTGTTTAATCGGATTTTTATCTGGTTATGTGATTATCCGATTCCAGTTAGAGGTGGATTTGCGCTGATGGACCGAAAGGTAGTGGAGGAGATTGGTAAGCTTCAAGAGAAGCATCGCTATTTGCCTGGACTTCGGAGCTGGGTGGGATTTCGGCAGATAGAAATCTGGTATGACCGGAAGGAGAGAATTGGTGGCACTACCAAGTGGAATTTTTTTAAGTTATTGACTTATGCTCTGGATGCGATTTTCAGTTTCAGCCATAAGCCCTTGAGACTTACCTGGATGATAGGGTTGGTGATTAGCATAATTTGTTTTATTTATGGAGCGGTTTTAGTGGTGTTAAGAATCATTGGGATTGGGGTGGTGAAAGGGTTCACCACTTTAGCGGTGGTCTTATTTTTCTTGGGAGGGGTGCAATTGATTGCGATTGGGATTTTAGGGGAATATCTGGCTCGGGTATATGATGAGGTGAAGCAAAGACCACTTTACATTATTGCTCGGGAATATCCGAGCATAAAATCAGAACAATCATAATGTCCAGAGGTAAGAACTCGGTATGGATAAAAATATTTTCTGATGGAACTTAAAGAAATTTATTTATTTGCCAGAATTGAGAAGGAACATTTTTTTTACCGAGCGAGAAGAGAATTAGTAAAATATTGGCTTAAACTGCTTTTTCCAGACCCCGGGAAAAAGCCAGTGGTAATAGATGCAGGAGCCGGCAGTGGAATTCTGCTCAAAGAGATAGAACAAGTTTGCTCCTCAGTAATTGGCTGTGACCTTTTCTTTGACCCAAAAATTTCAAAAGAATACTCCCGAATAGTTAAAGCGAATGCCACCACGCTACCCTTTCCAGATAATTTTTCAGATGCGACCATTGCTTTGGACCTGCTTGAGCATCTGGAAAATGACCTTCTTGGGCTTAAAGAATTAAAAAGAATTACCCAGCCCGGTGGATACATAATCCTGAATGTCCCGGCTTTTTGGTTTTTGTTCAGTGATTGGGACCAAGCAGTTGGACATAGGAGAAGATATAATAGGAAACAATTAAAGGCACTTACCGAAGACACCGATTTAGAAATAGTCTTTATTCGCTATGTGAATTCACTTCCGTTCCTGCCCATATTTTTATATCGTCAACTGCGCTCCGGACTGGGATTGGGAAAAGGAGAACGGCTGGAGGATAAATTACCACCCCTCTGGCTGAACCAGCTTTTGCTAAAGGCTTTTATTGCCCAGGGCAAGAGAGGCTCGGTCAGCTTGCCATTTGGGGTCAGCTTATTTGCGATTCTGGAAAAGCCGGAGAACTAATTCCGGAGTTTATTTCTCTAATAATTAGGGAAAAAGCAATAAACTGGGTTTTGTTATTTTTCCCAAGAAATGATAATTTAGATTAAGTAGGTAGTGTGCTGGGGATTGTCAAACAAGGGAGATTACTTTTCCGAATGGTCTTTAGGGACCTGCGGAGTAAGTATGTTGGAAGCCTGGGAGGTATTTTCTGGGCGGTGCTTAATCCTTTGCTATTGCTTTTGGTGTTCACCTTTGTTTTTTCTATAGTTTTCCGGGCTAAATTTGGGAGCGAGACCGGGATAGGGATTAGCGCACTTTACATTCTTACTGGCTTAATTCCCTGGTTAGGTTTTCAAGAGGGAGTGGCTCGGTCTAGCGGTTATTTGATAGAGAATCGGAATCTAATCAGCCGAGTTCGGTTTCCCATAGAGGTTTTACCGTTGGTGCCGGTGCTAAGCGGATTTTTAGGACAGCTAATCGGGTTTTTAGTAATTATTTTCTGGGCAGGCATCAAAGGGAAATTATTTATACAGGGACTATACTTTTTACCGGTCTGGATGATATTTCAGGTGTGTTTTACCGTGGGCTTGAGCTATTTTTTTTCTGTGCTCGGGGTCTGGGTAAGGGACTTAATTCAGCTGGTTCCGGTTTTGCTTTTGGTCTGGATGTATGGCACACCGATTTTTTACCCGGAAAATTTAGTTCCAGAGAGTTTTCAATTTATGATTAGGCTAAATCCCTTTGCGCAATTGGTGATTGGTTATAGAAGTCTGATTCTGGAGGGGAGATTGCCAGGGCTGGGTAATTGTCTTATTGTCTCAGGCTGGGTTTTGGTAAGTTTAGGAATAGGCGCAGTGGTTTTTTTAAATTTAAGGAGAAATCTTTCGGACCGACTTTAAAATGTTAGTTTCAGTCCAAAACTTAACCAAACGATTTCGGGTTTATCCCAGGCCAAGGTTTTGGCTTTATGAGAAGCTATCATTTGAGAAAAAAATTTATCATATAGAGGTGTCTGCGCTTAAGGATATTAGTTTTGAGTTGTCTAAAGGAGAGACCCTCGCGCTAATTGGAAAGAATGGCGCGGGTAAATCCAGTTTATTAAGACTTTTAGCCGGAATTAGTTATCCTGACTCGGGCAAAATTGAGCTTCAGGGAAAAGTAGGGGCATTACTGGAATTGGGGAGTGGGTTTCATCCTGAATTTATTGGTCGGGAGAACTTAAAACTGAATGGAATGATAGCGGGATTTAGCGCCCGGGAGTTGAAAAATAAGATAGAGGAAATGATAGAATTTTCTGAGCTGGGGAGTTTTATAGAGCTTCCGGTTCGGACCTATTCGGATGGGATGTGTCTGCGTTTAGGGTTTTCTTTGGCGCAAGCGCTTGAGCCAGATTTGTTTCTTATTGATGAGGCGCTGGCAGTGGGAGATGAGTATTTCCGGGGAAAATGTCTCAGACGAATGTTAGAGCTAAAGGAAAAAGGAACCGCAATGGTAATAGCCTCGCATGACCTGACAATGGTTCGTGGACTTTGCAGTAAAGCGATTTATTTAAAGCAGGGAGAAATCCAGAGAATGGGACCGGCAAGTGAGGTGGTTGAATGTTATCTGGAGGATATTTATTTAGAGGCAATGGGAAAGAAAGCATTTGAGCTAAGCGCGCCGGATAAAGACTGGAAGAGAAGAGGAACCGGAGACGCAAGGATTATTGCGGTGCGGATGAGGAATCAATCTGGTAAGGAGAGTGATTTTTTCATAACCGGAGAAGAGCTAGAGATAGAGTTTGAGTATTACTCTGGACAAGAGGTTAAGGAGCCTTTATTCGGAGTAAATATATTCCGAAGCGATGGGGTGTTGGTAATTAGCACTAATCAGGAATGCGCTTTATTTTCAGGGGCGGAATATAATCAGAGGGTTGAAAATCAGTTAGGGAGAGCTATTCCAGGAGAACATAAAGGAAGAGTTAGTTATCGGTTTAAGAATTTGCTTGTTCCTGGTCGGTATCAACTTTCAGTGAATATCTTTAAGGGAAGGAGTGGCGCGTGTATTCCAGTGGATGAGGTGTTTGATGTGATTAGATTTGAGGTGGGCGTAGGAAGGGTGATTGACCGAGGAGTATTTATCAATTCCGCCAGCTGGAGGATTAGTTAAAAATGATTTTGATAAGAAAAAAAAGCCCTTTGGCAAAGAAGCAAGAAAATCTGGCGCGAGCCAAAAAAAGCTGGGAAAAAGGAGAGGAGAAAGCTCAGCATTTTCCATTAGTGATTTATCTTGAGCCGACCAGCATCTGCAACCTTTCCTGCCCAATGTGTCCAGTGGCGATTGGGCTCAGCGAATATAGTTATCCGGAGAAATTATTATCTTGGGAACTAATTGAGAAAATGGAAGAAGCATTAGAAAATGGATTGCGCTGTTTTTTAAGTGGAGGCGGAGAGCCTTTTCTTCACCCAGATTTTTTGGAAATCATTAAGTTCATCAAGAAAAGGGAGCTGGAGATTATTTTTAACACCAATGCCACGCTTATCACTCAGAAGATTGCTGAAGAATTAGTTGCTTTACAAGTGGATTGCATTTCCATTTCGGTGGATGCGGTTGACCCAGGGGTTTATCGCAAGATTCGGAAAGGCGCGGAGCTGGACCAGATATTTGATTCAATCAATCTACTGAATCAAGCCAAGCGGAAAAATAATTCAACCAAGCCTTATTTAAATATGCAATTTACCCTGATGAAAGAAAACTTTAATCAGCTTCCCCAGACCATCGGTTTAGCGAAAAAATTGGGAATTAATCATCTGGTAATAGAGCCTCTGAGTTCGGTTTTTTGCTTTGACCGGCAATACAACGAGTTTTTTAAACAGCAATATCTGGCAATAGAAGAAAAACTAATTGATGAGCTAAAGAATTTGAAAAGCCAAGCGGAGCAATTAAAAATCGTCTTTTCCAGCCATTATTTAGAGTCCAAGCGGAAGCCAGAAAAATGTGTTCAACCCTGGATAAACTTTGGAATCAGAACCAATGGTCAAGTATTTCTTTGTTGTGGCACAGTGGAGAAGATGGGGGAGCTAAAGGAACATAGCTTTAGAGAGCTCTGGAATGGTTCGGTTTATCAAGCCTTTCGCAAGGCAATAGCAAAAGCTGAATATCCGGAGCAATGCGCACGCTGTCTCCAAGAAGCCCGCAGTCCCTGGTTTAATTCTGAACTATTGGGATAAAAATGGCGCCAAAACTAAGCATAATCATTCCTGCTTTGAACGAACAAGCCAATCTTGGACAATGCCTTAAGATGGTCTTTAGCCAAAAGGTGGATTTTGAATATGAGGTTTTAATAGTGGATTCAGGCTCAATGGACAATACTCGGGTGATAGCAGATGACTTTGCTAAAAATCATCCGCTTCGGCTTTTAGAGCTGAGACCTGAGGAATTCAGTCATGGCAGGACCAGGCAATATGGCTCAGAGCAGGCACAAGGTGATTATCTAGTTTATTTAGTGGCGGATGCGATTCCAGCTGATTCACAATGGTTAGCGGAATTAGTAGCCAGCGCAGAACAAGATAAAAAAATCGCAGGGTCATATAGTTGTCAACTGCCCAAAGAAAATGCCCGGCTGACGGAAAAAATTAGAATGGAAAAAGAAAATCTGAGCAGAACTGAGCCTCGGATTGCGGAGATAAATTCTTGGGAAGAATATCTTTTAATGACACCTTTGGAAAGGGTTAAATTCTGCAAATTTGATGATGTCAGTTCTTTGCGAAAGCGGGCGGTGCTGGAAAAAATCCCGATTCCGGATTGTCTTTGGGCAGAGGATTTAATCTGGAGCAAAGCCTGTTTAGAAAGAGGATACAAAATTGCCTATGCGCCAAAGTCCAGAGTTTATCATTCCCACCAGCTCAATTCCGGTTATCTTTTCCGACGAGGGTTTCTGGACCAAAGAGCGGTCGCAAAGCATTTTGGCTTAATTTATTATCCATCTTTTTGGTCTGCGCTCAGGGGATTTTTCTCAAGCCTGAGCCAGGAGTTTCAGGCGCTACAAAACCAGGAGGCAGGTTTAACTGAAAAATTTTACTCAAGCCTACAAACTTCAATACTTCATCTTTCTGAGGTCAGCGGGAGATATTTAGCGAGTATAAATAAAACCGAAAAAGCAGAGATAGACTTGATAAACAAGCTACCATCCGCGCATCTTTTTCCTAAAAACGCTCAGGAGCGGGTAATCAAGACCAGTTTTACTTTAGGAGACCAATGGCGAAAAGTGATTATGGCAAATCCGCCAGCAATGATAAGCTATGAGCTTAGGATAGTTGAGCCTGCGGAATTGAGATTTGGGATAGGTATCAAGCCGGAGGCTTATAAATTGAGGAAAGCTCCGATTGAATTTATTGTTGCTATCAATCAGGAGCCGATTTTTAAGCAAACCCTGAAAATGGAGTTAGAAAATTTTAAGGGCTTTAAAGAATTTACTATTGACTTAGAAAAATGGCGAGGCAAAAAAACCCATCTTAATTTGATTACTGCTTCTCAAGAGATGAAATATGGCTGGGCAGGCTGGGCAGAGCCAAAAATTTTTTTTAAAGATAAAGAGCCACTATTTAATGTTAAGCACTGGTTAGCCCAGAGAATAGAAGACAGGCTCAACTTGAAAAATTTTCGCCACATCTGATTTTTTCTTAAATTATATAGACAGGAGGCTAAAAATGACCGAATGCGAAAACAAAGAAAAAAATCTGAAAAATTGTAATTGCAGCTATGAGCCGTGCGAGCGAAAGGGAATTTGCTGTGAATGTATCCTTTATCATCGGAAGATGAAACAACTTCCAGCCTGCTTTTTTAATAAAGAAGGAGAGGCAACTTATGACCGCTCCATAAATTGCTTTCTGAAATTTCATTTTTAAAAGTTAAAAATTATGCGAGTGCTTTTCATATATTCAGACCTGGGGAGCTTTCTTCCGATACATTTCCCACACGGGATTGGCTACCTCTCTGCAGTCCTCAAATCCCAAGGCTATCAGACCGGACTTTTCTATCTATCAGAATGGTGGCCTCAGGAAAAATTTGAAACAGAATTAAAAATTTTTGACCCAGCTTTAGTAGCTTTTTCAAGCACCAGTCATCAGTATCCACATTTAATCAAAATTGCGGAATTGGTAAAAGAAATTTTACCGAGGGTGCCCATAATTTTTGGAGGGGTTCACGCTACTCTGGCAAGCGAGGAATTGCTTGCTCATCCTGCATTGGACATAATTTGCCGAGCTGAGGGCGAGGAGCCGATTTTAGAATTGGCGCAGTCGCTTGAGCAGGGAAAAGAATATGCTCATATTAAAAATCTCTGGGTGAAATACAAAAAAGAATTGATAAAAAACCCTTTAAGACCTTTGCTAGCAAATCTTGACAGCTTGCCCTTCTCGGACCGGGAGCTATTGAATTACCCGGAGCTTCTTAAGCAAAATAATGGTAGATTAAGCCTCTTGGCAGGAAGGGGATGCCCATTTTCTTGCTCCTATTGCGCCAATCAAGCTAAAAAACAACTTTATCACCAGGACCCAAACTATCTCAGGTTCCGCTCGGTAGACAATTTGCTTGGTGAAATCAAAATTTGTTCAGAGAAATATCAAATTAAGACTTTGGATTTTGATGATGATATTTTTATTTTTAATCGGGAGTGGCTGGAAGAGTTTTTGGAAAAATACCCTCAAAATTTTTCTTATCCATTTTGGGTAAATATCCATCCTTCCTTGGCTGATAAAGAGATTTATCAAAAGCTGGCTGATGCTGGTTGCGAGATGGTGAAAATCGGTCTGGAGAGCGGGTCTGAAACGGTGAGAAGGAAGATTATGAATCGGAAAATTACTCAGGCGCAAATCGTCAATGCTTTTCAATGGGCAGAAGAATCCGGGATAAGAACCTGGTCTTTTAATATGGTGGGTCTGCCAGAAGAAAGCGCAGAAGACCTGCTTGAGACTTATAAATTAAATCAACAGATTTTTCCTGACCATATGCAGGTGAGCATATTTAATCCCTATCCCGGCACCTTGCTTTATCAAATCTGCCAAGAGCGCGGATATCTCAAAAGACCGCTTAAAGAAACCTATTTTTCTCCCGAGACTACCCTTGAGTTTGATTCGCTTTCCCCTCCAGAAATTTATCAATGGCATCAGCGCTTAATTCGGCTCGGACAGGTTTGCAGAAATCAAAAGCGATTAAGTCGAAGACTCAGGAATCAAGAAATCCTTCTTGACCTGATTAACCAGCTATATTCCGCAAAGGTTTTCACTCCGGTGCCAGATTATTATGGTGAGGAGTATGTTTTTATTGACCAAGAGGTTCAGCGAACCTTGATTATGCATCCGCCTTGCAAAATCCGATATGCGCTTTGGCTCCAAGACCGAGCAAAATTGGAGTTCGGAATCCTGATGCATCCAGAAATTTATCAAAAGCCCCACCCTGGCGGAGTAATTTTTATCATCCGATTGGGAAAAAAGGAAAATCACCTCAAAGAGGTTTTCTGGCAAAAGTTGGATGCCAAAGCTAAAATAGAAGATAGAGCAGTGGTGGAGAGAAAGGTGAGTTTAAGCGAGTTCGTATTCGGAGCGGTTATTCTGGAATTGGAAACGGTGCCGGTTTATCCGGAGAGAAATCAATTTAACACTGCGGGGTTTGCTAACCCGGTAATAGTGAGAGAAGGATAAACAAAGCGCGTTGGTTTTATCAAAATTTTAAATTAGGAGTTAAGGATTGTTTGGAAAAGAGACTATAGAGTATCTAAAAAATGCGGTTCAAGCCAAAAAAGTAACCAGAGCGCCAATTGACCTTCAGATTCTCCCTACTACCCGGTGTAATGCTAAATGCATTTTTTGCCCCAGCCAAGCGGTGAGCAAATCTGAGATGGAGAGATTTGCGCCCCGCTGGTTAGAAGAGCCAATGGATATTAACCACGGAATTTTTGAAAGATTAGTAGATGATTTATACCG
>Ga0172366_10002466_pt1 | contig 14488 bp, 10 predicted proteins | sample LakKivSesite69cm_FD_114533 | JGI IMG/M metagenome (GOLD analysis project Ga0172366, IMG submission 114533) | Sediment microbial communities from Lake Kivu, Rwanda - Sediment site 69cm | ecosystem: Environmental > Aquatic > Freshwater > Lake > Sediment | place: Rwanda: Western Province, Lake... | reverse complement strand
TGGAAGACGAAGCCAATCCGCTCCCTCCTCACAACCGAGAGGCGGCTCTCGGGCAAGTTCGTCACGTCGCGACCGTCGATGATGACCCTACCTGAGTCCGGCCTATCAAGAGTCCCAGCTATGTGCAACAACGTGGACTTCCCGGACCCGGATGGTCCCATTATCGAGATGAACTCGCCGTGATCGACATCCAGGTTGACACCCTTTAGCGCCTTGACCTCAGCCCCTCCTATCCTATATGTCTTGGACACACCGAGGCAGAGGAGGGGCTTGCTCTCACTCGTACCTAAGGGCCTCAATCGGTCTCACCTTTGTTGCGCCCCAAGAGGGCACCAAGCTGGCAAGTGCGCTCATCGCGAGCCCGATGGCGAAACCACGCATGTAGGTGCTGAAGTCGTAGACGAAGGGGAACTGAAGGGCTGTCCCGATTATGCGCGGCAGGAAAGACGTCACGATGAAATAGGCAAGGCCATACCCGGCAAGGCCGCCCAAGACCCCGCCCACGACTCCCATCACCACTCCCTGCAGGAAGAAGATGAGCAGGACGTGCCAGTTCTCCGCCCCGATGGACTTCAGAACCCCTATCTCTCTTCTCTTCTCAGCCACGCTCATCCCTACCGAGTTCATTATGCTTAGCCCAGAGACCGCTAGGCTCACCATGCTGACTGACAACATGAGCGCGTCAAGGGTGTCGAGAATGTTGTTCAAGTTCGTGAGCAAGTCCTTCTCAGTCAGGACCTTCAGCCTGGGAAACGTGGCCTTCACGCTGTTGACCACGCTGTCAGCCACGCTGGTATCGGTGATCCTTATCACGAAATGGGTCGCGTAGCCCCTCATGTTCAACATGTACTGTGCGGCGCCCAAGCCCGTGACTATGACCGCCCCCCTGCCCGCGGCCAACCCCTGGAAGAACCCACCGATCCCAGTGGTCCCGACTAGCTTGAGGTTGATGCCCCCTGCGTACGCCTGCGTCGTGACCTTCAGAGTCCCGTTGACCCTCAGGCGTAGAGACGATGCTCCTAGGTCAGTGGTGATGAACTCAAGGGAGCTGTCCGAGGACGGGAAACTGCCTACCGGCGAAGGAACAAAGGTTGACATCTCGGAAACCGGAACCCCTATCAGTATGGCTGCCTCCTTCCTCGTGTATCCGCCCCCTATGATCACAGGCACCACTGATGCCACGCCCCGTATCTGGGAAATCGTCGAAACGTGAAAAACTGGCATTGGCTGGAGGTCTACATCTGAGGCAAGAATGGCGGAGCCCAGCAAGGACTTCACGTCCTCTCCGACTCTGGTCTTCATGGAGAGCGTCAGGCTCGTCAGCGATGCCATGAACGCTATCCCGATCGTGATGCCCAGTATGGTGAGTATTGTCCTGGTGGGCCTGGCCCAGAGATCCCTAAGTGAGTACCGCATAAGGTAGTCCAGCAGGCCCATCGGGCAACTGCGGGAAGCGCAGATCGTCGGATAATAAGCGTTGCTCGTTTTGCCCTGATTTCGGGAATATCATTCGCTGCGATAGAAACTCATATATCGGTCTTGGCGTGGCTTCCGCATCTTGCGCCGAACTCAAGCGGTTGCGGTGCTCCTGACTGTGCTAGTCGCGCAGCTCCTTGCCGTACCAGCCGCTGGAGAGGAGGTCGATCTGTGGGATGTCTCATATACGGTGCGATTGGTCCAGCCAGCTCAGAACAGCTCGCAGAACCTCGGCCCGTTGGCCATCTCGGGCGGGATAACCATGAGCGGCGGCGGCTCCTCCACGCCCCTTAGTCTGGCTGGTGAGGTCTCAACCGATCAGAACCTGACAGGGATGGCCCAAGTCAGCATGAGGAACCCGCCGAGCTACTTCAGGGTTGACTACATCCAGACGGAGAGGCCGGTCTACCTAGTTCCGCTCATGACGTCGCAACCCTACTACCTCTCGGACTGGAAGTTCACGGTCGAGGACTCCGGATTCAGGTTCTATCCAGTGACGAGGCGAGTTGCTTCCTATTCGTTCTTTGGGACGGAGGCAGACTTCTCAAACATTAGGGGGTACGTCAACCAGACGAGCATGCAGATCAGCATCGACCTCAAGTTGATGATGACTGGCGCGAAGACGGTGAGGCTGAACCTCACCACCTCGGAGAGGCTCATCAGCGCGATAACGTTTGACACGCCGCAGGCCTTTCACATTTCGGGCGACAGCGGTCTCGTCATCGTGCCCTCCTCGCTCGACAAGCTTGAGTTCTCGGGGACCTACTCGCTCAGCCTGCCTTCACTTCCCAACCCCAAGAGGGTTGACATACCGTTTTGGTTCAGGTTGGACATAGCATCTGATCCGTTGGACGTCGGAAGCGGACTCGTGTCGACCCTGAGATCGACGGCCGATATGTGGTTGCAGGATGATGAGAACTTCTTCGCCAAGGCGCTCGTAGAAGACCAAGAGATCCTCACTAGGATAGGCGAGGCAAGGGCTGAACTCAGCGAGGCGTCGCAGTTGCTGTCTGCAGGTGATCTCTATGCGTTCTCGTTTCCCATGGCTAACGCGCTCGAACTCACTGCTCGAGTGAGAGAGACGAGGAACGACATGACCTTCTTCTCGGTGTATCTCATCGCCCCCGTCGTGGTCAGCTTCCTCCTGATCAGCGCGGCCATGGTGGGCCACCTCGCGTTCAACGGAAGGCCAGGCTATATCGCGGGGATATTCGCAGTGGTTGTGCTTGTGTCGTTCGCGTCGCACCCGGCCCTCAGGATCTTCGCCATGTCGATTGGTCCTGACCTAAGGAACCTCCCCTCCATAGCCATAACCGCAACACTGGTTGGCGGGGTTGGCTACCTGATATTCAAGAAGGCCGGGGCACACACCACGTACGGTCTGGCAATCTCCACTGCCATGAGGTTGATCAAGGCGAGGAAGCTGAGGGGGCTCCTTTCACTCGCTGCGGTCTGCGTTGTAGCCACGTCGGTGGTTCCAACCGTAACATTGAGGACCACATCGCCTGTACTTGCATCAACCTCGGACGAAGCTACCGGTCTCTCACTGGCATGGGCGGCTTGGAGCATCCGAATCAGGACCGCCTCGAGCGACACGACCGTCGAGGGACTCCGTCCGCTCGACCCGGGCGAGTCGCAATTCCTGGCCAGCGTTGCGAACCTCGGTGACTGGACCGGGGTCTCGGCCGCGAGAGTGGTTCTGACTTCAGTGGACCAACCCGGGAATGAGATCAGAGGAGCTGTCCTGATAGCGGATCTGGAGAAGCTGGCGAAGGTGTTAGGTCTCGGGGAGGACTTGTTTGGACCTGACTTTCCCGCAGGTATCCTGATCGCTACTGACGCGATGGGCGGGCAACTGGGTCTGACGCGGTCAGTGACACTGAACGGAATGCAAGTGCGAGTGGTCGGCGTGTTCGAGAGGGACGCCCTGCCTCAGACGGGCGGAGTGAATCTTGCTGACGCGCTGCTGAGGGTTCCCGTGCTCACAGGCGGTTTCTCGCTGACTGGGGCCTCAACAACAGTGATAGGAGGGCCGTTGATTGGAATAGTTGACGCTGGCGAGGCAGCTCAAGTCGGGATATCGGGAATTGAACTCGGAGTCGTGGGGAAGTCCGGAGGGGTTGAAACGGGGAACCTCACAGAACGGCTCATGGCAGTCACGCTGGCTAACAGGGACTGGATATCGTTCCAAGACGCGGAGCTCCAGATCATGCTCGATGTCGTCCTCTCGTACAGGTTCAGCGTGGGCCATGGAAGCTCGGTCACGAACATACAGGCCGCCCTGCCGCTGACGCTCGCATCGGGCAACTGGACCTCACAACTCCTGCTGATGCTCATGGGAGGTCTGGTGGTGATGAACGTAATGATCAACTCAGTGGTCGAGAGGAAGAAGGAGGCCATAACTCTGAGCAGCCTCGGCGCCAGCCCAAGCTTCGTGACTGACCTTTTCATCGCGGAGGGACTTACTTTGGGAGCCCTGGGGGGCGCCATTGGGTATGCCTTTGGCTATGCTGCATCCGCTTGGCTGGGGGTGAGTTCACCCGCAATCAAGGCGGAGCTCTATACGCTGACGCCACTTGTGCTGGTTCTGACCCTGTCGTTGATCACCACATCTCTGGGATCAATATTCCCTGCTCGTTCCGCCATACTCCAAATAGTGCCCAGCAGGGAGATACTGAAGCGCGAGATAGGGGAGATACGCTTTGACCCGTCCGGAGATGCACTCATCATGATCCCCATGAGGATAAGGGTATGGGAGTGGAGAACCTTCTCAGACTTCCTCAGGCAGACCGTGAACCCCCCCACCACTTCGTACGCCTATGGGCTCTGGATACTGGGGTACAAGAAGGTCGACTCCGTTGACACTCTGGCTGTGGAGTATAAGGCCTTCGAAGGGGCCACCGCGGAGAGGAAGTTCGCCTACAGCGTTGAGATCAGACCTACGAGCATGGGAGAGTTCGCCGGGGTGGAGATGAAGGTCACAGGGGTTCCAGAGTGGTCTGACGGGCACAGACTTCTGCTCAAGGATGTAGTCTACGACATGAAGAACCAGCTCATCAAGTACACAACCTATGACAAGGCCGCCAAGAAGCTTGCGCCAGAGGAGGAGATGGAGGAGATCGAGGCCCACATTGCCAGGATGAAGGGCGAGAGGGAGGACCTGGGGAAGAGGCTGCGCGAATTGGACTGGTCCATTGAAGAGCTGGAGGACCGCCTCAGGAAGCTCAGGGATGGCCTCGAAGGGACAAATCCAGCGTAACACGAGCACATGCGGGTTTTCGACAGAAAAATCGCAAAGAGAGCGCATATTGTGTTCCAAAAGGTTAAAAGGTGTCCGGCCCGGCCTATGGACAATGTCTCCTGAAGAATCGTCTTTGGGCCAAAAGCAACGAGAGTCGTTCTCATTGCTGAAGCCTGAAGGCGCAGAACAGATCGGCGACTCGAAGATCGTCAGCATTGTCGAGGCCATAAAGTCGGTGGGCCCCAGGAACTGCTCGCTGATTTCCAGGATGACGGGGGTGCCAATAGAGACGGTGAGGTACAAGATCAAGAAGCAGTTGCTCAGGAAGGGGATAAAGTTCCACGCTGTCGTCGACTACGAGATGCTCGGGCTCAAGAGGTACTGGCTCACCATGGACTTCTCCGAGGAGTTCAGGGCAGCTGCCGCTCAGATCTTGGACTCACTGTCGAAGTTTGGGCTCACCTTCTACGTCAGGATACTGCCTCATGGCTTATACGGCGCGATGGTCGCAATACCATCGGACTCGTCTCAGAAGTACGAAGGAATCCTTGATTACATGACATCCTCTGGCATACTGAACTTCTACCGGATGGATCCCTTGGATTGGGTGCAAAACGTCTCGCTCAGGCCTGAGTACTACGACTTTGACAAGGGCAAGTGGAGCTTCAGCTGGTCGTCTCTCGCCCCGCTGACGATAAGGCCAAACCCCCTCCAGAGAGTCCCCAACGACGACGAGAAGCTAGACGCGCTCGACTTGTTCATACTGAAGGAACTTCAAATCAACTCCCTGACGCACCTGACAACGATGGCGAGAAAGCTGGGCATAGGTTCGAAGACCTTGAGGTACCATTACGTGTCCCACGTGAGGAAGAGGAACCTCTTGGCAGGATACGCGGTGAGATGGAGCGGGCTAACCAGGGGAGAGAAAGGACTCGTAGTGCTCCTTGTGCGCGTGTCGGGAGTCACAAACGACTCGATCGGTGACCTTGAGAAGACCTTCTTAGAGTTGCCGTTCACTTGGCTCCAAGCCTACTCAGAGGAGAACTCCACGTTCATCTCCGTCCTGAGCCTGCCCGCGGACCAATACGTTGACACTCTGACCTATCTCGGCTCGTCACTACCCGAGTTCAGGGAGAGAGCTGAGACGCTAGTGCTTGACACGAGAACCGTGATGTCCTACACCATCCCGTATGAGATGTTCGACGCTGACAAGGGATGGGAGCTGAAAGCGACCGCGGCCAAGTCTGCAGTGGACATGGCCATCAAGAGGACACCTGCGCAAAGTCCAGAGACCCAAGTAGGATAGCCGACCCGGGCAACCCGGGAGAGAACCCTGGTGTGTACTAGATAGTCAGTTGGGCCTTAGGAGGACCAGACGGAGCAGGAACTGAAACAGGTCGATCCCGACACTCAGCGGGACTGGCAGTCCTATTGAATCACCAAGCGGGACCGGAATGCCGATTCCATCGCCAAGAGGGACAGGTATTCCTATGCCATCTCCCAATGGCACTGGCAGGCCCGTCCCATCCCCTAGGGGAACCGGTATGCCTATCCCATCCCCCAAAGGAACGGGGAGGCCTACTCCGTCACCGAGAGGGACCGGGATTCCCACTCCATCGCCTCCTAGAGCCGGGGCAATCAGGAGTGAAGCCACAACCAAGGCGGCAGAGAACTCAAGAAATCTGCGCGTTTCCATGGTGCCTTCGTGTCGCAGTGAGCTTATATGCCTTTTTACTTTTTCACAAATAATCCCCCGCTTTGCGGGGATAGAGCCGGACCTTGGCGATATACCGCCGTCATAGTCGTGTCCTATGGTCTGAGATACCTGATGAGATTGTCTTCGTTATTGACAGCTCTCAGGAACACGGGCACGTTCCTCATCTTGCTGGCCTTGTAGGAGACGAAAAGCCACTCTCCGATCTCCAGTTCCGCAAGCCTGTCGAGCACCTCGTAGTCCAGCGAGTAGGCATCGGCGACTACTATTCGATCGTAGAGCCTTGGCAACGTGCTTGCGAAGTAGCTGTGGAGCTGCTGAAGCGCGTTGACGTTCAGGTGAGCAACTCTCTGCGTGCTCAGCCAACACCCTGCCCTGTACTTCCTGCCCTGCCTTAGGAGCGATTCGACAGCGACCGACGAGTCCTCCGTCTTGTCTCTCGCGCTGGTCCTGTCGGGTATGAACTCCTGCGCCTCGTCCAGAACGGTGAGCACGTTGACCTTTGAGAGGCCCCTCTTCTTCACGTCCAAGAGTCTGTCTATGTACCTCGCGACTGAGTCCCTCGCATCGTATTGGTCAGGGATATAGACCACTGTGAGCTTGGGCGCGCCCTCTGATAGCACTGCCTCCGCCAAGTCCTCCGGCCTAGTCAGTTCATCCACCTCTTCCCTACCCCTCGCAGTCCCCATCGGCGGGTTCGCCAAGAAATCAAGCAGACTGTCGGCCTCCTTGGCCTCGGCAGACATCTGGTGGACTGACGCCCTGAACGATTGCAGCGTCTGCACGAGCTCGGACTTGAGTGAACCCTTCGCTATGATCTCCCTAAGAGGTGTGTTCTCCTTCAGGCCGTGCTGCCGCTTTAGGTCCTCGATCCTGATGAGGGCTGCGCTCGAGGCTGCACCGGCTTTGCCCAACTCGTGGGCCCTGGTCAGGAAGTTCGTCACTAGGCTCAGCGTAGGATCCGTGAGTTCCGGGAGCGAGAGCTCAAGTTTCCTGACCGCCCCCTTGGTATGGAGATCGATCAGTGCCTTCTCAAGGGGTTCTGTGCCACCTAGTGATGCCTCAAGTGTCTCGGGGACGATCTGGGAATCCACCAGCGCCCTGGGGTCTTCGACTATCTCCGGTTCGGTGGTCAGGATGCTCCCTCTATCCATTATGTCCAGCAAGTTGACGATGTATTCGCCTGAGAGGTCGAATATCACTACCCTCAGGTCTCCCATGAACTCGAGCGCCCTCCTGACGAGGGAAGCCACCAAGTTCGACTTGCCGACCCCGGTGAAGCCGAAAACGCCCGTGTGGTATCGCACGAGATCTGGCACCCTGACAGTGAATGGCAAGCCATATCCTAGAAGCGTTCCGATCTCGCTGCCCTTTTCCGCGCACACAAACTCTCTTGTTGCCTTCAACGACAACAAATGAGCCCTCGTCCCGGTAAGGGGCGTAAGCCTGGTCCTCTCAAACTCGATCTTCTCATCGGAGACGCGGACAAGGTGGCCCATGGGCACCGACGTTATGTCGATCCAGTTCTCCTTGCTGTCCTCCCAGCCCTTCTCGATCGTCTGAAGGAACTCCTCCCTGAGCACCTTCGGCATTGCTGGGTCAACGCCCAGCTCCTGGAGGTGGATCCCCTTCACCCCCACGACCTCGTAGATCAGGTAGCACTCGTGGTCAGAAGAAGGCCTCCGGATTGCGATGAAGCAGGGGTCATGCAGCCTGTCGAGTACTTGCAGGTCGAACTGCGCGTCGAGTATTGCAGCCGAGCTCTGAACCGTGACTTCTACGCCCCTGGACTTGGATGACATGAAGGATGTCCTGTGCGACCTGAGCCTGCAAACGAATTTGCCGTCCATATCGTCGAACATTTGGTCCCTCCGGAGCCCTGTCATCTCGGGGTCATCCTCTCTCTCGCGCGTTCTGACTCTGACCTTATATCTCTGAATCTCCTCGCGCAGTTGAACATCCTGTCCGTCCTCGACAGGGGTCCGAGTTCGAGCCAGACGACTCCCTTGAGGATCGACTTGGCTGTCTTGGCGTCTGCCTTCACGGCCTTGTCAGCGAGGAAAAGCAGGTGGTTGTGACCGAACGCCTCTATGACGTTGGGATTGTCGGAGCAGCTCAGCACCTTGAGGATCAGGTTGTCCAGTGGGTTCGTGTCTTCCTGTTCGAAGTAGAGTAGGGCCTCCTCTGTTCTTCTCTCCTCTCGCACCCTCTCGCCTCTCAGCATGCTATGGTCGTAATCAGCCCAGAAAGGCCTGTCATACAGGAAGACTGAGGACTTGCTCTTTGGATCGGAGGAGAAGCTTCGTAACTCGAAGTATGACCTCACGAACTGTCCCTCCGAGGCCATCCTTCTCCTAGCCGCGACCAGCTTGGGCTCTCTCGGCTCTTTGGGATCCACGGCCACCAGGGTGCTGAAAGCTCCGTCGTAGCCGATGGTTCTCCATGGGGTCGGGATGTCCAGTTCATCTGAAGTGCTGAATATGCTGAGCAGGGACTTGTCACTCCTCATCGACCAGGGAGATTTCTCCGATGAGGTTGATGAGGTGGATCCCGAGTAGGGGACTACTGTCCGTCCGAACTCTGTGGCGAGAGTGTCCTTGGCTATGCCCACCAGAAGGACTCGGTTCTCGATGGACTTCCTGATCACTTCGCGCAGAAGTATCACGTTCATCGAGTTCAACTCCAACGAGTTCACCCAGGTCCCCTGATCGAGTTGAAGCGGATGGCCGTCACCTCCGAAGACCTTCGCGAGAAGCGCCTCCTTGACGAATGACACTCTCTTCCAGTAGTCCCTCGCCTCGTCGGTCATCTTCAGGTGCGTGTCGCCTTCCTTCATGCCGGTCTCCAAGAGATCGTCATCCCCCCCGATCCTCCGGAGCATCCTCTTGACTGCCATGAGTCCGCCATTGTCAAGCTTCATCTTTTTGGACAGGGATTCGTAGCTGGTCTTCTCGCCGTCCAACAGTCTCTTGAGGGCATGACAGAACAAGTGCCTCCTCCTTCTCGGGACGCGAAGCGTTCCGTCATGCAGATGGTACGCTAGGGCCATGTCGAGTTTCGTCAGCTCTCCGTAGGGCGTCTGCCATCCCTCGAGCGATGTCTTGGACCTCCTCAGGAGTTCTCTGTAGTCTCTAGCGAGCGGACCGTAGGTCCCCGAGATGGGCCTGTCCATGAACAGGATCCTAGCTGAGCCCTCGTCCAAGACCCTGTCAGCGGTCATGAGCTCGGCCATGGCCATGACTGCGAATGGGAGCTTGTCGGAGACCGCATCAATACCGTAGTCCCCCTCGCCGTTCGATGAGCTGACGATTGAAGGTATGTCTTCTATCCAGAGAGGGACGGTGCAGGACACGTCCAGTCGCGAGTCCCTCGCGGCGGTATCCAGTGCGAACTCGATCCCGCTCCGCGTCACTTCAAATGAGCAACCGAAAGCGCATGCGTTGGCGTAGAACACGATCATCTCCAAGAGCTCATCAGTCATCATGGAACCGTCTATGCCGACTGCTCTGTGCTGACTTTCCCCGAATAGCTCAAGGGCAGTCCTAGTAGCCAGTTGTTCGTCCAGTGGCTTGATCAGAAGGAGCAACTCCTTTGCCCCCCTCACCTTCTGCGCCCTATCCCTGAACGCCTTGACGAGGCCCGACGTCTCCGCCCTCAGCCTAGAGGCCGTTTCGTCGAAATCCACCATTGAGTTGCCAAGCGATCCTCAGAATTAAAAGGATGTCCTCGCGCCCTCCTGAAGTTCCACTTTCCCCACAGAGACCATTCGACGCGCACATTCCGCAGAATCGGAACTCCGCCCAGGGCCCAAAACCTTAAGCAGAGTCCACCAGCCACCCGCATTGGCGATCTCATGAGTGCCAAGGCCCGCGCTGGAGCGGAACTGGAGCGGATAGATGCCCTGAGGGGGCATGAGAAGACGGATCCGTTCCACCTCAGGCAGCTGAGGGACGAGATACTGAGGGACGGGCATCAACGCGACCCGATCGTCATCGATGGCAGGACAAGCGTCATCCTCGACGGACACCACAGGGCCGAGATATTCGCGGGCCTCGACCTCAAGCGCATCGCCGTGCACAGGGTGGACTACAGTAGCCCAAATGTATCGGTCCTTAGCTGGGTTCCGACCTTTGACATCGATCCCGAGAGGGCCATTGATATGTTCAGCCGAGCAGCCGTCGCGCGAGCCTCAGGTACAGGGAATCCCGGAGCCGCTCTGGTGTGGAAGGAAGGTATGCTAGGCCTTGCTGGAGACAGGCATGGCCTGATGGGAGTTCTTGTCGGGAGCGTCCAGATCCATTACGCGAAAGACGAGAGTGAAGCGAGGGATGTGATTTCAGCGGGAAAGGCAAAGGCCTTTCTCGTCCTTCCTCCAGTGTCGAAGGACGAAGTCATACGAAGTGCTCTGTCAGGACACAAATTGCCTCCGAAGACCACGCGACACGTGTTCTCGAGCAGGCCAGCCTCGGTATTCGTTCCGCTGAGGGAGCTGGCGTAAGATGCAGGGTATTGGGGCTCAACTCGAGCACCTAAGCAACTCCCCTATCTCCCTCGCGGTCTGGCGCAGGAGGGAATGGGTCCTTGCCATAGACTCCTCCAGACTCATTGGCCCGGTTGTGATTGAGAAGAAGGCGTCGAAGGGCGGCCGCAACTCCTCGTAGCCTTCGCCCAAAGTCCCAGCGAGGCCCACCACGCGTCTGCCTCCAGCATCCCTGAAAGCCCTCGCGACCACCACGGGCGCCTTTCCGAACCTGGTCTGCCCGTCCATCTTTCCCTCCCCCGTCACCAAGCCCTCACAGTTCGAGGCCCTGTCTTCGAACCCCCCGAACTCCAATATGATCTCGGCCCCCAGCCTGAGCTTGCCCCCTATTGACAACGCCGCGGCCCCCATGCCGCCAGCAGCGCCGGCACCAGGTTCCCTCTTGAGCCTGCGTCCAGACCTTCGCTCTAAGACCGCGCACCATCTCGCCATGGCCTTCTCCAGACCCTTGGCCATTTCCGGCGTCACTCCTTTCTGAGGACCGTAAGTCCGCGTAGCGCCATTGGGCCCTAGCAAGGGGTTGAACACGTCCGAAGCTATGATGAGATCCCTCCCCTCCAGGAGGTCAAGGACTGGACTGAGGTCAATGTCCTTCACGGACATGAGCCCCCTACCCCCGTATTCCCTCGTCCCTGTGGCCTTTCCACCCATACCCACGAGCAGGCCGAGGCCCCCGTCGTTCGTGGCGCTCCCGCCCAGCCCCAGCACCACGCGCTTTGCTCCGTCCCTCAGTGCGCGAGCGAGAAGCTCTCCGGTCCCGTACGAACTCGCTACCATCGGGTCGAGTTTGCTCGGCTTCAGCAGGGCGATCCCTGTTGCGCGAGCGCTCTCCACGACGGCATTCTGGCCCAGCCGCAGGTAGTGGGCCTTGATGGACCTGCCCAGTGGGTCATGAACTTCGACCTCCACCAGTTCTCCTCCGCTCAGGTACTTGACGACTTCGATCGTGCCGTCCCCCCCGTCGGCCAATGGAAACATTACCGTCTCAATGCCTGCTTCAGAAAGGCCCTCGGCCACCGCCTCGGTGGCGTCTACCGAACTGAGTGATCCCTTGAAGAAGTTCATAGCGGAGAGTACTCTCATCGCTGGACGCTCAGCGCCACGAGGGGATAAATCGGTTGTCTCCGACTGAGCTGGGTTGGTGGCGGTCTGTCCTCAACCAATTACCGTGGGGAATAGAGGCTTCAGCTCCCGCGCCTTGTGCTTCAAGTAGGACAACTCCTCTTCCGTGGGAGCCCTGAGCCTCTCAGCTGCGTCTATGACCTTGGGCCAAAGGCATAGGTCGGAGGGCAGGACGGCCGTGGTCACCGGGTGCGACAGCGTGTACCACAGTGCAAGGTCGACGTCGCCCTGTCCGTCCAGAGGCTCATACCAAGTCCTGTACTTGCGTTCATCGGTCTCCCACCTTCTCCTTGCCACGGCCTTTATCGCGAGGACACCGACATCCTTCTCCTTGGCCAGCCCAAGAATGGCGGTTGTATCGGTCTCGGCACAGGGGTGGGCACCCATGACGAAGTTGAGCGGGAACATGACCGTGTCGAAGTCGAATCTCCTAAGGGCTTCGGTCAAGGCGGTCAGGCTGTGCCCAGTCACGCCGATGTGCTTGATCGTTCCCTCGTCCTTGGCCTCCAAGAATGCCTCGATTGCGCCGCCTTTGCCTAGTGTCTTGTCCACGTCTTCGCTGGTGTTGATGCCGTGTACTTGATACAGGTCAAAGTGGTCCGTCTGAAGCTTTCTCAGGGATGCCCTCAGTTCGTCCTGTGCCCCAGTTTTTTCCCTCTTCAGCGTCTTGCAGGCCAAGAACACCTCGTCCCTGAAGCTGGGGACCAGAGGACCTAGGAGTCCCTCAGCTCGGCCGTAGGATGGTGCCACGTCGACGTAGTTGATGCCATGAGCCATAGCATTCTCGACTGCCTTCCGCGCTGTCTGCTCAGTGCTGTCCCAGAGGGCTGCGGCTCCGAAGGAAACCACAGAGGCCATGTAGCCGGTCTGTCCCAGTCGACGCTTCTGCATTGGCCACGACACATGAACGCACTTGATATGCGTATGTCACTGCACGGCTCAGCGGCCAGCTGCAGGAAGGCAAAAGTACTGAAGCCATACCTTCATGCCGTGGGCCTCAGATGAAGGCAGCGATCTGGTCAGACATCATAAGCGACTACAGGGACGAGCGAGACATCGACGAGTTCATCGACTGGTGCGCCAAGATCGGCATTGACCTGTTGCTCCCATGCGTGAACCACGGGACGGGCTACACGTGCTATCGCAGTTCGGTGGTGCCCATGGCCAAGGTCGATGAGGGATGGGACCCCCTGGGCCTCATCGTCCGGAAGGCGCACGAGAGGGGGATGCAGGTCCACCCTTGGGTAGTCATAGCGAGCTGGGGGAGCCCCCTTCTCCCTCACTTGCGGGGTGTCCAGTACTCTGAGGTCGGCCCTCCGCCGTTACAGAGCAGCCACCCGGAGTACTTCGCAGTTGACTCATACGGGAACTCATCGATCGATGCCCCTTCAATGGTCTACTCGGACGGGGGCAACTGCTATCTGGACGTGGGCAAGGAGGCCACGCAGGGGTTCCTGGTCGACCTGATCGAGGAACTCGTGAGAAAGTACCCACACATAGATGGCGTTCACTTGGACTACATCAGATATCAGAGGTTCAGGAACGTGCTGAAGGTCGATACAAACGAGGCGAAGGAGTTCGCGAGGATCATCAAGGAGGGGGATTCTCTGTGGCTTATGCGGAAATGGGAGCGAAACCCTGACATCTGCGAGACGAGGTTCTTCTTCAAGGTTGCAGGCAAGAAGAGCGAAGATGGGAAGGTGAAGGAGCTCACCTTGGAGAGGGAATATGACTACTGCTTCTGTGGTGACTGCCTGAAGAGGTTCCAAGCTGAGACAGGGACCGATATCCCGGCTGGGCTGAACACAACCGAGGAGAAGTCATGCTGGATACTGTCGAACGAGAAGGAGAAGTGGACGCGGTGGAGAGCAAGCAACGTGACGACCCTGGTCAGGGAGATCAGGAGAAGGCTAAAGGACCTGAACGCTGGCCTTGAACTCTCGGCCGCGACCTTCTCGTCGTATCCTGAGTGCATTGAGACGGTAGGGCAGGACTGGATATCGTGGATCAACGATGGGCTGCTGGATTTCGTCAACCCCATGGACTACATGATCGCGCCGGACAAGCTGCGCGAGATCGTGGCAGGCTATCGAAAGGGGATAACGGATGAGGACTTTCGAGTGTACCCCGGGATCATCACCTCTCCCGGCTACGCCATCAAAGCCAGTGAGGTGAAGGCTCATATCGACGCCATCAGGGAGGTTGGGGCCAATGGCGTCACGCTGTTTGCCTACTCGCTGTGGAACTCAGGATTCAGGAAGATGAAAGGGCTGGAGGCGATAGGAGATTACGACGCTGAGTTGGTCAGAAGCATAAGGGAGCCCAAGTGAGTTGGTTCACTTCGCCCCGGGGTTCTCTCGTGCTGAGCCACTTCGAAGAACCTTCATGTAAAGCT
>Ga0172366_10002465_pt1 | contig 14491 bp, 12 predicted proteins | sample LakKivSesite69cm_FD_114533 | JGI IMG/M metagenome (GOLD analysis project Ga0172366, IMG submission 114533) | Sediment microbial communities from Lake Kivu, Rwanda - Sediment site 69cm | ecosystem: Environmental > Aquatic > Freshwater > Lake > Sediment | place: Rwanda: Western Province, Lake... | reverse complement strand
TCGACCGCCTTTGTCATCATTCTTGGTGGCAGCGCCATAACCATTTCATCTTCGGTGATTGTGCCGAAAGCCCTCTCTCCCATGCAGGGAATAGCCAAGGCAGGCTTGCCGGTAGCATAGCACTGGGCCAAACTATCGGCACAGGCCCCCTCGCCGATGAAGAAAAACTGAAAGCGCTCGTAGTCTTTAAACTGGAGTGCATTCATCAACAACATCATCTGCGCGGGATTACCGTAGATTAAGATAACGTCGGGGGCAAACTTCACCGAACCCAGCGGGGCGACCACAATGGCTTCTCCCGGTGGAACTAGGGGATACGCCGCCATCTGTTTTCTGGCTTCTTCCACGTTGGCGAACCAGCTCGTGGCGAAGGCATTTGCCTCCCAGGCAACCTGTTTCTTGGTAGTAGCTGCCAGACCACAGATTCGAGCACAGCGTTCACCGAGGTTATCTCTTGTCAATGCTATAGTCATGCCTCCCATTCGAGCCAACGCTGGTGCCTGACAAAAGGAAGCTTTGCGATCGAGTTTTATAACATCCGGTATTTTGTCCAGCTCTTTGACTTTCTCCAGTCTCTTGTAGGCAACAGGGCTTGTTTTGAGACGAAGCAAACGCTCCATCTCCTGGGTAAGCTTTGCCCAATCAACCACTGTGGCTTCTTTCTTATTCACTTATTTCCTCCCTTCTCTCATTCATCACTTGGCAAAAGAATCATAAGCAGCCTAGCATGTGGTTGTCAATATCACACGCACGGCTTCACTCTTTTCCTTGGACTAGCGCCTTTCTAATACTATGTCCTGCGTGTTGTATTATTTCCATTGAAGCAATCCACAGTGGCTTCCTTAGTAACAGATCTTCTCTGCCATCGCGAGGAACGGGATTCCTCGCTTACGCTTCGGGGCAGGCTCCGCAGTTTTGGCCATAAAGGAAGGCTTCCTTCCGATCCTCCTTTCAGGTTAATGGGAGATGGCGAGGCTCAGATGCCAAATGGAAAAGATACCGTATTTATCAGGGCTCATACTCAGGAGCTCTGCGGTAAGGGGACTTATAGTCCGGGTCCTTCAGATATGGGCATGTATCGCCACATTTCTCTTTATTAGCGCATTTGATAACGTGAGACCCATCGTCATACTTCACAATGTAAGCATTAACATGATAAATCGGGCAGGTTATGCGACGCCTTTCGGCTATATTTGCCATGATTGGTCATATCTCCTTAACAAGCGCTCTCAGCTTATCTCTTCGATCCTTCCTTTTTCTGGCCACTATCAAGAAAGTCCTGGGCACGTCTGCCATAAATGCTTTTGACTGTTCGGCAGCATCAGTGTAGAACGAGATCAGCTTCTCCTCCATATCAATGGCCTGATTCAACGCGCCAGCAAAGCCTGGTCTCTTCGCAGGTTCCTTCTCAAACCCATATTTATCGGTTTCTACACTAAAAGCAAAACAACCCTCAATAGCGTCCGTGATAACACCGTAGTAGGCCCTTTGAATCATCGTTACGTAGTTGCTATTTTCTTTGGAAAAGGTGAGAAAAATCTCATTCGCCCTGGGATATTTCTCTGCCATCTTCTCATAGAAGGCAGCAGAATCCGCTTCGAGCTGCTTGGCAAAACTGATGACTGAGGCGCTTGTATTTAGCTGCATTTTACATCTCCTCCGTTGCTAGGGCCACCTTTCAATTACCACCTTGCTTTCTGTGAAGAAGCGGATGGCCTCCTTACCTTGAGTGTGCAAGATTCCGAAGAAGGAGTCGCGCATCCCGCTGAAGGGGAAAAATGCCATGGGTGCCACTATGCCGACGTTGATACCAACGTTCCCGCTCTTGACTCTATATTTGAATTCCCGAGCAGTTCTCCCACTCGAGGTAAATATAGCATCTGCGTTATGAAAGGGATTGTCGTCACATATTCTAATGGCTTCATCAAGCGTCTTAACGCGGATAATGCCCATGGTGGGGCCGAATATCTCTTCGGTAACTATCTTCATTTCAGGCTTAACGTATTCCATGATGGTCGGGCCCAAGAAACAAGTATCAGGATAGTCTCCTTTGATCTTGAAATGACCCCTGCCATCAAGTATTACCTTGGCACCTTCTTTAATACCACTACTTATATAAGAAAGTATCTTCTTCTTCTTCTCGGCATCACGGACAGGGCCCATCTGGACTTCCTCATCAAGACCATTGCCAATTACTATCTTCTTAGCCGTGTCCACCACGGCATTAACAAATTCCTTGTAGAAACGGTCGTCATCCCCAACCACAATGACATTCTGACCAGCCAGGCAGCGCTGCCCGGCATTACCAAAGAAAGATGTCATCAGTGCCGGTATGGTTGCTCTCAAATTGCAGTCGGGCATGATTACCATGAAGTTTGAGGCTCCACCCTGAGCAATGACCCGCTTGCCGGTGGCACCACACCTCGGGTAGATAACATTCTTGGCCGTAGGAGTTGAGCCCACAAAAGTGATGCCCTCGATATCCGGGTGGTCCAGCATTCCGTTGACCACTGTTCTTCCGCCGTTCACCACATTCCAGACGCCAGGAGGGAAGCCCGCCTCGTCTACAAGCTCCGCAATTTTCATCTGGCTTAGGGGGACCTCGCTGGAGGGCTTGATTACGACACAGTTGCCAGTCGCCACGGCGTAGGGTGCTGACCAGAGCGGAATCATGAAGGGGAAGTTGAAAGGTCCGATGATGCCGAAGACACCCAACGGTGTAGGGATAAGATATTCGTCAATACCGGAAGCGATATCTTCAGAATTATAACCCTGCATGAGGGTAGGAATACCACAGGCGACCTCTACATTTTCAATGCCGCGCCGGGTCTCGCCTCTGGATTCATCTATTGTCTTCCCATGCTCCTGGGTTTGTACCCTGCTCAACTCTTCGAAATTGGCCTCCAGCAACTCCTTCAGACGGAAGAGGCATCTAGCGCGAGCAACCGGCGGAGTTCTTCGCCAATCAGGGAAGGCTGCTTTGGCTGCCTCGACCGCAGCGTCAATCTCTTCCTCAGTTGAAATCGGGACTCGGCCAATGACTTTTCCATTGACAGGATTCACCACATCCTGAATCTCACCCTTGGACTCGACCCACCCTCCGTCGACGTAATTCTTGACCTCTATTATCCCTTTTACTGGTGCTTCCAGAATAGCCATGCTTGCCCTCCTAATTTATTCTCTCGGACCCTGGTAGGTTCCTACCATCAATTGGCAGGTCATAAGTTACCCTGATGGATAGCGTCCCGTCAAGTGGTGTAGACCACCACTCACTTGTCCGTCCCATTAGTTCTCACAACTCTCATCATTGGCTCTACTTCTTATCGATGGTAGTGTTGACATATACCAGAGAAGTTTCTATTATTACCTAGACTGAGTTGTTTTCTTCTGTAACTGCTAAGGGTGCTAATAGGTAAACGTGAAGCGCAGGTGGGACTCAGCTTGAGATCTCTCCAAATTCCGGGGATTGACCCTCTGCTCCGTAGAAGTAAACAGTATCAAGGAATGAGACACAATCAGTTTGATAATGACAATGGGGGATTGAGAATTGAAGACCAAAACAAGTAGTAATCTGACCGAAATAATAGGCAAGCAGAAGGTCATCAATAAACCCGGCGTCCTTGACAGATACTCTCACGATAACAGCTTCACTTCGCCCATGCGGCCACGGTTAGTTGTACAACCCGGTGACTCAGATGAAGTGCAGAGGATTGTGGCGTGGGCCAACCAGACAAAAACGCCCCTGGTGCCGGTAAGCTCAGGGGAGCCTCGCTTTCGTGGTGATACTGTGCCGAGCGTGCCGGAAGCGGTCATCGTTGATTTGAGCGGGATGGATAGGATTATCAGGATTGACCGCAGAAACAGGATGGTGATGGTTGAGCCGGGAGTAACCTACACACAACTGCAACCGGCCTTAGCCGAACTGGGCTTGAGACTCTCTACGCCACTGCTCCCCCGGCAGTCGAAGTCGGTAGTCGCCAGTCTGCTGGAGAGGGAGCCAAGACTGGAGCCCAAGTACAGCTACGCACTGCCTGAGCCATTGAGATGCCTGGAGGTGGTGTGGGGCAATGGGGAAATAATGCGGACCGGTGAAGCAGGTGGCTATTACCCTACGGTTGAGCAGCAATGGGAAATGGGCCTGGCCCAGGTGTTCTCCGGAGGTCCCGGTCAGGTGGACTATTACCGGCTCGTTTCCGGTGCTCAGGGCAGCATGGGTATAGTGACCTGGGCATCGGTGAAATGTGAGATTCTGCCTAAGGTGCACAAGTTCTTCTTCATATCGGCGGATGACCTGAAAGACCTGATAGAATGCGCTTACCGATTACTGAGAGTCAGACTGGGAGATGAGTTCTTCGTGTTGAATAGTGCCAACCTGGCAGCCATCTTGATTAGAGATGCTGATGCAATACAAGCCGCGAAAGGTATCCTACCACCATGGGTTATCATTATGGGCATCGCCGGGCGTGACCTTTTCCCAGAGGAAAAGGTGGACTATCAGGAAAAGGACGCCAGGGACATAGTGCAGCAGTCAGGTCTGGAGCTACTTCCGGCGGTTGCAGGCATCGCGGGCGCGGAGGTAATGTCCACCATACTCAATCCGTCTCCGGAGCCTTACTGGAAGCTAGCCTGCAAGGGCGCCTGTCAGGATATTTTATTCATGACCACGCTGGATAAGACCCCTGAATTTGTTAATACGGTTTTTGCCACGGCAAACGCGCTGCAGTATCCGGTCTCGGACATCGGCGTTTACCTCCAACCGCAGCACCAAGGTACCTCCTGTCACTGTGAATTCAATCTGCCTTACGACTCGGAGGACAAAACAGAGACTGACTGTGTCCGGGAGTTGCTGGAGACGTGCAGCGAAGCCTTAATAAGGCAGGGGGCTTATTTCTCCCGGCCTTACGGCATATGGGCGGATATGGTATATAACCGGGATGCCCGTAACAGGGAAATGATGAGGACCATAAAAGGGATATTCGACCCCAATAATATATTGAACCCGGGCAAGCTTTGTTTCTAGCAAGGATGGAAAGTTGAGGTATAAAAGGACATGGCCTTAGAGGACTACAGGGATGATTGTACAGACTGCAGCCGTTGCTCCTACTGCAAGTGGATCCCGCTTGACCACATAAAAAGCGCCAGGTTCGCCAGGGCCTGTCCCAGCATTGAGTACTGCAGTTTTCAGGCCTACTCCCTCGGCGGCAGGCTATCTGTCGCTCTTTCCTTGCTTGAGAACAGGATCGATTATAACGACCAGCTGAAAGATATTGTCTGGAAATGCCAGATGGATGGGGCATGCGATGTCTCCGACAAGATCTGCCGCTATAACATCCGGGGGCTGGAGGTAATGCGTGAAATGCGCTTCAGGCTGGTTGAGGATGGACAGATGCTGCCCCAGCACAAGCCTTACATTGATAACCTTCATGAAGAACAAAATATGATGATGGAGCCCCGCGCCGATAGGGGCGAGTGGGCTGACGGACTTGATGTAAAAAATCTGACTGAAGAAAAGGCCGCGGTGGTCTTTCATGCCGGCTGCCGTTACAGCTATGACAAGGAACTGCGGGAGACGGCTAGGACGGCTGTCATGATGCTCAGGGATGGTGGCGTGGATGTCGGCATCATGGGAGAGAAAGAATCGTGTTGCGGCGGCAGGGCTTACCAGTGGGGATACCGTAAAGAGTTGAACGCATCTGCCCGAAGAAACGCGCGTGCATGGACTCGTGCCAAAGTGAAGACAGTGGTGACACCATGTGCTGAGTGTTACTACACCTTCAAGCGGCTTTATTCTGAGATAGGTCTCACCATTGAGGTTGTTCACGTGACGGAATACATCGACCGACTTATCAGAAAACGCAAGATAAAGCTGACCAAAAGTGTGCCTTTGACCGTGACCTACCATGACCCCTGTCACCTGGGCAGGCTGGGCGAGCCGTATGTGCCCTGGCAGGGCACTAGAAAGAAAATATACGGGCAGATTCCGGCCTGGAAACCGAGCAGACCCAGGTATGCCGGCGCCTGGGGGGTATACGATGCCCCAAGGAACGTCTTAATGAGCATACCAGGCCTATCGCTGGTGGAGATGGAAAGAATTAGGGAGTATGCCTGGTGCTGTGGTGCCAGCGGCGGGGTACTGGAGGCATATCCAGACTTTGCCTCTTGGACGGCAGCGGAAAGGCTTGCCGAAGCAACGGCCACGGGCGCAGAGGCGATGGTCAGCGCTTGCCCGTGGTGTGAAGGGGCTCTTGCCGATGCGGTCAGAAACCAGGATGAGAGAATCAAGGTCTATGACATCATAGACCTTGTTCAGATGGCGTTATAGCAAGGAGAGGGAGCAGAAGATGGCATTATCAAGAGACGCGTACCGTGCTTTGGAAGATATTGTGGGCGCCCGATATATTTCGGAAGACCCCGCTGTAATGGACTCATACGCTTACCAGTGGCTGGCTGAAACCGTGCGTCCCAACCAGAGCAAGTTCATGACCCGGCCGGAGGCCGCTCTGTTGCCGGCTAGTACCAGAGATGTCCAGGCAATAGTAAGAATATGCAACAAATACAAGATAAAGTTCAAAGCCTATTCCACAGGTTGGTACTTTTACGGTGCCCCCCTTAGCGAGGGCGTCATCCAGCTCGACATGCGGCGTATGGACCACATCCTTGAGATCGATGAGAAGAACATGTTCGCCGTGATAGAGCCGTATGTTATCGCCGGCGTGCTCCAGGCTGAGGTCATGAAACGGGGGCTGAATTGCACCGTGACTGGTGCCGGGGCCAGCTGCTCTACCTTAGTCGGTGCTGCCTGTTATCACGGAAGCGGCGGTACCTCAATTTACACCGGCGAGCTCAGGGAGAACCTGCTGGGGGCGGAGTGGGTTATGCCTAATGGAGAAATACTGAGGACGGGCTCCCTCGGTTCCGGGTGTGGCTGGTTCTGTGCTGAAGGCCCGGGCCCGAGCATGAGAGCTATCATCAGGGGGGCGCTGGGAGCCAGAGGTGGTCTGGGCGTATACACTAAATGCGCCGTGAAGCTGTCTCCCTGGCCGGGACCGGCCGAGTTTCCCGTTGAGGGTACCGTGCCCGCCTACCGGTCTCCCCTGCCCGGTAACTTCAGGGCATATACTGTGGCGTTCAAGGACTGGGATAGTCTATTCGAAGCCTATTACAGAATATACGATAACGAGATATGTTACTATGCGCACCGGCAGTGGACCATGCTGGGTGCGGACCTCGGTCCGGCTTTCTGGATGCTCTACCAGGACCCCACCAAATCGCTTGACGACATCGAGGAGTTTGCGCGGAAGAAGGAGGTAAAAAAGCTCACTGAAGAAATGAGGAGATCATTCCAGCTGGTGCTGGTGGGCATGAGCCAGCGGGATATTGAGTATAAGGAGAAGGTGCTGGAGCGAATACTGGAGGAAACCGGGGGCTGGAAGGTTGAGAAGTGGCTGGAGCCGGAAATGGAGCAGTTTTCATTGTTGTACCTGCTTAGGCTGGGCAAGAAAAATCTGAACTTCGTTTATACCGGCGGCTGGATAGGCAATTTCATGCAGTCCGGGACGCCAGATTTCGTGAAGAAATACGAACCGATCGCCGAAGATGCCACCGAGAAATACCAACAGACGGGATTACTGGTGGACTGCGGCGCGGATTCGATGATGGGGTGCGTAGGCTCCATCGGCGGCGGGGGGCAATGCGGGCTGGAGCAGTTCGGTTTTTACGATGTCGCCGATAGGAGGTCGACTGCTGCCGCGGTAGCGTGGATGAAGCACTGTGTCAAAGAAGAAGCCCGGCATAATATCCCGCCCGGGAAGGAAGGCATGTACCTGGCTGTCGGTAAAACACACGAAGAACTGCAGAAAGACCTGGCCAGGCAGCCAATCACACACACTTGGCAGCGTAAGATCAAACGGGCAATAGATCCCAACAACCTTGGCGACCGGATGTATCCCACTCTTGACGAAAAGTGAGGTGGACTAGCTTTCTGCCATAGCAAACGCAGTCAACTCATAGAGGGTATTATTCAACTGTGGCGACGACCACTCGTTTTGTTGCCTACGCCCTAGCAACGTAGTGCTGTGATACTCATCCAGGTAGCATGTCTAAGATGTCGCAACCTATCGATAATTCCTTCACCAGTGATAGAATAGCATTACGGGCCTCGGATACATGGCAAGAGTTGGCATCTTCTTGATTGCGGTAGCCTTGATTGTGGGAATGGCAGGCTGTGTTCCTACTCAGTATCGCCTCACCGTCTCCAGCACCGAAGGAGGCTCGGTAATTACCCCCGGGGAAGGCACTTTTACCTACAACGAGGGAACAGTCGTGAGACTATGGGCTCGTTCGGCTCTCGGCTACGGGTTCTCCGGATGGACCGGCGATGTGGCGACGATCAACACTGTCAAGTCGTTCTCAACGACCATCACCATGAACGGGGATTACTCCATAACAGCTAATTTCGGATGCGGCTGCTGAGGTTGAGTATGCTGAGTCAGTGGTGGGCGGTAGAGGATTTGAACCTCTGACCTCCTGTGTGTAAGACAGGCGCTCTCACCGCTGAGCTAACCGCCCGTGGCACGCCTGGCGGGATTTGAACCCGCGACCTCAGCCTCCGCAGGGCTGCGCTCTATCCAGCTGAGCTACAGGCGCATACATGCGCAAACAAATGGTGCCGAAGGAGGGATTTGAACCCTCACGTCCTTAAGGACACTACGCCCTGAACGTAGCGCGTCTGCCATTCCGCCACTTCGGCATCTACTCCTTTGCTTCAAATTCCTTCTTTGACAGGGAGATGAAGACTACTGCCAGTATCCCCAGAACATTCGACGGAAGGGCACAGATAGCCCCGGCTAGGGACAAGCCAAAGTTCTTCCTTCTTAGGGCTGAGACCCCACCGACTATGGCTACTATGCCCAGAGCAAGAAGAGGCAGTCCCAGTATAATCAACCAGAATGGGATAAAAGATACAGCATGTCCCCCCCAATCTCCTGGGGGGAACGGAATGGGTGCCAGCCTGAGCAGTATCCTAACGCCTATCGTCAAGAGTGCAATTAGCAGTCCACCGATCACTTGAAGTGCCCCACCCACTATGCTTAAGACTGCGCCGGCGGTAAGTAGCCCGCTCCTATTACTACCATCAGGTGCCATCTCTTTTCCTCCTTACTTCATAGTGGGCAGTACAGGATTTGAACCTGTGACCTTCGGTATGTGAAACCGACGCTCTAACCACTGAGCCAACTGCCCATACCTTCGTACATGTTGTTTGCCAGGGTGTATTAACTTTACCACACAGGCAAGGGCATCGCAATTGACTTAGGTCCCACAGAAGGCTGGTGTTTTCTTCGGTAGCCCGATAGACTCCGTCCCACACTTGGCCGGATCCCCAAGAAATCGGAGTCCGGCTTCACACCAGAATGCCTTCAGGGGCACTCCAGAGCCCCTACAGGCCTTATCAATCGCTTTATCCATGAATTTCCCCATCCTCTTTGAAAACCCCATTGTCTCACTTCTAAATACTCTGCCGGCCGGTTGTCGGTTGTCAACGTTGAGCCGCTATCCTTGACGGCGTCAGTCAGATTACAGCTTTGCTTCAAATAGATCAGGAGTATGAACCTGAAGATAGTCGATCAGAAATCCTGCGACCTCAGGTGGGCCGCTCCAGATCCCCACGCTGAAGGAGCTTCATCTTTCCCTTAACCTCTCCGATAGTCTCTCTAGCTATGGCTTCAGCTCGATCTGCCCCATTAGCCATAACGTCATTCACATAACCAGGCTTGGAAGCCAGATCAGCCCGCCTCTCCCGGAAAGGCTCCAGATTCGAACTGATACTCTCGGCCAGTATCTTCTTGCACTCTACACAACCGATGCGAGCGCTATGACACTCCGAAGCAATCTCCTCTACACGGGCCGGGGTGAAAAAACCGTGGAGTCGGAAAACATTGCATATTTCAGGATGCCCGGGATCAGAGCGGTATCTCCGTGCCGGGTCAGTAACAGCTATCATGACCCGCTTCGAGATTTCCTCGGGAGAGGCAGATATCTCAATATGGTTATTATAGCTTTTGCTCATCTTCTGCCCCCCATCCAGGCCCAAAACCAAAGGAAAGTTGGTAAGCTTCGCCTGCGGCTCGGGAAATACAACCCCGAAAAGCGAGTTAAAACGGCGCACTATCTCGCGAGCCAGCTCCAGGTGAGGAAGCTGGTCCTCGCCCACAGGAACAACCTCTCCCTTATAAAGGGCAATATCGGCGGTCATAAGAACAGGATAACCCACCAGCCCATAATTGACATTATCCGGCTGCATCTTAACCTTCTCTTTAAATGTCGGCACGCGCAATAACCAGCTTAAAGGAGTCACCATGCTGAGCAGGGTGTGGAGCTCCATTACCTGAGGAACATGAGACTGAACGAAGATGATGCTCTTCTGTGGGTCAATGCCGGCCGCCAGCCAGTCAAGCACCATTTCGTAAATGTCTTCCCGAAGGGATTCTGTGTTTTCCAGAGTGGTCAGAGCATGAATATCCACGATGCAATAGACGCAGTCATATTCATCCTGGAGGGCGACGTAATTCTGGATCGCTCCCACATAGTTACCAATATGCTGTCGACCTGTGGGGCGCGCCCCCGAGAAAACGCGCTTTCTCATTTTTGTGGCGAAGTTTAGCACATAGCCGAAACAGGTAACAAGGCTATAAGAAACTGAACGAGCATCTACTTGAGCAGCGTGCTCTAGCAAGCTCATATGGAGCAGAATTAGCGAGAGGGGAGGCCACCTGCCCGGCCTCCCCTCCTACTGACCTTTTCCAGGTTAACAGCTAAACTTAGCTTACCCGGAGAACGTGGTCGTAACCACGGGGTAAAATCTTATTTGCACCAGCCTGGTGCCGTCATTCATGAGACCCTGCTCCGTAATCACGAGGTCGGCGATATTGAAGATCCATTCGTTAGCAAAGTACCAGGCCTTTGGTTCCGCTAGGGCAGCCATATCAGTCAACCAGGCTTCTACATCAGCCTCATCTTCAACACCGTCATTGTTGTAATCTCTATTCTCTCCAGGCATGTTCTCGCCATAGTCAGCTACCGGAACATCGTTTATGTCAATGATTCCATCCTCATTGACATCAAGGGTAGCATCAACCACCCAGCCGGTATAGATGAATAGGCGAGTGATATTCACTGCCGTGGACTTGCCCCTGCCCTTTGCTGATGGGTCTTCAAACCGGTACAATTGCTCATTCTCGGGATCAGGTACATACAGATTCTCTCCGACGATGAGTCCCAGCATAAGTTCAGGGTCTTCAGGGCATTCAGTGTAGTTCCCGAATTCAGGATTGCCGGGATCATTACACGCCTCTACTACCGTGTTCGGGTACAGGATGATATTGCTGCGGGGCTCAGTGTTGGCATCGTTGCCGTTGTTCGGCTTTGCCAGGATTCTGGCGTACACATAGTAGCCGCCTGCCGGGGTTGGTACGTCATCCACCAGTACCTGGTAGGGTAGCTGGACCTTGGCCACTCCATCACCGCCGTATGACTCCGGCATGGCGCATGGGTCAAGCACCGTTAAGTCATAAACTGACGCTTTCTTGTTGGAAACGTATTGAATGGTTGAGGCACCATACAGAGCGACAAATAGCGATTTGCCCCCCGGTGTCGCATCACAGACAAATGTCTCCGGGTCCTTGCCGTGGATATTCAGGTTGAAATGTTGTCCGGCTGGAAATCCATTTGGCCGCGGAATGAACTGGTTGCCTTCCCCCGCATGTGGCGGTTTGGCCGCCATCACACCTGTTGCGCCCACTAGAAGCGCAACAAGAGTTAGAGCTGTGACAACGAGCACTATCCTTTTTTTCATAAATGTATCCTCCTTGCTGTCAATTACTTAGAGCGAAACAAAGTCCTCTACACCGTGATTGATTCTCTGCGTCGCATCACCCCCTTCCATGGGTTAATCTCGGCCTGTTGAAGCTGTTGCCCTTTTCTTGGCGGCCTATTCCCAGTTTAGGTGGCCCGTAGGCTTCTGTAAATAGGCCAAAACTCTCAATTTTCGGCAATCAAAAGTACCGTTGTGTCGTTCCCCCGCTTACTTAAGCTGTGCCCAATCCCGCTTGATGCTAGTCGGGTATACTCCGGAAAATTCCCTGTCTGCAGCAAAAGACTGATTCGCGATTGAAAGAGGTTTTGGGGGCGGATCCTGGGTTCGATTGCCAGCAGAGGACTGCGCGAAGTGACTCAGAAATTCAGCCTTCGATGAATTCTCTGATATAGGAATTAACCAGCGCCGGCTTCTCATGAATGACCCAGTGTGAGCCATCAGGAATGCGCTTGATGGTCAGATTTGGTACGTATCTCTCCAAGCCTTCCAGATTCCCTGTAAGCAGGTATCTGTCTTTCTCCCCCCAGATGACCAGCGTCGGCACCTTGACCGTGAACAGCGAAGGGTCTGCGGACAAGATATCGTCGCTCTCCCCCGCAAAAGAGCCGAGATGGGCGGCTCGATAATAGTTTAGGCCACCGGTGAGAGCTCCAGGCTGCGACCAGGCTTCAATATATGCTCTCTTGTCTTCCTCCGAAAAATAGCCCTGTTTCACACCGTCCTTCAAAAGGCTGCTGACAAGCACTGCATAGTTGTCTTTTGCCAGTATCCTCTCAGCTTCGGGAGTCCGGTGCACCAGAATATACTGGCTGGCTTTCTGTTGCGCCGGGTTGTCACGGAGCTCACGCAAAAACGTAACAGGATGCGGAGCATTTATTATTACCAGCTTCTCCAGATAGTCAGGATGACGCATGGCGAACGGCCAGGCCACCCCGCCACCCCAGTCATGAGCCACCAAGATGAATCTCTTACACCCGAGGTGCTCGGCAAGCGTACGAACGTCACCGATGAGGTATTTCATTCTGTATTGCTCGACTTCGGGAGGTTTCGATGATAAGTTAAAGCCGCGCATATCCGGAGCCACCGCCTGGTAATCTCGTCCGAATTCAGTAAGCTGATTCATCCACTCGTACCAGAACTCAGGAAAACCGTGGAGAAACACTATCAATTTCCCCTTGCCCGCCGTTACGTAGTGGAGACGTATGTCATTGACATCGGCATATCTATGTTCGAACATGTCTTCTCCTCGCACCATAACTTCTTTCTTAATCTCACGGCGTGCGCAAATCCATATCGGAGCGGGTGAGTCCGGCTAATCCCCTTACCGGTACCCTCTACAAAGATGGAACTTCCTTTAGGGGATCCTGTACACTAGAAACCTGGTAGCGCATACGGGATTTGAACCCGTGATCTCCTCCTTGAGAGGGAGGTGTCCTAGGCCTCTAGACGAATGCGCCACACATGGCAATAGTACCAGAAATCCCGGGGTGTTCACAACGCCGCTGACGGAGCCACGTCTATCTTATCCCGACCACAAGAGGCAAGCCCGCCAGATCCAAACGGCGCGTGCTACTTCCTGGTGTTCGCATGCCCGTCTTTGACCTATTTCAGTTTTGGGGACGACCGGACAGTACCGTTACTAACGGGTGATTGACAGCCAAGAAGACCACGGTATAATGGTATTAGGGGGAAATTCGGGACAGCGTCATCTGGATTCCAAATAATATCCTGCGACCAGAATCCACAGGACTGTACAGTCTTCAATTTCGAAAGAGAGCATGGAAATCAAGAATTCGTTTTTAGCGTGGGTTGTCCTGATAGTGGTGGCTGTATTAGCTGTGTTTGGACTGCTCTCTAGGACTCCAGACCAAATACTTCCAGGGCAGGCACTCCCAGACCAGACACTCCCGGGACAGACGGTTCCGGGGCTGGCACCAGGGACAGGGACCTTGAAGCTCTATCTTTCCGATGCGCCGCTGGACGCTGAGAATGTTACGGGTGTTTATATCACCATTAACGAAATTCAATACCATTTAGACGGCGAATGGATAACGTGTGAGGAATTCATAGGTAATCAAACATACGACCTGTTGGAATTAACTGGCGGAAATATCGCTCTATTGGGCGAGTTTACATTGCCTGCTGGCACTTACACTCAGATTCGCTTTATGCTGGATATTGGAGAAAAGGGTTCACGTCCGGCGAATCCAGGCTGCTATATCGAATTTGCCGATAATTCCACTGAGCCTCTCTACGCCCCAAGTGGTGGCGAGACAGGTTATAAAGCGATAGGCCACTTCGAAGTGACTGCTAATGGGACTGCGGTGGTTACAGCCGATTTTGACGTTCGTAAAGCTGTGGTTGTAGCTGGTTCTTCGTACATCTTGAAGCCAACAATCAAGTTGATAGTGGCAGTCAACTACTAGGCTTGAAGCGTCCGCAACTTACGCAACCTTAGCCGGAAGTCCCGGCCTTCTACGATTCTGCTAAGGTATTTTGAGGTGTTCTTATTTCCCTTCTGCGGCAGCTCCCAAAAGCCGATCAATCTTTTCTCATGTTAGAAAGGGGGAGAAATTATACATAGAAACGACGACAACTTGCCACAACAATAGGAACGAC
>Ga0172366_10002464_pt1 | contig 14496 bp, 16 predicted proteins | sample LakKivSesite69cm_FD_114533 | JGI IMG/M metagenome (GOLD analysis project Ga0172366, IMG submission 114533) | Sediment microbial communities from Lake Kivu, Rwanda - Sediment site 69cm | ecosystem: Environmental > Aquatic > Freshwater > Lake > Sediment | place: Rwanda: Western Province, Lake... | reverse complement strand
GCGGTTATCCTGTCCTTGTGAGGATGCAAACCTGAAGAGCCGAATGACTCAATCGGTCACGTTCGGTTCTGTGAGGGGAACCTATCGCCCAAGAAGGGCACAAATGGTTTCTACTCGACCGAATTCGAGTTACGCGCGACCTGCCGGCCGAAAACCGCTCTGCATCATCATTGCCGGTCCGAACGGCGCCGGAAAGACGACATTCGCCCGTCAGTTTCTGCCCAAGGATGCCGGTGTCGCGCACTTCGTGAACGCGGACTCGATCGCGGCCGGCCTGTCGCCATTGCAGCCCGGACTGGCGGCGTTGTCCGCGGGCCGCCTGTACCTGGCGGAGATCGACCGACTGGCCCGGGCACGTGCCGACTTCGCGTTCGAGGCCACGCTGAGCGGACTGCTGCTGCTCGGGCGGCTGAAGCGCTGGAAGGCCGCGGGCTATCGCATCGAGATAGTCTTCCTCCAACTCTCCTCGCCGGAACTCGCCCTGCGCCGCGTCGCAGCGCGCGTCCGGCAAGGCGGGCACGACGTCCCGTCCGTGGACGTGCTGCGGCGGTTCGCCCGCGGTTGGCGGAACTTCCAAGAAGCATACCGGCCGCTGGCCGATGCCTGGACCGTGTACGACAACTCCGGCGACTCTCCCCGACTATTGGAGGCCAAACCATGAAGACTCGACGCCGAAAGAAGCAGAATGCGACACTTGCCGTCCGTGCGGGCCGCGCCCTGCGTCGCGCCGCGCGCGACGCCCGCAAGACGGCCCGGTTCTACGGGACGCCGATCTACGTCTGGCGCGGCGGCAAGGTCGTCGCCGAGAAACCCTGAGCGGGTTTGGCCATCGCGATTGTCAAGTCCGGCCGTGCCGACCGCGCACAGGCCTTGACGCCCATGGAGCTAGGTCATGTCCGCGGGTCACCTCATTCCTCCGTCCTCCCCTCTCTTCCATCTTCTGCCCCGAAGTGCCTGGGATTCGTCAGATCCCCGCCGGACGCTCGAAATATGGGAAGTGTCCCTTTCCCTCCCCTTTCCCTCCCCTTTCGATTTCGTATTCCATGCGGAATACATCAGGATAGTCAAGGTGCTCAACATCGGGCGGCTTTCCCCCGAATAGACGGAACAAGCCGCCGCCGATAGCCGTGGCTTCGGGCGAAATCCCGTAAGGGTCGGATTTCTGTATCCCTACGATAATCGAGTCCGACCACTCACGGCCCGGTGGCTTCACAAGGTACGCCTCATAGGATTTCTCCCTCTCGACATCGCGTACGCGAGCTGGCGCATAGGTCTCTCCGTCCGGGCCGGCACACAGACACGCGGCATAGACCTTTACTGCCGCGCTACGAGAGAGGATTGAACGTGCGGGGAACAGTCTGGGACACTTCCCCTATTTCCGGCCGACCGCGCGAGGTCGGCCTGCCTTGCGGGTGTCAAGCACCCGGTTGAGCCGCGTCTCCAGTAGCGCACGGAAGGCTGCCCCACCCAGCGGCCGTCCGCTTGCAGTCATACGCCGTATCTCTATTGCTATTTGCTCAGGCTCGTCCCGGAGGTAGCGGTGATACTTCTGCCTGCGTAGCTCCTCGGTAAGCCAGTCGGGCTCGTCGAGCAGCGGGTCGGTTTCTCCTCTGGCGTGGTGTCTGGCGCTGGACCACGGGTACTCCCATGCCCGCTCCACAAGCTTCGCTCGCACCGGGTTGCGGTCGATGTACCTCAGCACCGGCAAGAGGTACTCGTCTTTGTCCACCGGGCAGGAGAAGAACCGGCTCTGCCAGAGCCGACCGCAGCGTCCCTGCTTCCGGTTGACGTACTGCGTGTAGACCAGGTTCGTGCCGGCAAAGCACCGCGCCAGCGAGTCGGCTTCCTCTGGCACCGCCAGAGCATGCATGTGGTTGTCCATCAGGCAGTAGCCCCAGATCCCGACCCCACACTTGCGCCGGTACCGGGCCAGAGTCCAGAGGTAGAATCGCCGGTCGTCATCATCAAAGAACACTTGGCAGCGGTTGTTGCCGCGCTGGGTGACGTGGTGCGGGAATCCAACGGCGACTGCTCGCGCTATCCGAGGCACAACCGGAGCATACAGCCCATCGGGTGCGGAGTCAAGAAATATGGGAAGTGTCCCGGATCCCGGATCCGGATCCCGGATCCCGCCGGCTGAAGCCGAGGGTACAGTCACCGTTTGCCTCGGCGAAACGGGAATGGGTACAGGCACGGTTTTCCTTTAGCGGACAGCCGTGCCAGTCCCTCGGAAAGAGGCGGCGGCAGTACCCTCAGACGTCGAAGACTACTGTGGCGCGAAAGCCTTCGTCGGTCTTGTCGATACGGTATTGGTGATAGGTCGGGGTTTTGACCTCGACCTTGAGCCCGTGCCGCTCCTGGTCGAACTCCTCCCCAAACACGGTCGCACTGACTCGCGTCGGTTCAATTGAGGCAATCTCGACCCGGCGCACCGCGAGGTAGCGGGTAGAGAAGAGGAAGAGCAGCTCGCGCAGCCAGCAAGAGGAATCGTGGCACATGCTGGAGGGCTTTGGTCGTGGCGTGGGGGTTCGTTCGATCTGGGGAGGTATCATGGCTGGAGCGACATGTGTGCGAATGAGGCGCAGAGCCTGGACCGGGCGGCCTTGCTGTGCCTCGTGATGATTGGTTGTGCGGTGCGCTTCGTCAGCGATTGTGACGATGTCACCGACTGCGCGATTGCCGATCTCCAGGGTGGAGTTTCTACAACCTAAGGAGGTTGTATTTGTTGATTACAACCTGAATAGGTTGTATGATGGCAGGAATGAAGACCCTGTGCATACTGCTCGGTGATGTCGTGGCATCGGCTGAGGCGCCAGTGAGGGCACGTTTGCAGCAGCGGTTGTCGGCTGCCTGCGAGGCCGCGAATCGGGCGGCCGGAGTGGACCTTTTTGCGGCTTTCAAGCCTTTGAAGGGCATTGATGAGGTGGGCGGCGCGCTTCTGTCGCCGCGTGCTGCCTGTGACGTTGTATGCGCGTTTCTCGACGCGGTGCATCCGTACCGGGCGCGCTTCGTGCTGGCGCGCGGCGGCGTTGACGTGGGGTATTCCACGCGCGACGCGGCAAGGCTGGATGGACCGGTTTTCGTCACCGCCGCAGCGCTGATGGCCCGGCTGAAGCAGTCGAAGCTGCCGTTCTCATCGGCGCTGAACGGCCAGGGTTTCGATGCGGGCGTATCAGGTCTGTTTAACGTGCTGCTGACGATGCGCTGGTCATGGAGCGAAAGGCAGCGGGCCGCGGTGGCGGCGTATCGGGCTTTCGGGAGCCAGGAAGCCGCGGCTGAGCGGATGGGGATTTCCCAGCAGGCCGTATCAAAGGCGCTGGGCAGCGTTGACTGGCGGGTGTACAGCCAGGCCGAGGAGGCGCTGCGCGAGACGCTTTCAAGCCTGGATGAGTCCCCGAGGGCGAAGAAGGAGGCGCAAAGGTGATAGGGGCATACAGCCGGTGGGACCTGCTGACAGCACTGGGTGGCCTTGCGCTGATGGTCTTGACAAGCGGCATCGTTGTCAGCGGCGTGCTTTGTCGGATATCCGGCCGGCCCTTGAGCGAGGTTGTGAAGAAATCAGAGCGGGATACCGGGTTCGTGGTCGGGAAGTGCGAGAACATCCTCATTCTCGTCTTTACCATCCTCGGGGACTACACGGCCATTGGTTTGGTGTTTGCAGCGAAGGCGCTTATCCGGGTGGAAGATGCCCGGCGCGAGCCCATGTTCTATCTTGCGGGCACGATGGTGAACGTCACGTACTCGATACTGCTCAGCCTTGCCGTGAAGGCGTTGTTGCACGTCATACCCTGATTGAGGTTTCATGGCGCGCTGCCGCCCAGACGCCATGAAGGCGAAGAAGAACGCGTTCAAGACCGCGTCCTGACGCTCAAGGACGAGGGCGTCATCGCTGCCGAGCAGGCCATCAGCGCGGCGCTATCGGTCGCTGCCGGAATCGTCAACACGGCCATCGGCTGGCACTTGTTGGGCTGAGGCTGAGTGGCGGCTTCTGGCCGCCCGCGCCCTCGGAAGGTGGTGGCAGTCCCGCTCAGACGTCGAAGACTACCGTGGCGCGAAAGCCTTCGTCGGTCTTGTCGATACGGTATTGGTGATAGGTCGGGGTCTTGACTTCGACCTTGAGCCCGTGCCGCTCCTGGTCGAACTCTTCCCCAAACACGGTCGCGCTAAGTCGCGTCGGTTCAATTGAGGCAGTCTCGACCCGGCGCACCGCGAGGTAGCGGGTAGAGAAGAGGAACAGGAGCTCGCGCAGCCAGTCGAGGAAAAGCTCGGGCAGCGTGGTCGACTGGAGTGACACGGGCACCGCTTTGGCTTCGCCGACTTTCTCGCGGTCGAGAATCAGGTCGAAGAGGCAGGTCGCGGCGTTGGTGAAGAGCCCGGCAAGGTCGGTTCCGTAGATTTCGACCTTGATGTCCGAGGTGTGTTCGAGGAGGCGATAAGCCGGGGGTTCGGGGGTTCCAGGGTTCAAGGGTTCAGGCCGGATAGGGATGAAGGGATAAAGGGATAGAGTGGGCAGACGAAGGCAGAAGTCAGAATGCAGAATCTAGAATGCAGAAGTGCGGATTCGGAACCGCAGACTGCAAACTGGGAACTGGTCACTGGCGCAGTCGGACAGTGGTCCGAGCTGCGCCCACGTTTCCCTGCGCGTCGGCGACCCAGACGCTCACCACAAAGGACTGAAGACCGAGGGCGGAGGACGGAAGACGGACCTCGGCGCTGAAGCGCTCCGTACCGGAGTCGAAGACGTGGTCCTGCGGTTCGAGCGCCAGCCAGTCGCCGGCGTTCACCGACGCGCGGGCAGCGGCAATCGGGGAGAGGGCGTCCTGCGCGGTGAAGCTGATGCGGCAGAGCCTGTAACCGGCGATTGGCGATTGGCGATTGGCGATTGAGGAGCCGCCGCCAGAGAGGACTTGTGCCTTCAGTCCGGTCACGGTTGGGGCCGTGTTGTCAACCACGAACGGCCGGCTGACCTGCTCCGTAGTCAGGGCTGCCCCGGCCGGCTCGGTGGGCTCGTCACTGGACAGGAGCCTGAGTTCGTACCAGCCGTCAGGCAGTGCGCGCGTGTCGAGGTCGTAGCGGCTGTCGGTGACGTCACGGCCTACCTTCTGCCACGATTCTTCCGACTCGCCGCGGAAGAAGAGCTCGAACGAGAGCGAGTCGGAGTCAGGGTCGGCTGCCTCCCACGTGACCTGGCGCGAGGGCTTGTTCACGCCCTTGATTGCATCCTCGAGTGAAGGCTGGGCTACGTCGAACTTCTTAATCACCGGAGCGAGATTGGCCGAGCGGTAGTAGACGTCCATCCGCTCCAGCTCCGGCGTCAGATTCGGGAACGACGTGCGGAAGCGGGCGCGCCACTGGATGAAGCGGCGGGACGGCGAAGCGATGCCCGGGGCTGCGGCTGACCACGGGCTCCAGGTCGAGTCCGGCTTCTCCGAGTTGCCGGATCGGGTTTCGAAGCTCAGCTCGGTGCCGGCCGGAACACTGGCTCGGAACGAGAGCGTGCCGAACAGGGCCGGGTTGGCGCAGTCGTGCGGCGCCGAGGTGATGAAGCCCGAGTCAGCGTAGGCCGAGCGGGCTTCGTAGAGCTTGCCCGGATTGCCGGTTCCAATCCAGAGCCCGCCGCGCATCGGCGTAAGGCAGAGCGCCTGGGTTTCTTTCAGCCGGTAGCGGACCGAGACCCGGCCGAGGGTGTCGAGTTCGTAGACCATCCCTTTGTCGCCGGTCGCGACCAGCAGGCGTGAGGGTCCGGGCAAGTCGGTCAGCGCGAAAGCGAACACGAGGGAGTCTGGAGCCGGCCACAGCCATCTGCGCACGCCTGACCGGTCGATCAGCAACACGCCGGCACGGGTCGAGTCCGAGTCGGTGTCGTCGCCGGCGTTGGCGCCGATGTAAACGCGCCCGGCTGCGTCCGCCGCGAGCGCCCGCACTTCATTGAGTGGCGTGTCGTAAAGGACCGTGACCCCAGGGCGGGCGGCGTTCGGGGCGAAGCTGAGGCGGTAGACGATGCCGTCCGGTGACGTCCCGACCAGCAGTTCCTTGCCGGGAACCAGCCAGGCCAGCGTGGTCAGATGCGCCTGCCGGGCAGTGAAAACCTCCTCGGCCTTGCCGGTGGCCGAGATGCGCAGGAGCTTGCCGTGCTCGCCGGTAGCGGCATAGACGGAGGTTGATGTCGAGGTAGAGGGTGAGAGGGGAGCGGCGAGGAGTGAGAAGACGTAGCTTTCACCGGTGGAGCAGAGGAGCTCGGGTTTGCCGCCCGGACGGATGCGATAGACCTTGCCGTCAGGCGTGGTCCCGAAGTAGATGGCGCCGGACGGGTCAGCGGTTAGCGCCAGTATCTCGCCGGTACCGGCATCGAACACCAACTCGGGGGACGAGGGACGGAGGACGAGGGACGGGGGACGGATTCGATAGAGCCGGCCCTGATTGCCGGTTGCCGCGTATATGTTCCCGCTGCGGTCGGCCGCGGTCTGCCAGACCGCGGCTGCATCGTCGAGCCCGGTTGGCCGGAGAGATGGAGCCAGCGTTATTGTTCCCTGGCTTTGGATGGAGACGTTCTCGAACTCGATGCGGTCGAGTTGCTGCAAGAGGCTGTCGGTGCCGTCAGTGGTCCAGACTGAAGCAAGACAGGAGGAAAGCACTAAGGACAAAGTAGAAAGGACAAAACAAGTCCGAATGACGATTGACGAATTGCGGAAGGCCAAACCGGCTTCGTGCTCTCTGGCCGCGCTTCGTCCTTTGTCCTTGTTACTTAGTCCTTTTCTCATGTTCATCGTTTGACCTCCACTTCGAGCCTCGCGACTCCGGATATGACGCGGCCGAGGTCGAATGTCTGGCGGAACACCGGGCTTTCTCTGGTTGGCGCGACTCGTTCGTCCGACCGGAAGTTGAGCAGAACCGAGCGCAGCGAGGGCGGCGGCGCGGGCAGCTCTCTCCCGGCCATAGTCAGGCCGGGCCCTGACGAAAAGCCGGCCGCCACGAGCTCGTTCTCCCGACCCGTCTGGGAGAGTAATTCGAGCAGGTCGGCAAAGGACCCGGGCTCGAGCCTCCCTGGAGCCCGCGAGACTTCGAGCGCCAGTTGCGAGTCGGGCGGCGCGATGACGACCCGCAGTCTGCCCTCCGGTATCGGTTCGGGAATCTTGACGGCAATCACAGCCTCGGAGTCGTCACCGCGAAAGTCGCGGAGTTCCAGGGTGATGCGAAGCGAGTCGCCCGGCCGGACCGAGGCGGACTGAGGCCGCGCCGAGAGGAGATAGGCGATTTCCCGGCCTGGAGTGAAAGTGACATCGAAGTCCACGGATGCGACCGGCGCGGGCAGGAATCGGTTGCTGAACAGGATTTCGAGTTCCTTCTCCGCGGAACGGAACATGTCGGCGGCCGGATTCGTGCCGCTATAGCGGTGTTCGATGACCAGCGAGTCGGGGAGGAGGGATGAGGGATGAGGGATGAGGGAGGAGGGAGGAGTGGGGAGTGACAGGCGGACGGTCATGCGCGACGCGAGCGTTGCCTCTTCAAGATTACCTTCGGTCTGGTAGACGACGTCGGTCAGGCCGACGGCGACGAACGTCGGCGCAAGGTCTTCGAGCTCGACGACCCGGAACCGGTAGGTGTCCAGGCCGGAAGGCGACGAGACAATAGCGGTGACCGGGAGCATCGCGGGCACCGGGCCAATGTTCCCGGCGACGCCGGCCAGCCGGTCCTGATTGATGGTGCCGAGCGGCGAGGTGGGAGAGAAGAGTTTGAAAGAGCTGGCCAGCGACGGCACGATGGAGTGGATGACGCCGCCGACCATCGGCATGCGGACGTTGCCGGCCCCTAGCATCGGGTGCCCGAACGCGAGTATCCGGTTGCCGTCGCGGCAGGTCAGTGTACCGATGCCGGCGAGGTGAACGTCGCCGTCAATCAGGGCAACCCCGACTGCCGCGCCCGGGACCAGGGCAGCGGTGTCGGCAGTGCCGCTCGCGCTACCTGCAGCGGCGACCGGCGTGAAACCGAACCTCGCTAGCGCCGGCTCGACGAGTTCAGCCAGCGCTGGCGTGTACCCGGAGAGAGCTACTGGCAGCGGGAGGGCTGAAAGACCCGCAAGTCCGCTGCCACCAGACACTCGGCTTGAGCGTGCGCCGTCCGGGCTCTCTGAATGGTCCGGCTCGTCCCATATCTCTAGCATCTGGGCAGCCGGCGTGACCCCGGCCAGCGGCTCCTTGGCAAACGACCACGCGTACGCGACCGCGCCGATGAGCCTGCCGTCGATGTACACGGGACTTCCCGACATGCCGGCGGCGACGCCGGATTCCTCAAGGCCCTGGCCCGAGAGCCGGCACAGGATTAAGTCGCCGCGCGGCAACACGCGGCGCATGATGTCAACCACCTCGACCCCGAACTCCTTGACCTCGGTGCCGAAAAAGACCGACCGTCCGGTGCCTTTCATGCCGGGCTTGACCTCATTGACGGTCATTATCGGGATGCTTGCTGCGGCGAAGGCGAAGCCCGCTGACAGCAGCAGGATAGAAGTGACGGCGCGCCTGGGCCACGCGAAGAACGACGCCATCAGACGACTAGCGGTTTGGGAACCTGGCCAACCGGTCCCACTTCTGGCGCCACTCGGAACAATCGGGGAAGGTACGGCAATTGACCGGCAGCCAGAAACAGGACTGCCTGTCCCAGACCGCCTGGTCAGGATAGAACCACTCCTCCTCGGCGTCGTAGACAGCCACCAGGTAGCCGCGGCCGACTCTGCCAGAGTTCGATAACTGGGGCTGCTCGGCATCCTCGATAGCCCGGCGCAGCGAGGCCATCCTCTCGTTCATCGCGGCGGTCGGAAAGCCGCCGGTCATGCCGGGCGTGAGGTGGAATTCAAGCTGGAAGACAGCGCTAAGCTTACCGTTCGCGAACAGGGCGAGGTCGGGCGAAGGCAGCGGGGGCTGGTTCTCGTGCGCCAAGGGCGGGTTGGCGCGGCAGGACCAGCCGGGTTGGGTGAGCATCCGGCGAATGTGGAAGTAGACGGCGCAGGCGAGGTCTTCGCGGTTGAAAACCCGGAACTTGCGGATGTCTTCCTTGAGTTTCAGCCAGAAACTGCCGGTCAGGAAGCTGTGGAGCTCGTCGGCCATCGGCGCGGGGCGCCTAGGAGGCGCTGCGAAGTGCCGCCCCGACCGTGGCCACGACCTCCGGGAATTCGCGGAGATTCAACAAGCTGGCGCCGATTCCGAGCGTGCCGGCACGATACCGAGCTCTATCCTCGACGCCCAGAATCTCGATTCGCTGGATGCCGGGATGGGCGCTGAAGAACTTGTCACTCAGCAGGTCGTGCAGGTTCTGCCAGCCGGCTGCCGTAAGCCTGACAGTGGAACCGAGCAGCAGGACCCCGAGCGTCTTGAGGCCGACCGACAATGCGTCGCGGTCGTAGTTCATCAGCGCCATGCGGTTCGCCGAGTCGGCGACAAACCACGCAGTCTTGGCCGCCGCGTCTATCGCCATGAACACGTCGACGTGCCCGAAGACGTTTCTGAAGTTCTGCCGCAGCGGCGTCTTGTTGGTGAAGGCTCCGTCAAAGAACTGCTTGAGCAGGCCGGAGTTCTCGATGATCTTCTGCGCTGCTTTGTCGGCGAACAGGTTCTCGTAGCCGTAGTTGGCCATGGCGTTGTGCAGCGGGTCAGAGGCGCTGAACCGCGGCAGGTTGCGCAGCATGGCGCCGCAACCGAATGCCGGGCTGAGCGCGGCGAGGGAGATCTCCAGCGACCGGTGCGCTTCGAGCCTCAGCTTGGCCGGCATCAGTGTTGGACCGCGCGGCGGAGGGCGGCGGTGAAGCGCCGGAGTTCGGCTTGGTCGTTCGCCAACCGCGCGGCGAACGATTCGACCGCAGCGCGCGACAGGATATAGTCGATGTTGCCGACGATTGCCCGGCCGGTCTGCGCCTGCCGGAGTAGCTGCCTCGGGCTGACGAATCGCTCGTAGGCGTCGGGGTCGGTCAGTGGTTTTCCGGTTTCAGTGTCGACCTTTGCTGCAACCAGCAGACCGGGCAGACTTTCCAGACGGATGAGCAGGCCGGGCGGGCTGGGCGGGTCGGGCGGGATGGCCTGCACTGCTTTGACGTTGCCCGGGGCAAGCAGGCGCTCGAGGTCAGGCTCCGGTCTGAACCCGAGCCGCAGTGCGACCAGACCCAGGCCGAGGTTGTGAAGCGAGACGCGAGGCAACTGCGGGTTCTGGGGTTTGGGGATTCCCGGAGCCTGGGCTTGATTGCGGCCCTCGGCGCCTACCTGCATCAGCTTACGGATCTCAAACCAGTGGCGCCGGCCGTCGGCCAGCAACTCGCGGAACGCGATGCGGGTCAATAGCGTGGTCAGGCCCCGATGCCGGAAATCGAACCGGACAAAGATGCTAAAGAGGGTCTCGGTGCCGGTATTCGGGTCACGGTCGAAGTGGCAATGGGCCACCGGATGCGCGACTGCGGGCGGCCGGGGCGTGGACATCGGCGCGTCTGCGTCGAATGTCTCAAAGAACGCGAAGTCGGCCCGGGCGCCCGATACGCTGCGCTGGATGCGGAGGATGGAGCCGGCGAGCAGGCCGGTTCTGATGGTCACGCGGTTGCCCGACAGGGCGTATTCGGGGCCGAAAGGGACCAAGTCGGCGGCCGGCAAGGTGTTAGCCCGTCGCAGAATGCGGGTCAGCAGCTCTGGCAACTACACTCCCCGTGCACCGCGTCGAACGCGGCCAACTGCCGGTAGGCGCCCACGCCGCCCGCAACCGCGTTGTGCGAACCCGGGCGACGCCAGTCGGGCCACGATGCAGTCAACTTACAATCCTAGGGCTTCCGGGCTTCAAGTCAAGCCGGCAGCGGAGCCCCAGAACCGATATCGGAGCCACGAAAGGACACGAAACGAAGGGGTGAGTGACTCTCGTGTCCGTTTTCTTCTGTTTTCGTGTTTTCGTGGCCGTCTATTTCGGATTCAGGGCGGAGCCGGCAACGGAACGATTCTGCCCTCGCTTAACTGCGGTACGACAGGAAGTGAGTCGACTTTGAGCGCGAAGTCGAGGTCGGCACGGAACCCGAGGTCGATAAGACGGCGAGCGTGCTCGGTGGAAGCCAGAACCCGGGAGAGGTCTGCCTTCAGGTTCTTGTACGCGGCACGGGCGGCCAGCGCCGCATCGTCGAGTTGCGCCTTACCCTTTGCCAGTCGGCTCACCAGGCCACCGGCGCAGGCGAAGTCCTCGAGGCTGAGCCTGCCGTTGTTGCCCGCACACAGAATCGTGACATCCGCGTGCCCGGCGGCAGCGTCAGCGACGGCGTTGAAGTTGACGAAGCTGCCGACGAGAACCGTGCCGGCGTCCTTGGCCGTGGCCAGAGCCCGAGTCCCGTTAGTAGTAGTCAAGATGACGACCTTCCCGGCGACGACCTCGCGCGTGTACTCCCGCGGGGAATTACCGAGATGAAATCCCTCAATCCGCTGGCACTCGCGCTCGCCCCCGAGGACAGCCTCACTCTCGGCGTAGGGCTCAGCCAGTTTCATCGCCTGCTCGACGTCTGCAACCGGCAACACGAACCGTGCGCCCCCGGTCAGCGCCATGGCAATCGTTGTCGAGGCGCGGAAGACGTCCACCATCACCACTGCTGTTCCGGGTCCGGCGCCGGCGAACTCCTGGGGAACGGACGCGACGCCGATTCTCACGTGGCGAGTTCCTCGTCCAGCATCCCGATGGCGAGCTTGCCCCGCCGGAACCGGCCGCTCTCCATCAGTCGGCGGTGCAGCCCGACGGTCGTGGCGACGCCGGTGATAGCGGTTTCGTTCAGCGCCCGTGCCATCCTTGCGATCGCCTGCGGGCGGTCCGGCGCCCAGGCGATGACCTTGGCCACCAGCGGTTCGTAAAGCGACGGTACGACGTATCCGGCCGTGAGGTAGGAGTCTACCCTGATGCCCGGTCCGCCCGGCATGCGCACATCGGTAACGAGCCCGGAGCTGGGCTCGAATCCAGCTTCGGGGTCTTCGGCATTGATGCGACACTCGATGGCATGGCCGTCAGTCACGAGCGGGGCCGCGGGCAGGGGAAGTCCCTCTCCGGCAGCGGTGAGGAGTTGGCGCTGGACTATGTCAAGGCCGGTGACCGTTTCCGTCACCGCGTGTTCGCTCTGCAGCCGGCAGTTGACCTCTAGGAAGAAGCAATGGCCTTTGTCGTCCATCAGGAACTCGACCGTGGCGGCGTTGGTCAGTTTCAAGGCCCGGCCGAGCGCCAAGGCCTGACTCCCGAGGGTTCGGCGCAGCGAATCGTCCACTGCCGGCGACGGGCTTTCCGCCAAGAGCTTCCGATACCGGAACTGCACGGAGCAGTCGCGCTCGGGTAGAGACAGAATGTTGCCACGGCGGTCCGCCAGGAGCTGGATTTCGACGTGGCGGGCGTTTGCCAGGTGCTTCTCGACGTAGACGCGCCCGTCGCCGAAGGCGGCTTTGGCCTCGGCCTGGCACATCCGGAATCCGGTTTCGATGTCCTTTTCACGTTTGACCAGACGCATACCGGCACCGCCGCGCCCGGCTGCGGCTTTGACCAGAACCGGGTAGCCAAGTTCGGCGGCCAGCTTGGCGGCATCGGGCGCGGTCGCCGCCTCGCCCTCGGAGCCGGGCACGACGTCCAGCCCGGCATCGCGGGCAAGCTGGCGCAATCGGATCTTGTCTGCCGAAAGTCTGAGGGTCTCGCTGGTTGGACCGATAAACGTCACTTTGCAGGACTCGGTCGCCTCGACGAACTCGGGCGACTCCGCGAGAAAACCGTAGCCAGGATGAAGCGCGTCGGACTTCGTTATCTCGGCCGCGGACAGGATGCGTGACACATTAAGATAGCTGTCCTGAGCCGGCGCCGGGCCGATGCAGACCGCCTCGTCGGCGACTAGCACCGGCAGCGAATCACGGTCGGCCTCGGAGTAGACGAGGGCAGAAGGAACGCCGAGTTCCCGGCAGGCCCTGACGACGCGCAGCGCTGCATCGCCGCGATTGGCAATGAGGACCTTCTTGAAAGGAAGGGACATGGCTAGTAGGAATGACCAATTCCCAATTGCCAATTCCCAATCAATGACCAAAGGGCAGAATGTCGAGCCGGACACCGGGACATTGGTGCTTGATTGGTCATTGGGACTTGGTCATTGGCAATTCGGGCATGTGCTTCGCTCATGCCCGCTCGACGTACGTGTTCGTCCGCGTGTCCACCTTCACTTTGTCCCCGGTCTTGACGAAGAACGGCACGGTCACGACCAGGCCGGTGGTGAGCTTGGCCGGTTTGCCGCCGCCGGTCGCGGTGTCGCCGCGAAAGTTGGGCTCGGTATCGGCCACCTCGAGGACTATGAACATCGGCGGCTCGATGCTGACCGGCCGGCCCTCGAGGTACGAGACGTCGATTTCGAGGCCGTCGCTCAGATAAAGCGCGCTGTCGCCGAGCTGTTCCGGGCTGAGGGCGAACTGCTCGTAGGTCGCCGTGTCCATGAAATGATAGCCCAAATCGTCATGGTAGAGGAACTGCGCCTGCTTCCGCTCCATCTCCACCTCTTCGAACTTGGCCTCGGATTCGAAACTCTCTTCAATCTGGACGCCGGTCTTGATGTTGCGCAGTTTGGCCAGGACCCGGGCCCGGCGCTGCGCGGTCCGACTCCGTGAGTAGGACAACACCTGGTAGATTCCGTCCTTGAACTTGATGAGCACTCCGGATTTGAATTCGTTGGGGGTTATCAATGCTGCCTCCGTGAAGAATGACCAACGCTCAATGACCAGTTCCCAGTCGATGGCGAAGGATGGGAGACGACGGATGACGGACCGAACGCCGGACTCTGGTATTCGGGCATCGGGGTCTGAATGGTCATTGGCGCTTCGTCATTCCCGGCTGGCCTCCGGCCCGGGCTAGAGCTCCAGCAGGGTCTTGCTGCTCCGGGTGAAGTTGCGATATCCAGTCTTCGTGACCAGCACCATGTCCTCGATGCGGACGCCTCCGACTCCCGGCAGGTAGATACCCGGCTCGACCGTCACAACGTCGCCGGGCGCGAGCGTCTCCTTGCCGGTCGCGGCCAGCGTCGGTTGCTCGTGGACCTCGATGCCGACACCGTGGCCGAGGCTGTGCCCGAAGCGCTTGCCATAGCCCTTGTCGGTGATGTAGTCTCTGGCCGCAGCATCCGCGGTCCTGGCGGCCGTGCCCGGTTTGATGGTAGCGAGGGCGCGCCGCTGGGCTTCGTGTACGATTTCGTAGACCGTGCGCAGTTCGGCGGGCGCCTTGCCGACGAAGACGGTCCGGGTCATATCCGAGCAATAGCCGTTGACCCGGCAGCCGATGTCGAAGGTGAGCGCGTCGCCCCGCTTCAGCTTCCGGTCGCTATACCCGGCGTGGGGCTTGGCCGCGTTCTCGCCCGACGCGACGATGGAGCCGAACGCCACCTCACCGTGCCGGCGGAACTGGAACTCGATCTCAAGGGCGAGGTCGCGTTCGCGCACGCCCGGCTTCACCAGCTTCAGCACGTCCCGGAACACGCGGTCG
>Ga0172366_10002462_pt1 | contig 14498 bp, 10 predicted proteins | sample LakKivSesite69cm_FD_114533 | JGI IMG/M metagenome (GOLD analysis project Ga0172366, IMG submission 114533) | Sediment microbial communities from Lake Kivu, Rwanda - Sediment site 69cm | ecosystem: Environmental > Aquatic > Freshwater > Lake > Sediment | place: Rwanda: Western Province, Lake... | reverse complement strand
TTCCCTCGTTTCGGAATACACACGCGCTCTACTCCATGCTCATAGGCAGAAGACTCGTTCTGACCGCTCCAAAATCCTCGATCCCCACTGGCAAGATAAGGAGGTTTCTTAAATATCTCCGTATGGCTCTCGATAGCAGGTATAAAAAGCCGGCTGTCCGAGGGCTGAGTATGGTAGCATTCCCAATCGGTAATCACACCCCCTTCCGACTCCTGTACCTTGCACATTTGGCCAAATTCCACTGGTTTGGCTCGCTTGCCCGCCATAGGCGGGCTTGCCTTTCCGAATCGGATAAAGATGCTCTTCATGGATGCTTACCAATTTCTCACCCGCAGGCACTTTCTCTCCCTGAAATACCCGTCTTTGCGTCTGACCTATCACGCTCTCTATACGGGGAATATATCTCTCATAGGCTCGTTTCAAAGGTTCAAAAACAATATCATCCGAATGCTGAACGATCTTTTGATAGATGCGTTTTGCGCTGTTTACCGCCCGCTTCGTGATTTGAACCAACTCTTGGTAATGTCTTTGAAATGCCTCTATATGGGCTTCACTCCGCTTTCTGGCATATTTCACAATATGCAGCACTCTTCTCTTGGCGCTTCGACTATAATCACGAACACGCTCCCCTGTCGAAAACCCAAGCGTCTTTGCCTCCTTCGCCAACAAACCAAGCTTTCGAACGCTGTCTTCAAGAAGACTCGAATCGGTCGGATGATGAATGTTCCCTTCCACAACTGTCGTGTCAACTCTCATCTTTCTACCCGAAGTCACTTTCTTTTCTTTGGCATAAAACACAAGCAACCGATTCAATTCCTTCCAAAAAAACGCTGGTATCCTTTTGTTCCATCGGCTCAATACCGTATGATCTGGAGCCGCTTCATCTTTCAATCCCAAAAACTTCCTCACCGTGATCCTGTCATTGCCCATCGCTTCCGTGTCCCGATAACTCCATCCATACAACCGTCGGAGGATCAAAAGCTTAATGATCACATCAGCGGATTTACTGGGTCTGCCAAAATCTGTCATTACAGTCTTGTCTTCAATCAGTACTCTGTAAAACTTCTCCATCAGATTACTCGTTTCAATGACTTCCTGTATCTTTTCAAGCTCAGGATCATTGACTCTCTTATAAATCGGCTCTGTGACAAACTCAAACAAATCCTTTTGATTATTCGAAAACCGTATCATCCTCGCGTCCTCCTCTGTTTGCCGAATTGACTCTTTCGAATAATCAAATTTACTCATTCTTAATGAGTTATGAAAGTACTTTCGCAACAGAAATTAGCTATATTCATAAACACTAAGACCCTGATAAATGTTTACCTCTCATATTAATAATTTGAATTATATTTTTTATAATCCGGTAAACGATTCTCTTGCAATTTTAAGATCTCCGGGCTCGAGAGCCACATACCTTTTTTCCTCATTAATCTCGAAATATTCAATTAATCTTTTTTTCTGATCAGTAATTATTATAATCTCGGATATCCCATCACGATCATCATCAGAAGTTTTAACATTTACATCAGACCAACTTTCGAATATATACACTACTGAACTATCTATTGTTTGATAAGAATATATTGGTTTGGATTTAACAAAGAAAATATACCGGGATATATCCATTATACCGTCACTATTAAAATCTTCCTGCAAGTATTCTTGTATCTTTTGTTTACCCCTATATGTATCATATCGAATAGAAGTTATTTTGTTTGTCTGCTGGTTCGTTTCTTCATGGACTGTGGTGCGAATCGTTAGATCTTGCTCTTCCTTACTCGTACAACTAAACAAAAATAACAGTGGAAATAAGATTAATATGGTTCGCATTTTAAGATCCTCCTGTTTACACGTAAAGGCTCCGTTCTGATCATAGTTACTATCTTTTAATAACATCGATTTTAAACCTATCTTTTCAATGATTAACGCAGTAGGCTCATCTTTCTCACTTTAACAAAATCTCCTGCCTGAATCTGGTAAATGTAAATACCACTGGAGACCAAATTGCCATACCTGTCCTTACCATTCCAGACAACACTATGATATCCAGCCTCATACTGATCATCAATCAATGTGCAGATCTGTTGACCGGAAATGTTAAAAATTCTTATAATAACATCACTGGCCTCTGGTAGAGCAAAACGAATTTCAGTTTCCGGATTGAAAGGATTGGGATAGTTCTGGAATAGCATATATTTATCAGGGAGAGTAACATTGCCATCTTCATCAGCTTGAGGATCTTCAACTATCCCATCACCCTTCTCCATGGCCGTGCTGTGAATAACAACACTGCCTCCTTCAATAGCGTCGGTGGCTTCTGCATCATCCGCATCCCCCATCTGATTATCATAGATGACGGTCTCGTTTTCATCCTTTTCCCATATTTTGATCCTGAACTTATCAACATCCCCCCCGCCGGTCACCTGACCGTCGGTCGCCGTAAGCATGAAACCGTAATCTCCGCTATCGTTAATCGTACCAGAGCCCTTGAACTTTGCATGCGGGCCGGCAATAACCAGCCACTGATAGTCCGTGCTGCTGAATTTGAACTTGGCCACCTTAAAGTGAAATTGTGTATTGCCCTCCGGTACTGATTTGCCTTTCTTATATTTGGATACGAATCCAAAATTAGCCTTCCCATACAGCGTTGAGTCGGGTGTATAAGCTCCTTCTGGTGAATCAATCCATCCCCCTCCTGTGACAAATCCTGCATCAGGATCAAATGCTACTGCATAGTAGTAAATTGCCTGATCGGTACTATCGTCATCGTCCGATACGGTAAGAGAGATCGTATAGACACCAGGTTTCGAGTACGTATGTGTACCCATAACTGAATATACATTATCTGTTTTTGTAATTGTTCCCTGGGATGTACTGTCGTCACCCCAGTGCCAGGTAGCTGTAAATGTATCCGGAATCCCGGGATCTGTAAACACAGCACTTGCAGTAATAACCTCTCCGACACGCACCGGATCCACAGGAGCCGTAATTGTCCCTATGACAGGAGCGACGTTCTGTATTTGAACCGATGCCTGGGATGTTCCCGTCATACCGCCGTCATCAGTAACCTTTACATTGATATAAAAACTGCCTGGCCCGTCGAGTCCTGCTGCGGAAAAAGGAACACTCTGACCCTGTGTCTCAAAAGAGCCATCATTATCAAGATCCCAGGCGTAAGTAATTGGGCCCCCATCAGGATCAACTCCCGTGGCTGAAACCCAGACCGTATCTCCCTCGTTAACAGTGTACGTATCGTCAATCGTGACCGTTGGTGGCCGATTGGCCGGATAGATGGAAACGACGGGATTAGTCGGAATAATCTCAGGAACACTGGGGAAATGAACAACCGCCCAGTTGATGACATCTGTTCCGGGTGACGCATCGCTCCGCATGGGCGCACTGAATGTTACCTGTCCCTGCTGATGGGGATCCACCTGCCCGATGAACCATGTGATGGAACGTGTAGATGGATCGTAAATACCACCGTCATTGATTATCAATCCAGCATCTTCGATATCCTCATCCAGCTCATCCCCTATATAGACGCCGAATGCGATTCCCTCCCCTTCATTCTCATATTCAATGGTGTAATCGATCGTTTGTCCGGGATTCACCGTTTCAAGTGAACAGTGCTTCTCATTTGGATCATGGGCAACCGTAATGAGCTGAGGAGGAGTAAATACTAATCCATTAGGGATTTCACGGCGCCACAATTTAGTTTCATGATCATAGACCTGTTTATAGTATTTAGCCTTACTGAACAGATATTGATTTACAACAAACACTCGCAATTCATAAGCAAATTCACGCTGATATTGTCTTTCTAAAAAATCCATGATGTTTAATTTTTCAGCAGTCATAGAAACTAAAAGCGAACCAAATGGAGTTAATTTTAATAATTCTGCGGGTGTTTGCAGGAAAGCAACCCATAAAATCTTCACTAAAGTATAACCTAATTCTAATTTGAAAAAATCATCTCTTGCCAGCTCGGTAAGAATCCAGTCGTTCTCATAAAAGTAATCAATAGTTTTCAAATGGTAATATCGATCAATACCAATATCTATCATTGTCGGTACAACCAATAATGGACTAATTTTTGAATAGAAGGCGTTAAATGTCTCATCCTGCATTAATATTACAATCTTCTTCAGAATTCTATTTGGTAACCCATTTGTACTTGCCTTATTCAGTGTGTTTGGATTGTCGATATAAATAGTAAACCGGCAACCGACCTCTATCCCTTCCGGTGTTTCATTGATAAAAGTCTCTGGCTCGATCTCTTGTGTCGCATCTGAAATGTTCATGGTAAATTCGATCGAACAACTCTCCTCCTGACCATTTTTTAATAGTAATGTTTTCGCCGTTAATTGATCTGCGGTCAGACTTAAAGTATCCGTCATTATTGATAAACTGGGATCAACCTTGATTTCAATATCTCTTGGAACATATGCCGTCATCCAGAACTGGTCATCATCTTCCAGACCAAATAATATATCTCCTGTTATTGATACTCTTTTATGTGACTTCGCCGGCAAATCAAATATCCATTTTACTTTTCTCGAACCTGCAATATATGTGCCACCACCCGTATTTCTCTTATAGGTAACCTCCCAGGGTACCGCGGCAAGCAAATTAATATTTTCAAGGGTATTTATTCCATTATTAAAAGCATCTATTGCATAACTAATTTCCTGACCCGGGCTGACTCTCCAGGAACTGTATGCATTGAGTTTCAAATGCGACATCAGGTCGGCTCCAACATCCTTGTGCATGACAGTAAAATACATGTTTTTTAATGGATCATCATAATCTAAACAGGCCGACGCAAGTCCGATCATGGGATCTGAGAATACACCGTCAAACTGTAAGATATTGGATCTGTAGTCCAGGGATTTTCGATACATGAATCCCTGTCCCGATCCGGCGTCCGACTGATATGAGCAGATTGAAAAACCTTCGTTTTGATAAGGAATGTCGTCACTGACATGTACGTCTGTCATCACAAGGCTCAAGGGACCGTAATTAAATCCCGTGACATTCCCATCGTAGTGTAACTGTTGGACAGTAATCAATGTCGATGGATAATCTGTCGTGCTCCCCCAGGATACTTCCCCCTCCATTTCTATCTTATTGGTGTCGTTGACATTATAAACATGAGTTACATCACACCGACCATGAAAAGAATCATAATCCGCACTGCCCGATGATTTATAAAAATATCCTCCGGCAATACCGATCAGATCTCCTGAAAACTGGCCTTCCAATCGTATCCAGCTTGTGTCGGGATCGGGATAACACACTCCTTTCCACACTCCCTTGCATGATGCCCCTTCAAGAATGGCGGACCACTTGCATTTGAAGAAGCCTTTGTCTGAAAACGGACCCGTTTCAATGGTGACAAATTCGAATGAGGTGGAATTCAATTCACCATAAAAATCACCGGTCACAATAACATCGTTCAGGCTGACCTGATGTTCTGTAACAATCTCTGAAAATATGCTTTCCGTATTTGATACATCATTCAATTCGGCAAACGTCAATGAGGCTTCCGGACTGAGCCGTTCCATAACAACCGTGCCCTTTGGACTATCAACCGCCCCAGAACCGCCTTCGGTATTTACATCACCGAAAAAAGAAGAAGTATTATAATAAATAGCAATTCTGCCACCTGATCCACCACCACTGCCAAACTCTGGATAGGTTGGATCGGTCCAGCCATTGCCGCCCCTCGATGAAATAATACCATTGCCCGCAAATCCATCCGTAATGATAAATATACTTCCGCCTGATCCTCCGCCACTGCCAACGCCAGGTTGTGTTGGATCACCTGATGAGCTGCCCTGCCCGTTCCCGCCGTCCACACTGATGGTTCCATCCACAATCAGAGTATTTTTAACATTTAATATAATAATCCCCCCACCGTCACCACCCACCATAATAAACGGACCTTCCGGATATACCTGACGCAATAAAGCACCACCCCCACTGCCCATATCCACCGGTAATGTCATGGATCCATATACATTTTTTCCACCGCCGTAATTTCCACCCGCACCGACTTCTCCACCCCCCGGCCCATATCCGTCTAGATGATCAATACTATTACCCGCATGCCATCCTTTTTCATCAGCATGCAGTTTTCCTCCCGATTCGACGACTAAATCATTTACATTGATACGCATCCAGTTCCTGGATGTATCGCTGTTCAATGTGTATGTAAAGCTTCCATTTGAATTTATTAACAGACCGCTTACATTCAACTCACCCCCACCGAAAACCGAACTGCCGTTTACAGAGATGTGGGCATTCTCCAAGTGTAAATTATCATTGGATGAATTTAAAGAGCTTGATGTTAATTTCAGGGAATCGAGCACGGTCAAAAAGCCGTTGTTATCAATGGATGATGAATTTATGATGAATTTATTTGTAATGATATTTGTCCCCTGACCGATTTGGAACGATATATTTTCAGTGACAGTTATTTCATCGAAAAAGTATGATCCAGAGACAGCGGTAGTCGTTTCTCTTGGGCTGTTGTTATCTACTATCAGATTTCCATTCTGTTGTGTTGGAGTTTTCAGGAAAATTGTACCTGCCCCCCGGGGTAAAACCAGGCTGAACCGCCATATGCGGATAATTCTCCTGTATACTGTGAAAAGTCGCCATAGATGGCAATTCTGCCACCCCCTCCTGCCCCACCATTATTCGATTGATTATTTCCTCCATAACCGCCATTAGCCGTAATTTTACCATTACCCTCGATTATATTTGCAATTATATATATACTTCCCCCGGATCCTCCAGGATAAGATATAACATTTTTCCCGGTGGCCGTAATATCGCCATCGATCCATAAAGTCCCAGACACGTCGAGAAAAATCGCTCCGCCTCCGGCCCCTCCCCAGGTGGCACTGCCACCCGCACCTCCACTACCCAAATCGAGGGGTTCGGTTATCGACCCATACGTTTCACCTCCACTTATCCCTTCAGAATCATCACCACCCATGCCTCCATAACCTCCGCCCGAACCCCTCGTACCACCACCAAATACTCCTCCACCCAGACCCAGTCCATTTTCTCCAGCCTCGCCGCCGGAATAGCCTTTATAGTCTGCAGAAATCCTTGAACCCGGATCAATGATCAGGTTTGTACAGTTAAGTTTAACAGCGCCATTAAAGGTGAGGGTTGAATTGTTTGTGATTCGAACATCATCAAAAGTATACTCCCCAGTCTCCCATGTTGTATTAACATCGATTGTTAAATTCTGTGCTGACACCGCGTAAACAAACAATAGACTTAATACTATGTGAATGGTTAAACAGCCCAGTCTTTCCCTTCCGGAATACATGACATACCTCCTTCTCGATTAAGGTGTAATTGCTTATCGGGAAAGATATTCAGGGTAAATAAAAAACCGAACCCCTTCAAAATCCTCCCAAATTTCGACAGTTCGGCTATCTTAAGGAAACGTATTAATCCTGCCGAAGATTACCGAACCTTGCAGTTCTCGTTTCGCCTCTCCCCAGAGGACCTTCGTACTTTAGATCGGTACCTTCGTATGTATTTTGATTGTCCGTGTTATTACACACTTTAATTTATTCCAATCATCGGAAAATAAAAATATGATGTGTCTCTCTATTCCTGCGAATATAATAAGAACTTAGATTAAATTATGCAAGGGAAAAAACGTGACGAACTCATGTAAAAATGTTTGTCTCTTCTCAGACACATTATTTTAACATACTAATCATGAGCGGATTGATTTATCACACATATAAATCCGTTTAGATTACTGACAAAAATCTTTGAATATGGGCACGTTTTGGGCACATCAATCCGAACCAACAAAAAAGGCCCGCAAAAAACAGGGCCTAAGGTATTGATTTTATTTGTACGCCCACCAGGAATCGAACCTGGAACCTACTGATTAAGAGTCAGTTGCTCTGCCAGTTGAGCTATGGGCGCAGGAACAATATCGAAAGTACATTAAAATGAGCTCAAGTGATAATAGAAAAAATGGCTCTCACGTAGGCACCTTAAACTTTAATCACTTCCAACTTTAGTCACTTGAATCACTTTACTCGTGAGGGTGTTGGGAATCGAACCCAAGACCCACGGCTTAAAAGGCCGTTGCTCTACCAACCTGAGCTACACCCTCAAAAAAGGACTTTATTGTAATAAAAATTATAAGAAATGTCAATAAAAAAATATCTCTGTAATGACCGCCTTCATATCCAGATTGTTTCCTCGCGACTGGAGCCCACAGAAACGATCCCAATTGGGATTTCCACCATCTCTTCAATTCTCTTTATATAATTTCTCGCAGCCGCAGGCAGATCCTCGTATCGCCGTACAGAAGCAATGGGTTCTTGCCATCCCGGCAGAACTTCGTAAACAGGTTCCATCGCATTCAATATGCTCGCATCCGAAGGAAAATGGTGCAACATTTTCCCTTTATGTCGGTATCCGATACAAACAAGAATTTCATCCAAGGTATCCAGAACATCCAGTTTGGTCATGGCCAATGCATCAATATCGTTGATCTGTACGGCATACCGAGCAATGATGCTATCGAACCACCCGCATCGGCGAGGTCGTCCTGTCGTGGCCCCGAACTCTCTTCCAATTTCTCTGATTTTCTCTCCAAACGATCCTTTTAATTCGGTTGGAAAAGGGCCGTTTCCAACTCTGGTTGTATAGGCTTTTACGATTCCGATGACCCGATCCACTTTTCGAAGACTGATCCCCAAACCCGTACTGGCGCCACCAATGGTGGTATTGGAAGAAGTCACGTAGGGATACGTTCCAAAATCAATGTCGAGCAACGTTCCTTGCGCGCCCTCAAGAAGAACACGCTTTCCTTCTCTCATTTCATGATTCAGAAGCGCTGTCGTATCTTTAATCACATCGTGTACTTTATCGTCGAAGCGTTTGAGGCTGTCCATCACCTCTTTTTCATCCACTCCTGGAATATCGTAGACCTTCTCCAAAATACGGTTTTTTATCCTGACATTTTGAGATATTTTTCTTTGCAGGTGGCGAATGTCCAAGAGATCTCCCATCCGAATCCCAATCCGGCTGATCTTATCCGCGTAAGCCGGACCGATCCCCCGACCGGTGGTTCCTATTTTTTCTCCTTCAACACTTTCCTCCTCCGATACTTTCTCAAACAGCGGATGATAGGGCAGAATGAGGTGCGCGTTGTGACTGATAAAAAGGCGTCCCAATACGGCGATTCCTTTCCCTTCTAAGAAATTGATTTCCTCAAGAAGAGAATCGGGATGAATGACAACTCCATTGCCAATGAGACACTGTGTATGGGGCCTGAGAATACCTGTTGGGATCATATGCAAAATAATTGTTTCGCCGTCAAAATGCACCGTGTGACCGGCATTGGGGCCACCCTGGTATCGTGCAACAATGTCCGAAGTTTCACTCAAAAGGTCAACGATCTTCCCCTTCCCCTCGTCTCCCCACTGTGTCCCAAGTACAAGTTGCACCTGGATGGATTCTTTAAGAAAAGCTGCCAACAGCCTCGTCCTCATTTTCAAATATTTCGAACACCCGATCCAGTTTTGTCATCCTTAAAAGTTCTTTGACCTTTTTCGTGAGACGAATTAATTTGAGATCGCCTCCACTGTTGCGAACGGTTGTCAATCCTGCGATAAGAATACCCAATCCGGAGCTGTTCATCCAATCCACATGAACCATATTCAATACGATGCGGTTTTTGCTTTCGTTGACAAAATCACGAAGCGTGTCAGAAAGAAGCGATGCATCGGGCCCCCCCAGCATACGCCCTTCCAAAACAATGATAACAACATCCCCTTTTTCTTGACTGGTAAATTTCATCACACCCCCTGGATACGAATCCCTGTTCCACACATCTTCTTTTAATGGCTCTTCCTCTTGGCCATTCGTAATTCCCTCTTTCCCCCACGACGCTGCTGCCACTCCAATACAATAGGACTTGCCACATAAACCGATGAGTAGGTTCCGACAAGGATACCCACAAGCATGGCAAAAGAAAATCCCCTGATGACTTCGCCTCCCAATACAAAAAGTACAACCAAAACAAGGAAGGTTGTAAAACCAGTTATAATTGTCCGACTGAGAACCTGATTGACGCTCCGATTGATAATCGTCGGCAGGTCATCATTCCGAAGTACCTTTAAGTTTTCACGTATCCTGTCAAATACAACAATGGTATCGTTGAGGGAATACCCGACCAATGTGAGAAAGGCGGCTATCTCTTTTAGAGAGATTTCAAAATTCAACAAGCTGAAAATTCCCAAAGTAATAAACACGTCATGAAAAAGTGCAATAACGGCTCCAAAGGAAAAGATAAACTCGAATCTCCATCCTACATATATGAGAATAAGCAGTAAAGATAGAAGAGTGGCAAGAAGGGCTGCCTTTCGGAGTTCTCTTCCAACCTTTGGACCTACTGTATCCACCTTCATTACCTCAAACGGATTTTCGGTGAATGCCTGCGAGATGGCTTTTTCTATGTTTTGCGCAATCTCTGAGGCACTGGTTCCCTTTTGTTGTGCAATGTAGATCAGGTACTCGTTCCTTGTTCCAAAATTCTTGATCTCGCTGGTACCCATCCCAATAGAGGCCAGAGCGTTGCGGATCTCCGGCGTTGTGACACTTTTTTGAAATCGCAAGACAAGAGATGTGCCACCCTTGAAATCAATCCCATAGTTCGGTCCCCCGTGGACAATAAGAGAAACCGCACCGATGAGAATCATAACGAGCGAAATGATATATGCGTATCTTCTCTTCGAAACAAAATCAATATTGGGTGTCTGAAAAATTTCCATGCCTTTTCCTTTCTCATATGCTTAATTTGGTCAGTGTCCGTCTTGCAGTCATGAAATCAAAAATGACACGCGTTACGACAAGTGCTGTAAACATACTGACGACAATGCCGATCGAGACGGTGACAGCAAATCCACGAATTGGACCCGTGCCAAATTGATAGAGAACAAGAGCCGTCAAGAGGGTTGTTAGATTGGAATCAAAAATTGTCAAAAAGGCCCTGGAATACCCTGCGTCAATGGCGGCTCTGACGGTTTTACCGGTTCGCAGCTCCTCCCGGATCCGTTCATAGACCAAAACATTGGCATCCACTGCCATTCCGATGGTCAGCACAATTCCTGCAACACCGGGGAGCGTCAACGTAAAATGAAACTGAGCCAAAACAGCCATAAGAATCAAAACATTTAAAAGAAGCGCCACATCGGCTATGGCTCCAGCCATTCGGTAATACAGTATCATAAAAAATACGGTGAGTGCAAGACCGATGACAGCGGACATTTTCCCTCGGTAAATGGAATCCTGGCCCAGGGAAGGACCCACGGTTCTCTCCTCGACAATTTGAACAGGAGCAGGCAGGGCACCCACTCGAAGCACAATGGCGATCATCTTGGCTTCATCCATTTCAGGAATGCCTGTGATGCGGCCCCTGCCATCGGAAATTTTTGTCTGGATTCTGGGAGCAGAAACAACCCGACCGTCCAGTACAATCGCCAATTGTTTGTTGATGTTGGCTCCGGACAACCGAGAAAAGATTCTTGCACCTTGACGGTCGAGGGTAAAATTCACTTCCGGCCGACCGGCGTTCTGAACATCCGATCCGATGGTCACCCTCGCATCTGTTAAGTACCTTCCCGTCATCTCTGTTCTTTTATTCAAAAGGTAAAGTGATCTGTAAAAACGATCCGAAATCTGAAAGTCCTCTGCATCCCACAGAAATTCGGCATCCACAGGAATGAGCTTCTGGATATCCGGTCTTGATAGAATACGATCCACAGCTTTTATGTTTTCGATGGGCACACTCACCTGACTCTCGCCCCGACGGGACGTTCTCAAAAGTGCGATGAACGGATTTTCTTTAAATATTTGCTCATCAACAACCAATGAGGTATCTTCTTTGGTGGCACCCACTTTTGAAACCTCTTCCTCACCAAAGAGCTGGCTGACGCTGACTACTTTGTCTTGGCTTGCCTTCGAAATCCTTTCTGCTTGCGTCGTGTCTTGATTTAGCGACTCTGTTTTTCCTTTGCCCCTTTCTTGCGCTAAGGCTTTATCAATCTTTTCAATCACCTCGGAAACAACCGTCGGATCTTTCAGCAACGTGAATTCCAAAAGAGCGGTCTTTCCGATAAGTTCCTTGGCCCGATCCGGATTGGATATGCCCGGAAGTTGGATGAGAATACGCTGGGAACCCACCTTTTGAATGGACGGTTCAGAAACACCAAACTGATCAATTCGGTTTTGCAATTTTTGCAGAGAACGATCCATGGCATCTTTGGCTTCTTTTTCAAGGTAGTCAATAATCTTCTTGTCCGAATCGCCTCGCTCTCCCCAATAGCGACTGAGGGGAATGTCCTCCTGCCGAAAGTTTCTACTTAAAAGCGTTAAGAAGTCCTCTGTACTGACGTTGATCTCCTCGCGTGTGCGCTGAAAAATCGAATCAAAACGATCGTCTCTATTTCTCGCCAATTGTTCAATCAATTGAGGAAGATCCACTTCCAGAGTAAGGTACATTCCGCCTTGCAAATCAAGACCCATGTGTATCGCCTTTTTTATAAGGGAGGCAAGCTTGCCTTCGTTTTCTAAGGCGGATCTTTTCTCAGGTGCAAGCGATTGCACTTTGTATGTGGGCCAAAGGGCATACAATGCCCAAAATACAAGAAGGAGAATAAGGATCGTTTTGATTGTATTTTTTCTTTGCATGATTGTCTCCTCAGCACGATAAAAATGGGCAAACGCCCACACTTCCATAAACGCAAACAGGATGCTTGCCTGTTCACAAATTCTATGACTTCTTGGTAAACGATTCTTTGCAGAAGCTGCTAATCAACAGTAAATCTTAGAGTTCAAATATACCTTATTTGCCAAAAATTTGCAAGGAATTTTTTATCGAAATCCGCACGAAAACCTGCACATTTCTTCCTCGTTTTCCAATTGGATTGACTCCAAATCAACCCGGGTAACGGACGTGAGGGGTTTGCCTAAGAAGCGCTCTCCCACCTCTTTAAATTGATGGGGAATGTCGCTTACAAAAAATTGGTGGTGTGGAGTCCTTTCTTCCGTATTTTCCATTCCAAGCACTTTCAGGCGCGTTTTTAATAAAGAAGCAATCTCCTCCGCTGAATCCACAATCGTCACGCCTTCTCCTACAACATGTTGAATCACCGATTTCAGTAAAGGATAATGGGTGCACCCAAGAATAAGCGTATCTATCTTTTGCCTTTGCAGTGGCCCCAAATAGGTCCTCGCCACTTTGGTAATCACCTCCCCTTCAATCCAGCCTTCCTCAGCAAAGGGCACAAAAAGTGGACACGGTTGTGAGATCACGGTGACCCCTTCCCTTTTTTCCTTCAGTTTTTTTTCATAGGTTTCACTTAGGATGGTCGCCCGTGTTCCAATAACTCCGATTCGATTATTTCGTGTGGCTTTCAATGCCGCGTTTATTCCAGGTTCTACCACTCCCAAAATCGGAAGATGGAAATGTTGTATCAACGGTTCCAAAGCAACAGAAGAAACAGTATGGCACGCAGCGACAAGGACTTTCACGTTTTGCTTCAAGAGAAAACAAACGTCCTGAAGAGCAAAGAGCTGGACAACGCGGGGCGATTTCGTTCCGTACGGGACGCGTGCCGTATCCCCAAAATAGACGACATCCTCTCTTGGCAATTTTTTAAACACTTCATGTACCACGGTCATTCCGCCCACACCCGAATCAAAAATTCCTATCGCTCTTGTGTCACTCATATTTTGTTTCCAATCGAAAAAAACAATTCCCTGATTTGCAAAGAAAAACCATACCCCGCTTGGAACAGATCAGAATACATTTCCTGTGGATTGCGAGATTTCGACAGGGTATCGTTATCCCATATCCTTTTCATACTTTTCTTTGAAAAGACGGATACTCTCATACAGGACCTCCGCCAGTTTTTGACGGAATGAACGTGTCTTAAGAAGACGCTCTTCGTACGGATTGGATAAAAACGCTGTCTCGACAAGGATGCTCGGCATTGCCGCACCGATCAATACATAAAAACCGGCCTGATAAACGCCGTTCTCCCACGGGGGAATCTTCGTCATCTTTTTAAAGGATTCGTTCACGATGCGTGCCAATTCCTGGCTTTCCTTCAGATAGGAACTTTGGGCGTTGGCATTCAAAATGTGCGCCGCATTCTGAAACTCTCTGTACACGTCCGTGGACTCTTCGAACTCAATCACCGAGTTTTCTTTTTCAGCGACCTCCAGGGCGTCCTGGGTCTTGGCAATACCAAGAAACCATATCGAAAATCCCCGGGCATTTTTATTGGTGTTTCCGTTGGCATGAATGCTGACAAAAAGCTTCCCTCCGCTGGCGTTGGCAAATTGGGTTCGTTCCTTCAAGCCGATAAACGTGTCGTCCTCCCTGGTCAAAAGAACATCCACATTCAGATTTTGCTGCAAAAGCCGTTGCAAACGCT
>Ga0172366_10002460_pt1 | contig 14503 bp, 11 predicted proteins | sample LakKivSesite69cm_FD_114533 | JGI IMG/M metagenome (GOLD analysis project Ga0172366, IMG submission 114533) | Sediment microbial communities from Lake Kivu, Rwanda - Sediment site 69cm | ecosystem: Environmental > Aquatic > Freshwater > Lake > Sediment | place: Rwanda: Western Province, Lake... | reverse complement strand
CAATTCTAGGCGTCTCCTCAAGTTACGGTAAAGTATAAAAACATCTTCCACATTCTTCGCCATTCCCCAAATGTTTCCATGAACAGACTAAATCAGGACAACTAGGCAATTTCATTAACTTCATTTCCCTCCAAACCCTCTTAATATCTTCACGTTTACGCTGAAAAATTTTGATCAATGAAGAGGCTCCTTTATTCGCTAAGTTTCTAAGAAATGAACGAGAAACATGGACGCCAAGAATTGCAGTTCTGGCATCGATATAGAATGATTTAAGACAGGCAGTTTCATAATTGGAACTATGGGATTGGAGAGAACTCTTAATCTCTTCGATGCGACATCGATTGGAATCGGAGCGATAATAGGTGCAGGAATCTTTGTTGTGCTGGGCATCGCGATAGGTTACGCTGGTCCTTCTGTCATTGTTTCCATAATAATTGCGGGCGTAGTTGCCTCTTTCACTGCCTTCAGCTTTGCTGAATTGGGTTCTGCAATTCCAAAGGAAGGCGGGGTATACGTTTTTGCCTTCGAGCTATTATCTCCCTTTATAGCTTTTCCAATAGGTTGTTTGTGGCTATTTGCACAAATAGTGGCAGGAGCAGCAATAAGCCTTGGATTTGCGAGCTATTTTATGGCAATATTTCCAGCCTTTTCAACTAAAGTTGTTGCGATTTCAGCTGCGCTGATATTAACGGCTTTAAACATAATAGGAATAAAGCAATCAGCTACCGTCAACAACATACTAGTTCTGGTAAAGATCGCAATCCTCGGCTTATTTATTGGGTTCGGAATCTTTCAAATTCATCCACAGAATCTTTCTGATATTAGCCCAAATGGGTTTCTTGGAATTCTTCAAGGAGCAGGCTTCATCTTTTTTGCGTATCTTGGTTTCGGAAGAATAGCAACGCTAGGTGATGAGGTGAAAAATCCAGAAAAAACCTTACCATTATCCATTCTGTTTTCGCTAACTGTCTCCGTCATAATATATGTTCTGACAGGATTAACGGCAATAGGGCTACAAGACTATAAGATACTTGCGCAGTCAAGCTCGCCGATTGCTGATGCTGCAACTGCCACGGGAAACTATGCGGTAGTTGCAGCTGTTTCTTTTGGAGCCTTGGTTGCTACTATAAGCGTTCTTCTAACCAATCTTGTTGGCTTATCTAGAGTTTCTTTTGCAATGGCGAGAAACGGTCAGCTTCCAAAATCTGTGGCAAAAATATCCTCAAAATTCAAAACACCCTACGTATCCATCCTTGCAATGGGTGCGTTAATGGTTATATTGGTTCTTGCTTTGGATCTAAGGCAGACATCAGCAATAACAAGTTTTTCCATCTTATCTACACATGTGATTGTGAACCTTTGTGCGTTTGAACTCAGAAAGAAAACGCCAAATTCTGCGTCATTCAAAGCTCCTTTTTACCCCCTGTTTCCTTTGGCAGGTATTCTTAGCTGCATAATTCTAATGTTTTCCTTGCCTGTCGAATCTTGGATCGTTGCAGTGGCTGTTGTGATCATCAGCTCAGTTTTTTATCTGCTAAGATCAAAAAATCTTCTAAGGGTGTAGGATAACAACTTACTGTATTTGATAAAGCCAGCCATAGTCAGAGTATATCTTCTTGACATCAGGCGTAGTTAGGAATTCAATGAACTTCCTGGAGAGTTCCAAGTTTTTCGTGCAAGTTAATATACCAACTACAGTGCTCCTGTAGACCTGAAGATTAGGTGGAAGTTCGATGGTTTCGCAGGTATCAGGCCACACATTTTGGAAGGCATTCCAGCCGAAAATTGCGTCAACCTCTTTAGTATGAATCAGACTCATCAAGGTACCGCAAGCGTCTGCGTGACGAGTAATGTTTTTCCGAATTAAATCTGTCAGCCCTGCTTTGCTCGCGATATCGTCCCATACGCCTTTTAGACAACCCCCGCTAGCTATTCCAATTCGAACCCCTTCTCTACACAGGTCATTGAGGGAAAGAACGCTGGCAGTATTATCGGGAGGAACAATTATGACAGATCTTCGATAACCCAAGGATCTCCTTGATCCTCTGATGATTAATCCTCGGTCTTCGGCATCGTCTAAAACATATTCAGCCCCGCCTGAGAAGACATCGCCTTCCCTCGTCTCGGCTATCGCCATCAACAACGCCTCTGGCTTACCAACAGTTAGTCGGCAATTTACTCCATACCTTTTCTCGAACAGATCAGTCGCTTCTTGGAGAGGAGGTGCTACAGCCCCAGCTGAATAAACTCTTAGCTGGTATGTTTTGGAAACCATATGCTTAACCCTTAAACTTCTGATTCGCTATGAAATAAATTCTTTTTTCGAATATATAAGAATAGAAGGTTAGAATTTCAAGTCAGCCGCTAGAATCAGCTAACTCACTTAAAAGCTAGCCAACACATTACGTTTGTTTTTTGTGTGTGTGCATTGTATGTCTCCGTGTGTCTGTCTGTATCTCTGTGCGTAGTGGGAGAGAGTGAGAGAGCGTCAGAGACTGAGAGAGAAAGATTTAATTTTTATCCATGGAGATTTGAGAGTTTAAAATGAAAAAGGTCGGCTCAGCCTCCACCTATGGGGGAAAGGAAGACTACTAGGGAGCCGTCTCTTAGCCTTATATCACTGGATCCAGACAAGAGCACAGGCTTACCATCCAAGATTACAGAAGTATAGGGGTTTGAGACGCCAAGATCTGAGATGTATAGGGATTCGAGGAACCCTTCACCGAACCTATCTGATAGATGTTTTATTAAATCTTTAAGGTTTGCATTCTTCGGCATCCTTACTTCCATTTCCTCAGCACGGGTGATCTGTTTGAGAGCGGGAAAGAATCTGACAGTAATCCTTATTTCAGCCTCTTCTTCTTCCCTTGTCATCGGTATCTCCCTCCTGTTCCTCGAAGCATTAGGTAGCTCCTAATCTTTATAAATGTGTTCAGTGATAAAAAGTTAAAAATATAGACTTGTATTTAGCGGGGTTTTTTTCGGTATGTTTGAAGTAAAGCCTGTTATATGGATCGATAGAGACTACTTAAAGTGTAGCGGATGCAGGATGTGCGAGATTGTATGTTCGTTGCATCATGAAGGCATGATATGGCCTGAAGCGTCAAGGATTAGGGTCTTCATGCTGGTTCCAGGCGTTGAAATTCCGCATTTATGCACGCAGTGCTATGACTATCCATGTGTCAATTCATGCCCCTATAAGGCACTGTCCCAAGATGAAGAAACAGGGGCAGTCAAAGTAGACGAGGAGAAATGCACCGCATGTGGAGTTTGCATTAATGTATGTCCCGGAAGGGTGCCACACCTGCATCCAGATAGGAAGCGCATAATCATCTGTGACCTCTGCGAAGGAGAGCCGGAATGCGCCAAAATATGCCAAAAAGCTGGGTTCAATGCACTTAAAGTTGTGACTCTTAGACGTGGACGTGGCGATACGGAGAAGCTAGTATCACGTACTCCTGAAGAGATAACGAAGGACTTAGCGGTCAACCTCTACGGAGAAAAAGCGGAGGAGCTGGTCTAAAAATGGTTAGGGGATATGCTGGTAGGATTCTCGACATAAATCTCTCCGAAGGCAGCATTGATGTCTTAACCTTAGAAGAATCTATTCTTCGCCAGTACATCGGCGGGAGAGGGCTGGCTGCGAAGATTCTTTGGGATCGTCTTGGAAGTAGATGGAGGGAGATAGATCCACTTGGAGCCGAAAGCCTTCTCGTTGTGATGGCTGGACCTTTAACGGGCTATATACCGGGAGGCAGGATCTGCGTCTCCGGCAAGTCGCCTTTATGCAATGGAATCATCGGCTCCACAGTTGGCGGAGAGTTCCCCATAGAACTTAAATGCGCAGGATTTGATGGTTTGGTGGTTGGCGGTAGAAGCGAAAAACCAGCTTATATACTAATCACCGACGGCCAAGCCGAGATCAGAAACGCTGGTAAAATCTGGGGATTAGACGGCAAACAGACAATTAGAGCGTTGAATCACGAGGTTAGGGAGATACTTGCCAAGGCTGAACCGAAGTATGGCGAGTGGAAGGAGCCGGCCAGCCTATATATAGGGCCGGCGGGAGAAACCCTCAACAGAACAGCCGCTGTTATGCAGAAGTGGAGTCACGCAGCTGGATACGGCGGCTATGGTGCAGTTATGGGGTCAAAGAATTTGAAGGCTATAACGGCAAAGGGCACAGGCCCCCTTCCAGAAATAGAAAACAAAGAAGAGATGATGTCATTCCTCAATCAGATACGTGAAGGAGCATTTAAATCACAAACGCCCATGATTTGGGGAACGGCGAACGGCGGATACCCCACAGGCTTCAAATCTAGCTCGGAGCCTGTTAGGAATTGGCAGGAGGAGTGGCACGACGAGAAAAGTCTCAGCGCAGACAAGTTTGCTTGGAGACTCTGGGTTAAACGTTACTGGAGCGACTATGGATGCCCCACAGCTTGCCTGAAGATCGCTGTTGTAAAAACCGGGCCCCTCAAAGGAGCCATAACTGACAACCCAGACTATGAGCTGATAGCATATTGCGGCACTAACTTAGGAATCTTTAACCCTGAAGGCGTAGCCTATGTCTCTTCCATAGTCGATGACTTAGGCTTCAGCGGCATAAATGGGCCCAATGTTATGGGATTCGCAGCTGAGCTCTGTCAAAGAGGAATCCTCACAAAAGAAGACTTTAGAGGCATAGAGCCAAGGTGGGGAGACGCTGAAGCCTTCGGGAAGCTAGCTTGGCTGATGGCTAAGAGAGAGGGAATAGGGGATATACTCGCCGAGGGCACCTATAGAGCAGCCCTAAAAATAGGTAGAATGAAAGGCGTCGACCTGCTTCCATTTGCTGTTCAGTTTAAGGGCATGGAAGTTGGGGCTCATGGTATAAGAAGCGGTCTAGATGGCCCCTTTGGCAAATGGCCTATGTGTTACGCATGCTCAACTCAGCCCGGCGATCATACATCCATCGCATCTACACGGTTTGGAGGAGAAGCTATGAGCACCCTCAGCGACTCCTTAGTTTACTGCACGATAAGCTATAGGGCTGGGCCTGACCTGCTTTACGAGTTCTTTAAGACGATCACTGGATGGGAATTGACGCCTGACGACTGGGCCAACAATATCGGTAGGCGGATTATACAGATTCAAAGGGCAGCCCTTCTATTGGGCGGTCCAGACTTTGTTTGGGATCTATTGAGGGACGAGGATAATCCATCGAGGTGGTATGAACCTCTGCCCTCTGGACCGAGGAAAGGAGCCATGCCGAATAGGGAGGAATGCCTAAGGATGAGGAGCGAATACTACCAGTTGATGGGCTGGGACGATAATGGCATACCTACTTCTGAGGAACTTAGAAGATTAAGATTAGATGATGTGGACAAGGCTCTAGAGGGGATTAGGAAGTAGGTTATCTCCCCATTTTTTAACTAAACCTGAAGGTAATCGTGCAGAGTGACGCTGAAGTCGATGTTCAAGGTGCTTTAAGTTTCCTTCGTGAGTGTTCTTGAAGAAGAAAACCATAATAAATCTTTGCGCCGCAATAATCATAGCAGTGGTGTCAGCTTCAATTTTGTATAAGAATGTAATAGTAGGCGATAATCTTGGTGAGTATGGACTGTTCGGGATTTTTTTGGTGTCCATGCTCAGCCATCTAACAATTATTGGCAAAGACCTGTTTGTACCAGCCTTTCTTCCGTTAACAGTCTTCTATCACCCGTTAACTCTAGGATTAGCCGCGGGATTAGGCGGCGCCATAGGGGAGACAACTACATACTATTGGGGGCGAGGCATTAGAGAAGCTCTGAAGAAAGAGCAAGAGAAGGATGACCTTGCCAGATGGATCGATAAATATGGCTTATTAGCCATTTTACTTGTAGCAGCATCGCCACTGCCTGATGCGCCTATAGTTCTTTTAGCCGGTTCAGCCCGTTTTCCCATCAAGAAATTCCTGATGATTGAGGGGATAGGGAAGACCATATGGTATTCGTTTGGAGCGGTATTAGGCGGTTTCCTATTTACGCAATTAGGCAATTTTATGGAGGGCTTAATCCTCTCCTTAGTCATCATAATAATATCCACAATATTTTGTATAATGATTTATTGGGATAAGGCCAGAATCAAGCTTTTCAAACTTGTGAAAAGATGGCTCCCCTAAATTTGATGTGCAATTAGCAAGATATTGCTCGCTTTTCCTCAGGAATAATTCTTAACGTTTTTATTCTCTGATTGATGAAAACATAATATTATGTCAATTTGGTTGAGGTCTATCGAACCATGAAGTTTGAAAAGGAACAGAGAGTTTTTGATATAGCTGGCGTGAAGATCGGCGGTCAACCAGGCGAATACCCAACGGTCCTAATCGGGAGCATCTTCTACGAGAAGCATAAGATTGTATCCAACTCATTAAAGGGAGAATTTGACGTTTCCGCCGCTGAGGCGCTGATTAAGAAGCAGGAGGAACTCTACGATAAAACTGGGAATCCCTTTATACTCGATGTCGTCGGATTGAAACCTGAATCCCTCATAAAATATATTGATTTTATATCCAATGTGACTGAAGCGCCCTTTCTAATTGATGGGCCCTCGGCTGAAGTTCGGATTCCAGCGGTGGAGAGAGCCGTGGAAATTGGGCTTAAGAATAGAGCCATCTATAACTCGCTGGATTACAATGTCTCCTCTGAGGAGATCTCTAAGCTAAAGGAATTGGGGGTAGAATCTTCCATGATTTTGGCTTATAACCCAAGGAATGTTTGGGCTGAGGGTAGACTGGAAATCTTGAGAGGCTGGGAGGGCCAGATGGGGCTTCTTGATGCGGCTGAGAAGGCTGGCATTAGGAATCTCCTCGTGGATACAGCTGTACTTGATGTTCCAAGCATAGGATACACGGCGAAGGCGATCGATCTCATAAAAAGCGAGTATGGGTTGCCAGCGGGATGCGGTCCCGCAAACGCCGTGACAACTTGGAAACGGGTGAAAAAGGAGTACTCTTCTACAGCCTATCATGCAGCTTTAGCCAGCTCAGTCGTCATCAACGTTATGAACTACGCTAATTTCATCCTCTATGGACCAATCGAGTTTGCGGAGTCTATATATCCATCGTGCGCCATGGCGGATGCAATTATAGCCTATTTAGCTCGTAGGCTGGGAACGAGACCTAAGGTTAGTAATCATCCCCTCTTCAAAATATTCTAATAAAAGATAGAGTCATCGAGATTCCCGATATTGGTCTTCAGGATCCACTCATCGGAGTGACAAAAACAGCCTAAGAAAAGGATCGATAAGCAAAGGTAGATGCGAACATAAGCAAAAATAAAATATTAACGCAACAAAGTATATTTTACTATGACCGAGGATGATAAAAGTGATGATTGGTTTCTATAGTATAAAGCTTAGGGATTGGGATTGTGAAAAGCTCTTCAAATGGGCTTCTGAGAAGGGTTTTGAGGCGATAGAGGTTGCAACCCTACCTGGATGCAGACACCTGCCCCCAGAGAAGGTGGCTAAGGGTGATGTTGGGGAAATAAGGAGGATGGCTAAAGAATGTGGCATCGCGATATCTGGAGTAGCTTACTTGAGTCAAGACTACCTGAGCATCGATCTTGAAAAAAGAAGGCGGGCGATTGAACAACTAAAGCGAGTTATAGACGTATGCGCTGACCTCGACGTAAAAACGGCTAATACACAAGTTTACCCGTCAATCTTTGAAAGAGGCAGAAAAGAGACCCGTGAGAAAAATTTAGAGTTGATGTCGGAGGCTTTTCGACCGGTTGTTGACTACGCCAAGGAGCATGAGGTTAAAATAGCCCTAGAAAACTGGACTGAGACGCTTATGTATAATCCACCCACATGGGACATGGTTTTTGAGGCAATCCCAGACAAAGCGTTAGGGCTAAACTTTGATCCCTCCCACCTAGTCTGGCAGCAGATAGACTATCTAGAAGTCGCTAGAAAGTTTAGTGAGCGCATATATCATGTGCATGCTAAGGATACGGAGATCATCCGCTCGAGACTTGCCTACATGGGTGTAATGGAGTCTGGTCCTTACCTTCGTGACCCACCACCTACACTTTGGTGGAGGTTTAGAACACCTGGGTGGGGGGAGATAGATTGGAGGTCCCTCATAACAGTGCTGAGAGAAGCTGGCTACGACCATGTGCTCAGCATAGAACATGAAGACCCTATCTTTGACATAGAGGAAGGCCTAGTCAAAGGCCTCAAATATCTATCCAAATTAGTCTAACAAGCCTTGGTTCCAGATCCCACTTATACATTATTCAGCCTTTTTTCTTTGGAAAGAATATGATCATAGCCTATTTTGAGTGAACGGAGGTAGTAGGGTTAACTAAAAGCCTTTCCTAATCCTTAGGAGATCCCATAGTGTAACGCAGAGCCCAACCTTTACGGAAATCGTCAATTATCGTCACGACGTTTACGTCTCCAAGGTTTTCTCAGATTCACATAATCAAAATTAGAAAAAGGAAAACAAGATTATAAAATATGCGTTTCAATCACTTTCTGTTTAAGATTTTTCTTCTGATTGAGGTTGGGATTGAGATACTAATCTCTTTATGTAGCCCGCAATGTTATTTCAACGCAATTGCTTCTTATTCTCTTTAAAGTCTGCCGTAAACTTATCGGGAATTTCTTAAGGTCATTCATTCTTTTTTCCTTTTAACTGACGCTTGGTAGCAGTATTAATCTTCTATATTCGTGTACGCTTTTTATTGTTTTCCGTTATGAGTGAGTTAGCTATCGCCGCTATGTATAGAATTTGTAAAAAGCAGGAGCTAAAAAGAGTTAGTGAATCGGCCGCTAGAGATGGCTGAAATGCTTGAGGAGATAAGCATAAAAATTGGAAAACTCTAAAACCATTAATTATAATAGGTAGGCAGCTTACATGTATGTGTTCATAATTATGTAGGTTGAAGAGTGAGGTAATGCCTAGAGATCCTGTGTGCGGCATGGTTCTGGACGAAAAGACATCTAAATTCAAGATCAAGTATGAAGGAGAAACATACTATTTCTGCAGTGTAAAATGCAAGAAGAGGTTCAAAAGGAATCCCAGAAAATTTGTAAAATAGATCAGATTTCTACATCACTGGTTTAAGATAAAAAGATGGCCTAAAATGCGAAATCATACAGATCGTAGAAGCTTAGATACAAGATTATGAATTCATAAAAATATCCACTGTTGAGCAGTAAAGCTATCATAAATTAAAGCTCTCTCCAATAGCGCAAAATTTCTTCTCTGGTTCTAATGGATTCTAAAAACTTCACCATCTTCGAGTGGAGATTTTCCGCCACATCTTTTTGTTCTTCAAAGAGATTACAGATCTGCCTTGGATCACTTGATAAATGGTAAAGCTCAGGCTCTAACTTATTTCTTAGCGCTTCTCGAAGATGCTTAATTGTCGTAGGTGCCTTGATAAAGCCTGCACCGGGGAATAGAACGGGAGTTCCTTTTTGTGAAATGTCCCTTAATGCATCCTCTATCTGACCAGGATAAATAAGGGACCATTCGCCATTGGTGATAGTGATCCGTTCTCCAGAAACGGGTCCATTTATGATCGGTGGAGAAGTCACCGCAATTTCCCGCCAAGGAACCCTCTCGTTCCTAAGTAATGGAAGGAGAGATCCGCCATGTACATCTTTTGGGACGCTGCCCCCTGCGATCTCAAGAATAGTGGGCATAAGGTCATGCGCCTGTACCAAGGCATCACATCGCCCCCTGTTAGAATCCGGCATCTGTATCATGAGAGGGATATGAGCCGTCTCCTCATACAATGAAGCCCACCCTGAAGCTCCTGGCTTAATAATAGATTTTCCCATAAGGCCATGTTCGCCAAGATAGAATCCATGGTCACTCGTAAATATGACTACAGTGTTTTCTGATAAACCGAGGTCCTCTATCTTTCGCAGAAGCATGCCGATCCATCTATCCACCATAGTGACCTCCGCGGCATAGAGTACCCTACAATGCCCCAGCTCGTCTTCAGTCAGGTAGTCACAGGGTCCATAAACAGGATAGATTACTTCTTCACCCTCATAGTCTGGATCGTACATGTCAACGTACCATCTAGGCGGGTCCCATGGCTCATGCGGGTCAAAGGTGTCAACATGTAGGAAGAACTTTTCATGCCGGTTATAATTGAGTTCAAGCCATCTGGCCGCGGCGGTCATAGTTTGCGCAACGAAATAATCGCTTTCAAACCTACGCTGAGAGACATTTCGAAGATATTGGGTTACTACGCGGACGCCATCTCGAAGCTTGCGTGGATCGCAGGGAATCTTGACTTCTCTCGGCGAAGTCATGTAGCGGTCGTTTTCTTGACCCCTAATCCACTGCCAACCATCGAAGCCTCGATCAAAGTTAGATCCATTCGCTAACATGTGGGGCGTATCTAGAATCAGTTGAGTCACGTATCCTGCTTGTCGGAGTATCTGTGGTAAAATGTTCTCGTTTCTGGGAAGGGGGGCCCACTCAGCATAAGTAAATGTGCATTTCCCTGTGAATATATCATGTCGATTAGGTATTGTCGGGAAAGAAGTGGCATAAGTATGACCAAAAACCACAGCCTCCTCAGCGAAAGCGTCTAAATTAGGCGTCTGAACCCAGCTTTTTCCATAACACCCCAAGTTATCCCATCGAAACGTATCCGACACTATTAGTATCACATTCATTAAAACCAAACTTTCATCCCTCACTCAAGATGCCCATTATATTTTAACAATATTATTATATAACTTACCGAGTTAGATTTGAAACATGCTATGGGGAAGTAAAATATGGTTCAAAAATTAAATGTTGGTATAATAGGTTGTGGTAACGTCTCCAAGGTTTCCCATATACGTTGGTATGAGAAGAACCTCCATGTGAACTCGATCTTTATTTCGGACCCCCTTGAGGAGCAGTTGAAGGAATGCCAGGAACGTTGGAGGATTGAAAGGGCCTACACGAGTACAGAAGAGATGTTAAAGAGGGAAGAATTAGACGTCATAAGCGTCTGTTCCCATATTCAGTGGCACTGTGAACATACGATTGCTGCTGCTGAAAGTGGAGTTAAGGCTATACTATGCGAGAAACCAATGGCGCCGACTCTTGAGGAATGCGATGAGATGATCGACGTCTGCAAAAGAAACGGGGTTAAGCTACAGATAGGCTTTATGAAAAGGTTCAACCCAGGCCATCAAAACATAAAGCGCCTTATCTCCGAAGGCGAAATAGGCAAAGTCTACCTCGCATGGGCTTACTGGGGTTTTGGCGGATTGCAATTCACAAGTGACCAGTGGGAAAGGCGGTTGATGAGTCGTCCTCTATCAAGAAGAGGTAGACTTCTAGAGCATGGCGGTATGGTTATGGATCATGGGTGCCATTACTCAGATATCTTCAGATGGTGGATCGGTGAGGTGAAAAGCGTTCGAGCCGAGGTGTCGCCGTTCGTATTGGCGATGCTACGTTTCGAGAATGGAGCCATGGGTGTCTTTGCAGATAATACCCTTTGGAGTGGTGGGGGCCTAAGTGAGGGAGGATACCTTTGCGGCACCGATGGGACTATTGAGTTTCACGTTCCACCATGGATATCCTTTGAGAGCGCAGAGATACATGTTAAGAAAGGCCAAATTACTAAAAACATTGTTCCACGATATGTTGGTGAAGACAAGGAATGGTTAGCCAGCTACATAGACTTTGACAATTACATGTTTAAAAGAGAGATAGACGCCTTTATCAAGTGCGTAATAGACGACAGTGATCCCTTAGTTAAAGGGGAGGATGGACGAGCCGCCGTTGAAGTTCCCCTAGCCATATTACAGTCAGCCGACGAGCAGAAGCCAGTCAATCTGCCCTTACAAAAAAGCCCAAATGTTCCTGAGATTGTGCAGAGAATTCGCGCATGCCCCCTCTCGTTTAGTTAGCCTTAAACGCCCTTCAGGCGTAGCATTATATCTTTTAAATTCTAATTCTTAAGTTCATGTAATATAATAAAACAGGGAGAAATCTTCTGAGATTAAAAAGGAATAACGATTAATCTTTTTATTTTAAGTAGCTAATGGGACCTCAGTAACTCTGAGTTCGTTGGCTCCATCTTTCCTAGCCGCTTCGTAATAGAATAAAACTCTGTCCTCCAGGAGAACTGCGTCCATATAACGCAATGTCCTGGTTCTCCCGTTGTCCCCAGGGGTTGGAGATATTAGTATGGGGGCGTTCGGCGTGATGTCGATGATCCTTTCTAAGTCGAAGGTTACCGCTAGACCGGTTGCTATATTGTATACGGGTGCGAGCCATTCCTTACCGAAGCCCTCGTAGTAGAATAGGTAGAGGTTGCCCGCTGGAACCAGACATGCCGGTCTAGTGTAAAAGTCATGCCAGCCTCCCTGAGAGAGCACCGGGTTTGATGGGTGTTTCTCCCATCTCTCGCCGTCGAGTGATGTGGCTAGAAAGCACTGTTCATATTTGCCTCTTCCAATGTAGTACATATAAAATCTGTTGCCGACAACTACTATGTAAGGGTCCTTAACCGTATACCAGTCCATCCCTGAAGCTGAGGGTTGAAGAACAGTCCGTATCGTCTGCTGATCAAAATCTTTAGGGTCTTCAACATCGTCTAGTTTATCTATGACCCACCATGTTTCGCCAGGGGATGGTCCAATTGGAGGCCGTGCAAGTTCAGGTCTTCGAGCACCCGCACCAAATGAATGCAACCGGGTGATATACAGCTTGAATTTACCAGTCTTAGGGTCTCTCAGCAACGCGCTTCTCTCACATACAAAGTTTGGGCCAAAACACTTGACGTCAGTGAATTTCTCGCCGTCCTTTGATTTAGATATGTGGAGCTCGTGACCTCTGGTTCCTCCAGCAGTTCTATATGTGAGCCAAAACTCGTCCGAGTTTGCATCGTATAAGGCAAAGGGGGCGCCTGCCACTCCCCAGCCAGGTCTACCTACTGGGGAAGGCTCCGCCAGCACCTCCTGGGGCGCCTTCTCCACTAATTCGGGGGGAGGAACCACAACGTCATATTTACTTACATCAGGCACCAAAGGATATGCAAAGATCTTTTCATAAGGTCTACTTAACCTAAAAACCATATATCATTGCCCCCATTTTTTCATAATTATATCAAATATCATAAGAGAAGTCTATATTTATAATTTCAATCGTATTCAGTTTTATGTTATCAGGTCATATATCAATGAATAAATAGAAGATTTTAACGTTAAGGCTTGAAAAATGTCAGTCCAAAAAAATATTAGAAACGATATAAAATGAATCATTTAAATAATGCAAAAGTTGTAAAAGCTTACCAAACGATTTTTAAAAGGCATCAACAATACTATTTAGAGAGTGTCAAATGCTTCCCGTTGTGATAATTGCTGCAGGAGTAGCTTCTAGGCTGAAACCATACTCTAATGAGATGCATAAATGCCTCATGGAGTTGGAGCCTAACGTCACAATACTAGACTTTATCCTAAATAGGTTGGAAAAAATTAATTCGAGTCGCACCCTTATCGTAACAAGGCCTCAATTCAGAGGCGTATTCGAGGAGAGGCTGAAGGGAAAAGCTGAACTAATAGAAACCGACGTAGAAGAGTTTGGAAATCTGTATAGTGTTAACCTAGCCTTGAAGCGTTTAGGCGGAGGCGGCTTTCTCCTTCTTATGTCTGATCACATATCTGAACAATCAATACTCGATGAAATAATGTCCTCCAAGAGCCGTAGAGCCTTCACCGTTTGTCTCGATAGAAAGCCTTCGCAAGCCGAGGCTAAGGAGGGACTTAAGCTCACATTGAGAGGAGGGGCGATAGTATATGCTGATAAGGAGGCTTTGCCTCGATACGGGATAGACACTGGTACAATATTGTGCCGCGAGAATTCCAAGGCATACATAGAAAAAGCGATAGAAGACTTGGGACCCAAGGCGACAATAGCTAATGCACTTAACCTAGCTGCGGCCGATAATGAAGTGGATTGCGTGGACGTTACAGGGAAGCTGTGGAAAGATATAGATACCCCTGAAGATCTAGTCAAAGGGAGAGATATATACTGGCAAATACTGAGAAAGGAACTTGCTAAGCCTAGAGATGGATTGATTTCCAGATACCTTAACAAGCCGATATCAACCCGACTTTCGATCACTATGTATCGAAGCGGCTTCAGGATAGAACCCCTAACAATAACATTAATTTCGTTGGTCCTTGAGTTATCAGCTAGCCTTCTATTAGCGATGAAGGAGTTCATATTAGGAGGCGCACTTGTACAATTAGCATCTGCGATAGATGGAGTAGATGGTGAACTCTCAGAGCTTTACCGTAAAACAACATTGTGGGGTGCATACGCAGACTCGATCCTAGAGCACATTTCAGAGATCGCCATAGTAGCCGGGTTATCTCTATCTTTGCCGATTATAGATAGTTTCACCCTCCTACTCATCATACTTGCAACAGCTAATGTAATACTCGTAAGTTACGTATCTCACAATTTGAATAGCCAAGGTGTGCGAACGGAGATGTTGAGGAATAT
>Ga0172366_10002459_pt1 | contig 14507 bp, 15 predicted proteins | sample LakKivSesite69cm_FD_114533 | JGI IMG/M metagenome (GOLD analysis project Ga0172366, IMG submission 114533) | Sediment microbial communities from Lake Kivu, Rwanda - Sediment site 69cm | ecosystem: Environmental > Aquatic > Freshwater > Lake > Sediment | place: Rwanda: Western Province, Lake... | reverse complement strand
GTTTTTTTTCATGTGAACTCTGTAAAGCGTTGAAACGCTATTATAGAACATTTTTAGTTTTTTTCACAAACCCTTTATTCAACATTCATTAGACAAGTTAAACGAAAACTCGAACTGGAGGTGTAAAAATGAACAAGAAAATTTTGATGGGCTGTACCTTGATGCTTGCACTGTCATTTCTTGTGACGTCAGTCTATGCAGTTCCACCACCACTTGATAGGTTGCCCGGTCAAAGAATCAACATTTATAGTGGAGAAGGAACAACTTTCTACACAAGCAATACTACACATGTTGTTCATGGCTGGCAAGCAGCTGGATGGAAAAACCTAACACGCGACCAGAAAATGGAGTTTGTATATACTGCTCAATTCTACTTATTCATTAACGGGCATCGCATACACAAGCTTAAAACTGGTTTGTGGTATGACGAAGATGCAGACGCAATGTACTCGTTGAGAGCTATAATCTTTGAACCGTACACGTTTGCTGCTGGAACTTATTCTTTTAGAGGCGTTTGGTACGTTGAAGTTGATGGCGTGCCTACAGGTTATGATACCACTGTTACAGTGACTGTTCTTGAATAGCCCACATTTCAACTATTTCCCTCTTTTTATTTTGCCCCACGACAATGGCATTCAGCCAAATGCATGGCAACTGGTTTACTACATTTTTTTACATCGCTATTTTCTGTCTTTTTCTTTCACCTACTCTCCTATCCGTCCAAGCTTAATTCTAGACATGAGTCAGCTATTTCCTGAAGCCATCAATCATTCTTTATTTTCTGTAGTGTATCGCTAACTTCGCTACTAAAATAACTGCTATCAGACTTATGGCTATCCAAAATAGCGTGCCAAGCAATAACTCTTTGAGAAGGTAACTTTCTCCAGTGAACATATCCACTCGTCGCCAAATAAACGGAAAACCATAGTACTTATTCTCTGGAATCGTCACGTCAGCTGGTCTATTTTCAACAAATCCCGTAAGCAAGCCTATGCAGACACCGGCGATTATAGCTAAAACCAAAATGCGCCAGTTCACCATCAAACACATTTCACCTTAAATTGAATGATAAACAAAAATAGTGATATAAAATTTTCAATCAAAATCCAAGAACGCTTCTACATAAGAAATCGATAGGGGGGTCTAGAAAATGGACTGATTTTTTACGCCAAAACTACGTTGAAAACTAATAAAGAGAAACGTAAACTAGCAAATTTTTAGAACGAAGATTTCCATGGGAATCTTTCTAAGGATTGGCTTTCACAATTTTATATCCAGAAGCTTTACGAAGCCTATTCATAATAGCCAAACCAAGACCGTGTGGAGGCACACCCTCAGCAATTATAATATCAACACCTTCAAAATCAAACTCTCTCAAAAGCCTAAACAAGTTCCTCGCAATCTCAGCCAAATCCTTCCTACTTCCCAAAGATTTTACAAAACCCTCACTGTAACAATCAACAGTTTCATCAGTTACCAAAACTCCAACTTTATTGCCCTTCTGCATATAAAAAGCTACCAACTCCTTGACTTTGCCAACAACAGCAGAAACCTCACCTTCAACAACAACCACTTCCGCCCTCGGAGCATAATGCTTATGCCTCAAACCAGGCGAACGAACCTCTTCAATAGCCACTTCTCTTTCTGCCGAGGCAAACGCACTAAGCTCCACTTTACTCAAGACTTCCTTCAGCATCTCATAAGATACCCCACCAGGACGCAGAATCTGCGGTGGATCAACAGTCATGTCTAAAACCGTCGATTCAACACCGACGCATGTGGGTCCAGCATCCAAAACTGCATCTATCCTTCCGTCAAGATCTTCTAGAACATGTTGAGCTGTTGTGGGGCTTGGTCTTCCAGCTAAATTGGCGCTTGGAGCTGCAATTGGACATTGGCTTTCTCTGATCAATGCTGAAGCAACTTTATGATTTGGCATTCTAACTGCTATTGTTTCTAAACCGCAAACAGTCACGCTAGGAACATTCTGTGACCGTTTAAAAATTAGTGTTAACGGTCCAGGCCAGAACTTCTCCGTGAGCATTTTGGCTTTAGAGGGAACTTCCTTCGCTAGTTTACTTATGTCTTTTGGGTCTGCAACGTGAACTATTGGAGGATTGTCACGAGGGCGTTTTTTTGCTTCGAACAAAGACAGAACTGCATTTGAGTTTAATGCATCTGCGCCTAAACCATAAACTGTTTCTGTGGGAAAAGCTGCAAGTCCACCTTTTTTGATAATGTCTGCTGCGATTCGAATTTTTTCTGGTTCTGGATTTTGTGAATCAACTTTTATCAGCAAAGTCTTCTTCATTTGCTTGTCAAACCTTTTGTGTGACTGCACTTTCTGCCAAAGAGAATATCTTGGCTTGTTTTTATCTTATTTTCTAAGAAGGTTTAAACCAAAAAAATAGTTTCTAGGAACAAGCCAGTCAAATGACAAAGAGAAAGATAATTGTAATCAGACGACGTAGTAGTCAAGTACTTTTTTCATGCTTTTGGGCGCTGCTTGCTTCATAGCAAGCTGTTTTAGTATTCTTATCATTTCTGGCTGAACACGAGCAATGTCAGTTAACGACACTAAACCCACAAGACGTTTTCCATCAACCACAGGCAATTTCTTGATTTTCATTTGAAACATCAACTTAACAGCTTCTTCCAGATCCATGGCTGGTTCAACAACAACCAACGGGCTTGTCATGATATCCTTTACCTTGGTCTTACTAGTGTCCTTTGCCTCTGCAACTACTCTTTTCAGCAAGTCCCTTTCAGTTAAGATACCCATGGCTTTACCTTTTCTTACAGCAAGCAAGCAACCTATTTCAAATTTGTTCATGACTTCAGCGGCTTCTTTAACCGTGGCGTTTTCGTCGATTGTTATGACTTCTTTTATCATTACATCCTCAACTTTCAACGACATAGGATTTTCCTCTTTTTTGTCTCCCTGCGACAAACCAATCACTCCATATTCTTTTTCAATCTTGTATAAAATTGTATCTTATTTTTCCAAAAATTTGCGAACAAGTGCCTCCACATTTTCGCTAACAGGAATCTTGGCACGCTCAAACTTTTCTTTGGGTTTCGTAAACGGTCTGGTTGCGTCAATGCCCATCTTTGTTGTTAAACCAGTTTCCTGATTAGCTGAAGAATCCAGCGTAGAACCACGCACATTATTTATGATTACTAAGTCTTCACCTGCCTGAAAACGAGTTGCAATAGCCCATTCCACATCTACCATATTAAACACGTCAATGTCCGAATCAACCACTATCGCATGTTTCAAACTTGGATGCGCTGCAAACGCTGCCAGCAAGGCATTTTTTCCATCACCATCTAACTGCTTTTCAATAGATATCACAACATGAAGCCAACCGCATCCACCAACAGAAAGATTAACTGCATGAACTTTCGGCACAACTTTTGAAACTGCCTCCCAAATCAAAACTTCATGCGGCAAACCCATCAAGAGCCTATGCTCCGTTCCAGACGGCAAAAGCGCTTGATAAACATAGTCTTCTCGATGCATTACCCCCAAGATTTCGACTACTGGTTGCCGCCTCTGAATATCATACGTTCCAGTTATATCCACAAAGGGCCCTTCTGCTACCTCTTTAGTCGTCGAGATTCTGCTTTCTAGCACTAATTCAGCATCAGCGGGAGCATAAGCATCTACATGCTTACATTTCACTAAACGTAGCTTATCATTCATCAAGGAATTTGCAACTTCAAATTCGTTCACGCCAAAAGGCACGGGCGAAGAAGCTGCAACCATAACAGCTGGGTGAACACCTATAGATATTGAAACATCAAGGTCTTTTCCATTTTCTTTTGCCATCTGCCACAACTTGAAAAGATGTCTAGGAACTAAGCGAATGGCTAAATGTTGCTTGTCTAAAACTTGAAGGCGATGGACAGAAACATTTTCAAATTTCCCATCTTCACTTTTTGCATAGACGACTGCAGAGGTGATGTAGGCACCTGCATCCTTTTCAAAATGCGTCAAAAAGGGGATTTTTGATAAGTCTTTCTCAAAAACTTCACAAGCAACACCATCCGTAACAATTCTTCCTTTCTTTGGAGAACGCCATCCTTCAATCAACCTTCCATATAAACCGTTCAACTCTACATCAAGTGCTTTGCAGATTCTATCTCGAGTCCCACAAACATTACCAATAATGGGTGTATTGTAGTTTCTTACATTCTCAAAAAGAAGCATAGACCCTCGTTCGTCAAATTTCTTCATTACATATGAAATTTCAAGAACGGTTGACAGCTTATCTTTTACATGTACGACTTCTTTTTTCCTTTCCATCTGCTTTACAAAATCTCTAAGACTCACGCAGTCACACTCTCCTTTTCATGTTCTGCTTTCGCAACTTTTTCAATCAACTTCATAAAAAAAGATTGAGCCTGCGTCTCATTCAGCTTTTCAAGATAGACAGAAACCAACGCTATTTTTTGTTTTTTTGACGCTAAATACTCTGCAAAAATTCGAGCAGGAATCGCGTTTTTGTCGCCTAAAAGAATTGATGAGGTAGGGGGCGCAAATGATTCTGTAGGCTTAGGAACGGCTATTGCCAACGTGCCTAATTTGTCTTCAGTTTCACTTAGCAACGTCAAACAAGCATTTTTTGTTTCCACGTACACAGCCAGAAAACGCACATCCTGTTCAATAATCTCTTCCTTAACAATTTTCGCTCGTTCCATGGCTAGCTCTCCACATTTTCATCTATTACCTTCTGGTATTCAATATTTATCATTTTCAAAATATACAGCTTCTATTACACCCAGAAATGGGGAGAATATCTATTTAGTAAGTGATGTTGCTTGGGTCTCTTCCATAGATAGTGGAATTTCCCTGAAGTTCTTATCCAATTTAATTTTGCCTATGCTAGCAACTGAAATTCCTTGCGGAACTGGAGTTAAAATTTTCATAATTTTTCGCCTAAAATCTAACTCTTGCAGGATGCCAATACCCAGAAATTCCTTTTTGCTATTGTACAAAGCCATAAGCAAACCTTCTTCATCTCCTTTCCGCACAACCACAGCCTTCTTACCTGCAAACTCTTCAATTTTACTAAGACTTTCTGATTCAATCCAGCGGCTTTTGCCAACCACAATAGTAATCTTGTTTTGGTATTCCGCCAAGTGCAATGGCTTCATTCCCAAAAACGCGTAGATTTTTCGTGCCTTTTCAATATTTTCAATCGATCTAATTATGCCAAATTGCTCATCATCCTCGATTCTCAACCAGCCCAAAGGGATTGACTGAACTTTCGCATCTTTCAGATACTTTATGTATCCAAGCTCCCGTAAACTTCTGCGATTTTCTTGGCTTCTCTGCCTCACTGCCAGAGGCGAATCGACAACCGATTTATTGCGTCTTTCCAGCGTCTTCAAAATCGACATCAACTCTTCTTTCTGCTGAATACAAAAGGTCATGTCTGGATTAACCTTTTCAACAAGCTTAGCTTTGAAACTGACAGCTTCTTCTCCTTCCACCCAACCATCAGTGTTTATTATGATAAAATCTGGATCATGATTTGAAGCTTCATTTTTCAACAAGACCAAGCTCTCAGCAACTCTTGATGTTGCCATGCTTGGCGAAGTTACACCTACAAATAAGGCATTTTTCGTCTCTATATTGAACAAGTCCGTTACGGGTTTTATTATAAAGGTATACGCGACAGTGCAAGGAGGTCCTATATCTGACTGACCCAGATCACCATCTACAATTGCGATCTTCTTCTTTTCCCGTAATAACCTATTCGTCAAGTATGTGCAGAAACTGGATTTTCCAGAGTCTACTGCGCCTAAAATCATCAGAGTTGTGGGTTTTGCACTAGACATTGCCAGTTCTTCAAAAGATTTAACCCATGAAGCTGGTACGGTGTTTCCTTCAATCTCTTCGATATTTGCACTTTCTCCTGAAGCAACATCAAATGTTGCAGTGTCTTCTACGTAAAAGGGCAGTCGTTTGCCTTCTCTTATCAAAACTCTGTATCCCTGCTTTATCAGTGCGCCGAAGACTTCTGCGCTTCCAGAACTTACCATTACTGAAGCTGGGCCATCAACAAGTAAAGTTTTACCTTTCTCAACTGTTCGAATCACTCTTTTCTCCCCTTGGAAATTTTTGTCCATTTCTTCCAGCAATTCTTATAGCTGAAACGATATCTCTTAGTCCCCTTCTATGTTCAGTCTCGTTTAAGGAACGATCTGTTCCTGCTTCACTCACACTTTCTAACGTCACATTTAGAGGTAAAGCATCGTCTAACACTCGTAAAAGCTTTTCCTTATACGATGGAACTCCATCGCCAATCCTAACTAGAAACGAGGTTTTCGGAACATTAGCTAGACTTTTTACTTTGTTCTTTATTTCGTTCAATGTTTCTTCAACACTGAAACAATTTTCTGTCTCAATAACTTTTCCGTCTGCAAGAACGGCTAAACCGAAAATTTCTCCTGGGTCTACGCCAATCACAACTTTCTCATAATATTCTTTTCCTTGAAGAACTTGCAATGCTTCATTGATTAGTGCTTCTAACGTAGCATCTTCTTGATATACCAAGACTTTTTTATGGTTTATTAGATGTCTTTCTTTTTCAGTTGTTATTACAACTTTGATTTCTACTGGTATAGACTCGTTGGGGGTGAGGCTTAGAAAAGGTATGCTTCTTTTTTTCAATTCGTTAACAATTAGGTAATAGGCTTTTCCTGATACGGTTGCGACAGCGATTTCCGCTTTCATGTTTTTTCCATTTCACGTAGATTTTTTAAACACAAGGCAATTATTAATCTCGCAGTTTATAATTGTTGATGTGCGTAACCTTGCTAAAGAACATTCGAACTAACTGCAAAGCGATAGACAAGATTCTTGGGGGCGGAATTTCACCTGAAAGTCTAGGTCTAATCTATGGAGAAGCAGAAACAGGAAAAACAACTTTGGCTATGCAGTGTGCGGTTAACTGTGCAAGGCAAGGTTACAAAATCTTATATGTTGATTGCGATGGAACATTTTCGGCGAAAAGACTTTCTCAAATTGCTTTTGAGGATTTTAACAAGTTAGCTGAATTGATAGTTCTGATGAAGCCAAGTGATTTTGGTGAACAAGTCGTCGTCGTTGACCAATTAGACAAATACATAACTAACAATTTTGGGCTTATCATATTTGATACTATGACGTCGCTTTATCGGGCAAAAATTGCGGAGACACCAGCGAAAACGTTTGAACTTAATCGGGAACTGAATAGACTGATGGCTTCGGTTGCTCAGATATCTCGGATGCACAAGATTGCGGTGTTAGTAACAAGTCAAGTGAGAACTGTTTTCAATGAAGCCTATGTGGGCATAGAGCCTGTAGCCACGCGAGTTTTGAAGTTCTGGGCAGATGCAATACTTTTCTTGAAACTAACTGAAAATCCACAGATAATCAAAGCATCAGTGGAGAAGATTCCTAAACAAGTAAAGATGGCTGAACCTTTAGCTTGTCTCTTAAAAATAACTGAGAAAGGGATACATGAATATTCAAGTTAGATGGGGTGGAAATGGACATATTTCAACTGTTCATTGAAGCGCTGAAATTCATATTTCCAGCATACTGCGCCAACGCTATACCAGTGATAGCTGGCGGAGGATTACCCTTAGACTTCAACAAGAAAGCTACTGATGGAAAGCCAATTTTTGGAAAAAACAAAACCTTCAGAGGCTTCCTTGCAGGATTGATCGTGGGAACGGGCGTAGGTTTCGCAGAAACTGTAGTTTTCAACTATCCATACCTGTTGGGCTTCATGCTGTCTCTCGGCGCTTTAATGGGTGACTTAGCGGGGGCTTTCGTGAAAAGAAGATTAGGAATAGCTCCAGGGGGCTTATTACCAGTTATCGACCAAGTCGATTTCGTGTTAGGCGCCATCTTGTTTTCTATTCCTTTGCAAATTCCACTTTTAACTTGGGAACTTGCAGTTATGGCTTTGATTGTAACTCCTCCAATACACTTGTTAACTAATTTTGCAGCGTACAAAGCGGGTTTAAAAAGTAATCCCTGGTAAAAGTTACGCTCCAGAAATTTTCAATTGAATTGTAGTCTCAAGGAATATGTATGTGAGCAATAGTAGGGCTACCCCTATAGTGAACATCATATACGCTTGTCTTGGTTTGTAAGCATATTTTGTACTTTGATACATGGCTATTAATCCAATAACGCCAAGAGAGTAAAGAATTGTTGCGACGATGCTGTCCGTTACAAACTGCTCCGAGAGTTGCGGATAGAGAAACAGGAACCGACCACCATAATAAACTGCTGGCAAAGGTTTCATTATTATGCTGTATAAGCCTCCTCCAAACAAGAAAACTGCGAATGCTATGGCGATTATTGAAACAACAAAGGTGGATGGTTTTGTTCTCGAAATTCTCCGATAAAGTTTAGTGAATGAATAAGATAGGGAAGAAGTTTTTCTTTTGACAGATTGCGTCATTTTTATTGCTCTCCACTTTTTATTAGATATTCAGTCACTTCTTTAGCCCATTCTCCTGTTAATGGATTCATAGCAATCTGCCTTAAATACTCTTTCCAAGAAATCTCCAAAGCCTTATTCCACAAACCATACTTCTTAACTACTATTTCATAAGCCTTTAAATGTAACTCGCAATAACCCTTTTCAACTGCTTCTCTAGGACATATCTTGCACTTCAACCTTCTTCTTCCACTCCTCTTTTAATGGGCACACTGGATTAAAACACAGATTCCATGGACGCTTTCCTCTTAAGCGAATCTGAACAGTAGGCCAACCGCAACCGCGACAGTTTCTTCCAAGAGGCCTCACTAATCCTTTTTGTGGAAGCGGGAACGAGGTTTTACACAATCCTTTAAAGAAGTTCGTGCAGCCTACGAAGCGTTTTCCACTTTTTCTCGAATATAAAATCATGAGTTTTCCAGTGTTGCATTTTGGGCATGTGCCGATTGTTCTTTCTTCTAATTTTGCTTTTTTCACCGCGTCGCTTAGCTGTCGACCGATTTCATCTTCCTTTTCCTTCAAGTTTTCAATAACTGGTTTTAGGATGTCAACTGCGTCCATGAGAATGTTCTCTCTCTTTTCATTGTCCAATTGAATTCTGTTCATTCTTTCTTCAAGTTCCTTTGTCAGCCTTATCGAAACAAGGGCGGGACAATATTTCTTCAAAACCTCTATTATTTCAAAACCCAAATCTGTAACCGCTATTCTTTCGTCTCGAACGTATTTTCTATCATATAATGTCTGAATCATCTCTGCTCTAGTTGCTTTAGTGCCAATCTCCGCTTCTTCCATCTTTCTAAGAAGACTACTGGGGTTATATCGTGGCGGAGGCTTCGTGAATTTGTCTTCCAAAATCACTTGTTTGACTGAAACAGGTTGTCCTTCTTCAACTTCTGGCAGCAAAACTTCTTCTGACCTTACAAAAGGTTCGTAAAAACGTAGCCAACCTTCCTTTAATATTCGCCTTCCCCTTAAGAAAAAGACATGTTCGTTAACATTTACGTGAACGTTCACACTTTGCCTCATTGCAGGTTCGCCGAAGACAGCCATAAACCTACGGACAACCAGATTCCAAATGTTTTTTTCCTGTCCTTCCAAGGGCTTTTCGGGCAAGTTTCCTGTTGGATAAATAGCAGGGTGTGCTGGATCTTCTTTTTTTCCTTCTCTGGGTTGTAACGTTGACTTTGCCAACAGTTCAGCTGCAAGTTTGCTGTATTCTCGAACGTTGCTTAAGTTTTTCAGTATTGCTTCATAGCCTATTGTTGGAGGAAGTTTTTGGCTGCTTGTTCGCGGGTAAGATATTAGGGCGTCTAAATATAGTCGCTGAGCAATACTGGAAGTTCGCATGGGCGTATACCCAAAAAGACTGTATGCTTCACTTTGCAAACTGCCTAAGTCAAACGGTGTAGGCGGCGCTTGTTCAAACTTTTTAACTTCTATCTTCGCTATTTTACCATCCTTTCCCTTACATGCATCTACAACAGCGTCTGCCTCTTTTTTGGTGTCAACAACTTTCTTTTCATATTCCGTTTCAAAAATTGACCCAGCTACCTCAATCTTCGCCTTTATACTCCAGAAAGGAATAGGCACAAAACTTCTAACCGTTTTTTCTCTTGCCACCAGAAATCTAAGTGTTGGTCCTTGCACTCTTCCTGTGCTTAGTGTTGCGTACATACCGCTCCAATTCTTTGCAGCAATCGTCATAGCTCGCGACAGATTTATTCCGTAAAGCCAATCAACTTCGTGACGAGCGCGACCAGCTTCAATTAATGAAAAGTCTAAGTGTGGGAGTGCTTCATTGTAGGATTTTTCCAGTTCACCTTTAGTTAATGTGGAGTATTTCATGCGTTTCGATGATTTTTCTCTATTTCCACACGCATACTTGAGTATTGTATAACCTATTATACTTCCTTCAATGTCGTAGTCGCATGCATCAATAAAACTGTCTGCTTCAATTGCCAGTTTCGAAATAGTTTCAAGCCACGCGCGAATGTGTTTTGCTCCTTTTTCAGCCGCATATCTGGGGACCCATTTAAAATTGAAGGCTGGATAATAATTTCTTCCCGTTTTTTCATCTGCAACGGTGTAGAGGTGACCTACTGCTGGAACAACAACTATTTCCTTATCCCGACTGGCATAATAGTAAGGAACGCCGTTTTCTTCCTTTTTCTTGGCTTTTCCTTTTGTGTCGAGAGCATCAGCTATTCTTTGGGCAGCATCGGGCTTTTCTGTTATAATTAAGGTATATTTCCCCATTTTTGCACGAACCACAAGCACATCGTAATTGAGGCTTGTTAAATCGCGGTTAATTATGGGAGCACGTTCTTATAGCTATGGACTTGCATTTATATTCTTCGCACTTAACGAAAAGGAAGAAGGACATCGTGTTAGTAATTGATAAATATGCGTCACGGTTCTTATTCTCTCTTGTTAAAGATGGAGTGTGAATGTATTGCCTCAACGAGTTACTTGTCATGAATGTGGATATGTATTATATGAAGGTATCGAAGTCAAGCCTCCTGATGAACTTTTGCACCAATATGATGGAAAATGTCCGAAATGCGGCAGAAAGCTTTCAATTGTGCCGCTTAACGTCGACGTAAAACCTGTAAAATGAAAAGCTTTGAGGAATGATTTTGGAGGAAAAAACTCGAAGAATACAACTTTACACTGTGCATCAGAAGATAGCTAAAATGGCTGTTTTTGCTGGTTTCGAAATGCCTATGTGGTATATCGGCATAATTCCTGAACATTTGGCTGTGCGAGACAGTGTTGGCATTTTTGATATCTCTCACATGGGGCGAGTGTTAATTACAGGAGTTGAATCTGAACGTTATCTGAACTATGTCATAACAAATGATGTTTCGAAGCTGTCTCCTAAGGGCGCTCAATATTCAGTTATGTGCAATGAAAATGGCGGCATAATAGACGATTTTGTAATATACAGATTAGAAAATGAAAAATTTCTATTTGTTTCCAATGCAGCTAATAGAGAAAAAGACCATAATTGGCTTGTGAAAAATGCCAAAGGTTTTGATGTGAAAATTGAGGAAATTTCGGATAATGCTGCAATGTTCGCTGTCCAAGGTCCAAACGCTCAGAAAACTCTGCAAAAAATCGCCTCTGAAAAACTAGAAACCATTGAAAGGTTCAAAGGTGAATCTTTACGCTTAAGCGGCGTGAGTGTTTTTCTTTCTAGAACAGGCTATACTGGCGAGGATGGTTTTGAAGTTTTTGTTTGGGATGCTTCACTCGCTAAACCTGATAATGCTGTGAAAGTTTGGAATGCTATAATTGAGGCTGGAAAAACCTTTGGATTAACACCTTGCGGACTAGGCGCAAGAGACACTTTAAGACTTGAGGCTGGAATGTGTCTTTATGGAAATGACATAGATGAGAATACTACGCCACTTGAAGCAACATTGAGTTTCGTTGTTAAACTTCAAAAAGACAACTTCATAGGAAAAGAAGCATTACTAAAACAAAAGAACGAAGGAATCAAACGTAAACGTGTTGGAATTCAATTAACAGAGAAGGGCGTTCCAAGATCAGGCTGTGAAATCTACAGTGGCGTTGACAAGCGGATAGGACATTTAACAAGTGGAACATTTTCACCTTTGCTCAAATGTGGTATAGGCATGGGATACGTTGAACTTTCCCAAGCTCAAGAAGGAACAATCGTAAATGTGAAAATACGTGATAAACTGGTAAAGGCGAAGGTAGTTTCTTTCCCTCTTTATGACTCTGAAAGGTATGGTTATAAAAGGAAAACCAGTAATTAACCACAAGGGAAATAAAACACCTCGCCAAATTGTGTAAAAAGAGATGGCTCCTACATGAGGATTAAGGAAACGCTATCAAAAGAGAATCTAGTCAACACTTCAAAAAGCATAGGAAAACTTCGGTTAAAGATTAACCACAGCTCGTTAATAACCTATTCAGCTTTAATTTTGATACTTTTTGTTGCGTTTGCAATTCGTACATTTCCAATGAGGTGGGAAATAGAAACTGGTTCAATCCACCTAACAGAGTTTGACCCATACTTTCAGTATCGCTTTACAGAAAAAATGGTTAAAGACGGTTTACTTTCATGGGCCTTCGAAAACAATGGCGTAGGTTGGATTGACACTCAACGATGGTATCCCGATGGAATAAACGTTGCTAGGGCGGGATATCCAGGATTACCTCTTACAGCAGCAGTTTTGTATAAGGTAATTCTTGCACTTGGAATAAACATTAGCCTAATGAATTTTGCCGCTCTTCTACCAGTTTTTTTGGGCATATTAGCCTGTTTAATAATATACTTTTTGGGCAAGGACATAGGCGGCAAATCTATAGGATTGCTTGCAGCTTTGTTTTTGGCTTTAAGTCCTTCTTTTGTTCAGCGTTCTTCGATTGGCTGGTTTGACGATGAAATTGTGGGAGTGTTTTCCATTCTTTTGCTCGCGTTTTTCTTTTTGAGAGCAATCGAAGAAGAGAGGTCGATAGGTTCAACGATTAAGTATGCCATTGGCGCTGGGTTAGCTTTAGGCTATTTGTGTATTGGATGGGGAGCAGCGTATTACGCCATTGGCCTTATGGCACTGTTCACTTTTGTGTTGATTTTTCTTAAAAGATACAGTCAACGATTGTTTCTTTCATACAGTTTGACCTTTGGATTAGGATTGTTCATTGCTATAAGCATTCCAAAACTCGCACCTAATTATCTTCTCTCAAGTGCAATTTTGCCAGTAGCAGCCATATTCATACTACTCTGTCTCAGCGAAGTTTTCAGAGAAGTAGCCTCGATTAAGTGGAGAATTGTTTCAGTAATTGTTTTCTTAGGTTCATTCATTGGCAGCTTTGCCGCCTTATGGATGTTGGGCTATATGGGAAGTTTGGCTGGAAAATTCATTTCGGTCCTTGACCCAATATCAAGAGCTGCAGAGCCTCTAATCGAATCTGTTGCTGAACATAGAATCTCCGCTTGGGGTTCTATATATTATGAGTTTGGAATAATGATTCTTTTCTTTGTTGTAGGCTTATATTTTGTTTTGAGAAATCCTAGTAACAAGAACTTGTTTGTCTTAATTTTTGGTTTAACATCGCTTTATTTTGCTTGTTCTATGGTTCGGCTATTTGTCGTGATGGCTCCAGCATTTGGTCTTTTGGCAGCAACTGGAATAGTTGGAATACTTAGGCCTTTTAACGCTTTGTTAAAGGAACAGCCTAAAATAATAGTGAAAAAGAAGTATGCTCTTGAACGTGTAAGTAAAGAGTTTAGTGGCGTTGCAGTATTTTTGATATTTCTTATTCTTATGACAAATTTTGCCTTTCCAATGCCAAAGATTTACAAGCAAGCTTATTCACCGACTACCATAACTGCAAGTAGCCTTTCAATTGTGCCTAACACGCCTGTACGTGAATGGTTAGATATGCTTCAGTACACAAACAATTTGCCTCAAAGCTCAACAACGGTTGTTGTTAGCTGGTGGGATTATGGGTATTGGCTCACGATTTTGGGCAATGTGACGACGCTTGCTGATAACGCCACAATAAACACTACACAAATACAAAATCTTGGTTTCATATTTATGGCAAATGAAACGCAAGCATTAAAAATGCTGAAACTATACAATGCAGAATACATTTTGGTATTTGTAACTTTTGATGCATATGGCAGATGGCAAGACGGAGCTGGCGGCGATAATGGTAAATGGATGTGGATGGCACGAATCTCTGGTCAGGCAAATGATAGATTGGCGAAAGGCGACACTAATGGCGACGGCATTGTTGACGTTCCCGATCTAATAGATGAAAACTCCATGTGGGTCAATCAGACAACCTTTGGATATTACAATTCGACGCAGAACAAATGGATTTGGAATGACCGAGGAAAAAACTCTACATTCTATAAGTTGGTGAATTGGGGAAAACTGCAATGGTTCGAAGATAACGATGCTACCAGCTATTTGACCCAATATGATCCTGATGCAGCGGAAGCCGAAAAACCGACATACT
>Ga0172366_10002457_pt1 | contig 14511 bp, 8 predicted proteins | sample LakKivSesite69cm_FD_114533 | JGI IMG/M metagenome (GOLD analysis project Ga0172366, IMG submission 114533) | Sediment microbial communities from Lake Kivu, Rwanda - Sediment site 69cm | ecosystem: Environmental > Aquatic > Freshwater > Lake > Sediment | place: Rwanda: Western Province, Lake Kivu... | reverse complement strand
GCCGCCATCGTCGATGACGGTAGCTGTCTGTCATTTTCCATCGGGCCTCTTTACGAGGCACTGGCCTGTCAACTCTGGAACAGGAAGAATCTGGGGGTTCATACGCCGTTTTTCACGGATGCTTTGATGGAACTGGTCGAGGGGGGAGTGGTGACCAACCGCTTCAAGGGCTTTTTCAGGGGCAAATGCCTGGCCTCCTACGTCATGGGCACACAGAAGCTCATGAAATGGCTGGATCGAAACCCTTTTGTCGATTTTCAGCCTCTCGACGTTGTCATGGATCCAAAAAACATCGGCCAGAACGACCGGTTCATCGCTGTTCTCCCTGCGAGAAAGGCTGACATCACAGGCGGCATCGCCCTCCACATCGGGATGGGCAATGTGACGGCCGGCCCCGGTGCCGTCCAGGAACTCTTTGCGGGCGCGGCGCTCTCGCGGGGCGGGAGGACAATCTTCGCCCTACCCAGCCGCAACCTCAGGGGAGAGCCCAACATTGTCATTTCGATCGACGACTTTCCCAACCAGTTCTCCAATCGCGAGGACCTCGACATGGTGGTCACGGAATACGGCGTGGCCTATTTCTCGGGCCGGACAGTCCGGGAACGTGCCCAGGCGATGATTGACATCGCTCACCCCGGTGACCGGGCCGAGCTGGTCCGGCGGGCGAAAGAAGCACGGCTGCTCTATCCCGACCAGATCTACTTTGCCGATTCGGGTCATCTCTATCCCTCGGACATTACTTTCACGCAGACGTTCAAGGGAAACATAACCGTCCAATTCCGTGCGATCAAACCATCCGACGAGGAGGAGATGAGGCGGCTTTTTTACCGGTTCTCAGATCAGGCGGTCTATTACCGGTATTTCAGCCCGATCAAATCGATGCCTCACAGAAAAATGCAGGAGTATGTGAACGTGGATTACCGGACAGTCATGTCCCTCGTGGGAGTCATCAAGGAGGCGGGGGGCGAGCGTGTCATTGCTGAAGGACGATACGTCCGTCTGAAGGACCGGCCCTATGCCGATGTGGCCTTTGTCGTTGACGAGGCCTATCAGGGGCGGGGCATTGCCTCATTCCTCTTCGAGATGCTCATCCGCATCGCGAAGGAACGGGGCGGGATTAAAGGGTTCACGGCCGATGTCCTCGCCGACAACAAGGCCATGATGAAGGTCTTTGAAAAATCGGCACTCCCCCTCCAGGCCGTCCTTTCCGGCGGGGCCTACGAACTCGTCATCCCCTTTGTTGAGGAAGAACAGAAGGACAGGAAAGTAAGATAAGAAACCTGGAGTATTGGAATATTGGAATGTTGGGGATTCAAATCAATTCAGATGCCCTAAACAGAACTTGACCTAACTTTGAGTGTCAAGTCGGGTGTTGACTCCTCCTGAAGTGTTATCTATCTGATATTTCTTTTTTATAAAGGATGTTATCTGAAAATCTTCAGTGTTAACAAAAATACCTCAGAGCCATTTCCGACTCTGATTTTCGTTTTCAAAGATAGCTATATTTACTTCTTACGTGGATATTTGCAGATGGCAAGGAACATAAGTGCTCGTTCGAGATTGTAAATAGAAAATTCGAAATCAGATTTATCCATATAATCTTCGTATCCCCTTATAATTGGTCGGAAATCTAAGTTAAATATACCATTTAATATCGACGCCATCTTCATGGCGCGCCAACGATATTTTGCTGTATCGGAAAAGGCCTGTCCGAGAAGATATACGTAATTGAATCTGGCCTGTAAAATAGCAAGAAACTCCTCCTTGTTCATCTCATATTGGTGGTATGATCCCTTCCCATAAAGATGTGACCAACTTCCGTATGTATCCACATTGGGCGTTGAAATAATGGCAATCCCATCTTTACTCAGAACTCTTGAAATTTGTTCAACAAATGCCGATTGCGCCTCTCGATCCAAATGCTCAATGGTTTCAAAAGAAACAACTACATCAAATGACGAATCTTCCAGTATGTGAGTCATCTTCGTGCAATCATATTCTCGCCACAATATATTACTTGCTTTGTAATGACTGCTGGCGAAATTAATAGCCTCACTCGAAATATCAACGCCCACAGCTTCTCGACAAAGCATTGCTAGTTCGTATGTACCGTAACCTGTACCACATGCGACATCCAACACTCTGATGAAGTTCTGAACATACTGCTTGGCATATTCATAGCGTGCCAGATGCCATAAGAATAATTCTCTGTTAGTGTATCGACATTCTGGAGTAACTCTTTCACCAGTAAATTTCATTAAATATGCACCTACATTTTATGGTATGGTGTTTTTAAATACCGAATTTCTATATATATCAAGTCAATTCACATTCCAAACATTACTGTTGGTAATCTGTATGAAATGTATTTTAATCCTGAGGAATTTTAGATCTGGTGCGCAATCAGGGCTCAATTTGACACTGTCTGTAAAGGTATGTGTCGTTTAAGACAATTCAGATAACCCATTATTCCACTATTCCATCATTCCAGTATTCCAACGAAATGAGGGAGCATACCGGAAATCCGTTATCCTCCCTCATTTATTCAAACGTCACTAAACGCGGGCAGATCGATTAACCCTTTTTCCGCTTTTCCATCTCTTCCGCCTTGAGTTCCTTGCGGAGCACCTTCCCGACGGTGCTCTTGGGGAGTTCCTTGCGGAATTCGATCTCTGCCGGCAGCTTATAGGTGGCGAGCTTGGTCTTGCAGTATTCGATCAGCTCTTCCTGCGTTGCCGTCTCACCTTCCCTCAGGACGACGAAGACCTTGACGTTCTCGCCCCGCTTGGGGTCGGGAATGCCGATGGAACAGGCCTCCTGGACCTTCGGGTGCTCGTAGAAGACCTCGTCGATGTCCCTCGGGTAGATGTTGAACCCGCCCGAGATGATCATGTCTTTCTTCCGGTCCACGATGTAGAAATAACCGTCTTCGTCCATCGTGGCGATGTCGCCGGTGAAGCACCAGCCGTTTCGAAGCGTGTAGGCCGTTTCGTCGGGTTTGTTCAAATAACCCTTCATGATCTGGGGTCCCTTGACGATCAGCTCTCCCGGTTTCCCCAATGGCATGTCGTTGAGCCCCGTTTCGAGATCGACGATCCGGGCTTCCGTGTCGCTGATGGGCACACCGACACTCCCGACCTTTCTCGCTCCGCCGGCAAAGGGGTTGATGTGCGTGACCGGTGTCGTCTCCGTCATGCCGAACCCCTCGACGATCACCGCGCCCGTCACCCTCTCGAATTCGTGAATGACCTCCACGGGAAGAGGAGCGCTCCCGGAAAAAGCCCCCTTGATGCTGGACATATCCGTTTTCTTGATGTCGGGGTGGTTCAGCATCCCGATGTACATGGTGGGGACAAGCGGCGCGAAGGTGGGCTTGAACTTCCCGATGGCCTCGAGGAGCGGCTCCGGCTGCGGCCTGGGGACAAGGACGTCCTCCCACGCCATGTAGACAGACAGGTTCATGGCCGTGGACAAGCCGAAGACGTGAAAGAAAGGAAGGGCCCCAAGCATGGTCACCTCGCCCTTTTGGAACTTCGGGAACCAGGCCTCGATCTGCTGGCACTGCTTGCTCAGGTTGGCATGGGTGAGCATCACCCCCTTGGAGACACCCGTCGTTCCTCCGGTGTACTGGTACATGGCCACGTCCTCGAAGCCGATCTTCGGCCGCGGCGGGTTCGGGCCGTATTTCGCGACGCAGTCCTTCCACTTATACACGTCGGGGGCCGGCTTGACATCCGCGGCGAGCTTCTTCTTTTTGCCGACCAGGGGAAAGAGCATGCTCTTGGGAAAGGGGAGATAATCACCGATGGAGGTGTAGACGATCTGTTTGATCTTCGTCTTCGGCCGCAGGTCGATCATGCGGTTGCCGAGGAGATCGAGGGTCACGAGGACCTTCGAGCCCGAGTCGTTGAACTGGTGCTCCAGCTCCCGGTCGGCGTAGAGGGGGTTATTCATCACGGTGACGGCCCCCAGCCTCAGGATGGCAAAATAAGCGACGACGCAGGGGATCAGGTTGGGAAGGAGGATCGCCACGGCGTCCCCCTGCCGAACCCCGAAATCCGTGAGGCACGTGGCGAACCGGTCCACCATCTCCTTCAACTGCCGGTAGGTCATAATATATCCCTGGAAGATGAGGGCCGGCTTGTCGGGGAACTGCTTTGCCGTCCGGTCCAGGATGTCGGGCATGCAGATCTCCTCGTAGCTGATCCGCTCAGGGACCCCCTTCTCGTAACTCTTCAGCCAGGGTTTTTTCTGATAGATGGATCCTTCAGCCATATGGTCACCATAACGATAGGCTAATGGCTAAGGGCGTATGGCTTTGGGCACGGAATCATTTAATTCTTCTTTGCCATAAGCCTTGCGCCTCTAGCCGGTTAAAAGGAAACCCGGACAAAATCCGGGTTTCCTTTTAAACCATCTCTTTAGAACTTGTAACCGAAACTGAAACCGATGAGGTGGGCGTAGCCGTTCTCAACCTTGCCCTGGGAGATACCATCGGCCGCCCTCGCCGTGATGTCACGGTCTTCAAACAAGAGGTACATGTAGGTCAGGTCGACAAGCCAGGGACCCTGGTGGTAGCCGCAACCGATGGCGAACTGCTGGCGGTCGCTATCGGGAAGCAGGTAGTCGATCGTATTGTCGGGCACCGGGGATTCGTCATAGGCATAGCCGAGACGGAGGTCCCAATTATTCGTCACGTTCCACTCCACACCGATCATGTAGCGGAAGGTATCATCCCAGTCCTTGATGGATGTCGTCTGCGACGCGCCGGGATAGAGGGGAGTGTCGAAATTTACCTGTAGCTTGTCGTAGGTGCTCCAACGCGTCCAATAGACGCCGCCACCGATGTTAAGGTTCTTGAGGGCCTTGAAGTTCACACCGGCAAAGACCTCGTCCGGAAGCCGCAGACTGCCATTCGCGCCCGTGTCATTGAAGACTGTCGGAGCTAAGGCGGCTACTAAAGCTGGCTTAGTGAAATCGGCGTCGCCTTCCAGATGCTGGCTGACACGACTACGGTAGGAGATGCCCGCGGAGAACCAGTCTACAGGCTTGTAATGGACGGCCAGGTTGAGCCCCCACCCATAGGAATCGGCGCTTAAGTCAGAATCAAGATCAGGCTGACCGGCAAAAGCTGGGTTGATAGAACCGGCAGGTATTTTTTTCTGGTAGTGTGCCAAGTTGAAATACATGACGTTCAAACCCGCTGCCACTGATAATTGGTCCGAGATCTTATAAGCTACGTTCGGGTTCAACTCCAGGGACTGGACTTTGCCGTGGTAGCTGTTGTACCTCCCCGCCCAGTTCGCCGGGAATTCGGTCTCGAGACCGAAGGGGCTGAAGATCCCGACGCCGACCCAGAACCTGTCGTTGAGCTGCTGGGTGTAGTATGCGTGGGGTATGAAATGCGTGTTGTTAGTCATGCCTGTCTCTGTCGTTCCCGTGACCACATCGAGCTGCGGATTGATCGCCGTAACACCGATCATCGTATGGATGCCCTTGAGCTGTGTGATGCCTGCGGGGTTGTAGTAAACGGCCGAGGCGTCATCGGCTGTCGCCGTGAGCCCCGCGCCGAGGACGAGCCCGCGGGCGCTCCCCTCATAGAGGGCGAACCCCGCGGCAAAGACGGATCCGGCGCTCATAAGTACTGCGAGCGAAGCGGCAAGAAAGATCCAGAGTAACGTTTTTCTTCTCATATAACCCCTCCTTTAACAGAAACTTTCGTTACCTGAACAGATAAAGATAAGATGTTTGATTTCTGAACTATTTGGCTCGATATGAACGGTCGTCGCTTTTTCCCTTGAGTCTCCTCATCACCCCCTTATCTTGTGAACTTTTCGAAAATATATAAAATTTTTGCAGAGAAAGAAAGCTTTTTTATAAAAAAATCCCCGACTTGCTAAAGCCGGGGATTTTTCACAACTATTTAATTTTTATCAGAATTCACCGCGAGAATGACTATTGCGGGTTACTCCTTCAGATCCATTGATTCCCAGACGAGCTCGGCGATGTCCCGGGCGGCCATCTTTTCCTCCATGTTCCGGTCCTTGATCCCGTCGCTCATCATGGTCAGGCAGAAGGGGCAGCCCACGGCGATCCGGTCGGCACCCGTGGCGATGGCCTGGTCGGTCCGGGCGTTGTTGATCCGATCGCCGTGCTCTTCCATCCACATCCTGGCGCCGCCGGCTCCGCAGCAGAAGCCCTTGTCGAGCCTCTTCTCCATCTCCACGAACTTGAGCCCCGGGATGGAGGTGAGGCACTTTCTCGGCTGATCGTAGAGATTGTTGTAGCGCCCGAGGAAGCAGGAGTCATGGTAGGTGAAGACGCCCTCGACGGGCTTCTTCAGCGTGATCTTCCCTTTGGCGATGAGGTCCGCCAGGATCTCGGAGTGATGGTAGACCTCGAACTCGCCGCCGAGCTGGGCGTAGTCCTTCTTGAGGCAGTTGTAGCCGTGCGGGCAGGCGGTGAAGATCTTCTTCACCCCGTAGCCTTTCATGACCTCGATGTTCGCCTGGGCCAGGGCCTGGTAGAGGTATTCGTTGCCGCCCCTCATGGCGGAATCCCCGCAGCAGCTCTCCTCGGTCCCGAGGATGGCGAAACTCACGCCCGCCGCCTTGAGAATCTTCGCCAGGGCCTCCGACACCTTCTTGCCGCGGTCGTCGAAGGACCCGGAGCATCCCACGTACCAGAGGTACTCCGCCTTAGGGTCCTCGGCCATGGTCTTGACGCCCAGGGGCTTCGCCCAGTCGCCCCTCGAGTGGGCGCCGATGCCCCAGGGATTGGAGTTGTTTTCCATGTTCCTGAAGCTCAGCTGGAGCTCGGGGGCGAAATCGGCCTCCATGAGGACCTTGTAGCGCCTCATGTCGACGATCTTGGGCACGTGCTCGATGAACACCGGGCAGTGCTCCATGCAGTACATGCAGTTGGTGCAGTCCCAGACGGACTCGACGCCTACCGCGTCATTGATGAGGGATTTTTCAGGCTCGGGGATCTGCGGCGTCCCTCCCGATCCCGCCGCTTTCGTGGCGGCGAGCACGACGGGCGCCCTCGCGAGCCAGTGGTCCTTGATGTCCTGGACCAGCTTCTTCGGGGAGAGGTGCTTGCCCGTCAGATAAGCCGGGCAGCCGTCCTGGCACCTGCCGCAGCGCGTGCAGGCGTCGGAGTCGAATATCTGCTTCCAGGTGAACTCATCGAGCTTCCCCACGCCGAAGCTTTCCGCCGTCTCGAAATCCCGGATCGGCTCGAGGGCGCCGGCGGGTTTGAGCGTCTTCATGAGCTGGTTGGCGGGCACGGTCACCATGTGGAGCAGCCTGGACCAGGGGATGTAGGCGATGAACCCCATGGCGAGGAAGGCGTGGAACCACCACGTGAGCTTGTGCCAGAGCAGGATGCCGTCCGGGTTCATGCCGATAAAGAACTGGGCCGTGAAGAAACCGACGAAGGCCCACTTCTCGAAGGGGGGTACGCCCGTCCCCACGATTCTGAGGCCCTCGACGATGAAACCCGTCACCATGATGAGGAAGATGAGGGCCAGCACGATCGCGTCGTCGGGCCGGTTGTCCATCTCCCCCTTGTAGCCCAGCCGGTCGGGCTTGCGGATGTACCTTCGATCCACGGCCAGGATAATACCGATCATGGCGAAGAGGCCGAAGAGGTCCATGATGAATGAAAATCCGAGGTAACCCTTGCCCGTCAGGTGAAGACCCGAATAGAAAGAAAACGCGTCAACGGCGGCACCCCAGATCAGGATGAAGAAGGCATAGAAGATAAGGGCGTGCATGATCCCGGGGTAGGCGTCGCGCCAGACGGAAAGCTGAAGAATACTGTTCTTAAAGAGGATCTTGATCCTCTCGCCGAGGTTGTCCTTGCGGAGCTCCGGTTTGCCCACGGCCATCCATAGCTGGTAGCGCTTGTAAAGACCGTAGCCGAAGATCGCAAGCGATAGGAGGGCAAAGATATCGAGCGGGATCTGATAGTTGACCGTGTTCCAGAAAACCTCTCTCGTCTCATGCCCCGTAGTAAGGTCGACAGGTTGCATAACTCCTCCATTCCATTTTTAAATAACTGCGGCCGCTCCGCCTGCCGCCTGCCCTCTTCCGATGATCCCCCGGAAGACCCGTTGGACCTTCGGGTCGGACGAAGCCCCGGCGACGGCGCTGAACAGCCCGCCCGGGAAGAATATGTTGATGGGAAATCGGGGACGAATTTGCGTTCGTCCCCGATTCAAATGCTTTTGATTTACGCGAGCAGCTTCTTGGCCGCGGCGGTCACTTCCGGAACGATCTTGAAGAGGTCGTCAACGATGCCGTAATCCGCCCTCTGGAAGATGGGGGCTTCGGGATCCTTGTTGATCGCGACGATGAACTTCGAAGAGCTCATCCCGGCCAGATGCTGGATCGCGCCGGAGATGCCGCAGGCGATGTAGAGGTTGGGGGAAACGGTCTTGCCCGTCTGTCCCACCTGGTCGGTCTGGGGTCTCCAACCGGCATCCACGGCCGCGCGGGATGCGCCCACGGCGGCGTGGAGAACCTTCGCGAGATCCTCGAGGATGTTGTAATTCTCGGGGCCCTTCATGCCGCGGCCGCCGGAGACGATGATATTGGCCTCCGTCAGCTCGATCTTTCCGCTGACGTCCTTCTGGAGGTCGGCCACTTTTGTCTTCAGCTGGGCGGGATCGAGAGCCGGATCATACTTCTCGACGGCGCCGGCCTTCGCATTCTCCGCGATCGCGAAGACATTGGGGCGCAGGGTCGCCATCTGGGGGAATGAACTCGTCATGACCTCCCCGAAGCACTTGCCGGCGTACATGGGCCTGATGGCCACGAGCTTTCCGCCGTCGATCCTGAGGGCCGTGCAGTCCGTCGCCAGCCCCGTGGCGAGCTTGCCCGCGAGCCGGGAGGAAAGATCCTTGCCCTGGACCGACGCGGCGAGCAGCAGGATCGCCGGATCTTTTTCCTTGACGATCTTGGCCACGGCCGTCGCGTGGGCGTCCGTCGTGTAGGGCTCCAGGGCCGGGTTGTCGGCGACATAAGCCTTGTCCACACCGTACTTGCCGAGTTCGGCCGCCTTGCCTTCCACGCCCGATCCGCAGACCACCGCGCAGACCTCCTCGCCGAGCTGGTCGGCGAGTTTCCTTGCCGCGCTGGCTATCTCAAAGCTCACCTTGCGGTAAGCCCCATCTCTCAACTCTGCTACTATCCATACACCTTTTGCCATCGTTCTTTACCTCCGATCCTTTTTGCTTAGATGACTTTCGCTTCTTCCCTCAGCAGCTTGACCAGCGTCTGGGCCTTCAGGGCCGGATCATCGCCTTCGATGATCTTTCCGGGCGCTCTCGCGGGCGGGGGGATGGTCTTCGCGACCTTCGCCTTCGGGTCGGCGGTAATTCCGAGCGCGGCGGCGTTCTTCACGTCCACAGGTTTCTTCTTGGCCTTCATGATCCCGGGCAGGGACGCGTAGCGGGGCTCGTTCAACCCCTTCTGGGCGGTGATCACGCAGGGGAGGTTCATCTCGATCGTGACGGTCGCGCCTTCGATCGCCTTCGAGGCCTTCGCCTTCTTGTCGGCGATCTCGAGCTTCGTCGTCAGCGTCACCTGGGGGAGCCCCAGGAGTTCGGCCAGGATGGAACCGACCTGACCGGAGTCGTCGTCAACGGCCCTCTGGCCGCAGAAGATGATGTCATGAGGCAGCGCCTTGATGGCGGCCGCAAGCGCCGTGGCCGTCGTGTAGGCATCGGCACTGTTCAGCGAGGGGTCGTCGATGTGGACCCCCTTCTCGGCGCCCATGGCCAGGGCCGTCCGGATGGTCTCCATGACCCGGGCCGGGCCGATGGTAACAATCGTCACGTCTCCGCCATGTTTTTCCTTCAGCCGGAGCGCCTCTTCCACGCCGTATTCGTCATAGGGATTCATAACCCACTTGATCCCGTCCTCAATAATACCGGATCCGTCGGGTTTGACCTTGATCAGGGTTTCCGTGTCCGGAACCTGCTTCACACATGCGATGATGTTCACATCTGCCTCCTTTCTCGGACGTGAACCGCCGGGCTGCCGGGCAGCCGATCAGCGGTTCACACATCCACTTGTTTTATTCTTTTTGGGCATTGGGCGTTAGGCATGAGGCGTCAGGTAGACGCCTGATGCCTATAGCCTATTTTTGATGATGTCATCAACCACCGAGGGGTCGGCCAGGGTCGTCGTGTCGCCCAGTTCGGTGATGTCGCCGGCGGCAACCTTCTTGAGGATCCTCCTCATGATCTTGCCGCTTCGGGTCTTGGGAAGACCGTCGGCCCACTGGATCTTCTCCGGGGTCGCGATGGGACCGATGAGGGTCCGGACATGAGCCACGAGTTCCTTCTTCAGGCTGTCCGATTTCGGCACGCCGGATTTCAGGGTCACGTAGGCGTAAATCGACTGCCCCTTCAGTTCGTGGGGATAGCCGACAACGGCCGCCTCGGCCACCTTCGGATGGGCCACGAGGGCGCTTTCGACCTCGGCCGTGCCCATGCGGTGTCCGGAGACGTTGATGACGTCGTCGATGCGGCCCGTGATCTGGTAGTAGCCGTCCTTGTCCCTGCGGGCGCCGTCACCGGTGAAATAGAACCCCGGGAACTGGATGAAGTAGGTCTCCTGGAACCTCATGGGATCCTTGTACACACCCCTCATGATGCCGGGCCAGGGCCTCTTGATGCAGAGGGCGCCTGAGGCCACGGTCTCCTTGATCTCCTTGCCGTCCATGTCATTGACCAGCGTGGGCTCAACACCCATGAAGGGCAGTGTCGCCATGCCGGGCTTCACGGGAATTGCGCCGGGAAGCGGGGTGATCAGGATGCCGCCCGTCTCTGTCTGCCACCAGGTGTCCACGATGGGGCACTCGCCGCGGCCGACGGTGTTGTAATACCAGTTCCAGGCCTCGGGGTTGATGGGCTCGCCCACGGTGCCTAAGATCCTGAGGCTCGAGGTGTTCGCCTTCTTGACCCACTCGCTCCCCTCCTTGGCGATGGCGCGGATGGCCGTGGGGGCGGTGTAGAAGATGTTGACCTTGTATTTCTCGACGACCTTCCAGAAGCGGCTCACGTCGGGATAGTTGGGCACGCCCTCGAACATGACCGAGGTGGCGCCGTTGGCCAGGGGGCCGTAGACGATGTAGCTGTGTCCCGTCACCCAGCCGATGTCGGCGGTGCACCAGAAGATGTCATTTTCCTTGTAGTCGAAGATCATCTTGTGGCTGTAGGCGCAGAAGGTGAGGTAGCCGCCCGTCGTGTGCATGACGCCCTTGGGCTTTCCCGTGGAGCCGGAGGTGTAGAGGATGAAAAGGGGGTCTTCGGCGTCCATCCACTCGGGGTCGCACTTGGGGCTGGCCTTGGCCATCGCCTCGTGCCACCAGAGGTCCCTGCCCTTCTTCATCTCGCAGGGCATCTTTTCGCCGACGCGCCTCACGACGACGATCTTCTCGACGGAGGGGGAGTCCTTGACCGCGTCGTCCGCGCCGCCCTTCTGGGGGACGGCCTTGGCCCCGCGGAAAGTCCCGTCACAGGTCACGAGGATCTTCGCTTCGCTGTCCTGGAGCCTGTCCCGCAGGGAATCGGAGCTGAAGCCGCCGAAGACGATGCTGTGGATCACGCCGATGCGCGTGCAGGCGAGCATCCCGATCGCGAGTTCGGGGATCATCGGCAGGTAGAAACAGACCCTGTCGCCCTTCTTCACGCCGAGGGACTTGAGGACGTTGGCGAACTTGCAGACTTCTTCGTAAAGCTGCCTGTAGGTGAAGGCCCTGTCCTCGCCGGGCTCGTTGCCTTCCCACTGGATGGCGATCTTGTTGCCCCTCTTCTCCAGCTGCCTGTCCAGGCAGTTGTAGGAGACATTGAGCTTTCCGTTGACGAAATACTTCACGTAGATGCTGCCCTTGCGGACGTCGAAATTAAAGTCCTCGACCTTGTCCCACTTCTTGAACCAGGTCACGTATTCCGAGCCGATCTCGCTCCAGAATTTTTCGGGTTCCTTGATGGAACGCTCCCAGAGCTTCTTGTAGGCGTCCATTCCGCTGACGTACGCCATCTTCTTGATCTTCTCCGGGACTGGATATACATCCTTCAACTTTACTTCTGCCATCTTCTCTCCACCTCCATAGTTTCTGCTTTATCTTTCAAAGGGAGAACATTCCTTGTCTCGAGCCCCGTGAAGTCAAGAAGGCTTCTCCCGTGCCGTTCGCAGGAATTTCACTCCCCCGGTTGCCGCAGGAAGCGATGACAGCGGGGTCCCCTCATCAGGACCCGTTTTGCATCCGACTTTTTTTATCAAAGCGAAATCAAAGATGACCGCTTGAGCGAGAGCCCCAGGACAATTCAAATTCACTTTATAAATCGTAAGTTAGAACCTGAATTCCGGCTCTTGAAACGGAGGGTTCCGTAAAAGTCGAGGGAGTATAAATTAGCCTCCTTATCATGTCAAGTGAAAATTTATTTGTTTTCAAATCTTGAATGGCTCCTGGCAGGGGTGGCGGCCGGTGTGCAGACCAACAGGGGAAAAGCCGTGGTAAAAAAGCCAACCGTCCCGGAGAACTGTTGCATTTTAAACACACTCACAGGCTTCCGCAGGGCCCGCATGGCACGATAATTCATATCCAGAAACCATTAAAATACTAATTGAATCAAAAAGTTAGTAGTTTTCATCGGGGAAATCCCTCTCTCGTGGTATGGTCCTTGCTCACACCAGGGTCGTGTCACGGTCAAGGGGGGCAAGATATCGGTATCACGCTGTATTTTCTTCTGCATTGAACCCCTTGACACGAGTGACCTCACGGGATTTGAGACGGGCAGAAAAAGCTTGACAGGGCAACGACGCGATGTTAATTATTGGCCCGAATTTTTAAAGGGGGCGGTTTGCCCCGATGACGAGAAGGGGGGTGATGGCTTAAAAAAAATCGAGGTCCCAGGCTGGCGGAAAAATCCTCCAGGCCCGGGGCATGCGGTAGTTGAGGCCGCATGTTGAAAGGAGGGATATCCCTTAAGGGGATATCCGGAAAAAACAAAAAAATATTCAGGAGGAGAAAATGAGAAAGATTCTACTCGCATTGTTTGTGCTCGGAATCGTGGTTGCCCTCAGTGCGCCCGCCTCCGCCGTTGACATCAAGGTTAGCGGTCAGTACTACGCGGTGGGCATATACGCGGACAACCCATCTCTGTCAACCGAGGCATACAGGAACGCCAACCTCTCGGGCACTGGCGCCAATGACAAGAGGGCCTCATCGGCCGCCTGGGTCAGCCAGAGGCTGAGACTCCAGCCGGAGTTCAAGATTGCCGAGGGCCTCACGCTCACGACCCGCTTCGACGCATTGGAGAAGAAGTGGGGCGACATCGCCTGGGATCAGCAAAACGGAGTCTACGCCTATGACAACACGAACCGTTCGGTGGACAGACCCACTTCAATTAACGGCACCGCGATCACGGGCGCCGACATCAGGACCCAGGAGAACATCGAGTGGGAGCGCGCCTACGTCGATTTCAACACCGCCATCGGCCGTTTCCTCGTCGGCTACTTTGACTGCATCTGCTACGGCACGCTGTTTTTGAACACACACGTGAGCCGTCCGGGTGTGGAGTACATGTACCCGATGGGTCCCTGGACCTTCGGCGCCAAGTGGGAGCATCCAGCTGAGGGCGGCTCCTACGGTACCGGCACTTTGGGTACCCGGCTTTCTTACTCGAACGCGGACCTCGACATCTACTCCATCATGACCGACTACAGGTGGAAGACGGGTGCCGCTGGTATCCAGTTCCAGTACATTGCTGACTACTTCAGTGATTACGACAGGGGCGGATTTATCCGCAAGATCTACGCGTTCAACCCCTATGTCCGGTCGACCTTCGGCAACCTCTTCATCGAGGCCGAGGGATGGTACGGAATGGGTGACTGGCGAGACGTTAACCTCGGCACCGTAGTGGATTCCGACCTGGAAGCCTGGGCAGCATACGTGAACGCCAAGTACACCATGGGCCCCTGGTATGTCGGCATCCTCGGCGCAATTGAGACCGGTGACGATCCCAATACGGCCGACAAAAAAGAAGGAAGCGTCCTCGGTGCGGCAAATGGCCCCCTGGTCATGGGCCAGGCCTGGGATCCCTTCCTTTACATGTTCAACGACATCGTATGGACCGGCCACGGCAACTTCGGGACCCACGGCAAAACGGTCAATACCTTCGAGGACAACTGCATGCTCTGGAAGATCTACGCCGGCTGGAACGTGACGCCGAAGTTCAGAGTTGAGGCCGGCTTCGGCCAGGCGTGGGCCGACGAAGCCAATTCAGCCGTTGGTCAGAATACCGACGATTCATACGGCAACGAGTTCGACCTCTACGCCGAGTACAAGATCTACAACCAGCTGTCGTACTACGCAGGGTTCGGCTACTGGTGGGTCGGCGACTACTTCAAGGGTGACCAGAATAGTGCCGCATACGGCGAAGTGGATGATTCCTATGTCCTCTTCCACGGCCTGAAGCTCAGCTTCTAAGAAGTC
>Ga0172366_10002455_pt1 | contig 14519 bp, 15 predicted proteins | sample LakKivSesite69cm_FD_114533 | JGI IMG/M metagenome (GOLD analysis project Ga0172366, IMG submission 114533) | Sediment microbial communities from Lake Kivu, Rwanda - Sediment site 69cm | ecosystem: Environmental > Aquatic > Freshwater > Lake > Sediment | place: Rwanda: Western Province, Lake... | reverse complement strand
CGTTTGCGCATGAAAATCCTGACCGCAAATTTGCACATGTAGAAAACGCCGCTGAGATTGACGTTCAGGACATCATGCCAGTCGGACTCCTTCATCATAGCCAGGACGGAGTCCTTTCGGATGCCGGCGTTATTGACCAGGACTTCGAAGTCTCCGTAGGTAGTGTCTACGTATTTGAAGAACTTTTCCACGTCTTCATACCTGGCCACATCCAGCATCTGAACATCGATACTTCCGGAGAATTGACTGTTCGCTTGTTTGAATTGGGCCGCAGCAGCTTCATTTGTCGAGTAGGTGACGATAACCTTGGCGCCCGCCCCTAGGAAACCTTCAGCTATGGCTTTTCCTATTCCTCTAGTTCCGCCGGTGACGATGACCGTCTGTCCCCTAAAATCATACATTTCTTGCACCTGCCGAAAGATATTTGTCTACATCGTTGGCGACGATCACTCCATAATTGACCGTGCCCAGCCAACCCGACATAATAATCCCCACCGAGCCTGTGTGAAAGAGGCCCGGTACCTCTTTGGGGAGTCCCATGCTCACCTTCAGCCCCTCAAACTTGGTGCCGAAACAAGCGCCACTCGGATGCAGCGTATATCTGTTAAACGTCCTTGGGGTGGAAGCTTCCACGAAATCCACCTTATCTCGAATGTCGGGAATATACTTCTCAAGACTATCGAGTGTCCGCTGAATCAATTCTTCCTTTGAGCGACGATACTCCTCTTCCGATAGATGTGCCCAGTCATCGTAATTGGCACCGGAGTCGGCAACAATGGAATACGCGTTCGAGCCCGGCCGCGTTTGCGGATAGTAGATGGAGAACGACCTGCTGGTGGTGTTGGTACTGCGAAGTTCCTGAGTGTCGAATGCCCTGGACTCGGAGGCGAAAATCAGATCGCCCACGTAATCAATCTCTTGTCCTTTCCTGACGCCCATGTAGACCTGGCACATGCTGCTATTGAGACGCACTTTCTCAACCTGTTGGATAAAACTTCTGGAAAAGTTCTCATCTCCAACCAGCCGGTGGATAGTTGACAGCAGATTACCGTTGGAGACAACTGCCTTGGTGTTTATCCTCTTTCCGTTTGCTATCACTCCGACGGTCCTTTTCAGTCCTGCCTTTTCCCATTCAACCAGTATCCTTTCTACGAGGGACTTAGTCCAGATATCAACTCCGTTCTTAAGCAACTGTTCCTGCACTCGTTTCATGAACAGGTCTGTTCCCCCCTGAACAGTATAGATGCCCTTGCTCATGAAGTTGGAAAACACGATTCCGTAACTTATGGCGGGATCATCCAGTGTTGATCCGTTGGCATAGGAAATCGGTTCCATTAGCAAGCGAATGACCTCGTCGTGGCCGGGGAAAAACTTCTCAAAGAGTTCCCTGGTAGTCATGCTCTCGTCATCGTAGAAGTTCATACCTCTGGCGGTGTTGAAGAAGTCCTCGATGTTCTCTCGGGGCACTTTGAAATGCTGCTGCAGGATGCGCGTGAAATCTTCCCGGTCATAAGTCGTGGTAAATGAGAACTGGGGATTGTCAAATCTGATTCCCTTAAGTTGAACAATCATGCTGGCAATTTGAGGGCTCCAGTACTTGCGGCAGGTTTTGACCATACCGACCGGAAATCCATGTAGAGCGACATCGAAAATGTGGTCTCTTCGTTTGAACCAGGCAGCCAAGCCGCCGAGTTTGGGCTGCTGTTCCAGAAGAAGGACTGCTCGTCCCGCCCTGGCTAATACGTTGGCGCATGTCAGGCCCGCCATTCCGCCTCCGACGACGACGACATCGTATTCCGACCTTATCTCTTTCCCTGGATTAGGGTTCATGAATTCACCATTTGTTACGTCTTCTGCAGAACGTGGAGATTCGCCATGGAGATGCCGCTGAGCATCGTACCGACAATCCCCAGAAATCCCTGGTCTGTGCCGCAGATAAACAGGTTGGCCAGATGAGTCCTTCCGGTCTTGATTTTGCTTGGTGACCCGTAGACCGCGCCGTTTATGTGGCCGGTGAACCTGTAGATTGTCCTGGGAGTAAAGACGTCGGTAAATACTATCGAGTCGCGGAAATCCGGTACAAACTTCACTACCTCCTTAAGCGCAGTCTGCAGCCAGGCAGCTTTCTCGTCTTCATACTCCTTTTCACCCAGTTTGTCCCACAAGTCGAAATTGGCGAGGTTTGTCACGCGAATCATGGCCTCGGGCAAGGGATTTTCGAACTGAAAGTTGTTGGGACAGCAGACGACGCCGCTCGATACATCAACCAGTCGGTCAGGTTTTCGATAGCTAAATGTGTCCGAATTACTGTAGAAGGCGATAGTCGTATCGTAACCCATATCGGAAATCTCCCGGTCCAGGACCATTATAGACTCCATACAGGAGATATTGCCAACATCGTAGTTGAAGTTTGCCGGGTCGTAATCGGATAGGAGTCGCATGGTTTCGACGTAGCCGGTGCTCGACAGTATCGTGGCGGCCATCACGACCTCCCCGTTTTCGAGCGTTACCGATTGAACCCTTCCGCCGGCGCATTCGAGCCTCTTCACTCCGCACTTCATCCTCAGTTCACCGCCGCAGCCCCTGTACTTCTTCAGCAGAACGTCCAGGATTTGGCGTACCCCGGCCTGGGGTCGGGCGAAGCCCTCATAGAAAATGGCCTTGAACATGGTGACAAACTGTGCGAACTCCATGTCGTTCTCTTGAGCGTTGCCGTAGAACATGAGCGGGCAGAAAAGCATGTCGGTCAGGAGCGGGTCGGAAATAATCGAACCCACAACCTGGCGGGCGGAAACTGGCTTTGCATAGAGGTTCAGTTCATCGCACTCGAACGTGACCTTAAGCAGCTTTCGAAAGTTGTCGGCCTGGCCCGGGAAGTTGTCCACGACCTCCTGGACGAAGAAGTTGAAGTCGTTGTTGAACCGGAGGGTCTTCGCAGGAAACTTGATTACCGATATTCGCTGGGGGTACAGGGCGAAATCTTCAGGCTTCAACTTCAACTGCCGGAGCAGCTTGGGCAGCGGCGCCAATCTAACGCCTTTAGAGACATAGTTGGTCATGGCGTGAAGGCCAACATCGAATTTGTGTCCCCCGCGGCTGTAGAAGGAGTTCAGTCCGCCGACGCGATGATGTCTCTCTACAATGCAGACCTTCTTGCCGTAGTAGGCCAATCTGATGCCGGCCGCAAGGCCTGACATTCCCGCGCCGATAATCAGAACGTCGTAATCCACGGTCCGATTCTTTTCAGGGGGGCACGATGGTCCGGCCTTCAATCCCTTGGAGGACGCGATAGTGCTCCACTGCCCACCCGCCGGCGCCGCTCAGAGGTTCTTCATCCGTGGCCCTAGATAGGCCACAGAGCCATCCAGTGTGGCTAATTGCCCGTAATCGCTTTCGGGGACTTCGATACCATAGCGTTTTCGCAACTCCATGACGATGTCCAGGAAGTCCATCGAGTCGAGCTCCACCTGTTCTCGTATCGGGACATCGCCTTTTAGGTTGCTCAGGTCCTCGTCCGGTATGATTTGCCCGATAATCTCAAGGACGCTGGCTCTGATTTGCTCTTTGGTCATGTATCCCCCTGTCTCGGAATGCCTCCAGCCCTATTTTTCGAATCTCTTTACGATGACAACCGAATTTATCCCCAACATTCCGAAGGAATTATTCAATATATAGTCAGCCTTGTCAATCTTCTTAGGTTCATTCACGACCAGGCTGCCCAGGTTACAGCGAGGGTCAAGGTGGTCCAAGTTAATTGTGGGATGGACAACGTGGTCTTCGAAGGACGGCAGATTACCGGCCAGTTCCAGAGCGCCTGCGGCTCCCATGGCATGGCCAATGAAGCTCTTCGTATTGTTCATGCAGGCGTGGGGGTGCTCACCGAAGACCGCTTCGATTGCCTGACACTCTACCTGGTCTCCCTCAACAGTGCCCGTTCCGTGAGTATTGATAATATCAATGTCTTGCGGAGAGATACCGGCCTTGTCAAGAGCAAGCCTGATACACTGGATCTGTCTTTCCTTGTTGGGAAAGATGAAATCACTGGCATCCGAGTTAACTCCGTAGCCCACCACCTCGCCATATATCCTGGCGCCTCTGCGAAGAGCATCACTTAGTCTTTCCACAACAAAGACGCAGCCGCCTTCCGAGACGACCACGCCGTTTCTATCTCTGTCGAAGGGGCGGCTTGCTTTCTCGGGGTCAGGGTGGAAAGCCAGAGCGCCTTCACTTTTGAAGCCGGCAAAAATGCCGAATGAGCCGGTGCTCTCGGAAACGCCACCAGCCAAGGCCAGATCAACTTCATTCAGCACCAGCATCTGGAGACCCTGAATAAGCCCGATGTTGCCGCCGGCGCAGGCGGCCCCCAACGTATAGTGTGGTCCGGTAATTCCCATGCTCAGGGTGACCTCTCCTGCGGGGTTGTTGGCTACTACTCTGGGGTTGTGATGGTGTGACCAGTACTTTACATCATAGTCGAACTGCTTGATTTCATAGACTTCGTTTTCGGTCTCAACAGTCCCATGCTCGGTAATCCCGAGGTATACGCCTATTCTTGATCTATCAAGATGAGTAAGGTCCAACATGGCATCGGCCATCGCCTCGTGCGCACAGTAGATGGCAATAGACCCTGCCCTCGTTCCCAGACGCAGTTCTTTCTTTTTCTGATACTTGGCAGGGTCGAAATGACATAAGCCCGCCAGCACATCGCCTATGTAGCGCATGCTAAGCCTCTGTATTCCGGATTTACCGGTCAGGAGACTCTTCCGAAACTCAGAGAGATTATCGCCGTTTGGAGCTGTCAGTCCAACGCCGGTGATTACTATCCGGCTTTCATTGGGTTGGCTTGGTGTCATGGCGCAAAACTCCCGTTGAAGCTGTTGGCGGTAAGGGAACCTCAGCAGAGCTCTGTCCAGCTGTATCGGCGCCCGAAATGATATCCTCCCCGACGGCGCTTGCCAGGACCATCTTCCCTACCATTCAAGACCCAGCATGAGGCAAACCAGGCCGCTGCCAATCCCCAGCATGGCAACCTTATCACCGCGCTTGATATAGCCCCGGTCAACTCCGATAGCCATTGTGATAGGCAGCGACACTGATCCGATGTTACCAAGATACTCAACCGTGGAGAAGTCCTTTTCTTCATCTAGGCCCAGGGTCTTGAACAATTGTCTGCTATGGACTGCGCTAACCTGATGAGTAAAGAATCTATCTACGTCAGAGTCCTCCCAGCCAAGCTCCCGTTTTACGTCCTGCCAGGTATCAGGTGCCAGCTTCAGCCCGTTTCTCAATAAGCCCGCAAAGTCGGTATGCATATCGGGAACCTCGTCCAGGGAAACCAAAGAAGCATCAGCGTCTATCCGACAAAGACCATTGTGTTGCGAAGCAGCTCGCGTTACGCCGCCGAGAAGCTTGTGGCCGTCCTTTGACAGAGAAGACCGGGTCAGCACAGCCGCCACCGCCCCTGACCCTAACGTTAGAGTAGCAAAAGCGAGCTTGAGCTTATCTCTGGTCACATCCGGGTCTTTGAGCAGCTTGTAGATTGTTGCATCAATGAGACGTTTGCTGCTCTCACAACCGACTACGATACCGGCTTCTATTTGACGGAGCTCAATCATATTTGCCAGGGTTACCATCCCGTTGATAAAGCCAAGGCAGGCATTTGAGATGTCGAAAACAGTAGCCGTAGCAGGAAGGCCCAGAGAATCATGGACAACAGTGGCCGTCGCCGGTTCCAGGAAATCGCGCGATACGGAAGTATGCAGCAGACATCCTATGTCCTCTCTATTGATACCGGACTTGCTAATTGCGTTCTCCGCTGCTTTTATGCTGGCCTGACTCGGCGTTATGCCGTCATCCCAGAAGCGGCGCTCGCGAATCCCGGTTATGAGTTCCAGGCGCCCGTAGGAGAGATTGAATTTGCGGTATATTGGGGCCAGCCTTTCCTCAAGGCTCAGGGACGTGGTAGCGTTTGCCGGAAGCTCATAACCAAAGGACTCCAGGCAGACCTTTTCGTATCGCATTTAGTACCCTTGTTTCTCACTCACCGGCATCGCGAGTGTGTGTGACAAGACTAGCTATATCAGCCCACAGGCTCACTTCTGTTTGCTGGATATCAATCTGGGGATATGAAACTTTGTCTTGAGGTTATCCCATCTTCCGGCCGACTCCGGAGGGATTATCTCGTCCGGAATGTATTTCCCCACCGCGGCGATGACCGCGCAGACCTTTCTGGAGTTCGCTACCTCGTCCGGCACATACTCATCTGCGGCCGCAATGGCGGTGGAACGTAACCTCCGAGGGGCCAGTCTCTTGACGGTGTTAATCGCGAAAGTAATCAGCCGGTTCGGAACATGTCTGTCCAGAAAGTTGAGGGCGAAAAGGAGAATCCGGTCCGGCGCGTATCTATCAACCACTCTTACGAAGAAGGAGAAGCCCTTCTTCGCCAGCGACCTGTTCAGGGAGTCGAGCCTGGGTCTCTTCACCTCCGCCGCCCCGTCTACGACTACGTTTTCTTTCATCAAGGCAGTATATTGATAGCACGTTTACAGCTATTTGTCAAACGAGAAAACCACCTTGCGCCGATTGACATGTTCAAGATGCTGATGTAGAATGCATTGTTTTGATATGGCCGACGTAAAGCTTGGTTCGGGTGAGAGTTTCGAAGCCCTGCTGCGCAGGTTCAACAGGCAGGTGCAGCAGGACCGCATTCTCGCCGAAGTGCGCCGCCGCAAACACTTTGAGAAACCGAGTGAAGAGCGGAGGAAGAAGGCGGCGGCGAAAAGGCGCAAGAGTTTCAGGTAGCCAGGAGATGGCGCTCAAGGACAGGGTCCAGGAAGCTCTCAAGATAGCAGTCAAGCGGCAACAGAGGGTAGAAGTCTCCACCTTAAGACTACTGTTATCTGAAATAAAATACGCTGAGATCGCCCAGCAAAAACCCGCCGACGACAACAAAGTACTCGATGTCATCGCCAGGGAAGTGAAGCGCCGCCGCGAGAGTATCGAGGCCTTTAAGAAGGGCAATCGCGAGGACCTGGTGGCTCAGGAGGAGGCGGAACTCGCCGTTCTGTTGAGCTACCTTCCCAGGCAGATGAATCGAGATGAGATAACGGCGGCCGCCCGGCAAGTGATTGAAGCACTCGGCGCCAGCGCGCCGGCGGACAAGGGTAAGGTGATGGCTCAGCTCATGCCTCAGGTCAAGGGCAAGGCCGATGGCGGGCAGGTGAGCGAAATAGTCTCCGAATTGCTTAGCGCGCGCTGAGCATGAAGTGTTAGCGTGCCTGGTGAGGAGTAAGCCTATAAGTTTACCGTCTTGGCCCGGTAAATACCGGGCAGGTTACGGATTTCCTGCAGTTGCTCTTGGCTCAGCGGCTGATCAAGCGCCAGCGTCATAAGCGCCCTTCCCTTGGGCTGCAGTCGGGATAAGTGCATCGAGCTGATGTTGATGTCGGCTTCGCCTATTATGCTGCCGATGGTGCCGACAAGTCCGGGTCGGTCAAGATGCTCGCACAGCAGAAAATGCTCCCCCGTGGGCACGATATCCATCCAGAAGTCATCAACTTGAACAACATGTATCTCATCATCTCTGACCGTGCCCGATATTGTAGTGATTGCCGCGCTGGTATTGACCTCCAGCGTTAGCAGATTCGGATAATTGCGGCAGGTCATCTCCCGTTCTTCGCTGACCTTGAGGCCGCGCTGGGCGGAAATGAGCCCGACGTTGACGATGTTGACTCTCTCTTCGCTTGTTTGCTGCAGCAGCCCGCTGATGAGTGCTGTTTTGATGGGTTCGCAATCGTAATTGGCTATGCCGCCGCTGTAGATGATGTGTGTTGACTTGATCTGTCCCTCCATTAGCTGGCTGGCCAGGCTGCCCATAGTTGTGGCCAGCCTCATATAGGGCGCTAGCTCAGGCGCTATGTGCGGAGCATTAACAGCGTACCTGCTGAATTGCCCCTGAAGTACAGCTATGACTTCTTCGGCCACGTCCTTGGCTACGCTGGCCTGGGCTTCGATGGTGGAAGCTCCCAGATGAGGCGTGACGATGACGTTATCCTCCTGGAATAGAGGGCTGTCTGTCGCCGGCTCGTTGGCAAAGACGTCAAAGGCAGCCCCGGCTAATCCTCCGGACCTGATCGCCTTGACTACTGCTTCCTCGTCAATCAAACCTCCCCGGGCGCAATTGATAATGCGAGCGGTGGGCTTCAGTCTCGCTAGTTCCTTGCTTCCAATTAGCTTCCTTGTAGCCGCTGTGAGGGGCACGTGGAGAGTGATGAAGTCGGCCTCTGCAAGGAGCTCGTTGAGGGGGACCAGCCGGGCGTTTAGATTGTGCGCATATTCCTGGGAGACAAACGGGTCGTGAGCCAGGATACGCATTTCGAAGGCGTGGGCTCTCTTGGCCACTTCCGAGCCAACGTTGCCAAGTCCGATGATGCCCAGAGTCTTATTTCTTAGTTCGGTGCCGACCAGCTTCTCTCTTTGCCATTTGCCTGACTTAAGCTGATGATGTGCCTGCGTTACGTTACGTGCCAGGGCAAGCATGAGCGCAATCGTGTGTTCCGCGGCGGCCACCGTATTGCCTGTAGGCGCATTGACTACGACGATGCCCCTCCTGGTAGCAACATCAACGTCTATATTATCCGTACCGACTCCGGCTCGACCGATGACCTTGAGTTTTTGCCCTGCTTCGATAACTTCCGCCCCTACCCTGGTCCGGCTGCGCACAATCAAAGCGTCGTAATCAGCGATTATGCCGTTGAGTTGTTCGGCCTGCAGCCTGGGCCTGACGTCCACCTGGGCGTGGCTGCGCAGGAGCTGCAGGCCTTGTTCAGCGATCGGGTCGGCGACAAGAATCTTCATCTTCTAAATACAAATCCTAAATCCTAATCTCTAAGCTCCAAACAAATCCAGGCTCCAAATTCCCAAATCCAAAACCCTTATGTTGTGGTTAGCGGGGATTCTGGTGTTGATATTGGTCAGAATCTTGTATTTGCGGATTAGGATTTCTTGGCCAAGGGCAGAGCCTTGCCTATCGCCTCCAGTACCGATTGTATGTCGTTTTCATATACCAGGCCGAGGTGGCCGATGCGGAAGATCTTGCCGGATAATTTCTGCTGGCCTCCGGCGATAACGACCTCATGCTCTTCGCGCAGGATTTTGATTAGTCTGGAAACGTCAGTTCCGTCGGGGACATTCACTGCCGTTACAGTGTTGGAAGCGTATTTCTCGTCGGGAAATAGGGACAGGCCCAAGGACTTTACGCCGTCTCTGGCTACCTTACCTACCCGGGCGTGTCTGGCGAATATGTTGGCCAGCCCTTCCTTGAGCATCAAATCCAGAGTAACGTCAAGAGCGTAGAAGATGGAGATTGCCGGCGTCCAGGGAGTCTGTCGTTTTTGGAGATAATCCCTGGCTTTCCCGAAATCCCAATAATAGCGCGGCATCTTCGCCTGTGCATAAGCCTGCCAGGCCCTTTCATTGACGCTGACCATGGACAGGCCGGGAGGCACCATCCATCCCTTTTGAGAAGCGGTGACTACTATGTCACAGCCCCAACTGTCGGCCGGCAAATCAATGCAGCCGAGACTTGAGATGGCATCAACCAGGAGAAGTTTACCAGACTTCTTGACTGCGGAGCTTATCTCGCCAATGCCGTTGGTCATACCCGTGGATGTCTCGTTGTGCGTGGCCAGGACGGCTTTGAAGCTGCGGTTAGATTTCAGCGCCTTTTCAACGGCGTCAGCCTCAACCGGCTTACCCCATTCGAAGTTCAAACGAGTCAACCGGGCTCCGTATCTTTCGGCAATATCGGCGAAACGCTCACCGAAGGCCCCGTTGGAGACGGACAGGACCTCGTCCCCTGGCGACAGGGTGTTAACAATCGCGGCCTCCAGGCCACCGGTACCTGAGGCCGTAAGCACGAAAACATCTCCCTTGGTCTGGAAGGTTTGCTTGAGTTTCCCCGTTATGGAGTCGAGGATTTGACCGAATTCCTCTCCGCGATGGTTTATCATCTGGCGCCCCATAGCTTCAAGCGCTTGCGGGGGACAGGGTGTCGGTCCCGGAATACGTAGCTGCATTCTTACCTCCTGGTCAGGCTGTCTTTCTATCATTCCCGACGGACTTCAGAAAGGCGGCGCTTACCGACCTTGATTTTATCGCCAGGCTTGATTTCGACACTGTCGTCCCTCACTACTTGCCTGGTTCCATCTGCTCGGATTATTTGAACAGCTCCCTGGGCAAGCAGTCTCTTGGCCTCGCTCACGCTGTCCGCGAAGTCACTATTCACGAGCCACTTTGGCATGTCCCTGCGCAGTACAACGTTAACGCTGCCTTTGATAGTGACGGTGCCTCGGGCTTCTACTTTGTGAAGTTCCCGCTTCTGAAATCGCTCCCCGAAGTACTTTTGCTCCTCGTCCGCCGCCTGTTCGCCATGGAATTGGCCCACGATTTCATGGGCCAACCTTTTCTTGAGGTTCATGGGGTTAACCGACTGAGTTTGCAGCTGGTTCTTGAACTCGGTGATTTCTTCCTGGGGAACATCGGTCACCAGCTCGAAATAGTCCAGGATAAGGGAATCGGGTATAGACATGACCTTGCCGTAGATTTGCCGCGGAGGCTCAGCAACTCCTATGTAGTTATTGAGGCTCTTGCTCATCTTGTGATGACCGTCCGTTCCAATCAGGAGCGGAACCAGAAAGACCTGCTGCGGAGGCTGTCCGGCGCTCTGCTGGAGCTCTCTACCCAAGAGGCAGTTGAATTTCTGGTCGATGCCGCCGAATTCGACGTCGGCCCTAATAGCTACCGAGTCGTAGCCCTGAAGGAGCGGGTAAAGCATTTCGGTCAGCGATATCGGACTGCCGGAATTGTATCGCTTGTTGAAGTCCTCTCTAGCCAGAAGCTGGGCAACCGTGAACTTGCTGGTGAGCCTGATTACGTCCTCCAGGGTGAACGGGGAAAACCATTCACTTTGCCATCTCAACTCGGTCTTGTCCTTGTCTACCACCTTGAAGAACTGTTCCATGTAAGTTTGGGCATTGGTTCTTATCGTTTCAACGGAGAGCATGGGGCGAGTAGCCGACTGTCCGCTCGGGTCGCCGATTCTGGCTGTCCAGTCGCCGACTATCAAGGTGACCTTATGTCCCAGTTCCTGGAGCTGACGGAGCTTTCTCAGACCCACGACGTGTCCAAGGTGAATGTCAGGCGCACTCGGGTCGAAACCCTGTTTGAGGTTCAAGACCCTGCCGGAGTCGAGCAGCCGCACCAGTTCTGCCTCGGTTATGACCTCGGCCACTCCCCGTTTCAGTATTGTCGCAAACTTCATTCCAGTTATTTTAGATCCTTGACCAGAATCGCCTCCACCTCTTGAACATCTTTTTGCATCTGTATCTTCAGTTCTTCGGCGGAAGGAAAGCGCTGCTCATCTCTCACTTTTTGCACAAATTCCACTCTTATTTCTGTGCCGTACAAGTCGCCTCTAAAGCCAAGGAGATACGTTTCCACCATTCTCGTTCCTTCCCCGAAGGTGGGACGGGTGCCGATGTTGGTGGCCGACGGGAATCGTTTGCTGCCCACCTGAGTGATGGTAGCATAGATGCCGTTGCCCGGTAAGGCCTGTTGCTCCGCAATGTCCAGGTTGGCTGTGGGGAAGCCCAGTGTCCGGCCACGTTTGTCGGATGTGATGACTCTGCCCTTGAGGTAGAAATAGCGTCCCATGAGTTCCTTTATCTTTGCCATATCGCCCCGCAGTAACGCCCGGCGGATTCGAGTGCTGCTGACCACGTCGCCATCGATTCTGAAGGCAGGGACGACTTCTATTGTGAAATCCATGTCAGCTCCCAGGGCGCGGAGCGCGCCGATGTCACCTTCTTGGCCTCGTCCCAGAGTGAAATCGGGGCCGACCACGATGCCCTTCATTTTGAGGTGGTTTTTCAGCAAATTCATGAAGTCCCTGGCGCTCATCTGGGCCACCTGGCGGGTGAAAGTCAATACCGCGATCATCTCTATGCCTAGCTCCTGGAACGCCCTGACCCTGTCGTCCAGGTCGCAAAGCCAGGGCAGCCGATTATTGGGATGCAGCACAGATTGGGGATGAGGATTAAATGTAACCACTCCGCTCAGCAGTTTTCTCTGCGCTGCCCGCTGCCTGAGCTTGCTCAGCAGGTAGCGATGGCCGGCGTGTACCCCGTCAAAGACGCCTATAGTGAGGAGGGATTCTCTCTGGGGGGCCGCGCTAGCCAGCTCCTGCTCGATTTCCATGTGTCAGGGCTTGGTCTTGGCGCGCGGAGTAGCCACCGCCCTGTTTACGGCTTTGGTCATGGACTGCAACTGTGACATGAGAAGGCTGAAGTTGTCAAAGGTGAGCGATTGAGGACCGTCGGCCAGCGCCATGTCCGGATTGGGATGGACCTCCACCAGGAGTCCGTCTGCTCCGGCGGCCACTGCTGCCAGCGCCAGCGGAGGCACCAAATACCACTTGCCTGTGGCATGACTGGGGTCGGCGATGATGGGCAAATGGCTGACTTTTTCGATGATCGGTATGGAACTGATATCCATGGTATTACGGGTGTAGTTTTCAAATGTTTTGATGCCGCGTTCGCAAAGGATGACCTGGTCGTTACCCTGAGCCAGGATGTACTCTGCCGCCAGCAACCATTCTTGTATACTGCAAGCCGGGCCGCGTTTAAGCAGCACCGGCTTCTTTGTCTTACCGACCTCGTCGAGCAGGACAAAGTTCTGCATGTTTCTGGCCCCGACCTGGAGTATGTCTGCGTATTGCGCCACCAGGTCAACGTAGTCTGCGGACATGACCTCGGTGATTACGGGCATCCGCGTCTCCTTGCCTGCCTGCGCCAGCATTTTGAGTCCGCTTTCTCCAAGCCCGCGAAACTGATAGGGCGAGGTGCGAGGCTTGAATGCGCCACCACGTAGAACGGTGGCTCCGGCTGCTTTGACCGCGTGGGCAGTGACAAGGAGCTGTTCCTCGCTTTCTATGGCGCAGGGCCCGGCCATGACGACAACCTCCTCGCCGCCGATGACCACGTTATCTAGTTCAACTATGGTGTCCAGAGGGTGAAACTCCCGACTGGCAAGTTTGTAAGGCTTGGTAACCGGTATGACTTGTTCTACGCCGGGCAGCAGCTCTAAAGAGTCCCGGAGTTCCGGGAAAACCTGCCCCAACACGCCGATAACGGTGTGTTCGACACCCTCCGATAGGTGCGGTGTCAGGCCGACCGCTTCGATTCTTTTCAGGACTCGGGCAATTTCTTTCTGGTTGGAACCGGGTTTCATGACTACGATCATAGATTGCCTCCGACTGATAGCGATGATTTGTCCTTCAACCTTCTGGCTTCCCCCAGGTAGATGTGTCTTATTTTCTCTGGTTCCTTCTCAGTATTCACAAGCATCAGGACTCTCAAACAGTGGGGCAAAGCATTGGGAACGTTCATTTCATGTCCACAAAGCAGAGCCAGATTGGAGGGCCACCCCAGGTCTCGCGTGGCGGCCGCAGGAAACTCGGCATCGAGGTCGGGAGTAGTAGTGAAAAAGATAGCGGCTATATCCCCAATCTCAATTTTGTTGGCCTCCACTATTCTCACAAGCAATTTAGTGGTTGCAGCCAGAATATTCTTGCGGTCGTTTCCCGGAACGATGGCGGCTCCTCTGATGCCACGACACTGCAATTCGAAATCTCCTCCTGCCAGTTAATTCAATAGCATACATTAATTTTCATGCCTCGTCAACCGATGCCTCGCCAACCGATGCACATTTTGATAACTCGGCACATGGCGGCAACTGAATCACGGAAAAGAGAAAGGGTGGCTCCTCTGTTGGGCCCGGCCCAACGGATATGAAGGGCCATGTTCTAATGATACCACCAATGGCTGGTCGTTTGTCTAGTATCGGGTTCAGTGTTAAGATGAGATCGGGCATCATCTCCTGTTCTTGTTATCGTCGAGAGGTGGTCATGGAGAGGATAAGATTTGAAGCTCTGGTAGTGAAGGCGGTCGAGGGCCTGCCCCCGGAGTTTCGGCAGAAGCTGGAAAATGTTGACATTGTGGTGGAAGACTGGCCCGGGCCGGCGGAACTGAAACGGGACAGACCAATTCGTCGCACTCAACTGCTCGGCCTCTACCAGGGCGTGCCTCAGACCAGACGCGGGCAAGAGTACGGACTGGTTCTGCCGGACAAAATAAGCATTTTTCAGAGGCCGATAGAGGCACAGTGTCGGACTGAGAGTGACATTGAGGCGATGATAACCGGGGTAGTGCGGCATGAGATAGCCCACCACTTCGGCCTCAATGACGAGACTCTGCGCGAGATAGAGGACGAGAGGAAGGGCAGGAGGTGATGGGTAGGGAAGTGGAGTATCGTACATCGCCTCTCCGGCCCGGATAAGGACATTCTGCGGTGCGTTGGTGCGGACCGCGGGGGCGGGAGGCAACGGACGTCAATGCCCGGAGGGTGATCTTGAAGATGCTAACGAAATCTGCGAGCGTCTTTCGGAGGTATTTTCCTCTGAT
>Ga0172366_10002452_pt1 | contig 14532 bp, 9 predicted proteins | sample LakKivSesite69cm_FD_114533 | JGI IMG/M metagenome (GOLD analysis project Ga0172366, IMG submission 114533) | Sediment microbial communities from Lake Kivu, Rwanda - Sediment site 69cm | ecosystem: Environmental > Aquatic > Freshwater > Lake > Sediment | place: Rwanda: Western Province, Lake Kivu... | reverse complement strand
GTGGGAGCAGGCCGGAGACATCTGGTACAGCCTCCGCGAGTCGTCGGGCTGGACTACGCCGGCCGAGGTCGCGCCGTCCGACTCCGAGGACCGGAACCCGGACCTTGTCAGCAGCGGGGGGACCTGGGACTGGCTCGGCACCTACGTGGTCTGGGAGTCGGAGCGCGACGGCGACACCGCGGTCTACGTGACCGCGGCCGATTCTTTCTCGGTCGGCGAGCGCGTCTGCCAGGTCTCGGGAGCGGGCCGCAACTTCAGCCCGGCCGGAGTCGACTTCGTGGCGACGGCGATGGAGTTCCGATGGTGCATCGCCGCCTGGGTTTCGGACCGGAACGGCAATCCCGACATCTACACAAGCTCCGGTGCCGGGGACTTCCTGGTGGACTCGGACACGGCCCAGGACATATCTCCGGTCATGACCGCGATGGGAAATGGAACGTGCCCGCAGATGGTCTGGGTACTATGGCAGAGCAATCGCAACGGCAACTGGGGCGTATTCGGCAGCTACACGTACAACTCCGGCATCGAGGAAGCGCCGAACGCCGAAGTGCGAGCGCCGAACGCCGGGCCGACCATCATCTCCGGTGCGTCGGGCGTCAAGCGTCTGGCGTCGTGCGTCGTCTTCGACGCGATGGGCAGGCGGGTGCTGAACCCGAGGTCCGGGATTCTCTTCGTCCGTGAGCGGTCAGCCATCAGCGGTGAGTGGTCGGCCGCCGTCAGCAAGGTTGTGGTAACGAGGTAGGGAGATGCCATGAAGTACGCGTCAGTACTGCTTGCACTTGGCTGCCTGGCGACTGCCGTGGCACGGGCAGCTCCGATTCGTCTGGCGTCCGCGCCTCTACCCGCTGGTGCATTCACTCGAACCGACTACGAATGGGCGCCTCCGCACCAGCTCGGAGTCGCCACCGAAAGCAGGTTCGGCCTTGACTGCTATGGTCGGCTCTGGTGTGTGCTCCTCGACCGTCCGATTCTGCATGCCGAGAGCAGCTCGTTCAGCGCTTCCCGCTATGACGGGAACCAGTGGTTGGAGCCTGAGCCGGTCTTCAGAGGCGGATTGGCATGCGGGCTCGGCGGCTTCGACGCGACCCGGGCCCAGGACGGCAGACTCTGGGTTCTCATGTCGGCGGAGTACAGCGTGTCCGACTCGGCGACCGCAGCGCTGTACTTCGATGGGGCTACTTGGTCAGGTATCACCATCATGGGCAGAAGCTGCGTCGACGTGTCGACCGGGTTTAGTCTGGAGTCGGACAGTGCCGGAAAGATCTGGGCGGTATTCTCGGTCGGCGAGGACTATCGCGTCTGGGCCGATGTCTGCGATGACACGTCGTGGAGCGGGGCTCACCCGATAGTTGCTTTCCCGACTGGCGAGCAGGTCGCGTTCTCGAGGTTGACGGTTGCGCCGAACGGCGATCTGTGGGCGGGAGCCACGGCGCTGTACCCGCACTATGACCGGGTCTTTCTCTGCCGGTCCGATTCTGCCGGGAATTGGTCGGACAGCCTGATATTCGGCCCAGGCCCGACTGAAGGCGTGCTGAGAGGTCTGGCTGCGGACAGTCGAGGCAACATCTGGGTCACCTGGGCCGGGAACCCCTACGGCCCCGATTCCGGGATTTACGCGGCCTACCTTGATACCGGTCTGCATTGGAGTCCGGTCTTTCGCATTGCCTACTCCGGCCTCTTCTGTAGCATGGAGATCGACGGTGACAACAAGGTCTGGGTCGTTTGGGATGCGGATTCCAACTTCTACTACCGCGTCTGGGACGGGGCAGAGTGGGGTCCTCCGGATTCAATCGTGCAAGCTCCGGCGTCTTCCAGCTTCATGGATGCCATCTTCCACGACCCGATCCGAGACCGCGTCTGGGTATCGTACAGGACCGGCTACGAACAGACCTTTGTCACGTGGACCGATCCGTCAGGCGGCGTTGCAGAGGACAGCCCCAGACAGTTGGGCTCAGGCCGCAAGCTGGCAGCGACTGTCACGCGGATCCTGCCGCAGGGCGCGGTCGTCTTCGACGCGATGGGCAGGCGGGTGCTGAACCCGAGGTCCGGGATTCTCTTCGTCCGCGAGCCGTCGGCCATTGGCCGTGGGCCGTCAGCCGTCACCAAGGTCGTGATTGCCGAATAGGAGGTCGGAATGAGAGCGCTGTTGTCGGCAATCGGTCTGAGTCTGCTCCTAGCCGGCGTCGCGCCGGCCGGCTCGCTCAACGTCCGCTTCGTCGGTGGCTGCGACACACGCGGTGCTGCCTACGGCGTGGAAGTGAGCGGGAGCTATGCGTATGTTGCGGCCGCGGCCTATGGGTTGCGAATCATATCCATTTCCGACCCGTCGAATCCGGTCGAGGTCGGCTACTACGACACGCCGGGCACTGCCTATGGCGTGGCCGTGACCGGGGACTATGCCTGCGTCGCGGCGGCGAACGCCGGGCTGCGCATCATCTCGGTTGCGGACCCGGCCCATCCGACCGAGGTCGGTTTCTATGACTCGCTGGGGAGCGTCCTGGGCGTCGCCGTGAGCGGTGGCTACGTCTATGTCGCGGACGGTGACTCCGGATTGTGGGTGTTCTCGGTCTCCAATCCGGGCTCCCCGGTCGGTCATTGCGACACGCCGGGCGAGGCCAATGGCGTTGCCGTGAGCGGGGACTACGCCTATGTGGCGGACGGGTCGGCCGGGTTGCGAGTCATCTCGGTTTCAAACCCGGCGCATCCCTACGAGGTTGGCGACTGCGGAGCGCCGGCCGATGCCTACGGCGTTGCGGTAAGCGGAAGCAATGCCTATCTCGCGGACGGGTCGGCCGGGTTGCGCGTCATCTCGGTTTCAAACCCGGCGTATCCGGGCGAAGTCGGCTATTACGACACAAGCGGCGTCGCCCACGGCGCTTTCGTGAGCGGGGACTACATCTATGTCGCGTGCGGCTCTGCCGGGTTGCAGGTGCTTCAGTTCTACGGCACGGGCGTGGAAGATGGCCCACAGCCTACCGCCAACGGCTCACGGCCAACAGCCACGGTCGCGCGCAACCTGCCGCAAGGCGCCCTCGCCTTCGACGCGATGGGCAGGCGCGTACTGAACCCGAGGTCCGGGATTGTCTTCGTCCGCGAGCGGTCAGCCGTCATCAAGGTCGTAATCCGGCGCTAGCCGGTATGACCGTACGGCGGAAGCTGTAGGCCGGCAGGAGTATCGTCCTCCCGCCGGCCTTCCTTTTGCCCGAGCTAGTGAATGACCGTGACCGGGATGCGGATGCTCGCGGTTCCGGCTGTGAACGAAAGGAAGTAGACGCCGGCGGGGAGTCTGGAGGCGTCAAGGCTGAGTTGGTGCAAGCCCGCGGAATATCGTGCCGGGGCGAGCCGGACGGCGACGCGGCCGGCCCGGTCGTAGAGAGCGACCTGGCAGTAAGCGGACTGCCTGAGGTTGAGGTCAAGGTCCAGGCGGCCGCGCGCCGGGTTGGCGAGCAGCCGGACGCTCGGGACACGATCCGAAATATCGGGTATTTCGGTCATGTCCCTGCGCTCGTGTGCAATCCCCGTCTGCGGGAGCCGGGGCTTTAGCGTGCCGTCGGCGATGAGGCACATGCCGTAGAACCAAGAGCGTTCAGCCGGGTCGCAGCCGTCTTCAAGTATCGCCTCGAACCATTGGCGGAAGGCCTCTCCGAGCGACCTGCCCTGTCCGAGCGGCGAATAGAAGTCGCCGAAGGAGAGCATCGAGCCGGTCTTGGTCGAGCCGATAGCGCCGAGCCCGTCCGAAGTCCGGAACACGTAGCAGCCGCCGCAGTAGCCGTCTTCGACGAAGCGGACGTTAGAGCAGGCGAAGAGGTTGTAGAAGTTCGCGTGCGGGTCGAGCGAGGGTATCCACGTCGCGTAGAAGTAGTCCCAGTTCGCGCCGCTGTCGTACTTCATGGCGTGGCCGCCGGGCCAGGAGTGGGACATCAGGGATATCCACTGGTATTCGGCCGAGTCGATGCGCGGGCTGTAGTCGGCGACGCGGGTCGCTTCCGAGTCCGAAACAAGGATGCGGTTGTCATAGAGCAGGCCGACGTTGGCGTCCCATTCATCCGTCCACTCCGCCCAGTCGTCGTCGATGTAGACGAGGGCGCGGTCCGGAACCGGCAGCAGGCCATTCCGGTAGCGGTGGCACTTATCAAAGTAGTTCGCGAGCAGGGTCTCGGCGCTGCCGACCGCCGCGGCGGGCAGGCGCGAGACCGAAATCTCCGGGGTGATGCTGTCTTCGTGCAGGTCGTAGATGGAGTCCGAGCCTGGTATGAGGCTATCGACCGAATCGGGCCTCACCAGCGTATCCAGCCAGGTTCCGTCGAGGTCCATGAAGTAGAGGTCGCATGGGAACTCCTCGTAGCCTTCTCGCTCGCCGTCGCCGTCGAAGTCGTCAATCATCTGGAACCAGGCGACCGGCAGGTCTCCAACGAGCACCGCCGAGGTCATGCCGGTCTGATGTTCTGATGAGAGGAAGGCTTTGAGCGATTCGGCCGACGTGCCGCTGACCGAGTAGACGGCCACAGCCACAGTCTCGCGCTCGAGGTCGATGGCCAGGGTTTCAAGCGCCGGACGCAAGGCGCTCGCCAGGGTCTCTTCGATGAGGAAGTCAACGCGGCTTTCGAGACGGGTCGGGGATAGGAGGGGCCTCATATTGAACGGGGTCGGCTGCTGCTTGGCGTGCCACTCGGCGAAGCTCATGGGGCTAGATTCGTTAGGACTCAACCAGCGGAGCGGAGCCACGCCGGAAGTGGCCGTTGAGGCGAACAGGACGAACGAAAAGATGAACTGAATCGGTTACTCCGCGCCGCGTCGCGGCTCGTCGCCTATCGGGTTTCTGATTTGAGGCACCTGGGCGAGTCTAGCCCGAAACCACGGAGGGTCAAGGAGAGCAGGGCTGCCGGTGATTGACTATCAGGCGAAAACAGGGACAATATGTTCCTTGACCAAAGCCAAGGCAAAAGCGGAAATCACAAGGCTGAGCCGGGAACTCTCCGAGCACAACTACCGGTACTACGTGCTGGCCCAGCCGACTATAAGCGACTTCGAGTTCGACCAGCTCATGAAGCGGCTTCAGGCGCTTGAGCAGGAGTTCCCGGACCTGGTCCAGCCCGACTCGCCGACCCGCCGAGTGGGCGGCGAGCCGCTCAAGGAGTTCGCCAGCGTCAGCCACGACCCGCCGATGCTGTCCCTCGACAACACGTATTCCTACGACGAGCTGCGTGATTTCGATACGCGGGTGAGCAAGGTCGTGCCGAAGCCGGTGTACCTTGTGCAGCAGAAGATTGACGGCGTGGCCGTGTCCCTGCGCTACGAGGGCTACTTCTTCGGGCTGGGCGCGACCCGTGGGGACGGCACGACCGGCGACGACATAACCGCCAACCTGCGCACTGTGGACTCGGTGCCGCTGCGTCTCCGCCACGAGCGGAAGGGATTCGAGCGGTTCGAGGTCAGGGGCGAGGCCTACATGCCGCGGCGGGAGTTCGAGCGAATAAACGCCGAGCGCGATGAGGAGGGGCTCGCCACGTTTGCCAACCCGCGCAACGCCACCGCGGGCACGCTCAAGCTGCTCGACCCGAAGCAGGTGCGCAGACGCCGGCTGGACTGCTTCGTCCATACGGTACCGAGGTCCATCAAAGGCTTCGGTACGGACCACGAGGTGCTCGCTGCGCTCAAGGAACTCGGGTTCAAGACCGCGCCGGAGAGCCGACTGTTTTCGACCATCGACGAGGTCATCGCCTACTGCGAAGGCTGGCAGGCGCACCGGCACGACCTGCCATACGACATCGACGGGATGGTGGTCAAGGTCGACCGGTTCGCAGACCGCGAGGAGCTCGGGATGACCGAGAAGGGACCGCGCTGGGCAGTTGCCTACAAGTATCCGCCTGAAGAGGCCGAGACCAGAGTCCTGAAGATATACTTCAACGTCGGCCGGCTTGGGACCGTGACGCCGGTCGCGGAAGTCGGTCAGGTGTTCATCTCGGGCACCAACGTGACCCATTCGACGCTCCACAACATGGACGAGGTGGAGCGGCTGGACATCCGCATCGGCGATACCGTGGTTATCCACAAGGCCGGCGAGATTATTCCGCAGATACTGAAGGTGGTCCCTGATAAGGGACACGGGAGGCGGCCCAAGGTCGCGATTCCCGATAAGTGCCCGGCATGCGGAACCAAGCTCTTCAAGGAAGCGGACGAAGTCGCCTGGCGGTGTGTGAACGCCTCTTGTCCGGCCCAGCTCAAGGCAAGGCTGCTCCACTTCGGGGCGCGGGGAGTGATGGACATCGACGGGCTGGGCGAGAAGCTGGTCGAGCAACTGGTCGAGACCGGGATGGTGAAGAGCATCGCGGATTTGTACGAGTTGAATGCCGAGGCGCTGCTCGGGCTGGAACGGATGGGGGAGAAGTCGGCCGCCGGGCTGTTTGCGGCAATCGAGCAGAGCAAGTCCCGGCCGTTCACGCGGCTGCTCTTCGGGCTCGGCATCCGCCACGTCGGCATCCACGCGGCGCGGCTCTTGGTGCGGGCATTCGGTTCATGGGAGCGTCTGGCCGCCTCGCCGGTCGAGGAGATTGCCGGGATTCCGGGAGTCGGCCCGGTGGCGGCTGAGTCGTTCCGCCATTTCCTTGCGGACCGCGAGAACATCCGGCTGGTCGAACGGCTGCAGGCGGCCGGGCTTGCGTTCGAGGAGAAGGCAGCAGGCGGGCCGCGGCCGCTCGCAGGGAAGAAGTTCGTTCTGACCGGCACGCTTGCGTCGTTCACGCGTGAGCAGGCGACGGAGATGGTTGTCTCGCTGGGTGGGAGCGTCGCTTCTTCAGTCTCGAAGAGGACGGACTACGTGGTGGCCGGGGTTTCGCCCGGGTCGAAGTTTGACCGGGCAAAGGAACTCGGGGTGAAGATTCTCGATGAGGCGGAGTTCAAGCGCCTGATTGCAGGAGGAACGCAGGAGCCATGAGCGATGTCGATAACGCTGGGTGACGTCTGGGCCGAGGGCGCGGACCTTGACGCGCCGGTGCAGTATCTGAAGGGCATCGGACCGAAGCGGGCGGCCCTACTCGCCAAGGTCGGGGTGGAGACCGTGGGGCAGTTGCTTTTCTTCGTGCCGCGGCGCTACCTCGACCGTTCCCAGATGCTCGCCATCAAGAGCTTGCAGCCCGGTGACGAGGCGACCGTGCTCGCCCGGGTCGTGACCGCCGGTGCCCGGCGGCTGAAGACGCGACGGCAGGTCGTATCGTGCATGGTGCGGGACGACAGCGGCATGATGGAAGCGCTCTGGTTCAACCGGCCCGACCTGGCCGAGCGGTTCCGGCCCAACCAGGAGATCCTGGTCTCGGGCAAAGTGACCCGGTATCGCGGCCTGCAATTCGTCAACCCGATGTTCGAGCTGGCCGATGAGGAGGGCGAGTTCTCCTTCGCCAACGCCATCATCCCGGTCTACCCGTTGACCGAGGGTCTGTCGCTCTGGACGATACGGCGGGCTATGGGCGCGGCAATGGCGAAGGCCCTGGAGCAGGTGCGAGAGACGCTGACGCCCGAGATCCTCCAGCACTACGACTTCCCCGGGATTCGGGACGCGCTTCGGGCGATTCACTTCCCCAAAGACATGGAATCGGCCCAGCGCGCCCGGGACCGGCTCGTCTATGACGAGCTGCTCTACTTCCAGTTGCTCCTCGCCCTTCGGCACCGGGAGTACGCTGCGGTGCGCAAGGAGGCGAGCCTGGCCGTGACCGGCCAGTTTACCGGGCCGCTGCTGGAGAAACTACACTTCAAGCTGACCCGGGCCCAGGAGCGCGTGCTCGGCGAAATCAAGCAGGACCTTGCGGGCGAGCGGTGCATGAACCGGCTGCTGCAGGGCGACGTCGGCTCGGGCAAGACCGTGGTCGCTTTGCTCGCGATGCTCGTGGCGTGCGAGAATTCGGCGCAGGCCGCAATGATGGCGCCGACTGAGATTCTCGCCGAGCAGCACTTTCTGGGCTGGCACGAGCGGCTGGCGAGCGTCGGTGTGAACTCGGCTCTGCTCACCGGTTCGACCAAGGCGGCTGAGCGCCGTGACGTCATCGCCGGGCTCGAATCGGGCGCAGTCCAGATGGTCTTCGGCACCCACGCACTCATCGAGGAGGAGGTGAAGTTCAACCGGCTCGGGTTGGTTGTCGTAGACGAGCAGCACCGGTTCGGGGTGCGGCAGCGGGCGGCGCTCTTGAACAAGGGGCTGAATCCCGATTTTCTGGTGATGACCGCTACCCCGATTCCGCGTACCCTGGCTATGACTTTGTACGGCGACCTCGACTCGTCAATCCTCGACGAGAAGCCGCCGGGCCGGCGCCCGGTCGTGACCAAACTGATGACCGGGTTCCAGCGCGAGTCAGTCTACCAGGCGACAGCGCGCCATATCGATGCCGGGGAACAGGCGTTTGTAGTCTGCCCGCTGATAGAGGAATCGGAGAAGATGGACTTGGCGTCGGCGGTGAAGACCTTTGAGCAGACCAAGGCGGCGCTGCCCAAGCACCGGGTCGGGCTGGTGCACGGACGGATGAGGCCGGAGGAGCGCGGCGAGTTGATGGAGCGGTTCCGGAAGAAGGAGTTGGACATCCTGGTCGCGACATCGGTCATCGAGGTCGGGGTGGACGTGCCGGATGCGACCGTGATGATAGTCGAGCATCCGGAGCGGTTCGGCCTGGCCCAGCTTCACCAGTTGCGGGGCCGCATCGGCCGCGGGAACCGTCAGTCATTCTGCATCCTGCTGGCGTCGCGGCTGGGGCTCGGTGAAGCCCGCGCGCGGCTGGAGTTCTTCACCCGCACCAGCGACGGCTTCGAGCTGGCCGAGAAGGACATGGAGATACGCGGGCCGGGCGAGATGCTTGGCACCCGGCAGCACGGACTCCCCGACCTGCGGGTCGCGGACATCGGCCGTGACCGCAAGATTCTGCGCCAGGCGCGCAAGGATGCGTTCCGGCTGGTGAAGCTCGACCCAGAACTGAAGCAACCCCAGAATAGCTGTATCAAGCGAACGCTGCTGTCCCGCTACCACGGCCGCAGTGAGCTGCTGCGGGTAGGCTAGGCCATGACGTGCGCTGTCCGGTCTCGATGGCAACGGCGGGCAGTTTGCGCAGGGTTCGGCGCCAGCCTGCTGTTGCTCGCATGCGGCGGCGGCATACCGATGTCCAAGCTCATTGGCCCGCTGCGCGAGGTGACGGTTGTCTCCCCTCAGTGGGACGAGGTCGAGTCGACGGTCCGGTCGATTCTGCAGGAGCCGGTACAGACACCGCAGCCTGAGCCGGAGTTCAAGGTGCGGGTCGGCTCGGCCGGGAAGTTCGATACATACTCGAAGTTCCGCATTCTCTTCATCATCGGTACCAGCCAGGACACGCTCATCCGGCAGATTCTGGGTGGGCGGGCCGACTCGCTGTCCGAAGGTGATTTCGGTCTGCTCAAGGTGCCCAGTCCCTGGCTGAGGGGCCAGTTTGCGCTCATCTTCGTCGCCCGCGACGCCCCCAAGCTCGTGCCCGGGCTCCAGGTGTACGCGGCCCGGATTCGGCAGACCCTGCGCGGGATAGTGCTCGACCAGATGGCCAGGGCGGTGTACATCGAAGGGGTAGACAAGAAGCTGACCGCGGGGTTCCGAACCAGGTACGGGTTCACAATCGACGTTCCCCGCCGGTGGTCGCTTTCCGAGGAACATGCGGCCGAACACTTCATCTACCTGTACGGGCACGTGCCGGACCGCAACGTGTTCGTGTACTGGCAGGACACACTGCGGGCGCTGGTTCCTGAGTCGCTGGCCGCTCTGCGCGACCTTCTAACCGGCCGCTACTACGACGGCGACTCGATTGACGCCAGGTTCCTAGAGGCTGAGACTATCTCCTTCCTCGCCGGGCCCTGCGTCCGGCTCTCCGGCGTCTGGAAGAACAACCGGGACGCTATTGGGGGAGCCTTCGTCAACTACTCGTTTGACTTCCGGGGGCGCTTCTACATGGCGGACGGCCTGGTGTTCAACCCCGGCAAGCCCAAACTCGACGCCCTGGCCCAGACCGAGGCCGTGGTGCGGACGCTGACGCCTGAGTAGCTAGACCGGCCGCTGGTATACGCGGTAGGTCTTGACTATCCGGGCGCCGAGGTTGGTTATGGGGCGGATCATCGGCACGTTGTCCTCGAGGATCATCGACAACTCGCCGCGCCTGAAGCCGTGCCGGCGCGCCGCCATTATCGATTCGCAGTAGAGCAGGGCATCGAATCCCAGGTGTCGGAACTTCTGCAGCACCCCCAGAGTCCAGAGCCGGGCCTGGTTGATGCGCCGCTTCCCGATGAGGAATGTGAGCCAGCCGAACGGGAAGAGCCGGCCGTTCATTTTCTTGAGCACCTGATTGTAGTCGGGGAGCCCGATGCTCATCGCCGCGATCTCTCCTTTGTACAGCACCATGGAGATGAAGTCGGGGATGATGAGCGGCTTGAGTTGCCGCGCCAGGTCCTCTATTTCTTCATCGGTCATCGGTTCGAAGTCCCAGTTCTTTGACCACGCATCGTTGTAGACCCGCTTGAGGAGGTCGAGCGATGGCTTGAGGTTCCTGATGTCGGGGTGGCGCAGTTCAATCTCCGGGCGGTCGCGAAGCTGTTTGACGACCCGTTCGTACTTCTCGGGGATGGGCTGGTCCGCGTCCATTCCGAAAGAATAGAAGTCCTTGACCTTGGTGAAGCCGGCGCCCTCCACGAGTTGCGGGTAGTACGCCGGATTGTAGGAGGACTTGATCATCGGCGGCGAGTCGTATGGCTCGACAAGCATCCCTACTTCGTCGTTCAGCGCGGGATTGGCCGGGCCATAGACTTTGACAAGCCCGCGGGCCCGGGCATATCCGGACACGGCGTCGAGGAGCGCTCCGGCGATTTCCGGGTCATTCTCGGTCTCGAAGTAGCCGAAGATTGCCAGCTTTGACTGGTGGTATCCGTTGTAGTTGCGGTCGACGATGGCGGCGACGCGGCCCACGGCCTTTCCGTCATTCATGGCGAGGAAAAGGTCGCGCTCGGCGTGGTTCCAGAAGGGGTTGCGGCCGGGGGTGAGCGTGTTCCTGAGGTCGGAGATGAGCGGCGGCACCCAGTTCGGGTCGTCGCGGTAGAGCCGAAACGGCAGTTTGACGAAGCGGTCGAGGTCTGCGGCAGACTCAACCCTGCGGACTGTAACCACGGTTCAGGATATGATGCCGCACTTGCGGCCGACGTGCTCGAACTTGTCCAGCGCTTCGTCGATGTCCGCGTCGGTGTGCGTTGCCATGACCGCGGTGCGTATAAGCGAGTGGTTCGGCGGGACTCCGGGCGGCACAAACGCATTCGTGAAGATGCCGGCGTCGTACAGCCCGCGCCAGAAGGTCATGGTTCGTACGTCGTCGCCGATGTGGATGGGCATGATGGGCGTGACCGAGGTTCCGAGGTTGTAGCCCATTCCGCGCAGGCCCGTGCCCATCCGGTGCGCGTTCTTCCACAGGTGCTTGCGACGTTCGGGTTCTGCCTGGAGAATCCGGAGCGATTCGATGACGGTAGCCGTGGCAGCCGGCGGGATGGCGGCGGAAAACAGCACGGGACGCGCCTGGTGCCGGATGAACGACATCACCTCGGCGTCGCCGAGTATGTAGCCACCGATGGAAGCGAAAGTCTTGGAGAACGTGCCCATAAGAATGTCCACCTGGTCCTCGACGCCGAAGTGCTCAGCCGTGCCACGACCATGCTTGCCCATTACGCCGACTGCATGAGCCTCGTCGACCATCAAACGCGCACCGTGCCTCTTCGCGATCGGGACTATCTGATCAAGCGGAGCGAGGTCGCCCTCGACCGAGAAGACCCCGTCCACGATGATGAGTTTGCCGGCGCCAGCATGGCTTGTCGCCAGCACGTGGGTGAGCGAATGCATGTCGTTGTGGACGAATCGCTTGACCGTGCCATATGACATCTGGCATCCGTCCATGATCGAGGCATGGTCGAGCTTGTCGGTGATTGCGATGTCGCCGCGCCGGACCAGGGAAGAAATCGCGCCCAGGTTAGCGGAGTAGCCGGTGGAGAAGACCACGCAGTCATCTCTCTTGTAGAAGGCGGCGAGCTTCTCTTCAAGCTCGACGTGGATGTCGAGGGTGCCGTTTCCGAAGCGCGAGCCGGTGCAGCCGCTGCCGTACTTGCGGATGGCTGCGATTGCGGCCTCTTTGACCTTCGGGTGGGTAGTCAGGCCGAGGTAGTTGTTCGAGCCCATCATCAGCAGTTCGCGGCCGTGGATGATCACACGCCGGTCAGGTTCGGAGCTGATCGGCGTGAAGTAGGGGTAATAGTTGTTGTCCTTGGCTCGTTGGACTATCTTGGCGAATTCTCTACATTTGTCGAAGAGATCCACGGCGGGATTCTAGGCTACGCTGCCTGAGAGTCAAGCTCGGTGCGGGCCTTGATTCACAGCGGCGCCGAAGCTATATTGCTTCAGTGCTCGGCCTCCTGCTTGCCACGGTCTGCGCCGTATCCACGACCCGGTCCGACTTCCAGACACTGAGGGTCCTCTATACCTCAGACCTTCACGGCCGGAGCGCGCCGAGCATCGACTTCGCGTCGGCCGGCCTGCCGCGTCGGGTCCTGGGCGGCTGGGACAACCTCGCTCGCCTCATAGCGCAGGAGAGGACCGAAGCGACGCTCCTGGTGGATTGCGGCGACTTCGGGTTCGGCTCTCCGGCCGGTGATAGTTCCCAAGGTCGGGCGGCGGTCGAGTTTATGAACGCGGCCGGCTACGACGCGGCGGTGCCGGGTCCCCGCGACTTTTCCGGCGGAGCGGAGAACTTCGAGGTCCTCGCCCGGGCAGCATCGTTCCCGATTCTTACCGACCCTATGCTCGACGTCGCGCTGAGATGTCGAGTCCCGCTTTTCCGTCCGTACCTGGTCAAGGACATAATGGGCATGAAGGTCGGGGTCGTTGGGATTGCCGACCCCGACATCCCCAGGCTGAACTCGCGTGCGGACGTTGATGGGTGGGTAGTCGACGCCCCGCTGGACCAGATGCGGCGATACCTGCCGTTGGTGCTGGCCGAGAGCGCTGACATTATCATCGCCATCGGGCATATCAGTCCGGACCAAGGTTGCGTGATTGCCGACAGCTTCGGCGAGGTTGACCTTGTCGTCTGCCGCGGGACCTCCGGAGCTGTTGAAAACCGTATGGCCGGGTCGGGAACGACGCCAGTGCTGGCGGCTGCAGCCTTTGGCCAGCGACTTGGGATTGCCGATATCCTGTTCAGCAAGACCGAGCGCATGGTGTACCAGGTCGAGGCGCGGCTGCTGAATGTCGAGCCCGGAACCCACTCCGACACGTCTACAACGGCGGCGTGGCTGCGGGGATTCGACGCGTCACCGAACGACTCGGTCGTGTGCACGAACCGGTTGGAGTACCTGCCGGACAGCGCCGGGTTGCTGGGTCTCGGCGAGCTGGTTGCCGACGGCGTGCGTCGTCAGGCGGAAGTCGACATCGCGGTCCTACCCGCCTGCGAGATTGAAGCCGGACTCGCCTCAGGCGGACTAACCCGCGACCAGTTGTTTGCAGCGGCGCCCTACAGGCGCCGGGCGCGGCTCCTCTCAGTAGACGATACCACGCTGGCAACACTGGTCGCGCCGGAGAGCGTGGGACCGCACGAGCCGGCACCGCTGCTGGCCGGTGCGGACTACTTCGTCATGGGTGACACGACTCAGTGGCCGGAAGTGTCGCAGGTGGCGAGGGCCCGCGTCAGGAACCGGCAGCCAGGTACGTACAAGGTGGTGACAACCGAGCAGTGGCTGGAGCGAGTCGGCCTTCCCGTTACGGGCAAGCTGTTGCCCCAGAGTCTGACCGACATCTGGACGGCTTACGCGGCCGCCCAGGATACGTTGAGGCCGGTTCAGCAGGTGCGGCTCTATCCGGCCACGCCCGGCCTCATGCGCCAGCAACCAGGCGGGCTCGTGAACATCAATACAGCTGATTCCGAACTGCTGCAGACGCTTCCCGGCGTCGGCCCCAAGACGGCGGAGCGAATCATCGAGTACCGTGAGACAGTGGGCCGGTTCAGGACGGTCGACGACATCCAGAACGTGAAGGGGATCGGGCCGAAGCGCTACGAGCGCATCAAGGCATTCATCACGGTGCGCTGACCTCGAAGGGCGAGCTGCGACTTCGCGGGCTCGCTAGTAGGTCCGCGCGTAGTAGATGACGATGTCGGTGTCCTTTCCGCAGACGATGCACTTGCCGGGCTTACCCTGGTCGGGCGCCGGCATGTTGCGGGGGGTGGTCCTGGTGGCGTCGATGAGAGCGTTCTCGCATTCCTGCGCCCGGCACCAGTGGACCCGGACATAGCCCGGTTTAGCTTGAAGCGCGGCCCTGAACTCGTCGATGGAATCGGCGCTTGAGGTATGTGAGGCGACGAACTCGCGCGCCCGCGCGAGCATTCCGGCCTGGATGTCGTCCAGCAGCTTTCCCAGTTCGCTCGGCAGGGTCGCCAGCGGCACGAATCGCTTGCCCGAACCGTCGCGGGGAACAAGCACGCACTGCTCCTTGGCCACGTCCCTGGGGCC
>Ga0172366_10002450_pt1 | contig 14533 bp, 11 predicted proteins | sample LakKivSesite69cm_FD_114533 | JGI IMG/M metagenome (GOLD analysis project Ga0172366, IMG submission 114533) | Sediment microbial communities from Lake Kivu, Rwanda - Sediment site 69cm | ecosystem: Environmental > Aquatic > Freshwater > Lake > Sediment | place: Rwanda: Western Province, Lake... | reverse complement strand
GGCGGCGAAGCCCGCGCCGGCCGCTGCGGCGGTGGCGGCGAAGCCCGCGGGCCTCGCCGCACCTGCTACCGCTCCCGCGGCTGCGCCTCGGGTGCCTGCTGCCGCTCCCGCGGCTGCGCCTCGGGTGCCTGCTGCGAGCAAGGCTGCGGCAACCGCCCTGCCTGCCGCAGGGGCCAAGACCGCGGCACCTGCCCTGCCTGCCGCAGGGGCCAAGACCGCGGCACCTGCCCTGCCTGCCGCACCCCCTGAGGCCGTTGGCAAGACCGTGCCCCTGGCGCCTGCCGCCAAGCTTGTGGCCTCTGGCCTGGGGGGCGCGCCTAGCTTCACCCCCGTCGCTCTCGCCATCGCCAGCCAGCCCGCGGGGGCGGCGGTTTGGCTCAACGGCGATGAGCGAGGCAAGACTCCTTGCACGGTCAATCTCAAACCGGGGCCTGCGCGCGTGGTGCTGGTGCACGCAGGCTACCTGACGTTCCAGTCGCACGTCGATGTTCGCGAGGGCGTCAAGGTCAGCCAGACCCTCAAGGCCGTGGAGCCGCCCATGACGGGCGAGGCCCGCTTCAGGGTCGAGTGCAAGACCCAGGGCAAGCTGCCCATCGTGGTGGACGGCAAGGAGACCGGGATCCTATGCCCCTATTCCAAGATGCGCGTCGATCCCGGCCCCCACAGCATCGGTGTACTCGTGCCTGCAACCGGGAAGGTGCACGCCAAGGAGATCACCCTCCCGGCCGGCGTCCGCAGTATCGCGTTTGGCGACTAGAGAATGGGCGGCGGCGGAACGCCCGCGCAGCCGAAGAGGATCTGGACCTTGGATGCGGTTCCAGAAGTAATCGCATCACAAGATTTCCCGTTGAGCATCACGGTCCGCGTGTTGGCGCCGAAGCTCCAGCCGTTCTCGGGATCCTTGGCAACCAGGTTGCCGTCCAGGTAGACCGCGACGTTGTTGGGATCTTCCGGGGGCTCGGCAAAGGAGAAGGTGCAGGTCGTGACCGCTTGGCTGATGGCTGCGAAGGCGTCGGTGAGCTCCTGGGGCGTGGTGGCCAGGAAGGCCTTGTCGGTGCCGCCCGCCCGCGCGAAGTTGTCCCGGTTGGCGACGCTGGGACCGATGCCGACGACGTATACGGGGAAGCCCGCGGCCTTGGCTGCGGTGATGGCGGCGATGGTGCCGTCGACGTTGGGAGTCGTGTTGTCCCCGGTCCCGCGGCAGTTGGGCTCACCATCGGTGGCCAGGAGGATGAACTTGTTGTTCCCGTCTTTGACGGTCTTCAAGTACGCCGTGGCGGCGGCGATGGCCTGCGCGGTGGGCGTGTTGTTGCCGAGCTGCGTGTTGGCCATCACTTCTTGTATCTTGGGCACCGACGTGGCGGAGATCTCGACCTCGACGCCGGGATTCACGGTGCATTTCCTCGCCCCGTCGGGCGAGCTGAAGAGCTTGAGCCCCCAGCTGATGCTTCCCTCGGTGCCGTCCAAGGTCGACTTCACCGCAGACGTCAAGGCCGGCCATCTGGCGGTGCAATTCGGGTCACCCGCGGGGCATTTGCCGCTACCGTCGGTTTTCTCCTCCATCGAGCCCGAACGATCGAGTACGAGCAGGATGTCCGCGGGCAGTCGTTGTGTGCTGGCGACGTGATTCCCGCAGTTGGCATCCCCGGTGGGCGGTGGTCCGGGCATCGAGGTCGATCCGCCTCCGCCCGTTCCTGCGGTGCCCGATGGGCCCGACGGGCCAGCATCGTTCTTGATGGTGACCACCCCCGTGCCACTGCCAATCTGAACCGGTACGCCAACCTTGTCGGGAGTCGAATCACAGGCTCCCACGAACAGCCCCACCGAGGTTGCGACAACTGCTCCCGAAAGCGTCAAAACAAACGTGAGTTTCCTCATCGCGGCTCCTTGTGTCCAAAGACGTTGCGCGGCTTGAAGTTCACTGCGGCGACCACGCTTGCTCTCAATCCAAAGGTTAGTGCCGAGCTAGGTGAAAGAAAACTCAAAATCAATCTCACGCATTGCGTCCCTTCTAGCGCGCCGGGACTTGTCACGTCATGAAGACGCCCCGCCAGAAAACCCCTCGTGGATAGAGTAGCACCAGGCAGGCGCGGGAAGGCACCTTGCAAAGGGGATTCTTTTTCGCCAGATTGGCGCCCCATGCTGCTTGTCACGTTCCTGAGGTTCTCCGGCCGGCCGGCCGTAGACTCGGCGCGTGATTCGCGAGCAAGATAGCCGAAAGGAATCGTCTGCGATGGCCAAGATCACGCTGCCCAAGAAATTCGTAAGCCAATACCCGCACAAGTTCACCGCCGGCAAGAAGATGTACCTGCGCGGCCAGCGCATCTTGCCCACACCCATCACCGGAAAGGAAAGCCTGCCGGACCTGATGGACGGGGTCTTTCTGGCCTACAACGCCGGCCGCTTGCAGGAGGGGGTGCGGATCTTCACCGAGAAGATGCTGGCCGATGACACGGTGACCGTGGGCATGAGCCTGGCTGGCGCGCTGACCCCCGCGGGGCTCGGCTCCGCGGCGGTCATCCCCCTCATCAAGGCCGGGTTCGTGGACTGGATTGTGGCCACGGGGGCGAATCTCTACCACGACATGCATCACGCGATGAACCTGCCGCTCTTCCGCGGCTCGCCCTTCGTGCGCGATCCCGAGCTGCGCCGTTTCGGCGTGGTGCGCATCTACGACATCCTGCTCGACTACAACGACGTGCTCATGCGCACCGACGACATTCTGCGCAAGATCCTCATCCAGAAGGAATTCCAGAAGGAGATGGGGACGGCCGAGCTGCACCACCTCATCGGCAAGTACTGCGTCGAGTTCGAGCGGCAGACCGGCCTCAGAGATGCATCGGTGCTGGCCGCCGCGTATCGCGCGGGGGTGCCGTGCTTCACTTCCTCGCCGGGCGATTCCACCATCGGAATGAACGTGGCCGGCGTCGAGCTGCGCGGCAACAAGCTGCGCATAAACCCCAGCATCGACGTCAACGAAAGCACGGCCATCGTGCTCGACGCGAAGCTGCGCAAGAAGAAGACCGGGGTGGTGCTGGTGGGCGGCGGCTCGCCCAAGAACTTCATCCTGCAGACCGAACCGCAGATCCAAGAGGTCCTGCGCATCAAGGAGATGGGGCACGACTACTTCCTCCAGTTCACCGACGCGCGCCCCGACACCGGCGGTCTCTCGGGCGCCACCCCGTCCGAGGCCGTGAGCTGGGGCAAGGTCGACCCCAACCAGCTCCCCGACGCCGTGGTCGCCTACCTCGACTCGACGGTGGCGCTGCCGCTTCTGGCGCATTATGCGTTGGCGCGAAGGCGGCCGCGCAAGCCGAAGCGGCTCTACGACAAGCGCGGCAAGCTGCTCGAGCGCCTGACCGCCGAGTACTTCAAGCACAACCGGGACGCCACCCCGATTGCGTAGCAGCGCGAGCTACTCCGGCCCTGCGGCGAAGGCGCCGTAGCCGACCACGCGGCTGCGCGGGCCGGCGGTGTCGCCGGAATTGCGCAGATCCAAGGTCGCGCACGTGCAGCCCTTCTGCGCGACGAGGGCGAGCAGGGCGTTGATGCCGGTGGCGCCGCAGGCCTGCTCGTAGTCGACCTCGCCGGCTCCCAGGCGCTCCACAACCTTGGCCGTGGCCGCGTCCAGCCTCTGCGCCGTGGCGTAGTCGTGGTAGTGGCTCAAGTCGGAGCTGACCACGATGATGGTCTCGTCGCCGCCCCAGAGAAACGCAAGCACGTCGCGAGCCGCGTGCCAGTCGTCGTCGCCGGCGAGCAGGGGCACCACGCGCGCCGCAGGACACACGTGCCGCAAGAAGGGGAGTTGCACCTCCAGGCTGTGCTCTTGTTCGTGGGCCGGGTCGAATTCGCGCACCAGGTTCTCCTTGAGCGCCACGGCGATGGCCTCGCGATCGACGCCCACCGGACCGACGGGTGTGTCGAACACGCCCGCCCCGCTGCTTGCCACCCCGGAAAAGGCCAAGCGGTGGGAGGGACCGATGAGGATCACGCGTTCGACATCCTTGCCCCGCGCGAGCAGGGACGCATAGGCCGTGCCCGCGACGGGGCCGGAATAGATGTAGCCGGCGTGGGGCGCGATGACGGCCTTGGGCATCTTGCCCGAGGCCGGCAGTTCAGCCTCGCTGACATAGGACCTCACAGCTGCGGCCAGCTCCTGCGGCTTGTCGGAGTAGAACGTGCCTGCGAATGCCGGAGAGCGCGCGCGCATGCCATACTCTAGCGCGAATCCTCGCCCCGGGGGCGGAAAGGAGAGCATGGCCGCGTCGAAGCAAGAACCGCAAGAGGTGGGAGGGCGCGAAGGCCCGGTGGTGCCCGGCCGCTACTTTCGGCGCGAGGAGGACGGCCGGGTTCTGTGCGGGCTGTGCCCGCGCGCCTGCCGCTTGCGCGACGGGCAACGCGGTGTGTGCTTCGTGCGTGCGTGCCAGGCCGGGCAGGGCGTGTTCACGAGCTACGGCCGCTCGACCGGCTTCTGCATCGACCCTATCGAAAAGAAGCCGCTCTATCACTTCTTCCCCGGCTCCTCGGTGCTGTCCTTCGGCACCGCGGGGTGCAACCTCGCCTGCAAGTTCTGCCAGAACTGGGAATCGAGCCGCGCCCGCGACGTGGAGAGCGCCTGTGCCGAGGCCTCGCCCGAGGCCATCGCCAAGGCCGCGGCCACGCGCGGGTGCCGGAGCGTGGCCATGACCTACAACGATCCGGTGGTGTTTTTCGAGTACGCCATCGACGCGGCTGCGGCCTGTCGCGACCTGGGGGTGAAGACGGTAGCGGTCACGGCCGGCTACATGGAGCCCGCGCCGCGCGCGGAATTCTACCGCCACTTCGACGCCGCCAACGTGGATCTCAAGGCGTTTTCCGAGCGCTTCTATCGCGAGCTTTGCGGGGGCGAGCTGGCCCCGGTTCTCGACACCCTGGTGTATCTGCGCGCGAAGACCAAGGTCTGGCTGGAGATCACCACCCTGCTCATTCCGGGCGAGAACGACGGCGAGGGCGAGATCGACGAGATGACCCGTTGGCTGGCTGCGAACCTGGGCCCGGAGGTGCCGCTGCATTTGTCCGCGTTCCATCCCGATTTTCGCCTGCTCGACCACCCGCCGACCCCGCTTGCGACCCTGCGCCGCGCACGCGCCGTCGCCCGCGGCAACGGGTTGCGCTACGTGTACACCGGCAACGTGCGCGACGACGAGGGCGCGACCACGTTCTGTGCCGGCTGCGGCGGGGAGCTCATCGGCCGCGTGGGCTACGAGGTCGTTGCGTGGGGACTCGCTGCGGGCGGAACCTGCAAGTCGTGCGGCGCTGTCTGCGCTGGCATCTTCGACGACAAGCCGGGTGCCTGGGGCAACCGCCGGCTGCCCATCGGGGTTCTTTGATTTTCACCACAGAGGACACAGAGGACACAGAGACGGAAGCAAGAGGGGGAAAGGTTTGGGCTGGAACTCCTCGGCTTCGCTCTCTCATCCGTCTCTGTGCTCTCTGTGTCCTCTGTGGTGAAGATCTAAAGGCTGCGCAAGAAGGCAACCAGGTCGCGCTTCTCGTCCGGGCCGAGCCGGGTGCCGAACTCGTGGCCGCTGTTGCGGTTGCCGGGCAGGCGCGTGTCGAAGACGAAGGTGCCCTGCCCGTCGCCGAGGGTGAAGGTGACGGGCCGCCGGTCGGTGGGTTCGAGCAGCGCCTCGAGCGTGGGCACGGAGCCGTTGTGCAGGTAGGGCGCCGAGGCCATCAGGGTGGCAAGCGGCGCCGTGCGCACCCAGGGCCCGGCGATGGCCACGGTTTCCGCCCGGCCCTTGCGGTACACCGAGGGAATGCGCGTGACCTTGGCGCGCACGTTCTTGTCCGTAAGCTCGCGCCGGTCGACCTCGAAGCCGAACACGGCGTCGGTGCCGATGCCGCCCGCGGCCAAGTCGTCGCGTTCGTCGCCTTGGGCGCGGCCGTCGCCGTCGGCGTCGAAGGGCAGGAGGGCGCAATTGGTGTAAGGAATAGGCGTGGCCAGGACCGGGTGGCTCGCGTGACACTCGACGCAGATCTTCTGCACCTTCTCGCCGGGTTCGGGCTCGCGGGCAAGGCCGAATTCCTCCGCGATGGGGCCCAGCCCCAAAGGGCCGCTCCCTTTGCGCAGTCCCAGCGAGGCCCAAAGCCCTACGGGCGGGTGAACCAGGTGGCAGTCGGTGCAGCGCGGGATGGGGAGGCCTGTCGCGGGAATCGGTTTCTCGGTCGCAAGCGTGGTGGCGGAATGGCAGGACACGCAGCGTACCGGCAGGCGCGCGGACAAGGGTCGGGTCTCGTCGAGGGGCGCGAGCAGGGGCGGCTCGATCTTCTCCTCGGCATAGGTCGGCGGGACATGCACCAGGATCTGCTGGTTGAGGATCTCGCCCACCGTGCGGTCGAAGAAGATGCTTCGTCCGCGGGCCACGGCCGCGGCGTCGAGCGTGGGCCGCGCCACCGCCTCAAGGTCGGTGTCGTAGAGGAGCTTGCGGATCTGCGTAGCCTCGAAACCCAGGCGCAGCCCGCGCACCAGCTCGGCCGGCGCGGGTGCGCCCTGGCGCAGGATGCGCGCGTACCAGATGCCGGGGAAGGAATCGGCCTGCAGGCCGATGGCCCCGATGGAGCGGCCGTCGAGCACCATGGCCCGATTTATGAGGTCGCGGTCGCCCTCGAGGCCAAGCGGGAATTCGATGCCGAGCTCGCCCAGGGCCTGGCCGCGGCGTTGTCCCGTGCGCTCGGCGTAGCGGCCGAGCCAATCCTCGCCGCGCGTGGGATAGGTTCCCGCCCAGTTGATGACCGAAAGCCCGCGCACCACGAGGGCGCTCGGCGTGCTCTTGGGATTGAACACACCCTGCGTGCCCGTGCGCGCAAGACCCGCATCGGCGTAGCGGCGCGAGTGGAGAAAGGGCGCGCTCATGTCCAAGCCGAACTCGTTGGTCAGATCCTGGCGGCCGGGCCCGGACAGAAGCAGCGAGGCCTGCACCTGCTTGGCGTCGGGCAGCCTGAGCGCCCGGCGGTACTCGGCCACCGTCACCCGGCCGTCATGGTTGCGGTCGAGCACCACCTTCTCGCGCACGCGCATACGCCGCCTGAGGCTGGCCTCGTCGTCGGCAATGCCGTCGTCGTCGAGATCGAGGACGTGGGTTTCGTCGAGGAGCGACGAGGTGGCGAGCATCATGCCGTAGTCGAGTCGCGTGCTGGGCAGGCCGAGCACGGTCTTGCCGTCGACCGGGTTTCGGCCCGAGTGGCATAGCCAGCAGGTCATGCCGATGTCGCCGGTGGGCTCGCCGGTTTCGAGGTCGAGGGCGTCGCGCAGGCCGGAGAAGCCGGTGCTGGCCGAGGTGTAGCCGAGCGTGCCCCGAGGCGCGTCGGGATCCGCGGCCAGCCCGAACACCTCGGGGTTGCCGAGGATGCCGCCGCGCAGCGAGAGGTGGCGCGTGACGTGCGTGTCGACGCTGCCGTCTTGGTCGAGATCGAGGGGCACGCGGTCGAGGTGGATCTCGATGTCGCGCCGCCAGGCCAGAGACACGAGATGGGTCCAGTAGTCGCCGTTGGTGCTGACCAGGCGGGAGCCCGGAGAGGTGAAGTCCTGCCACTCGTAGGTGCCGATGCTCTCGATGGCCTGCTGCCGCACGCTGGCGGCGGCAGCCGCAGGCAGAAGCCGCGGGGCCACCACGCCCGGCATGAGGGTGGCGGCCGGCGCCGGGCCGGGTGGCTCGGGCAGGTCGACGGGCGCTTGCGGCCGCACACGCTTGGCCTTGCAGGCGAGGGCGCCTGCGAGGGCGAAGGTGAGCAGGGCGGCGATGGCGAGACGCTTCACAAGAAGCCCAATCTACCTCGCAAGGGCGAATGGGCACCACAGCCCCGCGCCTTCCGTAATCCCGCGATAGCCGCGCAAGGTCGCGGTCGTAACCGTGGTCGCTAACGTGGTCGTGGCCGTCGGCGTGGCCGGAGTGATTTGTGTCGGTCACGGTCACGACGACGAAGACGTCCATGGCCACGTCAACGACCACGACCACCACCTGCCGGTCGCATGGGATGCGAGCGTCAGTCGTGGAAAGGTGTCTCCTTCGGCGGCATTCCGCGACGTCGCTGCGCTTGTGGTGGGATGAGGGGCCTTGGGCGCGGCGACAAGAAGAGAAATGCCCGACCGAGCCCGGCAGAAGCCGGCTCCAGGCTCGTGCATGGCCCATGGGTCGACGAGCTGTGGTTGACATAGAAAGCGAACCAGACCAGACTTGGTTTATGAAGGCAGTCAATGTTCAGCAGGCCAAGACGCATCTGTCGCGCCTCCTGGAAGAGGCCGTGGCGGGGGAGGAGATCATCATTGCCAAGGCGGGGCGTCCCTATGTGCGCTTGGTTTCGTGCAAGCCCGAAGCGACCCCGCGCAAGCTCGGCGGCTGGGAAGGCAAGGTTCGGATTGCCAAGGATTTCGACGAGACCCCCGAGGAAATCATCCGCCTCTTCGAGGGCGAAGCTGCGCCAGCTCCGCCGCGGAGGCGGCGGGAGTGAAGCTGCTCCTCGATACGCATGCGCTTCTGTGGGCGCTGGCGGAGCCCCGCGCGTTGGCGCCCCGCGCGCGCGAACGGCTGGAGCAAGCAGAAACGACGGTCTTGGTCAGTGTTGTTTCTGCTTGGGAGATCGAAATCAAACGCGCCGTGGGCAAGCTTGACGCGCCCGACGATCTCATCCAGCCCCTGGCGCGACATCGCTTCTTCGAGCTACCCATCCATCTCCGCCACGTGCAGCGTCTGCGCCGGCTGCCACAGCTTCACCGCGATCCCTTCGACCGCATGCTGGTGGCTCAGGCGCTTGCCGACGACCTGACCATCGTGACCCGTGACGAAAGGATCCTTGCCTACCCCGTGAAAACCCTGGTCTGCTGAGGCCGGGGGGGGCAAGGAGGTCGTTCGCCTGAAAAACAGGCAGGGAAGAAAGCGTAGTCCCGCAATGGCCGGGGACGGTCGTGGTCGTGGTCGTGGTCGGAGTGATTTGCCGTCGGCCACGATGACGAAGACGTCTACGGAGACGGCCACGTCAACGACCACGACCACCACGCGCCGGTCCCATTGGGTGCGAACGTCCGTCGTGCAAAGCTGTCTCCCTCTGCAGCCTTCGGCGACGTCGCTGCGCTTGTCGCGCGATCAGGGAGGAAGGTGAATCCGGCCAAGGCGAGTCGAGGGCGGCGCACGGGCAGAGGGAACTCCGGTCTGCGGTGCATTACGGGCCCGGTCTTTCCTTGGCAGAGACACTACCTATCGATTTCAACTAGGGTTATTATCCCGTCACCCCGTTGTTGGGGGCAGACATCGCCACGATTCGCTACGGAGGATATGAACGTGAGACACACCATGAAGCTCGCAGTTGTGCTTTTAGCCGGCGCCCTTCCAAGCGGCGCATGCGTTACCTCGGGGACGTTCGAGGCGAAGGAGGCGGAGCTCGCCACCGCGCTCAAGGACAAGGACGCTCTTAGGCAGGAGAACGCCAAACTGCAGGCCCAGGTCGACGATCTCAACAAGAGGATTGCCGACCTGCAGAAGTCTGTCGAGCAGATCAAGGCCTACGGCAAGGACAAGGCCGACGAGGCCGGCCAGCTCGCCGCCGGTATGGAGAACCTGCAGAAGCGCCTGGCCGAGCTCGAGAAGCAGAAGAAGCAGGCCGAAGAGCGCGCCGCCATGTTCCGCTCGCTGGTCGAGAAGCTGCGCTCGATGGTCGACGCGGGCCAGATCAAGGTCACTGTGCGCAACGGCCGCATGCTGCTCGTCTTGCCCAATGACATCCTCTTCGATTCGGGCAAGGTCGAGCTCAAGCCCGAGGGCAGGGAAGCCATCGACAAGGTCGCCAAGGTGCTCGCCACCATGCCCGTCGACCGTCGCTTCCTGGTCGCGGGTCACACCGACAACCTGCCCATCAAGACCAAGAAGTACCGCTCCAACTGGGAGCTGTCCACCGGGCGCGCGGTCGAGGTGGTGCGTCTTCTCATTGACAGCGGCATGAAGCCGAGCCAGGTGGGGGCGGCCGGCTATGCCGAATACGATCCCGCGGCCGACAACACGACGCCCGAGGGGCAGAAGCAGAACCGACGCATCGAGATCGTGGTCGAGCCCAACCTCTCCGAGCTGCCCAGCCTGGAAGGCATCATCACCAAGTAGTACGCGAACGCCGGTCCGCGGGCCGGCCGTCATGTTCAAGAAGCGCGACGTCGCGATCCACTTCGTGGGCATCGGCGGTATCGGCATGTCCGGTATCGCCGAAGTCCTGCTCAACCTGGGCTACCGGGTTTCCGGCTCCGACCAGCGTGAGAGCGACGTGACCCGCCGCCTGCAAGCGCTCGGCGGTCGGGTCTCGATCGGACATCGCGCGGAGCAGGTGCATGGCGCCGATGTGGTGGTCATCTCGAGCGCGGTCAAGTCCGACAATCCCGAGGTGGTGGCCGCGCGCGCGCACGGTATTCCCGTGATCCCGCGGGCCGAGATGCTGGGCGAGCTCATGCGCGTGAAAGACGGAGTGGCGGTGGCCGGCTCGCACGGCAAGACCAGCACCACCACCATGGTCGCCACCATCCTGGCCCACGCCAAGCTCGATCCCACGGTGGTGATCGGCGGCAAGGCCAAGGTGTTCGGCTCCAACGCGCGCCTGGGGCAGGGCGAGGTGCTGGTGGCCGAGGCCGACGAGTCCGACGGCTCCTTCCGCCACCTTTCGCCCATGGTCGCGGTCATCACCAACATCGACCGCGAGCACATGGACCACTACGGCAGCGAGGCGGCCCTGCGCGCGGCTTTCCTCGATTTCGCCAACCAGGTGCCCTTCTACGGCGTGGTGGTGGTGTGCGCCGACAATCCGGTGGCGGCCGGGCTTCTGCCCGAGCTTCTCAAGCGGCACGTGACCTACGGGCTTGCCGCGGGCGACTATCGGGGCGAGATCCTGTCGGCCGAGCCCCGGGGCACGCGCTTGCGGGTTTCGGTCTCGGCCAAGGTGCGCGGCGAGGTCATGGTGCGCATGCCGGGAGTGCACTACGCCCAGAACGCGCTCGCCGCCTTGTGCGTGGCCGACGTGTTCGGGGTTCCATTTCAGGCGAGCGCCGAGGCGCTCGCGGGCTTCGGCGGGGTCGACCGGCGCTTCTCGGTGCGGGGTGAGGCGGGCGGGGTTCTGGTGGTCGACGACTACGGCCACCACCCGACCGAGATCGCCGCGACCCTGGCCGCCGCCAGGCTCTTCGGTCGCCGCTTGGTGGTGGCCTTCCAGCCCCACCGCTATACCCGCACGCAGGACTTGCTGAAGGACTTCGCCCCCGCCTTGTCCGGCGCCGACGACATCGTGCTCACCGACATCTACCCGGCGGGCGAGCCGCCTATCGCCGGGGTCGACGCGGCTGCGTTGCTGCGCACATTCAAGCCGGAAGCACGCGCGAGCTACATTGAGCGCAAGAGCCTGGCCGCCGAGCTCGCCGCGCGCCTACGCCGCGGCGACCTGCTTCTCACCCTGGGCGCCGGCGACATCACGCAGGTGGCGACCGAGGTGCTGGGCCGACTGCGGCCGCCCGCGTAGCCGGAGGACTCCGATTCCTGCCGACCAGAACCACGACTGCGCGGCCGGCGCGGCGGCGGAGCCGGCCGCTCGGTTTTCGGGTCATGGACGTCCGGAGATGTTGGAAGACATGCTGCTGGCGTGTCATTCTGTGGCCGCTTTTTGACAAACCGGGCGGGAGCCCGGCATCCCGTGAGGTGGAACATGGCCGACCCGAAGACGATCCCCTGGCATGCGATGGGAGCCGACGAGGTCCTGCGGACGCTCTCGACCGACCTTGGCACCGGCCTGGCGGACGAGGACGCGCGCAAGCGTCTCCTCGAGTACGGCCCCAACCAGCTCACGGCCCGCAAGGGCAGGGGGCCCGTTCTCCGCTTTCTGTTGCAGATCCATCAGCCGCTCATCTACATCCTCTTGGCCGCGGCAGCGATCACCGCGTTCCTTCAGGAATGGGTGGATTCCGGGGTCATTTTCGGCGTGGTCCTGGTCAATGCGATCGTGGGATTCCTCCAGGAATCCAAGGCCCTCAACGCCCTGGCGGCCCTCGCCCGGACCATGAGCTCCCTGGCCGTGGTGTTGCGGGCCGGCGCCAAGCGGGAGATTCCGGCCTCGGAGCTGGTGCCCGGCGACATCGTGTTGCTGCAGGGGGGCGACAAGGTCCCGGCCGACCTGCGGCTCCTGGCGGTCAAGGAGCTGAGGGTCGAGGAGGCGGCCCTGACCGGCGAGTCGGTGGCGGTGGAGAAGCGCCAAGTGCCCGTGGACGAGGGCGCGATGCTGGCGGACCGCCTCGACATGGGATACGCGTCGACTCTCGTGACGTATGGCACGGCGACCGGCGTGGTCACCGCCACCGGCGATGGCACCGAGGTCGGACGCATCTCGCAGATGCTCACCGAGACCCAGTCTCTTGAGACCCCCCTTACACGCAAGATCGCGGGCTTCAGCAAGCTGCTCCTGTGGGCCATCCTGGGCATGGCCGGCGTGGCTTTCCTGGTGGGGCTCCTGCGCGGCGAGTCCGCGCTTTCGATGTTCATGGCCGCCGTGGCGCTCGCCGTCGGGGCTATCCCGGAGGGGCTTCCGGCCGCGGTCACCATCACCTTGGCCATCGGTGTTTCGCGCATGGCCAAGCGGCGGGCCATCATTCGCAAGCTCCCCGCCGTGGAGACGCTGGGGAGCACGACCATCATCTGCTCCGACAAGACGGGCACCCTCACCGAGAACCAGATGACGGTCCAGGCGCTCTCGGCAGGATGCGTGGAGTACGCGGTCGAAGGCGCCGGGTACGATCCCACGGGCGCGCTCCTCGCCGGGGGACGCCCGCTATCAGGTCCCCTGCCCACGGCCCTCGAGGAATGCCTGCGGGCGGGCGTGCTGTGCAACGAAAGCCGCCTGGAGAAGAAGGAGGAAGGCTGGCGGATCCAGGGCGATCCCACCGAGGGGGCGCTGCTGGTCTCGGCCCGCAAGGCGGGCCTCGACCTCGCGGCCGAAGAGAAGGCCCGTCCGCGCCTCGACGTCATCGCATTCGAGTCCGAGAGGCAGTACATGGCGGTTCTGGCCGGCGGGCCCGGAGGCGCTCCGCCGATGGTCTACGTCAAGGGCGCCGTGGAGAAGCTCTTGGGCATGTGCGACGATTCGCTGGCGCCCTCCGGGCAGCGGAAGCCCCTCGAGCGGGAGAAGGTGCTGGCCGTGATGGAAAAGATGGCCTCGCAAGGAATGCGCGTCCTGGCCTTCGCGCGCAAGGAAATGCCTGGCTTGCGGGCCCTCGGTCACGAGGACATCGCCGGCGGGCTCACCTTCTTGGGGTTGCAGGGCATGATCGATCCGCCGCGCAAGGAAGCCATCGAGGCGGTGGCCGTGTGCCGCAAGGCGGGTATCCGCGTGGTCATGATCACCGGCGACCACGTGGTGACCGCCGCCGCCATCGCGAAACAGATCGGGCTTTCCGGCGATTCCGAGCCGCGCGTGATGGCGGGCAAGCAGCTCGAGGCGACGGACGATGCCACGCTCGATGCGCAGATCGAAGGGATCTCGGTTTTCGCCCGGGTCGTCCCGGAGCAGAAGCTGCGGCTGGTGCGGGCCTTGCAGTCCCGCGGCCACGTGGCCGCCATGACCGGCGACGGCGTGAACGACGCCCCCGCCCTGAAGCGGGCCGATATCGGGGTGGCCATGGGCATCACGGGAACCGAGGTGGCCAAGGAAGCCGCAGACATGGTCCTGACCGACGACAATTTCAGCTCCATCAAGGCCGCCGTGGAGGAAGGGCGCGGGGTTTTCGACAACCTGGTCAAGTTCATCACCTGGACCCTGCCCACGAACTTCGGGGAAGGGCTCGTCATCTTGGCGGCCATCCTGGTGGGGACGGCGCTGCCCATCCTCCCGGTCCAGATCCTCTGGATCAACATGACTACCGCCGTCTTGCTCGGCCTGATGCTGGCCTTCGAGGCCAAGGAGCCGGGCATCATGGCGCGTCCGCCCCGGGATCCGAAGACGCCCATCCTGACCGGCACGCTGATCCTGCGCATCGTCTATGTCGGCGTCATCATGCTGGCCGTCGCCTTCGGGCTCTTCAAGTGGGAGGTGCTGAATGGGCGAAGCGTCGCCGAGGCCCGCACCGCCGCCGTGAACGTGTTCGTCTTCGTCGAGCTGTTCTATCTGTTCAACTGCCGCTCCCTGAAGCATTCGATGTTCCACGTCGGGCTGTGGAGCAACCCCTGGGTCTATGTCGGTTCGGGCGTCATGATTCTGCTCCAGCTCCTCTTCACGTATCTGCCGGTCATGAATCGCCTGTTCCACAGCGCCCCCATCGGGGGAGTCGTGTGGGCCTGGATCCTCGGGGCGGGCGTGCTGACCTACGTGCTCATCGAGGTCGAGAAGCACTGGCGCGCCCCGGTGACTCGCGCGAGGGCCTAAGGACCCGCTCGAAGATATCTGTGCGAATTTGGACGGCCGATCCATCCCGGCTGGCGTCGTTGCTCGTCGTCGCAATACGTCGAGTATTCCTCCTCCTCGCGCCTCGCCAGCCGGGCGC
>Ga0172366_10002448_pt1 | contig 14543 bp, 13 predicted proteins | sample LakKivSesite69cm_FD_114533 | JGI IMG/M metagenome (GOLD analysis project Ga0172366, IMG submission 114533) | Sediment microbial communities from Lake Kivu, Rwanda - Sediment site 69cm | ecosystem: Environmental > Aquatic > Freshwater > Lake > Sediment | place: Rwanda: Western Province, Lake... | reverse complement strand
TCGAGCCGAGTCGTCCGTGAACCGTAGGTCGAGTCTGCGTATTCCTGTGCCAGCGCTGATATGAAGGTTGAGTCCGGCGGGTCGGCCGGGTGGTTGTCCCAGAGGTAGTTGACGTATGAAGCGTCCGAGTGATAGGCGAACTCGATGCTGATGTTGTTGTCGATTCCGTGTTGCCGGACCAGGCGTGTTTCCGGCTGGGAGAACGGGCTTGGGCTTCTACCCGTTCCGCTCCAGCGATAGCCGTAGTCGCGGTTGAGGTCAACGTCGTTGGCGTTGGAGCGCCGGTCGGCGACGTGGCCGTCGACGTTGACAATCGGGATGACCCAGAGTTCGGTCGAGTCCACCAGGTTGCGGACCATAGCGCTGGTGTCGTAGCTTGCGAGTACGTACTCTAGGAACGAGAGGGTGACTTCGCTCGCAATCTTCTCATCGCCGTGATGCGGGCCGAGGATGCGGAATTCGGGTTCGTCTTCCTCGACCTGCGGGTTGTCGGTAACCCGCATCATGAGTATGGCCCGGTTCTCCACCGAGAAGCCGAGCGTTTCGAGCCGTGAGATGACCGGATGGTCGCGGGCCAGCGCCGCCATCGTGGAACAGACCTGCGCATAGGTGCGGTACGCGAGCAGGACCGAATCCGCCCAGGCCTGATAATCGTCCAGCGTGATTCGAGGGGAGTAGCCGAGCGTGCTCAGCTCTGCCAGTTCGTCGTCGGTCGCCACGATGCTGACCGTGCTATCGGTGACGCCGTAGATATCGAGTCCGCGCGGCAGGTCGTAGACCGCTGAATGGTTCGGCAGCCGTATCAAGGCCAGGCGCTTCGGCGCGCCGGCAGAGCCGCTGTAGAGGCCCAGAACGATGGTCGCAACGACGATTGTACTCAAGAATTAATAGTTTATCAGGATGAGCTTGCGGGTCAAACTAGCTTCAGGCGACAGGGCCCGGACGAAGTAGGCGCCCGCGGGTGAGAACCGGCCGTGTTGGTCACGGCGGTCCCAGGTCAGGGAGACGGGAGGAGTGAGGAGAGGGTAGGGAACGGATAGAGTGCGGACGAGGGTGCCGGAGACGTTGAAGACCTGCACGGAACTGATGTCGCCGCCGGCGACCATGCTGACCGGCCCGCGGCAGACCAAGGGGACGCGTAACTCTATGGGTAGAGCGACGGGCGACTGCTCGTCGTTGATGCCGAGCGGTGGCTTGTCGAAGAAGATGCTGGTAGAGCTGGTCGGCACGTGCCTGGCCGGTTCGCCGTTGTACACGTACTCCTGGTACCAGTTCCAACTGCCGTCGCCGCCCTGAATTCCTATTGTGCTGCTGGCGGCGTCGGCTGCGACATCGAGGTAGTTGAAGCGCATGTCACCCGTGTGGTCGAGGATGACCTGGAAGGTGATTCTGTCCGTGTTCGACTGAGCGCGGCGGGCATCCACCCAGGTGTAAACGGCCTTGTCCGATGTGAGGTTCTCATAGACCTGGCCGCTGTCGCGGACCGAAAGGTCGTCCCAGAACGGCGCGATGATGTCGGCGATGCCCTCGTAGGGCAGCGGGAAGTTGAGGCCGGCGACACGGTCCGAGGTCTGGAGGTAGCCGTTGGTGCAGACGTAGACACGGTTTACCGCGGTCGAGTAGAGGTTGAACTGGAAAGGCAGGGTGCGGCGGGATGTGCCTTCGTCTCCGTTCGGCTTCCAGTCGGTAATCAGTGTCCCGCCCGAGGGGTCGAACCAGGAGAAGCCCAGGTTGTCAGGTTCCTGCGTCGTCTTGTAGACGTAGCCGTACCCATCCGGGTCGCTGCCTAGCGTGGTGCGCGAGCGTGCGCGGAGAGTGTCGTTTGCCGGGTTCTGGTCGCCAGAGAGGTTGACAAAGGCAGTGGTATTGAACACGGTCTGCCGGCCCGGCACGAACACGCCGAATTCGATGAGGCGGCTGGAGTCCGGTGCAAGGTCCAGCGCCGCGTCTGCGCTGAACACCGGCGATTGGGACGTTGAATCGAGAACCACTACGCGGGCGTCGAGGTGCTCGGCCGCGGTGCCGAAGTTGCGGACCGATATTGACACGGCTGCCGCTGCTTCCGGTGCGAGTCTGCCCAGAGGTGAGATTATGTCGGCAACGCCGACGTCCTGAGTGTAGTTGGACACGTCGAGGTACTCACTAGTTAGCAGGTACGGGACGGTACCGGGATAGCCGCCCGGCACATAGATGCGTGTGGCAGCGTCCGAGCCGGCACCGAAGACGCAGGACACTGCGTGCGGCTTCTTTGCACGCGCGGTCCACTGGTTCGTGCTCGCGAGCGACCAGACGTCATTCAAGCCGGAGAATCCCAAAGGCTGAAGGCTGAGGGATGAAGGGTGAAGCCCGAGAGACGAACCGTCCTCCAGGGCCAGGCCGCCGATGACGTACAGCTCTCGGTTGGCGATGCCGCAGGCGGCACGGCAGCGGCGACGTCCGGGCAGAGTATCCAACTCCTGCCACGAGATGGCCCCGGGGTTTGACGGGTTGATGACGCCCCGCCAGGCCCGGTTGGTCGGGCCGGAGTCGGTCCAGCCGGTTGCGACGAGGAGCGTGTCGTCGATGATGCCGCAAGCCATGGCGCCGAGCGGTTCAGGCAGGGGTGTCGGGGGTGTCGCCGGGTACCACGTGCCGGTCGCCGCATCAAACAGCCTGACCGTCTTGGTCGGCGGCATTGAGGGATGCCAACTACCGCCGCCGAGCACGAACGCCAAGCTGTCGCGCCAGACCGCGACACCGAAGTCATACAGGCCTTCCGGCATGTTCGGGCCGGCAGTCCAGACATTCGTGGTCGGATCAAAGATCTCAACGGTCGCCAGCCCGGTCCCGAACGTATGGCAACCACCGAAGACCCAGACCTTACCTTTGATGACACAGGCCTGCCCCATTCCCCGACGCTCGCTCATTGCCGTACGCTGACTCCAGGAGTTGGACTGCGGCGAGTACGCGAGGCAAAGACGCTCCATCGTGTCGGAAGGGGAACGTTGGCCGCCGATTGCGAAGAGCCGGGGCCCGGAGTCGGTGGTGGCGAAAGCGGTCATGTGAGAAGCCCTGGGGCCGGGCAGCGGCGCGGCATCGGACCACTCGTTGCCGGGCAGGGCCGCGGACAGCGTCATGCTGGCAACCAGGCCGCAAACGGGTAAGCACCATTTGCCAAGCACCAATACCCAATCAAGCACGAGTGACGGAAATGACCGACTCGGGCGTTGGTGCTTGAGCATTGATTGGTCATTGGGACCTGGGATCTGGGGTTTCGCGGTCATGTCCCTGGTCCCTCCCTGGCCTCCGGGCTAGTAGCCCCAGCGACGCGTGCGCTTGGCCCAGGCCTCGGAATAGGACAGGGTCAGCATCAGTCGTCCCGCGGTCTCCCTTAGTGCGAGGCTGTTGCGGTACAGCAGTTCACCGGAGATGTCGAGCGAGCCGAACTTGGGGATGGGCACACTTGTGCCGAAGTGGAGGCCGTTCTCGGTGATGGGGTCAGGATGTGCCGAGGCAGTGGTCAAGTAGCCGTTGTTCGCATCGTAGTACCACGTCTGCCGGGAATAGCCGATACGCACTGGATGGAGCGAGTCAATCTCGTACTCAACGCCGATGGAGCCGCGCCAAACATCTCGGTACGAGAGGGTCACCGCGCTGTCGCCTCGCGTGGCTCCCTGCCAAGGGTAGAGGCTGAGCCCTAGATCGAACCCCAGGCGGCGAGTGGGATTGAGAGAGCCGGCAAAGGAGAACGTATGCGGCAAGGAGATGGTGTAGGTGACCGTGGTGTCGCTGATGACGCCATGGACGCGCTTGGTGCGTTGCGCTCTCAGGCTCAGCTGCGGCTCATAGTGCCCAGCCAGCGAGAGCAGGTCGTTCTGGAACGACCCACCGAGCCGAAACGTGTTGCCCACGTAGTCGATTTCAATTGTGTCAGTCGAAGTGTACCCTTCGTTTTCCAGCTCGAACCGCCAGTTCTCGCGCGAGCCGCCCAGGACGCGGTTGTACTCACCCCCGATGCAGACTCTATTGAAGAACGACTTGGCTAGTCCGGCCCGGAGCGCGTAGATGCCGCCGCGGCCGATGATGTGCCGGCGATATGCCGTGTCCGACAGCGACTCGGACCAGACGTCGAAGTCCTGGCTGAACTTCTGGTTGATACCCCCGAACAGTCGGGCCCCGAGAGGCAGCGGCGTCGCGACGTTGAATGCCCCGGGTCGGGCATCCTGGAGCAGGCGGGTATTCGAACCTTGCGTGCCGAGGGCGGCCACCGCAAGCGCGGTGACGTGGAACGAGGTCTGGTTGAGGCCGACAAAGATACCAGGGTTGAGAGTGGATAGAGCCGAGGGTTCAGCCAGTCCCGCGACGCGCGCCTCACCGGCAGGCGTGACCTCGCCGAGGCCGCGGGAGTTGTAGAAGGACTGAGCGCAGCAGGGCAAGGCAGAAGCCAAAAGCCAAAGGCCAAGAGCCAAAACCGGGCGAGTCCGCATACTCGCCAATCGCCAATCGCCAATCGTCAATCTCATCTGAACCTGTCCTCGGGCGGAAGGACGTATTGGACTTCCAGCCGGGGCGCGTTCGGCCCGGAGCGGGGGATACGGAGCCGGAAGAGCGGCGACCACTCAGGAGCCGCCTCGAGTAGGAGGCCGTAGTTCGGCAGGGTGTCCTCCCGGCTGGTCCATAACTGGACGAGCGAGCGGATGTCAATGGTGACTACCGAGTCGCTGTCGGCCGGGACGTAGCTGGCTGTCGCAAGCGGTGTCGTCTCAAACCGGGCGCTTGCGCCCTTCAGGATGTAGGAATCTGTGAGCCGGTGAACGCCGAGGTTGATGGTGTCGGTTCGATGGTACTTCGTCTCCGGCCGGAACTTGAGGTCGGCACGGGCGATAGTCGCCGAGGAAGGAATCGAATCGACGTTGAAGGTCAACCAGGTGCGGAACGCGACGCCGGAGCCGACCAAAAGGTCAAACGGTTGCGAATTGGTGGCAACGGTGTCAATCAGGCTGGCGTCGGAGGCATCGTTGACTACGCGCTGGGTCTGCTTGCCTTTGTTGGTGTAGGTGACAAGAAGACGCGGGGCCGTGGTCGTGGTGTTCGAGCCCGTGCCTGCGTAGATCGCGACGATACCAGTGTCGAGCGGGAAGATGCCGATGCCGCAGTCACGGATGGTTGCCCGGAGCGCTGAGTCGAGCCCGACGTAGCGGAAATCGAACACGGCGCTGTCGCCGGTCATGATCCCCGTCGCCAGTGTATCGGACAGAAAATCACCGCCAGGTGTCAGCCAGTGGTCGAACGAGTCGGCCATCTGCCATGAGACGCCACTCTCTGTCCACTGGGACGAGCAGGGGCGGCAGATTAGGCCCATGGTCCGCGCCGTGTCTGGCTGATGGAGCACAAGCTGGAACGACGTTATCGAATCGAGGCTCATCGTATCGAGTATCGAGAACCGGATTATGAGCCGCGCCACGTAGGAGGTGTCGCTTCCCAGGTAGAGCAGGCTCGAGCCTCCGAGCGGCACGTAGCGCGCGTAACTGGAGGAAGAGTCCGCAGGCAGCGTCGTGTCGGCAGCTCCGCTTACGCGGTCGCGGAGCTGGTCATAGCCGACCGGCAGAGTGTTGCAGGAAGATGAGAAGAGGACGATTGCCGCAGGCAGAATGCATAGCGTAAGACACAAGACCACCCGAGCCCCGATCCGCGGCGGTGAAACCAGAGACTTGAGTTCCTTCACGCGGATGTGGCTCCGGCGAAGCGATGACGGATGTGCTCGACCAGCTTGTCTTCGGCTGCGTTGGCGGCCGAGCGGAGCGCGTTCATAATCGCACGGGGCGATGAGCGGCCGTGCCCGACCACGACCGTGCCGAGCACCCCGAGCATCAACGCGCCGCCATGCTCCTGGTAGTCCATCCGCTCTACAAACTCGCGGAGCACCGGCTTTGACAGCCAGCGCCGCATCCGGTACTTGGACTCGGACTCGAGATACTCCTCCATCAGGCCGGTAAGGACCTCAGCCAGGCCCTCCGCGTACTTCAGCAGGGCGTTGCCCACGAACCCGTCGCAGACGACTACGTCGACCGTGCCGTTGAGTATCGCGTTGCCCTCAACGTTGCCGACGAAGTTCATGTCGTGCTGCTTGAAGAGCTGGTAAGCGTTGAACGTCAACTCGTTCCCCTTGGTGTCCTCGTGGCCGATGTTGAGCAGCCCGACCGAAGGATTGGCCTTCTTGAACAGGTAGCTGACAGCGGTCGTTCCCATCATCCCGAACTGGAGCAGTTGCAGGGGCTTTGTATCGACGTTGGCACCGATGTCGAGCACGAGCGTGCTGCCCTTGAGGGTAGGGAAGAGGGCGCCGAGCGTTGGGCGGTGAACGCCCGGCACAACGCCCAGCATCGTCAAGGCGAACGCCATGATCGCGCCGGTGTTGCCGGCGCTGACGACACCGGCGACTTTGCCTTGCCTCAGAAGGTCCATGCAGACCGCGATCGAGGAGTTGCGCTTGCGCTTAACGACCTCATTGGGCGACTCGTGCATGCCGACGACTTCGCTCGCAGGCACCAGCTCCAGGCGTCCCGAATAGCCTCGCACGGTCTCCGCGTCGATGATGCCGGGCTTGCCGACGAGCACGACCTCAAGGTCTTTCCACTGGTCGAGCGCGAGCGCCGTGCCCTGGAGCTCGGCGGCGGGCGCGTTGTCCGTGCCCATCGCGTCAAGGGCGATTCTCACATGTCCCTCGCTACTTCCGCTCCTTCTCCTTCTCGACGAAAATGACCTCTTTACCCGCGTAGTACCCGCAATGCGGACAGACGCGGTGCGGCAGCTTCGGTTCGTGGCAGTGCGGGCAGTCCACGATCGTCGGCGCGGCTAGCTTCCAGCCGGTGCGACGTTTACGTCCACGCTGACGAGAATGTCGTCTCTTGGGTAACGGCATTTGTCCTCCAGGAAATCATTGTCACAGGCGGAGGGATTCTAGCCGATGAAGGACAGGAGTCAAGGCAGAGTCTCGGAGCAGGCGAAGTCAGGGGTCAGAAAGCACAGAGCAGAAGGCTGAGGCGCTGGACCATCGGCAGGCTACATGCGTTCAGTGACCTCGATACCCAGGAGGGCGAGCCCCGTAGCCAGCACCTTGCCGGTCATCTCGGCGAGGTAGAGCCGCGCGTCGCGGAGTTCGGGCGTTTCGGCCTTGAGCACCGGCACCTTGTCGTAGAAGGCGGAAAAGCCACGGGCGAGCCGGTAGAGGCGTCCGGCAATTCGATGCGGTTCGTACGTCTCAGCCGCCGCGACGACTGCATCCGGGAACCGGGCGATGGACTTGAGTAGGGCCAACTCCTCAGGAAGGGCGAAGGACGAGGGATGAGGGACGAAGGATGAAGGCGAGAATTCGCGAGCCTTCCTGAGAATAGAGCGGGTGCGGGTGTAGGCGTACTGGAGGTAGGGTACGGAGTCGCCATCGAGCGCCAGCATCCGGTTCCAGTCGAACACCACCTCCTTGGTGCGACTCTGGGACAGGTCGGCGTACTTGATGGCGCCGATGCCGACGATGCGGCTGATTCTTGCCTTCTCTTCCGGGGAGAGGTCGCGGTCCTTGACCACGGCTTCCGCCCGCCGGATCGCCTCGGCAATGACGTCTTCGAGGAAAACGACGCGACCCTCGCGGGTCGACATTCTGCCCTCGGGCAGCCGGACGAGCCCGAATGCGACGTGGATGCACGGCACGGCTATACCAAGCTTGGCCAGGGCGGCGCCGAACTGGCGGAAGTAGAGCTCCTGCTCCTTGCCGACGACGTAGAGCATCTTCTCGGGGTGCCAGCGCTCGATGCGGTACTCGGCAGTGGCGATTTCCCGCGTCGCGTACAGACTGGTACCGTCCGACTTCTGGAGGATGAGCGGGGTGGCGATGCCGGCGTCTTCGAGCGGGATGATGACAACTGTCTCGTCCGGACCGACCTCGTCGCCGCCGGTCACCATGGCGGCAGCCGGCTTCTCGCGCTTCGCCGCGCCGCGCTCGAGCGCGCGGCTGATGACACCGGCCAATCGGTCTTGGTAGGCGCTCTCGCCGCGGATCGAGTCGAACCTGACCTCGAGCAGGTCATAGATGCGGCCGAACTCGGCTGTGCTCAGCCTGACGAAGCGCTGCCAGAGCGCCCGAGCCTGTTGGTCTCCAGTCTCCAGGCGCCGAAACCAGTCCCGGGCCTCGAGATCGAGGTGGGCGTTCGCCTTCGCCTCTTCGTGGAACCGGACATAGAGGCTGAGCAGGTGGGCTGTCGGGTTGTGCTCGAGTTCCTCCTCGCTTCCCCATCGGTTGAACGCGCACAGCAGCTTGCCGAACTGGGTTCCCCAGTCGCCAAGGTGGTTGTCCCCAATGACCTTGTAGCCAAGGCAGGTCAGGATGTTGTGCAGGGCCTGACCGATGATGGTCGAGCGGAGGTGGCCGACCGAGAATGGCTTGGCGATGTTGGGTGAAGAGTAATCGATGAGAATGGTGTGGCCGGCGCCGGCTTCGGAACTGCCGTACCGCTCGGGGTCGCGGCTGAAGTCGGCGACGACTTCCTGAGCGAAACGGCTTCTGTCGAGAACGAAGTTGAGGTAGCCCCTAAGCGCGCTTGCCCGTGCGAAATGCGTGCCCTTAAGACTGACCGAAGCAGCCAGGCGTTCGGCCAGAGCCTGGGGGTTTTCGTTCACTTCCCTCGCGACGCGGAAAAGCGGGACCGCGAGGTCGGCGTCTATGTTGTTACCTTCGACGTCGCGCACCTCAACTGGGTTGACGCCTACGCGCTCGGCGGCGAGCAGAGCGATTAGTTCTTCGCGGACGCGGCTCAGAAAGTAGCCGGGTTCAGCCATCGTCGGCAGGGGCTAGCGGGGCTCCGGGACGGACTTGAGGACTCCAGCGAACGCACGCGTAGCCGCGTCATCGTGGAGGACGAACGTAATCGAGCCGGGTTTCGCGCCGGTGCGGCTGTGCGCCAGCGCGGCGGCAATCATCAGGCGCGCGCAGGCCTCGGCGGGGAAGCCGCCGACCCCGGTGCCAAGCGCGGGGAATGCTATTGACCCGAGACCGAGCCTTGAGGCTTCGGCCAGCGCGCTACGGGTTGCCTTCGTTATGAGGTCGGCGCTGGTCGCGAGGTCTTGGCCCATGGCCGCGGCGTGGATGCAGTAGCGCGCTTTCAGTCTGCCGGCGGACGTGGCCACGGCCTGGCCCGGGTCAATCGGCCCCAGTTTCATCGCCTCGCGTTCTATCTGTTCACCGCCTTTGGCCTTGATAGCGCCGGCCACGCCCGAGCCCATCCAGAGGTGGTTGTTGGCGGCGTTGACGACCGCGTCGGTTGACTGCTCGGTGATGTCACCCAGCACCACCGTGAGTCGCAGCGGACCGATTTTCCGCGAGTAGGGGCTAGGACTCATGCTGCATGATCACCCGCGCGACGTCGTCGGGTGAGCCGGCCTTGTTCAGGCCGATGCGCACTTCGTCCTTACGTAGCAGCTTGGAGAGCCGCGCCAAGGTCATGATGTATTCGGTTTTCTGCTCCTCCGGCGCGGCAATCAGGAAAATGAGATGCGACGGTTTGCCATCCAGGCTGTTGAAGTCAACGCCCGAGTCGGACCGGCCGAACGCGAGCACGATGTTGGCGACGGCTTTGGTACGGGCGTGAGGTATCGCCACTCCCAGGCCGATGCCGGTGCTTTCCATGTTCTCGCGCCGGACAATGGCCGAGACGAACTCGGATTCGTCGGTGATGGCGCCGGCCGCCACGAGCGGGCGGACAAGCTCATCTATCACCTCGAACTTCTCCCTGGATTGCAGGTTTAACACAATCGCCGAGCGGGGCAGCAGCTCGGATATCTTCGCCATCATACCTCCATCATGGTCATTTCACGAAAACGACCGGCCGGTTGCTCTGACGGACGAGCTCCGAGCACGTCAGCCGGCTGTCGGCGCTGGCGATGATGAGCTCGGTTTCATAGCTCGTGCTGAGGCTCGTGAGCCTCGGCAGGGGGTCGCCGGTCTCAAGCAGCAGCGAGATGCGGACGTTCTTCTCAAGCGCGTCATCCTCGATTTCGTACAGCAGGCTCCAGGCGCGTTCCTCGGCGTCGGACGTCTGCTTATCTCGGCGGCGGGGGGCGTTAGGATTGACGACTGACAACGCGAACACGCGGCAAGACATGTCTTTGGCCAGCCGCAGCGCCCAGGTGGCCGCAGTCGCCATGCCGGGCGTGTCTTCGACGTAGAGCAGGATGCGTTCCATCCTACTTGCCTACGCAGAAACGGGCGAAAATGCGGTCAAGGATGTCGGTGCTGGTTGCGGGAGCATCTACTTGACTGAGCATATCAATCGCCGACCTGGTTTCAAGAGCGGCAGTTTCGAGGGCCGCGGCCGAACCGGCCCGCACCAGGGCATCGCGGCAGGCAACGAGCGCCTCAAGCTGCCGGGGGCTGGCGGCGAGTCTTGGGCCGGGCCCGGCGCGCATGGCGCGGGCAAGGCATGAGCGCAGGCGGGCGATGCCGGCGCCGGTCCGACACGACAGCGGTATCAGCCGGGTCGGGCAGTCGCGCGTGAACGAGCCGTCGAACTGGCGCGGCAGGTCGGTCTTGTTCAGTGCGCAGATTGCCCGCCGGCCGCGGACGGCCTCGAGCACCGCCCGGTCCGAAGACCCGGCTGGCAGCGAGGCGTCAAAGAGCGCAATGATGATGTCCGCCTGTTCGACCGCCTTCCTAGTCTGGGCGTTGGCAAGCGCGGTCAAGGCCTCGATGGATTTGCGATTTGCGATTGACGATTTTGGATTCCCGGCCCCGGACTCTACCTTTGCCTTTGTCTTCATCTGTGCCGTCGAGGTGGTCCCCTTGTGGTGACGCCCTTCCGAGCGAGCGGGCGCGGTGAGGCCGGCAGTATCAATCAGGCGTACCGGAATGCCCTCAAGCATCATCGTCGCGTCAACCCGGTCCCGGGTCGTGCCCGGGACCGGGCTGGTTATCACGCGCTCGTGCTCGACCAGCCGGTTGAACAGGCTTGACTTCCCGGCATTGGGCCTTCCGATGATGGCGACGTTCACCCCGTCAACAAGGAGTCTTGCGTCTTCGGCCGACCTGACAAGCCTATCCAGCTTCGACCTGATGCGGCGAATACGCCGCCTCGGCAAAGCGCCGGAGGTTTCGCGCTCATCGAATCCGAGGCTGTACTCCAGCTCTGCCAGCAGCTCTTTCAGGTCCTCGGCAATGCCAGCCACCAGCCCGGAAAGCTCTCCCCGGTAGCGGGCAAGCGCGCCGTGGAAAGCCGCTTCGGAGCGGGCCTCGGCCATGTCGGCAACCGCCTCGGCCTGAGAAAGCGTCATCTTGCCGGCGAGCACCGCGCGGCGAGTGAACTCACCCGGCTCGGCCACTCTGCACCCGGCGCGAACCAGCAGGTTCAGGACCGCGTCCGAGGCAACGGTGCCGCCGTGGCATGATATCTCGGCCATGTCCTCGCCGGTGTAGGAGCGGGGAGCGCGGAACACCGTGAGCATCACCTGGTCGAGCGGCCTGCGCTCGGGCGTGGTGACCCAACCCAGCCGGACGGTGTGCGAGTGCTGGCGCGAGGGCGGATGGTCCGGGAAGAACCGGTCGAGGATTGTGAAGGTCCTGCAACCTGAAACCCGGACAACTGCGATGCTGCCAGTGCCCGGCGGCGTCGCAAGCGCGCAGATAGTATCAGGCGACTGGCGACTGGCGACCGCCGACTGGCGCTTGGCGGTTGGCGATTGGCGATTGACAGAGCATTGGGCATTGGGAAGTCGGAATTGGGAATCGGCGGAACGCGGGCGCGTTCCGCTGCGGCTGGTCATTTCCCGGTCGGGGAGATGATGACGACGCGCGGTGAGCCTTCGCCGACCGCGTGGGCACGGACCCCGGGAATCGTCTTCAGCTCGTCCTCAACCACTTCCAACTCCTCGAAGGTGAGCGGCTCGAGTTCCATCTCGCGACCGCTCTCCAGCACGATCCTGGCGATGGCCAAGGCCTTGGCGCGCAGGAAGCTGGCGCGGCGACGCCGGTACCCGGCGATGTCGACGATGACCTTGGGTACGTTCGGGTAGTGCCGTGAGACCATCAAGCGGACCAGGTAGCCGATGGCCTCGAGGGTCGCGCCGTGACGGCCGATGATGATGCCGCTCGAGCGCCGGGCATGGATGTTCGCGTAGTAGCCTTCGGGCCGCAACTCGACGTCCACCCGGGCTCGGATCCCGATGTGGTGGGCGAGAAACTGGACCTCCTGCCTGATCATCTCCGGCTCGGACGGTACCGCGGCGGGCGCGCCTGCTACTTCTGAGGGGGCGTTGTTGCCAGGAGCGGTTCCCTGCGGCTCTTCGGTCTGCGCCACGGCATGCCTCCTTTCATGGCAATCAGACTCTCGCCGATGGACAGAACGTTGTACATGAACCAGTAAAGCTGCAGCCCGCTCGGCATGTTCAAGAATATCAGTGTGATGAAGACCGGCATGATGATGGTCATGGCGATGTTCCTCTTGTCGGCGGACGTTATCAGGGTCTGGATGATGGACGACGCGCCCATCAATATCGGCACCAGCCCGATTGCGGCTCCCCCCACCATCGGCAGGCCGTTGGGCAGGCGCCCGAAGAGCGCGTCGGGCTGGGACATGTCGTTCAACCAGAGCCCGAGCCCGGCCCCGCGCAGCTCGATGGCGTTCCTCAAGACCGCATACAAAGCCCAGAACACGGGCAACTGGATGAGGAGCGGCAGGCAGCCCGAAGCAGGATTGATCTTGTAGAGCCGATAGAGCTGCATCGTCTCGGCATTCAGCTTCTGCGCGTCATTCTTGTACTTGGTCTTCAACTCGTTGAGCTTCGGCTGGAGCAACTGCATCTGGCGCATCTGCTTCGTCTGTGTGCGGGTGAGCGGGTAAAAGACCAGCTTCATCAGGACGGCGAAGACGATGATGGCGAGGCCCCAGTTGCGCACGACGGCGTGCAGCAGGCGCAGCAGCCATAGCATGGCGAGGGCAATCGGCCGGGTCCAGCCCAGGCCGATGACGTTTTCGAGCCCGAGCCCGAACGCGCGGAGCCGGTCGTACTCGAGCGGCCCGAGATAGACCGAGAACTGCGTCTCCGGGGCCGGATTCTTCACCACGGCGCTGAATCCTACCCGCCCGTCTTCGAGCGATACCGCGTAGGTCGAATCGAACGTCCGATTGCAGGCCATGACCGCGAGCAAGAAGTACTTCGACTTCACGCCGACCCATTCGGCGGCTTCACACATGCCCTGGGGTTTCTTCAGCTTGCCGGCCGGAGTCTGGTGCAGCTTCTTGCCGACTCTGGCGTAGAAGTGGAAGTGGGCGAGACCCTCCTTGACATTCCTCTCGGTTATGGCGATTCCGGCCATTCCGTCGACGGCAAAGCCCCTGGCCGCGCCCGCGAGCGATACCCGGCAATCCAGCGTGTAGTCTTTACCCAGGGTATAGGTCTTGGTGAGGATCAGGCTGTCCGCGCGCGCCGTGAACGTGACCGAGCTGTCACTCCGCGTGACCTGCATCGGCGTGGCATCGGTCGAGACCCAGCCCTGAGGTAGCTCCACGGCCGTGCTCAGAAGACTCGTGCCTTGCGGAACGACCTCCGCCTTGTACTTCTTCATCAGCGCGGAACGAACCGAGCCGCCGGCGCTGGTGAACTCGACCCGTATCAGGTCGTTCTCCAGGGTTACGATTGACTCGGGCGCCGGCTCGACCGAGAGCGCGACGAGCGACGGCGCCTGGGCGGGTTCAAGCTCCAGTGGAGCCGACTTCGTTGTTTCGGCCCGCGGGGCCGGTTGAGCCGGGGACGCGGCCGGCGGCGCCTGCCTGGGACGGAGGAATATCTGCGACAGGATGAGAATCGCAGCCACCAGCACAAAGCCGATGACCGTGGTCAGCGTGCTGGACGTCTGCTGCTGGTCTCTCATGCGGCCGTCGTCCTCCGCGCAGTCTGCAATTCCGACATTCGACATTCGACATTCGACATTCGGACTTTGGTCGGGACCGGGTCATATCCGCCTGCGGCAAGCGGGTGACAGCGAGCGATGCGTTTCAGGGCCAGCCACGTGCCCCTCGCCGCGCCGTGCGCGTTCAACGCGTCGAGCGCATACTGCGAACACGTCGGCTGGTAGCGGCATGAGTTCGGCAGCACCAGGCCGAGAGTATTGCGGTAGAGGTGGACCAGGAGCTTGAGCGAGCGAAGGCAGAACTCAGATTCTCGCTTGCCTGCCTGGGTTCGTACGCTGCCAGTGTTCATCTGTGTTAATCTGTGGTCATCCCTGTCGGTGTGCCAATTCTGCGTTCTGAATTCTGGTTTCTGACCTCTGACTTGTCCGCGCTGCCAACCGCACCTGCTCCTCTAGCTCAGCGAACGACAGCTTTCCTGAGGAAATGGTCGGCCGGATGATGCAGTCATGCCCGGCCGGGAACCATTCCTTGTTCCGGCGGTATATTTCGCGGAGCCGGCGCTTCAGGCGGTTGCGCTCGACCGCGTTCCCGATCCCGCTGGGCAGGAGAAACGCCACGCGGCAGGCCGGCAGGTCAGGAGCGGGGAGTGTCTCGGGGCAGGGACCGCCC
>Ga0172366_10002447_pt1 | contig 14557 bp, 11 predicted proteins | sample LakKivSesite69cm_FD_114533 | JGI IMG/M metagenome (GOLD analysis project Ga0172366, IMG submission 114533) | Sediment microbial communities from Lake Kivu, Rwanda - Sediment site 69cm | ecosystem: Environmental > Aquatic > Freshwater > Lake > Sediment | place: Rwanda: Western Province, Lake... | reverse complement strand
TACAAACCAGGGCGTCATCTCGGGGCGCGACGAGCCGTGTTCACCGCACGCAGCATTTTTGCCAGCCACGATTAGCCCCAGAAACCTAGTAATATTCTTGGATCATTAGACTTTATCGGTACCGAGGATCATGAGCCAGAAAAATACAGTGACGCGCAAGTCCTGGCAACCCGTGGAAGTGCACAAGATGGGAGGCAGCCAGACAAGCACGAGGGCGACGCACATGATGGGGATCCCGACGAGTAAAAACGGGCGGCGCTTCCCAAGCCTTGTCGGGCGCGAGTTGTCGACGATCGCGCCGAAGATGGGCGAGGTGATCGCGTTGAACAGCACCCCGAGCCCGGTCCCGATAGAAACGAGTAATGGATCGAGGCCAATGGTATAGACATAAAAGTTCTTGATGTATGCGGTGATGAGCGTCGACGGGAGAAATTGCCCGAGTATACCAAGCGAGTACCCCCAGAAGCGCCAGCCAGCGAGCTGTCTCGGCTCCGCGGATTTCGTACCTTCCATGATCTACAGTCACAGCGCTCATCGTTATTGAGGTTTCTCGTGCAAGGCGATGGATGCTTCGCCGGGATATACCAACTTCTTGAATGACATCGCGAACGGGATGCAAGAGATAGAGAATAGAAGGAGGCCATATCCGGCGCCGCCGACCAGCGCGAGGACTGTTCCGCCGATAATGGGACCGATGATCTCGCCGACTTTCTCGAGCGAATTTGCGATACCTTGTATGCGCCCTTGCTTGTACTTGGACACGCTCCGCGAGATAAAACTATTCATCGGTCCCCTGGCGCACGTGGCGGCGAACGATGTGACGATCAAGGATATCAAATATTGTATCCAATTATTAACGAAAATGAGCCAGAAGAATCCCAAGGCGAACAAGAGTAGCCCGAAAGTCGCGGTCTTGTGATCACCGAGCTTGTTCAAGATCGGCACGAACGCGGAGTACCGGACTACGATGCGGATGAATGAACTCAACATCATGAGCAGACCGATTTCCTCGGAATTCAGCCCGATATGAACGCCCAAGTATAACCCCCCCATTGCGACCAAGATCATGAAATATAACGAATGAAACCCCCATTGCGCAAGAATATAAAGCGCAACCTTGTTTTTGACAAGAGGCACATCGCCCACGCCAGCTTGAGCCAGCTGGCTTGGCGCTTTGGTCTCCGCGCGCTGTAAAGGCGCTCCTTGATACATGCCCGTCTTGATGGGCAACGTTTCCTTGAAGATGGCGGCCGTGATGACCAGCGCGCTCAAGGCAAACACCACGGCAAGCAATCCCGGAGCGAGGAGCGTGCCCGTCCGTTCGGCCAGGATCCCGCCGGCGGCGGGACCACCCATCGACGCGATGATGTGCACGACACCCATGTTTGCCATCTGCTTCGAGCGGTTCTTGATAGGGACGATGTCACCGATGACGGCTCGCGTTATGGGATACACGCCACCAAAAATGCCATCTATCGCACGTGATAGGAACAAGAACTCGATGCTCGGGGCGAATGCGAAGACAAGAAACCCAGTCATCGTCCCTGCCAGCGAGACCATAAGCAAGGGCTTGCGCCCGAACTTGTCGCTCAGCGAGCCGAGCAAGGGGCCGAATACCAAGCCGAAGACGGCGTTTGTCGCCAGCAGAAAGGAAACGACTATCGGGCTCCCGCCGGGGAAGCGGTCACTGATGAACGGGAACAACGGTATGAAGATACTGTACCCCAAGACGTCGACGAAAAGGGCAATCCACATCGGATACAGTGCCGTATAGCGGGCGCGATCCCTGGCCGGTTTGGGTGTGCTTGCCTCGTCCATCGCGATCGCTCTTTTATGGGGTTTGCCGTTGGGTATTTGAGAGGGATAAGGTGGCCGGTTCCTTATGGCTTGCTTTTTTCCCCGTTTTGGTGTGCCATCTCGCCGGCGCGGATCTGCAAGATCTCGTTCACGCGGGCGACGTCCCCGTTGATCCAGCGGGTCGCGAGCAGCCACATCGTGACCGAGGGCAACCCGATGAACAGCGATATCAAGGCCGTGGCCGGATAGTCGTTATTCGTCGCCAGAAGCAGCACGCCAGCGAGTAATGGCCCGATACCGTATCCGATCGTCTCTAGGAACTGGTTGGCGGATGATATGAAGCCTTGGGCCTCGGGAAGGTTGATGGCTTGTAGCACGGGGGTCTGGTTGATGTGGTAGACGCTGAACAGCGCTCGCATCATGAAGAGCAACACGCCGAACACGATGAATATCGGATACCTGAAAATCAACGTCAAATCGCCCGCATCGATGGTTCCCACGTCGGGCATGGGTATGACGAAAAGGAGGATGACGATCACGAACAGCGCGAGGATCGAGCCCGTGATCATGTAGACGCGAAACTTGATGCTCCTCTTAGCGAGCCGGTCGGACATGCGCGAGAACCCTATCGCGCCGATGATGACGCCCGGCACGCCGAACACGGCCATGAGCATGCTTGTCGACGTTGCCGTGACGTGGTGCTGATCCTGGATCCACGGATAGATCAAGTATATTGCCACGCTGAAGAGTATCCACGTGAAAATACCTTCGACAAACGCCAGGACGTTCGTCCGTGAAAATATCGTGCTCTTGACAGTGCCGGGCGTGAGCTTGTATCCGTATTTGGCCGTCGTCGTCGAGATAACTTGCTTGAGGCTCTCGTGAGCCTGGAAGCCCCGGGCGGGCTCGTGCAAAACGATGACGGATATGACACAAGCTGATAAAACAATCGCCCCTATCAACCAGAAATAGAGCTGCCAGAGGCCGAGATCGATCATGACCGCGCTCACGAACATCCCGCAGATGAGCGCTAGCTGGCGGGATATTTCAAGCGTGCCGAAGAAACGTGACCTGAAATGCTGGTGACAGTCATCGTTCGCGATCGAAGTGATGATGGGCTCGATGCCACCTTGGCCTGCGCCAACGATCGAGTAGCACGCGATGAATTGCACGAGCATCCATGGCTGGACCGAAAAACCAGCAATGATATCCCCAGCAGCCATTATCCCGAGGCACATTATCATGAGCTTCTTCCGAGAGAAGCGATCCGTAAGGATGCCGAAAATTACCCCTGTTATCGATAATATGGTGAGCTTGGCGCTGATGATCACGCCGAACTCCAGGGAGTGAAAATCATCACCTGGCCAGATGATCTGCGACAAGCCGACCATGTTTAACAAGAGTCCAGCCACGGAGATGCGCATGCAAGCTTCGATGTAGAACAGCGGCCAGAACCGCTTCAAGGACATGGATTCCGCTGATCCCGGCGTCGTGTCGCAAGCGTCATCGGACGGCCGATGCGCGTGCTCTACCATATGGGCCCTTGTCGTGTAAGGGGGCTAATAAAACCTTATCTGAAAAGCGATATATCATCTCGCGTGAATCACTCCTCCAAATTACCATGACTTATTGCGAGTCGTGAACGCGAATGAACCTCGACGTCGTATACAAGAAGCGGGTAGAAATCAAGGACCTCGATGGTCTCGTGAAGGACTTGAAGGCCATCGCGGGCGAGCAATGGGTCTCGACCGAGGAGGCCGACCTCGTTGCTTACTCGAAGGACGCCATGCTCATCACGAACAGGTGGATCATCGAAAAGAAGGTCCCCGGGCTGCCACACGTCATCGTGTGGCCCGAGAACGAGGACCAAGTGTCGAAGATCGTGAAGCTCGCCGCCGAGCGCAAGATCCCCGTGATTCCATACGGGGAGGGCTCGGGCGTCGTGGGTGCAGCCATCCCCGTGTACGGCGGCATCACGGTCGACTTGAAGCGGCTCGACAAGGTCATCGACGTCAATGACAAGGACCTGACCGTGACCGTGCAGACGGGCATCAACGGCAAGGCTCTGGAACGCATCTTGAAGGAGAAAGGGTACTTGATAGGCCACGTGCCCCAATCATTCCATACTGCCAGCGTTGGCGGGTGGATCGCGCACCGAGCAGCTGGCCAATTTTCCACGAAATACGGTAAGATCGAGGACATCGTGCTATCAATGCGCGTCGTCATGGCTGATGGCAGCATCGTCGACACGAAATTGTACCCCCGCGCGTCGAATGGCCCGCAGCTGGAACGGCTGTTCCTCAGTTCGGAGGGCACCCTCGGCATCGTGACGCAAGCGACGCTCAAGCTCTGGCCGTGGCCCGAGAAGCAAGAAGGCGTCGCGTTTGCCTTTTCCGACTGGGGGCACGCGCTCGAGACCGTGCGGCTCGTGTTGCGCCAGCAAATCTACCCGGCAGTCGTCCGTATATACGACCCGATAGAAACCGAGCGCCACTTTTACAAGGAACCGAAAGCCAAGGGAAAGCTCATGACCGTGTTCGTCTGCGAGGGCATCGCCAAGCTCGTCGATCTCGAGCTCGCAACCGTGCGCGCGGAGGCTGAAAAGCAAGCCGGTATCGACTGCGGCCAGGATCCCGTCCACCACTGGTTCGAGACCCGGTTCGACGTGAAAGAAACGTCGACGTGGACCCCGAAAGACGTGATCTTCGACACGATCGAGGTCTCATGCATGTGGAAGGACGCGGTCGCTCTCTACGACAACGTGGTCGCCGAGATGAGGAAGGTGCCGGGCATGGCGATGAGCTCCGCGCACGCGTCCCACTTCTACCCGCAAGGCGTGTGCTTCTATTTCACGTTCGGCGGGGTGTCATCGGGAAAGTTATCGGCGGACGAGTTTTTCAACGCCGCTTGGGACGCGGCGATGGTCGGCACCTTGAAGTCGAACGGGTCCATCTCGCACCACCACGGCATCGGCATCGTGCGGGCGCGGTGGATGAAACCAGAACACGGCCCCGTGCTCGAGCTCATGAAACGGGTCAAACATGCCCTGGACCCGGACAACATCATGAATCCTGGAAAGCTCTATGAGGAGGCCGATAAGTGAGGCGTGCAAGATGGGCAAGAGCTCGTGGATGATCAAGCTATTTTTTTCGATGAAACCGAGTGTTGCGTGGAAGTTCATCAAGGGATTCACCGGCGCGAAGAAGTACTACAAGACATCTTCAGGAAACGCGGCGGTAGACATGAAATCCCTTTTAAAATGCGCGCATTGCCCTAACATGTGCAAATTCGAATGTCCCAGCTTGCGCGTGACGCATAAAGAAATGTACGCTCCCGCGGTGAAGGCCCGCTTATCTTATCTCATCGAGCGCGGCGACCTCGATCCCGCCGACCCGCACACGGCCGAGGTGCCCTACTTATGCGTGAATTGTGACGGCTGTCGCAACTGGTGCCCCATGGACATCTCGACGGGGCAGTTGCTCAAGGCGGTGCGCGCCGACCTGGTCGACATGGAATGTATCTCCGAGGACCTGAAGGATTTCGACACGCGCGTGCTGGAAAACGACACGATATTCTCAAAAACAACCTTCTCGGCACGTCCCGAGTTCGACATCCGCGCCGAGAACCCGGACGTGTTCTACTTCATGGGCTGCGTGATGGCCGAGAAGAAGCCAGAAGCTGTGCTCGCAAATATTGCTATCTTGAAAAAGGCCGGCGTCAAGTTCAGCACCCACGCGTCGGAACGCAGCTGCTGCGGGGGGCCGTCGAACACGGTCGGCTTCCGGGCCACGACGCGCCACCTCGCGGAGAAGAACTTGGCCTTGTTCGCAAAGGCGGGAGCCAAGACGATCGTCACCGACTGTCCCGCGTGCGCCGACACGTTAAGAAACGTCTACAAGGAGCTTGGCATCAAGCACGACTACATGGTGCTCACCACCATCGAGTTTTACAAGATTCTCATCGATCAAGGGACATTGAAACTCGAGAAGCCTGTCAATGAGACGATCACGTACCACGACCCTTGCATCTCGGCGCGCAGGTTTGGCGACGTCGAAAGCGCCCGACACGTTCTTGGAAAGGTTCCCGGTCTCGTGCTGAAGGAGCCGTTCTTAACCAAGGAGGAAACCCAGTGCTGCGGGATGGGTGGCGTGTCGCACGTGCATCACCCGACCGAGTCCGAGGCCATCGGTTCGCAACGGTTTGCACAGCTGGTAAAGACCGGGGCCAAATCCATCGTATCCTCTTGCCCGGCTTGCGAGGAGGGCTTCATAATCGCGCGCGAGAATGCCAAGGGAAAGGACAAGGTGCTTGACATCGCCGAGGTCATCGTGAACGCGCTCGATTGATGCGCGTTCGTGCGGCGATATTCCAGCCCGATACCATCTTTTTTTATAATCCTCGGACGAGATCCACTCGGGTGTTCATCTTGGCAAAAAAGAAGGCATGCATCACGTGGGGCGGTTGGGACGGTCACACGCCGTCAGCGTCGTCGATGCTCGTGCAAGACATGCTCGAAGAGGCCGGTTACGAGGTCGACGTCAAGCAGACGCTCAAGATATACGAGGACGAGAAGTACCTCGAGTCGCTCGACTTGCTCGTGCAATGCTGGACCATGTCGACTATCGAGGACAAGCAAGTCAAGGGGCTTATCGCGGCGATCATGGACGGGCTCGGGTTCGTCGGCTGGCACGGTGGTATGAACGACTCCTTCCGGCAATCGACGGATTACGAGTTCCTCACGGGTAGCAATTGGGTTGCCCATCCGGGTGGAATCATCGATTACGACGTGGACATCGTCGATGTTAAAAAGGACGATCCCATCGTCAAGGGGCTTAAGGGCTTTCACTTGAAGTCGGAACAATATTACATCAACGTCGATCCGGCCATCTTGCAAGGGGTGAACGGGGAGGTGCTCTGCACGACCACCTTCCACAACTTCGCGATGCCATGGATCGACGGCGTTGTCATGCCTGTCGTCTACAAGCGCACGTGGGGCGACGGGAAGATTTTCTATATTTCATACGGCCATACCTATGTCGACTTCGAGGTGCCCGAGGCGAGGGAGATCCTCAAGCGAGGACTCCTCTGGGCAACACGGCAGCGATGACACCTTTTTTCATCCAGATTTTCTTTTCCCTTGTTCTGTTTTTTCCTCGGCCACCAGAAGATTCATAAACCCGTAAGTTGCCGTTCTTGCATGAATTTGTCAAGGTGGAACCAGTGATTCGGAAGAGGATTTGGGACCTGTCAATCGGACATGTTGAACTGTTCGACGACAAGCTCACCGTGCGTGCCGAGACCGATTACAAGGGGCTCGACAAGAAATTCAAGGAAACCTCCAGTCTATCCGACGATAGCAAAATGATATTGATGAACACCTTTGAAAAGAAAAAGACCCGCGTGTACGCCTTCAAGCCGGAGCGCCGCGCAGAGCTTGACGCGTACTTCTCTAGGATCGGCGATAAAGAAGGTGTTCAAGGGCAATTCGTGGAAGAGCGGGGGCGGGAACCCGAGGGATCGACGTCATCGGGCGGGAGAGCTGGTGCATCGAACGCGAAGATATTCGCCACGATCGAGGAGAACATCAACCACGAGATGGCGCACGATGGCGAGGTTAAGTCGACCAAAGGCCTCGGCACGATCTCGATTGTGAATAAAGCTGACAAGCAACCCGTTTGGGACATTGATATCAATGTCGAGGGCGGGGACGACACCAACCTCAAGGAACGCAAGTTTCACGTGAATGAATTGCGGGCAGGCGAGGAATGGAAGAAGGGATATGGCATGGCCTTCAAGGACGGGACGAAACCCCCTGTTCAACTCGTGGAGGAGATCAACACTGCACCCGGAGCAGAGCAACCATCGCTCGTGTTCGTTCTCGATTCCGAGGAGAAGGGCCAGGACACGACGTTCAAGCTCAGTGTGCAGAACTCGGGCGAGAAAGCGGCTACCGGGATCAAGGTCTCGAAACAGGTGACCGATATCTTCCGGGATGTCAAGATCGGCACGGCTTCGCGTGGTGGTGCAAGCAGGGAAGGCGGCGAGATCGCTTGGAACATTGGAGATCTCGGCCCTGGCGAGTCGGCAACGTTGGAATTGAAGGCGCGCGCCTTCGCTAATGAAATCAAGGCGTATTCAAGCGGTGAAATCGACGTTGCTTACGAGATCGATGCGGATACTCGCGTTTCAATGAAGGCCGATAAGATATTACTCGGCGGATCGACGGCGTTCTTCCTCGACCTCGAAGAGCGCGATGCCGAGCCCGACGTGTGGGACGGGCAAGTGAAGATCCAGAACCGATCCGAGTTCCCCATGCACTTCGGCGTGATCGGGCTCAAGTTCGAGACGACCGGTGGGAAAGTGATCCCCGTCCAGCTAGATGCCAGCACGGATGTCGATCCCGGCAGCGAATGGACGTCGGAGAAGTTCACGATCGAGTCTGCCGACGAGCCTGGATTCAAGGACAATTTGGTGGCCATTTTCAAGGACATGGCCGTTGGTTTCACGGTCACGCCAGAACTCGTGCAAAAAACGATCTACAGCACGTGGATAGAGCCCATCGACCTGCACGTGCTCGCCCTCGAGGGCACCAAGACCTTCGATGCATACACGGTCAACAGCTATCGCGATACCCCGCTCCACGCGCTCATCAGCGTGAAGACGCGCGGCGCCGCGCCCGTGGATTCGATGCGTGTTGAAGACACGCTGCCCCGGGATTTCATGAATCCCGAAGCCAAGGACGTGGAGGTTTTGATCGGCGGGCAGAAGGTCGACCCCAATCTGTACAAGGTTTCTTTCTCCGGCAACGATACCGGGACCGAGCGCAAGATGGTAGTGGACGTCAAGGGCATCAAGGATAACTTTGGCGAGATCGAGGACGGCACCTCCATTCAAGTCAAGTACCCGGTCATGGTGCACCAGCCAAAGAAAGACTCGACGTACAAGACGGAGAGCCTGTTCCAGGCATTCCTTACCATCCCGGGCCCGCCCATCTCGTGCAAGATGGAGACCACCCAGGCCATTAGCGTCGTCCACCAGCGTCGCAAGACGACCGTGGGTAAATCCATCGTGCCAGGCGTTGCGAAAGGCGAGTACGACATCGTCCTCATATACAAGAACAAGGCCGATTTCAACAAGACGGGTGTCAAGGTTTCGGATTTCGTGCCCGCAGAATTCAACGTGCTAGCAAAGAAACCGGATTGCGATACGACCAAGCGTGCGGACGGCACCATGCTCATCTGGACGTTCGACGTGGAAGCCGGCAATGAAATCGAAATGTCCTACAAAGTGCAAGGGAAGACCGACGAGGCCTCCCTCAAGGACATCGAGGCCAAGGCATTCAAATAATCTTCATCCCGTTTCCCGTTTTTTATAATTCTCTTTCTCATCATCATTAAAAAAAAGTAGCGATGGAGGATCTATCACCGTTGCTTTTTCCTTTGTTTTAACGTGTGTTTCAACGACTTGTGCAAGTATGACTGATCCGATGACCAGGGCTGCACCCATAATTCGAAAGATCGTCATTGCAGTGCCGAAAAGGGCAACATCCCAGATGATTCCCCCGACCGGAATCAAGGTCGTCAAGATCGAATACAATTCCGGTGTCATTCCCTCGTCCTTGTAGGCCAAATTACCCAGCGAGTATGCAAAAGCGGAGACGCCGACCCCGATCCACGTGATAAAAAACCATCCCAGCGGTTGCAAGGCGGTGATGGTTCCAATCTGTCCTGGCCAAGCTAAATTGATCGGGATGAGGGCCAAGAAGGGAAATAAATTAATGGCATATGCAAGCACGAAGGGATTGGCATCTTGTGCAAGTTTCTTGTTAAATATCGGAAAAAAAGCTCCGAAAAACACTGCAAGTAGCATTACGAGGTCCCCGACGAGATTTGGATTTGTAGAGAAATCCAGCGGCATCATGATCACGATCGCACCCGCGAAGTTGATGCTCACGATGCCCACGAGGGCCAATGTCGGTTTTTTTTTCTGGATCACCCAGTTTAGCAAGATAACAAATGACAGGTTGAGATTGTTGATGATGGTCAAATCCGTCGCGGTTGTCATTGGCGTGGCTATGAACACGAGCACGAGGGGAAAGAGATGCATCGCAAGGGCGAATAAAATCAACTGTTTCCACCCCTTCCTGAGTGCTGCCATGAATGTAGGATATAACCGCATCGATGCCAGGAGAATCGTGAAGGCGATCGTGCCGAGCATGCTCCGGATAAACAAATAGGAAAAGGAATTGAGAGGTGGGATGATTTTTTTCGAAAAAACGAAGATGGTGCTGAACAAGAATATCGCAACAAACACGAACGCGTAAGTTCGTGGCTTCAAGCGCGGCATCTTGCATGACGAATGATGGCTGCCCTTTTGAACCATCGTGAACTGGGCAAGGTTTATAACGCGGCGGCGCATGCTAATATTTAGGAAGGCATCTCGCAGAAAAAAAGAGCGGTCATGGAAAAAAGTCCTGTACTTGGCATCGCCTATTCCAAGTTCGACGAAAAGCTCGGACCTAAGCCTAGCTATTGCTACCCGGAATCCATCTCGATGGAGACCCAGAACCGAATAGCATCGGAATCTATGGGCTTGTCATTCGGCCGGGATCAAGTTCCCGAGGCTTTGGCAATCATACCGCTTCCAGGACTGTCCTTGAAGGCATATGTTAAGTTCGGCAGCTACCACGACGCAACTCGTCGTGGCCGTGCTTGCGACATCACGTTGTGCCTCGTATTCAGCGAGGAGAACGATATCATCTTTTACAAGTATATCCACGACTTCCAACACCTCTTTGATAAATATTATCGGTTGATCATTCAAGGAGAAACTGACAAGGTACACCCGCGAGAAATCCAGGCCCTGGTCCGTTCCATGTTCAAGGAATCCGTCGACCTCGTGGAGTCGTTCCGGGCACAAGAAATGGCCCCTAGCGAGGCAACTGCCTTCCCCCCAGCTGACGAGGAACAGCCGCAAGCGCAGAAGAAAGAAACGCTCAAGTTCAAGTGCATCATCTGCGGCGATCCGGCGGTCGGCAAGACGTCCCTCGTGCTCCGGTTCACGGACCGGGCATTCAAGCGAACGTACTTGCCTACGCTCGGCACCAACATCACCGACAAGACCGTAGAATATCCCGAATACTATCTATCTTTTCAATTGTGGGATGTGGCAGGACATGCAAAGTTTTCCCGGTTTCGCAAGAGTTTCTATGGCGGCGCGGCTGGTCACGTGCTTGTCTTCGATCTCACGCAACCGGAGACCTTGAAGAGCGTCTATGCATGGTCGAACGACATCAAGTCCCTGATAGGCGAGACGCCAGGCTTGATCCTGGGCAACAAGCATGATCTGACCGATCAGCGGCAGGTAACCGACCACGCCATCACGGAGCTGTCCCAGGCCCTCGGCATGCCAGTCGTGCTTACATCGGCCTTGACCGGCGAGAACGTCGACAAGGCATTCAAGGAACTCGGCATCAAGATCGTCGAACGCGCGCGACGGAAATGAACGCTTTCTATAGAAAAGATCCAGATCTTTAATGCTAGTCGCCCCATTACAGGCTTTTTTTTTGCTGCCACTCCATGCGTCATCCACATCCCTGCATCGCATCTTGCTGGCCAAGGAACAGAAAAAGATCAATAAGAAGAATTGAGATCAGAACGAAATGCCGAGGATGCCAAATGGCAAGAGAACAAGCGTCGTTATCAAGGCAACGTTGATGATAGCCGCGATTATTGTAAGATGAAATATTGTCTATTCGTATCGGCACGGAACTCCTCAAGGAAATGGAAGAGATCGCAAAAAAGGAACGAATGAAAAAGAGTGATTACGTTCGAAAAGCTATCTCGGATGCAATGAGTTTTTCCATAATGCTCCGCAAGAACCAGACCTTTCTCGTTGATCCGAAAATGATGCAATATGCACTCGAATTTATGGATGATTTCGACATAGAAGAATTCGCGATCATGTCACTGAAGAACGGGCGCTCGATCCTCAAGGATTACCTGAACAAGAACATTGAAAGCTCTATCGTGCAAAAATATCTCAAGGACAAGGTCACGATCATTACCGGCTTGCTCACATATATCACCGAGAGCATACTCGGTTCAACAGGACAGGGCTGGTTCAAGCGCATCCATTTCTCGTGGAACAACTTGATACTTTCAATTCGAGGAACTCACGAGCTTGGCTTGCGATTTACAAAGTTTATCAGATATTATTTCGTTCATTTCTTTAAGATCTTTGATTATTGCGAGATCGAGGGAAAAAGTATCTTGATTGACGACCGGATCAAGATTGAATTTCAAGGAAATGACCAGGCATTCGACATCTCGACGTTGATGTCTTGAGACAGAAAGAGGGCGAGAAGAAGCCACTACTCCCCTTTATTGATAGAATCGATCGTTTCAGCCTTTGCTGGTTTCCATTTTAGAAACCGGGGATCTTTCGGCGGGTGCGTCTTGTAGACTTGCATCAAGATGGCGCGGATCTCGGCGTTGCTCGGCGCCGGGTCACCGGCCCTCTGCTTGGCGAGAAGCTCGCCGTAGAGTTTACAAGCGGCCCACTGCTGTTCCGTCGTTCCATGATACAAGAAAACAGCAATCCCTAGACCGTAGTCATATGTGTTGCATTGCATCAAGAGTTCCTCCGCGTTGCATTCGGCCGAGTTCGTGATGACGAGCACCGGCTTGTCCTTGCCATACTCGTGGAAGCGCATGCCCATGGTGAGTTGGCTGAACCAGTGCACGAGGTCCGCGAGAAGGCGCCACTTGCGGCCGTCATCTGCAGTGCCCATGAGGTAGGGATAGACCATGGGAACTGGGACATCGAGGGCAGCACCGAGCTTCGTGTAGTTCTGGGCGATGCGATTTCGGGTGAAGATTTTTGGCCCCGGGAGATTGAACCAGCCCGTGATAACGTTCGGATCGACCTCCTTGATTGCAGCATTGAACTTCCGGCCATATTCCGCGATGTTATCTTCCTTGAAGTCGTACCACTCTTTTCCACGCCCCATTTTTTTGCCCGGGTATTTTTCGGCAAATCCCTCTTTGCAGCGGTGGCATCCACAAAGGTCGGTATATGAACCATCGTAACGGATGTAATCTGCGAAAACACCGTCGACGTGGTATTTTCTCACCAGTTCCTTCACCAGCGAGATCATGTAATCGACGTGCTCGCTTCTCGGGCAATGGAATGACGTGGTTGGGATGTAACCGACGCCCCTGGCGCCTCTGGATTTACCCGCGATCTCCTCTTTCTCGTCCGTGAGAAACGGGATGAGTTTTTGCATGGTGGCGAGGTCTTTCCCTGGCGGAATATCGACTCGCATCTCCCCCTCCTTGTGCGTGCTTGGCTTGCCGCTCTTGATGTGAATGGAAACGCTCTCCGGGTGGACAGCACCCCTGTAAGCGTCGTTCATGTTCGTGACGGACAGGATATAGAACATCCCGTAGCGCTGGCAAGCCTCCTCGAAATGCCTGGCCGAATCTACCCCGGTGGGGTTCCAGCCTACCTTCGTGTCGGAGAGCGTTGCGCCGTCGGTGTCCTTCACGACGAGGCCGAATGCGTTAAAACCGTTATCGCGGCACTTCTTTATGATGGCGTCGGCATCGAGAGTCTTGGCAAACTCGTAGTCCAACTTCCTGAAACCTTTATCCCCTCGAACAGGCATCAAGGCCTGGCTGAAGATCTTCTTGTCACCAAAGCGCGCCTTGAACACGTCGATCGCGGCCGGGTTTAACGTGGGTTTTTTTGCCATGGTGCATCGATTTTGACGCGGGGCCTGGAGCATAAAAACGGATATGCATGATTTATTGACCATTCCACCGCCGCTTCTCCTACCACCTCTTTCTAACTCCATAGAACGTTGAATCACCATGTCCACCTATGCCTCCCGATCGACACTTTTAAAAGGGTAATAATAGCAAGTTTATCGTCCAATAGTCGTTCATGGATTTAATGGACAAGATGGTCGTGAATACTCATGGTATCAAAGAAGTGGAAATTGAGCTTTGGCGATGTAGAGCTAAAAGACACGGCGCTCAACGTGTCGGGAAACACGAACATGAAGAGCGTCGAGAAAAGCTATAAGGACATCTTCGCCACGCTCGATAAAAGGAGTAATAATGCATTCAAGGATGCCCTTGAAAAAAACAAGGGCCGTGACGTGAATATCGACCCATCAACCCATCAGATCTTGCAAGTCTTCTTTAGCAAGGTGGCGGATTTGGAAGGCGTGAAAATGATCGAAGGAGCTCCAGCTGCCGCCGCTTCCGCTGTTTCTGCAAGGCGCGATGAATCTGAAGGCGCCACGACCCGGAAACGTGAGCGATATGGCGAGGAGGGCAAGAGCAAGTACAAGGTCTCGATCGTCGAGGCGCTCGATTTCGAGACCGAGCATGATGGGAAGATAAAGGGATCCTCGGTCAGCGGCACGGTCTCGGTCGTGAACGGCGGCAGCAAGAACCGGATCTGGGACATCGACCTCACGTTCGAGGGTGGCGAGAAGGCCGACCTGCCCAAGGAGGTCCACATCCCCGAGCTCGATCCCGGCGAGGAATGGAAGCAGGAATACAAGATCAAGATCGGGAAGGACGACACGCCCTTGCTCAAGATCGTCGAGGAGATCGACACGTTTCCCGAGACCGCGCAGAAGAGCCAGGTCTTCGTGTACGACAAGGACTCGAAGGGCCAAGTGGCACAGATCGTCGTCACCGCGGAGAACACGGGCGAGGCAAGGCTCAGCGAGATCGAGATCCGCAAG
>Ga0172366_10002446_pt1 | contig 14561 bp, 11 predicted proteins | sample LakKivSesite69cm_FD_114533 | JGI IMG/M metagenome (GOLD analysis project Ga0172366, IMG submission 114533) | Sediment microbial communities from Lake Kivu, Rwanda - Sediment site 69cm | ecosystem: Environmental > Aquatic > Freshwater > Lake > Sediment | place: Rwanda: Western Province, Lake... | reverse complement strand
ATGGGCAAAATGGCCACGAAGCCAAGGCCTGTTGTCGCGAAAAGCATGGCTAGCATGGGGATTGGGTTCACGCCCATCACGCTCAGTACGACAGCCGCAACGAGCCACAGCATTGAGGACCCGATTACGCTCAGGGCGAGTAGCGAGATGACTAGACCTTTGAACTCGTCCGTGTTGCCAAGAAGGCTGGGTCTCATGGTTCCGAGGTGCAGGCCTGTGCTGAAGTGCCCGGAGAAGATCCCGCCGACCGTCCCCCTCATACTCAGAATCGCGGGGTACAGGATGATGGTCCACGGCGCCATTTGGACTAGGTCCAGATTGCTCGCCACTATTGCGCCGGCGATGAGCCCTGCCAAGTCCACTGTCAGGGACACCAGCGACTGCTTGAACACGCTCCAGAACCTAGCTGGCGCCCTAACGGCCATCTTCTTTTCCCCATCGGCCAAAGCTGGAGTGATTTAAGCAAGAACGGACGAACCCAGCCGTATCCGCCCCATGAGCCCGCAAACGCTTATCAAGTGCGAGGCTCCCCGCCAAACGTACGAACTGATTTAGGTTGGGACAAGAGCGACCTAGGGTGGAGTACAGGCCAATACCGGTCAAGGACGTGCTCAAGAGGATGAGGAATATCTCAAGCGTGATGGTCGATCTTGGGTTTTTCGCGGCCCTATACGGCGACCAGAGCCTCGCGGATCACATACTGAGACTCGGAACGGAGATCAACAGGCTGAAGTTCAACCTAATGATGCAGGCGGGACTCGCGACGAGAAATCCAGACGAGGCTGAGGAGATGGTAAGCGTCTATCAGTTGGCCGTGTCAATGGGCAAGATAAGTGACGAAGCCGAGCAGATAGCTAGAGTGTCCAAGTCGAAGTTGACCGTTCGCTTTCCAGTGGGGTTTGCCGGGACTGACAACGTTGTCTGCAGGTTCAGGGTTTTTGCCCAGAGTTGGGCGGACGGAAAGCAGTTGGCAGCGGTGTTCAAGAAGCTCAAGACGGTGATGAACGTCCTCCTCGTGAGGAGGGGAGAGAGCTGGATAATCGAGCCGGATCCTAAGTTCGTCCTTCGCGGCGATGACACGCTTTTCACGGTCGGACACCTAGGCAACCTGAAGCGATTCAGGCAGACCATGGGAGGAGCTGAGGTCCCTCCGCCGCAGGAGGAGGTCGCTCCTGACCACAAGAAGCTCGTCGAGTGGCTCGCGCACCTCCTCAACTTCTCAGATCTGATAGTTGATCTGGCATACGCAGCGCTTCTGACCTCAAGTGATGACCTAGCCCAGGGAGTGGTCGAGATTGAGGAGTACACGGACAAGACGTTCATGGAGTTCGCAGCCCAAGTCGTGTCCGATGAGAGGCTTCCTCCTCACGAGAGGGTTGCGCTTCTTGACATTGGAATGGCCAGCGAGCGAATTTCTGACGCGGCGAGGGAGATCGCCGATGTGATCCTTCATGGGCTGGAGGCCCATCCGATCATAGCGGATGTCCTTCAGGAGAGCGAGGAGAGGATCACCGCGATCAGGTTGGGAAAGGATGATCAGGAGAAGAAGATCAAGGACTTGGGATACGAAGAGTACGGGGCAGTGGTGTTGGCCGTCAAGCGAGGCGACAAGTGGCATGTCAGGCCATCCCAGGGCAATTTCGCGGTGAAGGAAGGCGACCTGCTGATAGTGAGATACTTCTCAGAGTCAGGCCAGATAGAGGAGTTCGCAGAAGAACTGAGAAGCGAGGAGGAAAGGGACAGGATAATAGAGGAGATAAGGGAGGAGGAGATAGAGGAGGGATAGCCCTGTCTAGAACTCCCTGGTGACGAACGAGTCGGCCAGCTCCTCCAGTCTCTTCTTGGCATTCGTGTCGGGAAGAGGTTTGAGGGCTTCCTTCGCCGATACAACCTTCTGTCTTGCCAAGGCAAGAGCCCTTTCCTTGCACTTCGTCTCCTTCATCAGCTCTATTGCTCTGCTGATGTCCTTCCTTGTGACCCTCTCTTTGCGGAGTATTGAAAGCAAAGCCCTCCTCTTGCTGCCCTTCAACTCGTCGAGCGCCAGCAGGACTACAGCGTTGCCGAGCTTGTGCTCAGCTATGTCCTTGCCGATCTGCTTGCCCAACTTGGTCTGCTCCCCGAAGACATCCAGCACGTCGTCGACTATCTGGAACGCCTCGCCTGCTCGCCCCGCATAGTCGCCCACCGCCCTCACGATCTCGTCGGGTGCCCCGGCCGCGATTGCCCCCGCTTCCGCGCAAGCCCGCATGAGGGAGGCAGTCTTCAATGAAACGATCCTCTCATAGGTGCTCCAATTGGGCTCAGTCTTCCTGACGCGCTTGATGTAGGCATCCTGTCTCCCCGCTTGCTCATACAGCACGTCTATCCTCTCTCCTTCCACCAGATTCTTGATCATGCCGCTGACTAACCCGTGCAACCTTGCAGGGCTGGCGCCGTCGTTTACCACCTCCGAGATGACCTCCCTGTAGTGAAGGGCGGCAAGCAGCGCCATCGGGTCACCGTACTTCTTCCTGGTCGTGGGCTTCCCCCTCCTCAGCTCTCCCCTGTCTATGATGTCGTCAAAAATGAGGGAGTATGTGTGGACAAGCTCCATCGCGACCGCCACATTCATCGCATCATCCCTCCTTCCCCCCGCGGCTTCGCACACGAGCAAGGTCAACGCAGGCCTCAACCTCTTGCCGCCCGCCTCAACCTGATGGAGCAGAACCTCGGAGAACTCACGGCTTGAACCCCTGAGCAGGTACCTCCTCAAGAGGGAGTCCACCAAGGACCCCATGCTCGACAGTTCTTCGAGGATGTCCATCCGTGTTGCCAACTAGGGCCCCTCGCACAAAAGCTTTCTGAAGCCTGGTTCGGTCACTCGTACGGCTGACTATCCGGGCGGGGGCGGGTAGTACTGCTGAGGCTGAGGGCTGGGTCTGGAGAGAACGGATCTCAGCAGAAGAAGCAGCACCAAGAGCGCCACGGCTCCTCCTCCCGCGATCAGCCACAGCATGGGTATCCCCACTTGGTAGGATGCAGAGGGACTGGTCTGAGAATTGTCCATCCTGTCAGCAGCTTGAATGTAATAGCTCACGTTCGACATCACGTTCTGACCCGGTATGGTTCCTTGGTACATGTTGCCGGATACCGCTGTCATGGTCGCGCTCACCCAGTTGACGCCGTCCGTCGAGTACTTCAGGATCGCGGTCCTCACGCCCGACCCCACGTCCTCAATGTTTGCCGACACGGTCACTGCGTCGCCATGCGTCGGAGAGGTCGGCGATATCGAGATGCCAGAGATGGTCGGCCCTGAGGTGTCCACCCTCACGGTCACAGAAACGGCCGTAGGTTGCTGCACGTTGGCCACGTTGTCCCTCGCTCTGACGGTCCATGTGTGCGCTCCCTCGGACACAGACAGCGTCATGCTGTACGACGACCCTCCCCCTGGGGTCATTTCACCCCTCTCGGTCCCATCCAGGATCAGAACGATCGAAGCGAGTCCTGAGCCCGTGTCGCTGACGACGGCCTGGAACGTGACGCTCAGGGAGCTGACCCAAAGATCCCCGCTCGGGGAGCTCAAAGTCACGGATGGTCTGTCATTGTCCAGCGTGAGAGTTGTCGTCTTCTCAGTTTCAACGTTCAAGGCGTTGTCTTCGCTCCTGTAGCCGATCGTGTGCGTCCCCGACGAGTACGTGGCGAGCGTGAAGGGACCCGAATACTCTGTCCAACCTCCTCCGTCTATCCTATAGCTCGTCTCCTTTACTCCGGTCTGAAGGTCTGAGGCGGACAGCGTGATTTGGGTCGTCCCGCTCACGTACGTGGCCGTTGCCGTCTCGTACTTGGGCGTTCCCACCTCAAGAGTCGTTGTGGGGGCGACCGTGTCCGGGATCACCGTCAAGACGGCCGTGTCCGGTGCAAGTGCCCCCGATGTCACTGTGATCGTGAAGGTTCCCCCTTGAATCTCGTAGTAGGCGAACTGCGCGGAGCTCTGGCCGGTCTGGATCACCACCGACGTGATCTGAGTCGTCGTGCCCGGTATTCTGAACTTGCCCTGCGCGGAGGTCGTCGCCAAGTTCACCGTGACTGGGGCCGCCGCCTTGGCGGTCTGACCGAAGGCATCCTTAAGAGTTACCGTGAAAGGTGAGAACGTGCCCCCTGCCGCCATCGTTGCAGTGGGTGGCGTAAGATCCAGAGAAGCGGGAGGTCCCGCGTTCACTTGAATTGAGCCAGAATCGCTGCCGTAGTTGGCATATGTCGATGTGCTGACCCCTATCGTCCACGTCCCCACCTTCTCGTCGTAGTAGTAGAAGTCCCTCGAGCTTGCACCATTCGGAATGACAACAGTGGTAATCGAGGGGCCTCCCTCTGTATAGGCGAACTTCTCGTTCGGAGATGTCGAAGTCGACGAGAGGTCAACGTTGAGGGCGCCTCTGGTTATTGGGTTGCCGTCGGAATCCTTTCTTTGGACGGTCATCTTGACCCAGTTCCCGGCAGCCAGGGTAGTGGCGGACATCGTCAATACGAGTTCAGGAGGGTTATACTGTACCTGCAGCTTCGGTCTGTAGTTGGCATCCGAGTACTCACGGGAGCGGAAATCAGTCTCAAAGAAACCCACAGCACTAAACACTGAGTCCCTAACGATCCACCCGTAGTCATCCCAATAGATCGTATGGCTGCCGCTCAGAATACGTTGAACTTCCTTGGTTGTACTCCAGTTGACCCAGGCAGCCGATGTCCCGATTGTTGTGCTAGGAGGCCCTGGAGCAATGTACCATCCAATGGTCGGTCTGTTGTTCCAAGTCAGGCCCGTTTCTGTCCACGCAGAATCTGACCTAAGACAGTGATAGGTTCTGGAACTGGAGGGTGGGTCATACATGTAAAGAAAGAGAGTAGCAGATACGATCTTGGCACCTGGGGCTATTGAGCTTAGGTCAAATTTCAGGTACGTCCAGGCGTTCTTTTCCGTGACAACGTCCGAGCTACGAACTCTCAAGTAGTCGATCGTGCCAAAATTCGTAGTGGGATTCTTCTCAGACGCGGTCGCATCCGCTGTTGCTGAGAGGGTGGTGACGGCTGTCACGCTGGGGGCGATAGATCCAGCCGGTAGAACTGAGGTCATCAACGAGACAACCGCTGCGAGAGCAAGTACCATACTGAGCCTATTGCTTCCCATCGCCGGTTGCTTCTCGCGCAGGAATATAAGACTTTGACACGGTCTCTGTTGTTCTCCTCGAGACGGTATTCATTATGAGGCCGAGCTGGCGAGGATTTGGCCCGTTACGTAATCGCTACGGTACGAGGTCAAGGAGCCCAGACAGATCTCGGATAACCGCGTCAGGGGCAGGACCAGAGCACTTGGGTCCGTTTCTCAGCAGCAGGATGACTATCGCTCCAGCCTGAGAGGCAGCTTCAGCATCATATCTGGTGTCGCCGACATACGCCATCTCTGTAATGCTCACCTCCAGCCTGTCAGCAGCTTCAAGTATCAGATCCGGTGCAGGCTTGCTTCTGCGCACCTCATCACCCGCGACGATCGCGTCAAAGTGCCCCTCTATTCCCAGACCGGAGATGATATCCTGAAGCCTGTAGGACGAAGTAGAACTCGCGAGGGCTAGACGGTATCCTCTCCTCTTAAGCTCGACCAATGTCGGCACCGCTTCTGGAAAGAGCTTCACGTTTCGCACGAACTGCTCTGCACTGAACGCTTGCCTTCTTCTCTCCAGAATTCCCTTCATCAGATCGGGGTTGCCTTCTGAGAGTCTCCTCACTATCTCCGACCCAGTCAGACCTATGAGTGACTCAACGTCCGTGTCCAACTCGATGCCAAGATCCCCTGCGATCTTGGTCCAAGCGCTCACCAAGTAGTCAATCGAGTCGGCTATGGTCCCGTCGAAATCAAATGCCAGTGCCCTGATCCTTCGTGACAACTCGGGCTCTTTCATCACGTCCGTCAGCCCGAACGCGCTTGTCTGGGGGGCCTCGGCCATACCATCGACGACAGCGCAGTTGTCTTTCAACAGCTTATATATGATTTGGGACTTTCCCCGATATGCTCGAACGTCTGACGCGACTCGTTCGAGGAAAACCCACGTATATGTCGAGCACCCACAACGTCAAAGGAGGATGGGCAGACTGGTACCCGCTCCCTCCGAAAAAGACGTTGGAACTCGTCAAGGTGAACAAGCAGGGGATCATAACCAGCATGTGGCTGACGTTCCCTATCAGAGAGGGAGAGATGCTTCGCAACGTCAGGCTGAGGGTTTACTGGGACGGGGAGAGGAATCCCAGCATTGATGCCCCGCTTTGTGACTTCTTTGGCTCAGGACTCGCCTTGATCAAGGACCACCCGGCTTTCCCTCTCGGGATCACCAGCGGAGGTTACTACTGCTTCTTCCAGATGCCCTTCAAGAAGGCTAGGCTCGAAGTTCATAACCCAGGCCCGGAGGACGTCAAGTCCTTGTACTACATGATTGGCTATAGGCAGCAACCCGTCACATCCAAGGACCTTAGGTTCCACGCAACGTTCAACAGGGAGAACCCAACAAAGCGTGGGAAGCCATACTTCCTTCTCAAGGCCAAGGGCCTGGGACAACTGGTTGGCGTGATGCTCTCAGCTCAAGGCTCTGACAAGGAGAAAGGCTTTGGCTTCTTGGAAGGCAACTTCTCCATGGTGGCAGACAGCAAGCTAGCGTATGGCTCGACGGGGACGGAGGACTACTTCCTATCCGGGTGGTACTTCAGGACAGGTGAGTTTGCAGCGCCTTTCCACGGCCTCACTACGAAGGACGGCATCAGGACTGCGTTCTCCGCCTACAGGTTCCACATCGCGGACCCAATACCGTTTGCCAGAAGACTCGAGGTCACCGTCCACCACGGAGAGCGGGATGAGATAGACGGGGATTACTCCAGCATGGCCTACTGGTATCAGAAGGAGCCGCACACGCCCTTTCCATAGTTAGCATCTGAGCATGTGCTTGGGCCAAGACAGCGGTCACGACTAGCCCATCATCTGTCCCCGCCAAGGAGACGAACGACCTTTAAGGCCCACAAATGAGATGCTGGACATGAGCAGAGTGGATATCGACCCGTATGAGCTCTTCAGCTCCGTCTCCAGAGTGCTCTCCGGCCCGGGCCTCCTGCTAGTGTCTGTGGGCAAGAGTGGCAAGCCCAACCCCATGACGATCGGCTGGGGCTTCGTGGGCGAGGTCTGGGATATGGCCACCTTTACCGCGATCGTCCGGACCGCTAGGTACACCCATGAGCTCATCGGGCAATCCATGGACTTCACCGTGAACGTCCCGAAGAGGGGCATGGATGAGGCCTTGTCGATATGCGGCACGCTATCTGGAAGGAACGTGGACAAGATCGGAAAGGCGCGATTGACTCCCTCTCCTGCTAGGTCCACTAGGTCCCCGATCATCAGGGAATGCGTGGCGCACATCGAGTGCTCGGTTGTCTGCAGGCTGGACATGGGCGATGAAGGTATGACTGACGTAATCAGACCCTTCTACGGTGAAGCGAATCGCCACTCGTTCTTCATCGGGGAAATACTTCATTCGTACGCTGACGCTGACTACGCATCACAGCTGCCAAGCTCATAGTCCGGTCAACGACCTCAAGTTAATATCGACCTCCCTCGGCATCCAGCACAGCTCATGCAGGTTCTCATCCTAGGCACAGCAGGGTCTGGCAAGACGCAGCTCTCCTACAGCTACGCCAAGTGGCTCAGGCAGAGAGGCCTTGACGCTAAGGTCATCAACCTCGATCCAGGTGCTGAGGTCACTCCTTACGAACCCGATTGGGACATCAGGACGATCGTATCAGTTGACGAACTGATGGTGTCCGAGAACCTGGGCCCAAATGGTGCCATGATCAGAGCCGCGCAACTGATGCTGGAGAACTCCACCAGAATAGCCTCAGAGGTACGCGACATGCGGGGCGACTTCCTCATCTATGATACACCCGGTCAGATTGAGCTTTTCGTCTTTCACTCCTCGGGGCCGGCGCTGATCGGTGAACTGAGCAAGATGGGGCGGGCAGTTGGTGCCTTCCTACTGGATCCCACTCTCATGTCGAATCCAGCCAACGTCGCATCCGCGCTAACGCACTCGATAATCGTGAGGGTGAGATTGGGCATTCCTCTGGTTGTCGTGACGAGCAAGTCGGACCTGAACCAAAGGGGCGACTTGGCCAGAATGCTCTCGGATGTAGACTACTTGGACTCTGAGGTCGCGAAATCCAACGAGGGATCCGCTTCAGAAATCGCGGGGGTTCTCGTGGACGTTGTCAGACGAATCCCCCTGTGCCAGCGAGTGCTGAGCGTCTCCTCTATGACTCAGGAGGGGTTCGAGGACTTCTACAGTCTCCTGCACGAGGCGTTCTGTGCATGCGGTGATCTCACCTAGTGAGACCCTTCGGCCGGATCCCGTCCTGAGGTCCAGTATGCCGACAAGACCTCAGTAAGCCAGATCCTTCTGGACTTGCTCCCGGCGCACCCGCAAGAGCGCGCGTTCAGACCTCTCTTCGGCGAACTCGAGCGCGCTTGAGGTGATCACTGTCCCGGTTCGAGTCCGAGACCGCTGTTCTCAGAAGGTCAACATCAACGAAGTGACTTCTCGCCCCTGGCCCATCCTCGATCGAGTCGTGGACCTGCGCCTCGGGCCCAATCTAACTGCTCGATTGGCCGCATCCCAATCCTACATCAGCCTGCCGATGGCCAGCCAGAGGCCTATGACCAGCACTGTAATCGCTAGCGCGCGCCTGAGCAACTCCGGTTTGGCTCTGCTAGCGAGCCTGGGCCCTATCTGTCCACCTGCGATGGCGCCAATGGACAGGGGGACAGCAATGTCCAATAGCACATTGCCCAAGAAGTAGTGGGATACTACCCCGGCGGACTTGGTGATCGTCATGCCGAAGACTGATGTCGCTACAGCGAGGTGAGGCGGGACCCCAATCAGCATCATGATAGTTGCATCAACTGACCCTCCCCCTATGCCAAAGAGGCCAGTGGCGATCCCGCTGGCAAAGCTCGCGACCTGAGAGAGCACAAGCTGCGGAAGGGTTAGCTTGTACTCATACACGTTTCCTTCCTTGTCCACTACCCTCCTTTTCCAGATCGGGCGGTCCAGACTAGTTGTGTACCCCTTAGCCTGGCGACTGTCCCCAGCCCAAAGTCGCCAAGCCACGAATGTCAGGAAGCAACCCAAGAGAAACGCCAAGTCCTCAGAGGAAAGGAGCAATGTCGCGTACGAGCCCAATACAACGCCAAGGATGTCAAGGGTGTCGAAGAGAAGGGCCAGTTTCACGTCCACCCTCCCCTGCCTCAGGTACGTTACTGAGGCAGAGCATATCCCGAAGAAGATTGCCAGTATCGTGGTCCCGGCGGCGTATCTCGCCTCGATGCCGAACACAAGCACGAGCACTGGCACAATGATGGTCCCCCCGGCTAGACCGACTGCGGACATCAGGGCAGTGGCCCCAAGTCCAGTGAGCATGAGGGTCAAGAACGCGGTCGGGTCCATCACCTTTAGGCTGGCGAGGCATTCCGATATAAGGACAACCCAACTGTGCTCCCCTGACTCATGCCTGGGGCCGCCTAGCGAGTGAATTGCCATTGGAGCCGATCGGAATTCCTCAGGAAAAGGACAACCCGTGGGGCCAAGGCACTCCCTGGATGATCCGACGGCGCCCTGTTGAGTCCTTGGGCCCAACAATGCTTATTAGCGGAATCAGCAACTACTGTCCATCGCCTTCATAAGGCCAAGAATGATGAACTCGAAGTACGCCATCGCGATTGTGCCTCTCTTAGTGATCTTGCTAGATGTCGTACCAGTGGTTCCACTTCAGGCGGAGACCATTGCCATTGACCCCGAGGAGATCACCATCGAGGCCATGGCAGACTCGTATGTGAATCAAACTGCTCCTGACGCCAACTATGGAGGAGATGCGCGACTCTATGTGAGTTCGAAGGGCATTACGTACCTGATGTTCCTCCTTCCCCCTCTCCCGTTCAACGCCACAATTGCATCGGCAAAACTCCAGCTCTACGCGACGAGCGGCTCAACATCGGGTAGCGTTGACGTTCACTACTGCGCTGATGACTCTTGGACAGAGATGAGTATCACTTGGGACAACAAGCCCAGCTACAGCGCGGAAAGGACCTACAGGATTTCCCCGCGTCCGTACACGGGTTGGGAGAACCCGTGGTACGTTACGGACGATGTGGAAAGGACCTATCAGGAAGGAGATGACAAGCTCACTCTGGTTGTGGTGTCCTCAGGCGCATGGGCATACTACCGATCAAGGGAGGCAACAAGCAAGCCGAAGCTGACGATATACTACTTGACCTCCCCTTGCTATAGGATACAGTTGGAGTCAAGAGATGAAACGGGCAGGTCCCCCAATGTCGGAGAGATATCTGTATCAGGTCAGAGCTGTTCCCTTCCGAACGAGATTCTGGCAAAGCCGGGCACCTATGGCCTGAGCTACCAGGGAGACTGCGAATTCGTGAAGTGGGAGACGGAGGGGGGAATCAGCGTAGCCAGCGCCTCTTCCGAGGAGACTACCGTGAACATTCAGGGCGCCGGTCTCATCAGAGCTGTGGGGAGAAGCGCTGGGATAACGCTCGAGTCAGTTCAGGACACTGGTCTCACGTCCAACTTGGGATATGTGGTCATCGGAGACACGCACTACACACTGCCGAGTGACATCCCACTTATCAGGCCGGGGACCTACTCGATCTCGTATGAGGGGGGCTACAAGTTCCTGAGGTGGGAGACAACGGGAGATGTTTCCGTTTCGAATCCCAACAGCCCAACGACGACCCTAACCGTTAGAGCCGGGACTGGCACCCTAAGGGCTGTGGGGAGCGCAGATGTCATGGGGTATTCCTATGATGACGGGGAGGCCCAGTCATACCAATACAAGGACGAAGGCCCCAGTGAGATGTGGGCTGTGAGGTTCACCCCGCTGTTCACGGGGAGGCTCCTGCGCGCTCGTTTCTACGTCCTCAGGGATCCAGCTGCGTTCAGGATTCACGTCATGGACGAGAACAGGACCCGTATCGCCGAGCCTCTGGTGAGGACTCCGACTGCGGAGGGTTGGTTCGATGTCGATCTCAGTCAGCTCGACCTACGCGTGAAGGCGAGAGAGGACATATACATTGGAATTGAGTGGATCACTGAGGATGCTCCCGGCATAGGGTATGATGACGATGACCCAAGCGACAGGAGGAGCTGGTACTGGAACGGGACGAGCTGGAGAACCTACCCCGACAGCTATGACGTGATGATAAGGATCGTGGTAGAAACGGTCATGCTCCCTAGCCAAATCACGTGTACGTTGGGCACCTCGTCCGTTGAGTACCTAGGCGAAGTAGAGTTGTCAGGCACGATATCTCCCTCTGATCCGGAAACTGCACAGGCCCTGGTCGGGATGCAATACAGCCTCGATGGAGTGACATGGTCGAGCATTGCCAATGTCTCCTGCATCTCGTCGGCCTATTCTTACACGTGGAAGCCGGAGGTGCCCGCTGGGACGTACATGGTCAGAGCACTGTGGATGGGGTCTGAGACGTACTTCGGTTCAACGAGTGAGCACCAAGTACTGACCATAGCAAGAGCCCATCCGACCCTAACCTGTTCCTTCGACGTACAATCCGCCGAGGTCGACGCGCGTGTGGACATCTACGGTTACATATCGCCAGAGGTCGACAGCGCAAGGATAGTGTTGATCGTCACAGCCCCCAGTGGTTACCAGCACAATCACACCGTTTGGACATCTCGCTATGGTCGCTTCGAGTTTGAGATGGTGCTGTACGAGGAGGGGACGTGGAAAGCCAAGGCTTACTGGGCGGGTGATGAGAACCTGCTCGCGTGCGAGAGCGCGATTGCCGAACTGACCGTGTCCCAGCCGTTCCCTTGGTTACTCATCGGCGGTGCGGCAGCCGGAGGATTCGCATTGATCATAGTGCTGATATGGTACCTAAGGTCCAGGAAGCCCACTCAGAGGCCGGGACCTTTGCCCCCACCTCCTCCGCCGATGTAGCGGGATGCCAATGCACAGAGACAACCTTCAAGCAGAGAGGCAGAATCCCAGTCGGATTCTCCTTCGTCCGACAAGGAAGAGCATGTCGAACAAGTCTTTTAAGGCGTGACGAACCTCGGCAACCAGATGGCCATCCCCTCGGTTCTGTGGGCCACGAGGTCCCTTCTCGCACTAGCCATCATTGCCGCCCCTGCCGCTGCGGTCGTGGGGCAGCCCGCGCCAGATTTCACCTTGACCGATATTGATGGGAACACATTCACTCTGTCGTCTCAGGTGGGGAAGGTCGTGCTGTTGGACTTCTTCGCGACGACTTGTGGTCCCTGCACTGCGTGTATCCCCGCGTTCAAGGAGCTATTGAGTGAGTTCTCAGATGACTTGGTCATCGTTTCGATAAGTGTATGGCCTTCGGATACGTTGGAGATGCTGAAGGAGTTCCGAACTGACGAGGGGGTAACCTGGCGCATCCTACGCGATACCACTGGTGCTGCGGCCAGTCTCTACGGAGTTGGGCCGATCCCGCACCTGTTCATCGTAAGTCGGACTGGAGTACTGAGCTTCTCCCGCCTTGGTTACTCGGAGAACATCAAGACGATTCTGAGGAACGCGATATTGCCGCTTGTTCAGCAGTCCGTCGGCACAAGCACTCAGCTGACCTTAGCCCTCTCAGTCTCCACCGTCGATGTCGGAACGGTGGTGGGCGTCAGCGGTTCCCTGACTCCTGCCGCAGCTGGCGTGGGGATACTCATCCGGGTGACAAAGCCCGATGGTTCAACCACCACGCTAACCACCTCTACTAGCGCAGGGGGAACCTATAGCACAACGCACACACCTGACGGCGAAGGCATCTGGAGGTACAAGGCTGTTTTCGCTGGGGACGCGCTTCACATGCCTTCTGAGAGCGCAGAGGCAACGCTCACGGCCAAGGCGCCCTTTCCTTGGGTGCTTGCTGGCGGGGCTGCATTGGTGGTTGTATTGATCGCGGGAGGAACTTGGTTGTTGATCTCCAGGAGGGCTGAGGCGGGTGTGGAGGGCCCACCACCTCCGCCGCCACCTCCGCCGGATGCTTCCGATTCGTTAGCAGTCCCTCCGGCTGGACCGCCTCCTCCCCGTCGCCTGACCTCCGCGGTTCTCAGGAACCCAGTTCCGCTAGCGCTGTCAGGAGTCTTCCTTCTGGCGGTCGCCCTTGGCTTTGAGTCCGAGTATGGCATCATCCAAGCATTTGTCCGCTTTCTCTGTCTGTCCTGTGTTGGGATTGGGTGAGACCTTCGGTGAAGCTGTCCGACACGAGGAGAGTGACACAAGCCCTCGGTTTTGTGCTCCTGAACTTGGGCATCAACACGGCTCTTAAGACTGGCATTGTCTGCCCGGCTTTGTACTGCTACGCTTGCCCTCTCTCTATGTTCGCCTGTCCGTTCGGAACACTTCAGCACTTCGCTGCGCTGGCCACTGTCCCGCTGTTGGCGGGGGGCACGATCGGCCTCTTCTCGGCTCTTCTTGGCAGAGCGTACTGTGGATGGTTCTGTCCGTTCGGCACCATCCAAGATGTCGTAGGGATGATCACCAAGAGGAAGTTGAACCCTCGAGCGTTTCCATGGTCCAAGTTCGTCGTGCTGTTGGTCGCATTGGTCGCGGCCTACGTGACGACTGAGACCGTCTTTTGCAGGTATTGTCCCTCGGGTAGCTTGTTCGGCGCGTTGCCCTATGTAATCATGTACAACCCCGATCCGATACCCTTGGGGGTATGGATCCATGCTGGGACGCTTCTACTCGTAGCCGCCGGCGTGCTGGTAGTCGAGAGAGTCTGGTGCAGGTACTTGTGTCCGGTCGGAGCGATCTTCGGGACGTTCAATAGATTGTCAGCCCTGTCAATGAAGGTCGACACAACCCTGTGCGCCAACTGCAAGCTGTGCCTGAAATCGTGTCCAATGGGGATAGACAGCGTCGAGTCGATTGGAGTCTCCACGGACTGCACAAGGTGCGGTAAGTGCATTGAGGCGTGCAACAGGGACGCCATCAAGTATGCGCTTGGACTCAGCTAGCGTTCGAGGCCGACCCACGCGCCCCAAGCTGGATGCATTGCTGGATGCATTGTTCGGCTGCGGCAGACAACTAACAGAGAGGCTGCAGGATATCGATGGCCTTCCTGATGTCGGTTATCTGTTGGGGGCCGGAGATCTCCCGCTCTATTGTTAGCGCACCGGCGAAGCCCAAGCCCTTCAGCTTGGGCACGAGCACTGGGAAGTTCACCTTGCCCTCTCCCAGGGGAGTCTCTCTGCCTAGCTGCCCCCCCGTTGTCGGATAGCACCCATCCTTCGCATGGACGCCCCTGACGAGCTTCCCAATCACGTCAAGTGCGTCCACTGGGTTCGCCTTGCCGTAGAGGATCAGATTCGCTGGATCCAAGTTGACCCCCAGGTTGTCAGCTCCTGAGTCCTCAATTGTCCTGAGTAGTGTGACAGGCGTCTCCTGACCAGTCTCGAACCAGAACTCTTGCCCCTTGCCTTCACAATGCTTGGCTATCTGCTCGATGGCGT
>Ga0172366_10002445_pt1 | contig 14562 bp, 12 predicted proteins | sample LakKivSesite69cm_FD_114533 | JGI IMG/M metagenome (GOLD analysis project Ga0172366, IMG submission 114533) | Sediment microbial communities from Lake Kivu, Rwanda - Sediment site 69cm | ecosystem: Environmental > Aquatic > Freshwater > Lake > Sediment | place: Rwanda: Western Province, Lake... | reverse complement strand
CCCTAACTATCTTCTCTCTCAGTTGTTACTCTTGGCTGCTTATTAGAGTTTGTTGGGGGGGTTATTTGTCTTTTGTGCCGTTTCCGTCTTAATCTGCCTCAGACGAGGTGAGTCCGCCGGGATCCAGACCCAAAAAGGGTCGGAACCAATTTCTCAGACCTCAACAAAGAAGTTAGAACAATCTAGCTCCCTATGAAACTAAGTCGGTGGGGATTAGAACCCAAATGGGGTCAAATCCCGTCAACGGTGTTCCGAAAAGAACTCACCAATGTCAAAATTCTGTGTGAGATGCGGCTCACCACTAGATTTGGCAACTACAGTGAAATTGAATGAACTAAGGAGTAAAGCAGACAGACTCATCACTTTTCTAATTCACGATCCTGAAATCCTCGAAAAGCTTTTAGACAAAATCGAAGAAATGAGTTAATCGCTTCTATTGGTATAGGTGTTGACAATGCTGTCTGATTTCCTATTGATACTAGTCATAATAACGGCTATCAAGGGTGAACTTGCAAGAGGCTTCACGGGGAGGCCTTCTTTGGTAGCCAATCTAGTAAGTATAAGTACGGTTTTTCTGCCGCGATGGAGTTCTTTATGGGTGGGGTGGCAATGGTATGTGTATATCGGATGGATATTTGGAGCGATTGCTTTTTTATCATATATGTTTAATGAAAAACTTACGGGAGATTTCTATACTCTTACTTGGCTCTTTTATAATTCAGTATTTGCATCCCTGATATGCCTTTATTTTGGAATTGTTGGCTAGATGTGGAGTCTTCAACATATTCCTGATTGTAAGAATCCATGAGGTGAGCCAATATTCTGTTAGCTTGAAATCTAATACTCCATATATCGGTGAAACAATGCAGTTCAGTATCTTGCAGCCAAGAGTTGCCATCTATTTCATCGGAGAAAAACAGACCCGGGTACGGAATACGGCACGTATAATGCGAGTCATGGCGTGCAACATCTTTGAATAGTTATTTAGGACAGTAGCAGAGAGCTAATAATTATGATCGATAACTTTTCCGCAAAAGCGAAAAATTGCTTAAAAAGACTGATAGAAGTGTCTTCTAGTGCGGAAGATAGGACCATTTTTTCAGATACTCAAAAGAATGCTCTGGAAAATATTGGCTCAAAGATTCTTGGTTTATCTTATGACACAAATCATTGACATCTTTTATGAAGTCGTTATATTTCTCTCTGAACGCTTCAAAATTCGCCTCAATTCCTATAGGTATCGGTTTTCCCGTGGATGACATAATCTCGCGAACAAACACTTCTGTAATCTTTAAGTTTCTCGTGTAAGTGTCCAAGACCTATTCAAAACGTATCATAGCGAGATAGAGGTCACGGGAAGTCTTGTCAGACGTTTGTATATCTTTCTCGACGTTGAATAGAATATTGTCAATTTCTTGTTGCGTTTGACTATAATCTTGCATGATGAACATCGCGAGTTGGCTCTTAATCTCGTTTGCATAATAACTTCTCAGACTATCCATGGTCTCTCTTATCCCGTAGTTGAATCTTCTTGAACTTGCGACTAGGTCTTTGAACTGAGAGGCATATTTCCGTGAAACAGAATCTCTCTTCCTTTTCAGCCTCACTTCTCTAATCCTTTCACGGAAGGGTTTGGTAAATACCATAATGGGCATCGATAGTGCGAGTATAACAAGAAGAATTAAAGAGGAATAGAACCACCACAACGGAAGGTTTCCGCTGTTGCTCAACAAACTGGTAGCCGCAACTAGAATCGAAACTATGACGCCAATAACCACGGCAAGTTCAGCAATTCTTGGGCTTTTCTTTTCCTCTTTTCTATCAAACTCGGTCATTTAGTAATTCTTTTGGTTCGGCTATAACTTTTCCGCATTTCACGGTTTGCGATACCAATCTGAAATTTCGATGAGAAGCCAAACAAAAAGACCGAACATCAAACCAACTTCAACAAGAGTAATAGTGCCTACTACTGGTCTCACAGACCACAAGAATGCGACTACAGCTATACTAAGCCCTACAAACATTTGCAACCTGTTAGGTAATTCTATTGAGGCTAATCGTGAGAGAGCAGCGGAATAATAAATAATTAAAGCAATGAAGAGAACATACGCCGAATAGAGAATTAAAGAACGACTGTCTCGTTGGACAACTACTTGGAATGCTAGAGCATCGACTGATGGCTTTTCCATGAATAGTTTGTCTCCAATGTCAAATTTCTCATATAAGGTGTCAGGAGTTACAAGTTCTAACTCTCTGATGGATACGATAGAGCTTTTTGGAATAGAAGAGTATAGGTCTATCTTTACTTTTGGGTATACTGGTTCGCTGAACCACACGTAAATGGTAGAACTAACATATGTGTCAGCTGGAAATTGCTCTGGGGATTTATATGGAATCGGTAAAGTCATCTCGCCCGAATAAGAGTAAGTGTTGTAATCTGTCCAACTCGTAGCATTGAAAGTGTATGAAATACCTTCGTATTTCAGATTGTCAAAAGGAACACCGACTCCACATGGTCCATTTCCTTTTGGGATAATAAGCATATGGAAGTCAGCCTTTACGGTGTAATTTACTTCAACATGATATTCCATTGTGTAGCTGAAAGTGCAAAAGTCTGGGTTAATGTCATTGATAGCAAACTTGAGTTCTAAGGTTGAATCCACATGCAAGGGAGCACCATAACTTTGAACCTGAGTTTGAGGGAAAAAAGAAACAAGAAAACATGGAAATATCCAAGCGATAATTAGCGTCATTATCAATAACGGTAAAAAGACAAGCCAAATCCAAGCAGAGCGTCTACACATCGTGCCTTTTGCTGTTTTTTGGGTATTCTCGCCACTTGTGCAATTCCGTAGGTCCTGTTTAGCCATCGCACCAACCAAGATTATTGCCTACTTTTCACAATTTTAATCAATTCTTTAGGCTCTGCTATAATCTTACCGCACTTCTTGCATTTAGAAACTTCTAGCGGTTCATACATTGGAATTAAAACTCTAACTTTAGGCTCTGAGGAAGGTTGTTCAATGAAAATCTTATTTACTGGAACTCTGTTCCAATGACCACAGTTAGAACATTTCATTCTTAATTTTGTTTCCAAGCTATTTAAAACTCCTAGATAAATTCGTTCAATTTCTTGGATTCTTTATTCTTTATTTCTTTCCTTTTACTTTTATTTGTCACAGGTACAAAAAAGACTTGTTATGTCTGTGGTGGAACAGGTTATAACGTGTTCAGCGGAATAGTGAAACCTTGCGCTAGGTGCAAAGGTAGTGGTGCTAAAGGGAAGACGCTTGTCATGAATAGCGCGCGCTAACTGCTTTGCACACTACGAATCTAGTGAGTTCAGTCTCTTCAATAAGCCCTCCGTATCAACACTCAATTTCTGAAGAGTATTGAACTCTTTCACCACCCTTTCTATGAAATCAGTTGAGAACTTGTCTACCGTCGCAGAGTAGAAATCCAACTGCATCTTCTCATGTTTACAGAAATGGTATATGTCATTCGCAACAATTATTGAAGGGCGTTCCTTTTTTCCCACGGTTGTGGGGAGAAGTTCTGGTGAGTATTTCTCAAGGTCTTCTATGAATCGATCACAGGTGACCTCAGGCTCTTGTTCCGGTTTATCCAGCTTTGGTTTGTATCTTTCCAATCGTTTTGGTTCCATTTTCTTTTCTTCGAAACGTCTCTCTAAAGCCTTTATGTTGTCATTGGCGCTTGTCTCAATGCGGTTCAGGTTGTAACGTATTTCACTGAAAATGTTCCAACATGCAATCTTGATGACGGTACTTCTCATGAACTGCGCCATCCTAACCGACCTTTGTTTGCGTTTGCTTACGTCGGAGGGTTCGCGTATCGCAAAACTTGTTTTGACTGCTTGAGAAACACTTTCGAGTTTCCTGAACTCGACAAAGGGGCTCAAATTCGTCAATGAAGGGTTGGATATGAATCTTGACAAGTAAGACCACGCTTTAGGAACTGAAATGAGTTTGTCTTTGTCAATTTGCGTATAAGCAGCACGCTCTAGGCAACTGGCAGCATCCTCAAAAGACTTTGCCGCTTCTCGAAAGTCTGCGCTTCTCACTTCCCAGAACTTCTTGTTTGAGATTTTCTCGAAGGCATCAATTTCCTTCAGATTCCCAGCAAAGAAATTTATATCAGCTTTAACATCTGATGACACAACCTCGCTTTTCTCAGATCGTCGTCTTGCACATTCAAGCCCTTCTTGAGCTGTTCGTCTTGCTTCGTCATATTCTAGATTGTTCATGCAAAGCACAAGATGTTGTCTCTTGGAAAGGATTGTTGCTCTATAGATGTGCAGGTCAATGATTCTAACGATCTTGCGTCTCTCACTTTCTGATGCGGTGGACTCACTGGCCAATCTAGATGCTTGTTCCAGACTCATTATGCATCCTTTGAACTTACCTATAGCATTCTCTCTCACTTGCGTTTCCACATCAAAAAGTGAATCTTGTTCTTCGGAAGACCACATTCTGCGCGAAATACCATAGCTCTGTACTTGGTCGTAAGCATCATAGTAATCAAGAAGCCCGTCTAACAGTTTTGAAAGAAATGCGTTCTCCATCTTTTTGGTACGGCCTGATAGTTTCTTGACTTCTGGTAGTCGTTGTTTCACGTCCTTTTTCAGTAAATTTTCAATGTCCTGTAAAATAGAGGATTGATCAAAAGGTTCCAAGAAGAACCCTCATCTTTCATTCTATCATTTCAAGTTCTTTAACTTTATGAGCGTTTGTGCGTTGTCCAGCGAGTGCGAGCGCGCTCGCAATAATAAACCGCCAGCTGATCCTTTAATCCACCAATCGGCTCCAACTCGCCCTTTGTTTCGAGTATAGCGCGCACACACACGTTGATCTATGACAAACTTTTAAAGCTGATCGAGACAAAATGATAAATTCACTTCTGAAGAAATAGGATAGTGCATCACTTTGAAAGTTTCGATTAAAGATGTGATGAACGAAATTAAAGACATTAGAAAAAGAAATCACAAATTGAAGGATGATTCCGCTTTCGTATTTTGGTTTTTGCTAGCTTTTATCGTTGACTTGGAGGAATTAGCAAAAAAAGCCTTAACTGGAGACACAAGTGACAAGAACATTGATGCGATATTCATAGACGATAAGGCTAGACAAGTTAGCGTTGTCCAAGGGAAACTTCGGCAATTATCAGACCATAATGAGAAGAGAAATGATGTGATTTCTTTTGTGGACTTGGGTCTATTGCCTTGGGAAGATCAGAAAGTGCTCGAAAGCTTCTATTCGAAGTTAGACCCACTCGTGAAGCAGAAATTTGAAGAATTAGTTCGATGTGTCCACGAGAAGTATGAATTGAAGCTTTTCTATGTTACAACCGGAAAGGTTAGCAAGGCAATTATTAACGAAGCCCAAGCTCGAATTGCGGAAGCAGAGGGGAAAGCGTCCATTTCGATATTTGATCATAATGAAATAATGATTCTTTTTAAAGATTATCTTTTATCAGCACCTGCCGTGCACACTCTTACGCTGAGAATTGTCTCTGAGGGTACCATCCAACATGAAGGTGTGATTCATAGATTCGACCCAGAAAGAAAAACAGAGTCTTGGGTTTTCACCATGTCAGGTGAAGATGTCGGCAATATGTTTGCCCAGGAGGGTGTACGACTCTTTGCAAGGAATATACGTGGGTATCTAGGTGACACAGAAATCAATGAATCGATGGCTGAAACAATAAAACAAGAACCTCACAACTTCTGGTATTACAATAATGGTGTCACCATGGTTTGCAACGACGCGAAGCAAGTCAGGGAAGGCGGCGAAGACGTTTTGATCGTGGAACGTGGACAGGTCATCAACGGACAGCAGACAACCAGAACGCTTCACAATGCCGATTCAACGAATACGAGCGTTCTTGTCAAGATAGTGAAAATTCCCAGAACTCCCGGAGATGATGAGGCTTACGATCAACTGGTCAATGCGATAGTAAGATCCACGAACTGGCAGAACTACATATCGCCTTCTGATCTGGTTTCGAATGATTACATTCAATCATTCCTAGAGAAGGAGCTGAGGAAGCGAGGGTACCAATACATAAGAAAGCGGATGACCAAAGCAGAAGCTAAAGCTCAGTTTGGAATTCAAGGCTATTACCAAATAGACAAAAGAGAATTAGCACAGGCGGTTGGAGCATGCCTTTTTGACCCAGCTGTAGTGAGAAGAGGTAAGGAAGGTTTGTTCGAAGATCCATATTACAAGTCTGTTTTCAGTTCCCATTCCCCTTCTTTCTACCTCTCAAAATATTGGCTCATGAAGCAAGTTCAAAATGCCGCTTGGGGATATCCTGAGCGTGCTTATGCAAAATGGGTGGTGCTCAATTCCATATGGGGATTGATAGGCAACGAATTCGATTCGGCAAACTTCGAAAAGCGCTTTCGATTTGCGTGTGAGTGTAAGCTTCATGAATTATCATCGCTTCATAATGCGCTAAATGACATCTTCAAGGCTGCACTGAAGTTCTACAGAAGTAAGAGAGGAAAGGGCGAAAAGGCCAAAGATGTTTCTTCTTTCTTCCAGCTGACTCAGCTTCATATCCAGTTTCGTCAATTCTGGAATTCTAAAGCGAATCCGTACAGACAAAAGGTCGAGACTAACATCGAAAAGTTCAAAGAACAGCTAAACGATTTGGAAATCGAAGACTGAATCTGCGCGCGCTCAATATCCCTTCAAGGACGCTGGAAATGTTCAGATTATAGTAGATCCTGCCGCGCACGCGCTATAACTGTACTCTACTAGAGCTTCTAGAGACGCAGACGCGTTGTAGGAATAGTTGCTGTCAATAAAAATTGGGAAAATTTGAAAAGTCGTCTCTTCTCCTCTTGGGGTCATTTGAATACGTCGAACAATAAAATTAAACTGGATTCCCCTTAATCCCCTGAATTTTTTCGACAACACTGCCCTAGCGCGCGCGCTTAGTAGCTCAACTTGCCTCTGCAAATCGTGGGCTATTTTTCGTTTCTGGCTTCCATTCACCCTCGCGTAGATAACACCCCGCCTAATGCCCGAGAGGCTTGGTATGAACGTCTCTGCGAAAGCATGATTCGACGCTTCACTCAGCACACTGAAACTTAAATCATGCCCAGAGAAGGGGTCCGCCAATAATGGATGCCTATATCTTTGTCGAAAGCCATAAAGTTCAAGCATGGGAGCCTGAACCAACGTGTTGATCTCTCCAGCAACTCGTCCTTTTCCTTGTTCTTGGAATTGATGAGTGCTCTGGAATTACATCTTGTCTCTACTATACCGCCCTCTATTAGACGATGAACTCGAAGCAAGAGAAATGTGAAAACCAAAACAAACATTAAATCCTTCATGTTGTGAAAAGATAAGCTTTATGTAAAATCGCACTTGTTATTTATCAGGCAGTACTAGACTGCAGAAGCTGTCAAAATGGAGAAAACTCGTTATGGAGAAATCAATTAAAAATGAAATCCGCAGTCAAAGCACTTACACAAAACTGAGGAGAGTAGGCGAAGGGACTTATGGCATTGTTTATCAAGGAAAACATGAAGAGTTAGGTAGACTAGTTGCTCTAAAGTTCCTAAAAGGTGGAAAAGATGCGATTATGCGTTTGCGAGACGAAGCATGGATTCAAGGGCGTCTTAATCACCCTAACATTGTTTCTGTTTTTGGAGTAGACATGGAACAAGGACTGATGGTGACAGAATATCTTGATAGTTCTCTTGAGCAGAGGTATTTTGATACACATGAAATTCCCTCAATAGACATTGCCATCAAGATAATTAAGCAATGTTTGGATGCCCTCGATTATGCTCATATTGTTGGAGGAGTTGTTCATGGAGATATAAAACCTGGTAATATCCTACTCGACGCCGAGAACAGAGCTAAGCTTTCGGACTTTGGAGTTTCGAGACTACTAGGAATGACTCCGAAAGGCGACTCTGGATCGACAAGATGGGCGGCACCTGAAGTACTTCGAAGATGGAAGGTAGAAGGTCTTTGGCATACTACTTTTCAATCCGACTTATTTTCTATTGGGATAGTTGCATATTATTTGCTGACGGGAAAGCATCCGTTTTCTGATCCTGCAGGGTTACGTAGCACAGAAGAGATGATACTTAGAGAGGATTTTGTTCCATCAATCCCCATAAGAATCCATGAAGCCATACCCAAAGAAGTCATAGCTGTTGTTATGAGACTACTCGAAAAGGATATTCACCGCAGGTACTTCTCTGCAAATGAAGCAATGGTTGACCTTGGCACCCGTCCAAAACTATTCACTTACTACATCACCGGGATTTCAGAAATGCCCGAAGCTGTTAATGATTCAATAATCAAGGTGGTTGAGGGGTTCAAATCTCTGAACAGCAAGAGCGAGTTGTTTACAGATTTTGTAACTTCAAGCATAATACACTTCGGCTCTCAAGCCGAACTGTGGAAGGCCGGAAGAGTGCATGTGGGGATAGACGATATCGAACCCAAAGGGATCGAGATTTTTCGCAAGTTAAAAAAGGGAGGATTTTGCACATTTCTCGTCAAACTCTCGAGCTTCTGGGACACCACAAAAAGATACTATGAGATATGCCGAGAAATAGCAAAACAGAACAAGAGAATAACTCGGGTTTTTGTATGTGAAGACGTCGAATCACTTGACAACATCCCATTACTGCAACATATTTCTGCTGATGAGAATGCTGGAATCCAAACACTAATTGCCTTCTCTGAGGACATAACAGAAAGAAACGCAATAAGAGATTTCGGAATATGGGATGATGAAGTTTTATGTATTGTTGAAAAAGATCCGCTGAAAGGAGGATCAGTTGGGTGTGACTTCATATTCTCGGAGACCACTCTGAATGAAGGAAGACGCTGGAAGGATGCAGTAATCGTTTCTTCGGAAGACTCTCGCAAAGTTCTTTTGAAAAAAATATCTAGGACAATAAGAGAGAAGCCAGTCTTACTTAGTCTGCTAGAGTCTGCTCCTGTGATGAAAGAACTGTCAGAGAAGTTGTGTAAGGGAAGTTACCTTAACCATGGTTCATGTGGGTGGTATCACGGAAGTTGGCAATACTTAAGAATGCTTGATGTTGTTTCGACACCTGATTGGCACGGAGATTTCTACATTAGAAGCATTTCAAAGCTTTTCAAAAACCAAAAAAGGCTTGAAGTCCTCATCTCGGGGTTAGCAGATTACGGCATGCTCAATCATCTACTTGAGGGATGCAAAGTCGCTGGAACCCAACCAAGAATAACAATCATAGACTTATGTCAAACTCCCTTGAAGATCTGTGAATGGTACTCAAAGAAATATGCAAACCAATTCCCGATGGTTATTGAAACCAAACAGGCGGATGTAGCTACATATAGGTTCCCACAAAACAGCTTCGACTTAATTATCACTGATGCTTTCCTAACGAGGTTCAACAAAAGCAACCAACAAAAGGTTGTCACCAATTGGAGGCGATCTCTCAAGCCTGGGGGTTATGTAATCACCACCATTAGAATTGATAAGCATTGTCATAAATTGCCTTCTAAAGGCACAGAAAAGGATGTATCTTCTTTCAAAGGGCGTGTCTGGAAACTCGCAGTCGAGCGATCAGGTTTGGTGTTATCAGAACTTGCTAATGAAAAAATCAAAAAGATGGCCGAAGAATATGCTAAGAGAATGTCGAGTTACCCATTTAGAGGAGAAAATGAAGTCAAGGAGCTTTTCCAGGGCTTTGATACAGAAATCGAGGTTATCAACACACCTGGTGAATTTAGACTAACCCGATACGCTCAAGTAATAGCAAGAAAGAAGGCGGTATAAGGGCGAACACCAGCTTAAGCCAAATGATGATGTCTTCACATTCTGCCGCGCGTCCAACCCTTTTTTTCTATTGCCACTGTTACGGTCTCTTCCTCTATTCATCTTCTGATTAAGCGATCTCCCATAGCCTTTCGCTATGTTCTTCAGTTTGTGCCAATCAAATCTGTTTTTCGAGTTGCAGACGAGAAATGGAACCTTCAAGCGGGTTCAAGTCCGCAAAACTACGGCAATAAAACGTCTCTTCGCAGGTGTGTATCCAGTTGATAATACAAGATGAAGCAGGATAGTTTGTTCACTTGATCGCTATCTGAGGAAAATGTGTTAAGTGTGTTCTTGTATTCTAATTGTAGTCATATGATAAGTGATGTGACTTGAAAAAAGAAACAACAAGTCTCAATCAAAAGGCTTGTAGAAAGACAAGAAAAAGATTGCTATTTATTCATGACTATCCCCCGAAGAATGGGGGTGGGCTAGGTATAAACGTCTACGAAACTGCCCTTACGCTTTCAAAATATTATGACGTGGAAATACTCACATCAAGGATTAAGGACCATTTTGTTAATGACTCTCATGAGTCTTTTGACATACCTGTTGAGATTGTCAGTAGGAGTATTAAGGGAGTGTTTTTTCTCATCCATGAAATCAAGAACAGTGACCTAACAATTGTGAATCTTACCTTTTCATTTCACTTTGGCTCAGTAGTTTCCTTGTTGCTCTTGCCAATACTCACGAGAAGATATATTTGCATCTTTCATTCACGAACAAACCATCTTGATTACAACCGATTAAGAAGAATACCTAGATTCCTCGTTATGTTTTTGTTCAATCTATTGTCTTTTTCCATCAACAAATCTAATCGTAATCTAGTATTTTCAAGAAATCAAAAAGACGAATTGACAAAACATCGCATCAGGAATCTCGAGATTCTCCCAATGATATTCCAATTCAAAAGAGAGTATTTTCGTAATTATTTAACCAGACTAAATAGCTCAATCGAGCCCAATGTGTACTATATTGGAGAAATCTCTGAACTGAAGGGAATTATATATCTAATTGAAGCAGCGAAGATATTGAACCCAAAGATTCCCATAATACTTGTTGGCAATGGACCAAACAAGCAAAAGTATCTTGACATGTTAAAATCAAGCAGTAGCTATTTGAAACTCAATGTATCCTTTAAGGATGGGGTCCCGCAAAGCATGGTTCCAGAAATATTAAGAAATGCCTTTTTGATTATCGTACCTTCACTTTCAGACGCTTGGCCTAGGATAATAATAGAAGCTATGATTTGTGGGGTCCCTGTACTGGCTAATCGATTGGAAAGCATTAGTGAAATGATTAAAAATCAAGAAACAGGCATCACAGTTGACATTAAAGATCGTTCAAAAGTCGTGGCCATGATTTACAACATAATAGAAAATCGACAAAAGAGAAACGAAATGATTGAAAAGGCACACAAATACGTGTTGACTGAGTATTCCGGAACTGAAGAAAGATGGAAAGAAATGATTAATCAGATATTAGAGCAGAGGTAGTAAATGCTCCTGCATGGCCAGGGTTCACTAATGCGCGTTTTTTGACCAGTGTTTTCAAAACCTCTAGTAGTGATATTCAAACGAATTGAAGAACATATCTTCTGTGAGGTATTTCACGATTTTTACGTCTAAGTGACTCGGGTTCATTGGTAACCCTCTTGTTCTACGCAAATTCGGTTGCGACTTATCTACTACCTCTAAAATCAATCCCCACCGACGCGATTCATCTGTGCTATTAACCCTTGTATTTCTCAACAGTTTTCTTAAGAGACTTCTTAAAAGCAATCTCCATCTAGGCGCTCCACTTATGCAATGAGCTTTTAGAGTCTTTGATAGCTTTCGACTGTTATATAATTGTCGCAAGAAAATTACCGCACCATATGTAGACAAATGACTGTTACCGGCGCATACTAGGACATTCTGTTTTTTGCCATCAGCCCTTTCAACTTCACCACAAAGTATTATTCCGTGACACTTTTTTGGCTCGTTCGGTTTTCTATAAGTCGTTCTGTATTCAGTCTTGTGTTCCTTTCCTTCTCCTTTTTCGGTCAAAACGAGGTTTTTGCTGTTTCTGTCGAAAATGACTGGGCTTCCTATCTTTCCAATAAAAAGTTCAGTGACACAATTCCATACTGGTCCACTAACTGTAACAATATTCTTAATTTCGGAGAGGATTGCCTCCGTGGAGAGGTGATTCAGAACATTGACCCGTTCTCTTTTGTAGATATCCGTAAATATATCGACTACAGAATATATGGCACTTAAGTCTCCTTCTTCCACTACATAGTAATTCTGCCTTGGCTTAGGATTCGCTAGGCCATAACAAATGTATATGTAGTTTTCCTTCTTTTTCAAAGAAAAGGGTAAAATCTCTGATAAAGGATTTGCTCTTTTTTTTACTGCCGGATATATCACTCCACCGAATGCAAGACCAATCAAGAAAAAAATGGTTGAAGCTATTAGGCTTTTGAGTATATCAAGAATCCATTTTACATCAAGACCCCATTCACTCATCTTTTTTCGCCTGAAAGGGGAGATACCTCTCTCTTAGTTTGCCTTTCCAGTTTTCTAGGGGACATTGAAGGTTTACACCAGTCACGACAGTTTTCGGTGGAACATCTTTCGAAACCACTGTTCCTGCTGTGACATATGAGAATTCTCCAATTGATATCCTACCAATGATCTGAGAACCAAACCCAATGGTAACTCCGTTAAAAATTCTTGGGGATGGGTCTCTCCTTTTTGTTGCGTTGATAGGATAACTTAGGTACGAATGAACTGTCTGTCCAAACATTGAAACATAGTCGCCTATCTTTGTATCGTTGCAACAGAACCCACTAATGCTGCAGTGGTGTCCTATACTAACTCGATTATAAATTAATGCATTGTACATTATCCTAGTGTTTTCCCCAATCGTCGTATCGTAACCCACACGTGTGTTATCTTCGCACTCCACTTTGCATCCCAGATGGCAACCTGAATATAGAGCTGAATTTCGACCTATTATGCAGTCTTCTTCTATGATTGTAGTTGATTTTACACAAGCGTCATAGTCGTAATAGGTACGTTTCTTATTCTTCATATCTCTAAACCTATAAAGCTCGTCCAATGATGGCTTTCCAATAATGCTATAATCTTCAATAATAACACCTTTGCTAATCACAGTAGGACCTAGTATTACAACGCCTTTGCCAATGTAAGCAGTCTTGTCAACGTCAGCTCTTTTGCTGATGAATTTCATTCTTTAGCTACCTTTCAACCATTCCAATATTAAGCGAAAAGATTGGTTTTCATATTCCTTGGGTATGAATGCATGATCAGCCCCTTCGATTATTCTGAGGTCTACATAATCTGATTGAAGAGCATGTGCCATTGTTATTTCGTAAGGAACACTTGTATCCTTGTTACCATGAATAACGCGTGTGGGGATTGTCAGACTGTAAAAAGCCTTATATGGGCGAAAGAGCTCCATTTCGATAATCATTTCTTCGCTAATATGGAACCCTTCTATTGGGACAATGTAACCCTGCCTATCTAACTCCCTGAAAACAGATTCACTGAAGATCTTTTTCGTTTCTGATGTCGTCGGTTTCAGAAAAGTCAGCTTGTAGTCTACAACAGGATTCAGAAGAACCATTTTTTCGGGTTTAATCTTACTATTAGTTTGCAGATAGAGCAAAAGAACGCTTGCTCCAAAACTAGAAGCACTAACTAATATTCTTTCTCTATATTTAGCTGCGATATATTCTAGAACTGACTTCAAATCAATGATCATTCCGCTGATTGTTATTTCCCCAGATTTCATCGGATGTTTTCCATGACCACGGAAATCAAAACGGAATACTCTAAATCCATTTCTCACGAGAAAGTCAGCTTGTCTAACAAATCTACCGCTCTCCTCTTTGTTTGTGAATATCCCATGCAACAAAACTACATTGCCGAGAACTCGATCTTCTTGCTGAGGATGATGTAAGACAGCAGGGATCTCATATCCATCTCTGCTCAGAATGTTAAATTCCTCTTGCTCCATTGCATTTCACACCGTAATCTGGTTTGTATAATTGACAGATCACCTATCAAATTTATTTTCCCTCTATTCGTAAATCATTTTATTTTTCCCTCTGGTTCCTTATCTGGTTTTCGTAAATCATAGTTAGATATAGCGTCCCCGATAGTGGCTAGAAACTAAACGCGCCACTTGGGTGTATTTATCTGGCGTTGTCTGTCAGTGTAGGTATCGCGTTCGATCAATAGGAAACTATAAGCCTTTAGAACTAGATGTTTATATAATATACTAGATACTATTTTTCTCAATGGCAGGGTCTCCTCAAGTAGCTAACAAAATGCTTCAAGGACGCGAACACTACCAGAATTGCGGTTGCTTACCTGGGAATAGATAGCTATTAATGAAATTTCACAGCAACTAGAGGCTTTTCTGAAAAAAGAAGCTGACCATTGTCTTGCGAAAATCTGTGTGTTTGCAGATCCGTTTTCAATAAGCCCTATGCCACGAAGGGTTCAGGCTTCTACATCCCCATACCCAAACTGGTTCAGGCCCTACAAGTTACATCGATAGAATCGGCGATTTGACATCTTCATAAGTGAATGTTTTAGGGTGAGGGATTTATAGGGTCATAACCTATCAGATTCAAGATACTTCCGCTTTGTGTCTGCGCTGTGAGTGACATTGGGTAATGGCGACATTGATTGG
>Ga0172366_10002442_pt1 | contig 14570 bp, 9 predicted proteins | sample LakKivSesite69cm_FD_114533 | JGI IMG/M metagenome (GOLD analysis project Ga0172366, IMG submission 114533) | Sediment microbial communities from Lake Kivu, Rwanda - Sediment site 69cm | ecosystem: Environmental > Aquatic > Freshwater > Lake > Sediment | place: Rwanda: Western Province, Lake Kivu... | reverse complement strand
CGCGCAGTTCAATGCCGCAAGCCGCGGGGGGGCAACCCCCCACGGGCAACAGAAGGGGGCTTACTCCTCCGACCCGGCCCAAGACCCTGCGGGAATGGAGTTGCCCCGGAGGGCTCAGATGTTCGCCTTCCAAGGTTCCTATGCTTGGGTCCATCCCGCTTCGGTGGCAGGCGCAGATCAGTACTTGATTGTCCCGTATCTCTCCAGCCTTCCCTTTGCTCCCCTCCCCACGGAAACCATCCATTCGACCCGCTCTTGGTCGCATGTGATGTGAGATGACCCGTGGTCCGCATCCGAAAACTCTCGTTCCAGCGCCCATCTACCGGGAAGGTTTCTCCAGACGCTCCGCTTGGCCGCCTCCTCGACGAGGAGGCAGAGGATTATGTAGTTGCCCACGTGCTTGCCCCCAGATTGCAGGCCCGCTGATGCCTTTCTGGCTATCCTTCTCATCGTGCCGGCATCCTTCCCGAAGGTCCTTTTCAGGTGCGCTCCCAGGTCCAGCTGGGCGATCTCGTCCGAAAGCTCGTCGTAGCTCTCGGAGTGGCATAGCCCCTCAAGAAGCATCCCTAACTCGCCCTCAGGCGCATAGGTATGTGGTATGATGGACCAAGGCTCCACCCCTTCCTCGAAGAGCTTCCTGTGGAGCCCGGCTTTGGCCAGACTAACCCTCATATCCCTTATGCCCTCGCCGAAATCCAGGATCGCATCTCCCACCGCGTTCGCCAGTCGGAATGCCAGTGCCTGTGCAATGAGCCTCCTTGTGGCCTTCATTTCAACGGGCTTTCCGAGGACCTTGGTCCTGAGTCTCTCCAGCACATGCCCTTCCCCATGCACCAGCCTGGCCTCGAAGAGGTTATTCGCAGAGTAGAAGTCGAGTGCCTTTGCGCGAAGAAGCCGCTCCACATCAACCGCAAAGATCGTTGCCGAGGCTTCCCCGGCGTGGACGGTTTCCGTCCTTTTCAGATGGGGCTTTCCCCTACAGTACATCACCAGGTCCACATCGCTCAGGGGGATGCATTGCCTCTGGAATGGCTACCGATCAGGCAGATATCGCATTCGGTCGTCTCACGGCGCGAGATCTTCCTGGCCCAGCGGAGGACCTTCCTCCAGGTCTCCTTCTCCAGGCTCTCGGGGCGAACAGGATCGGAGGCACCGCATCATGCCGGTGATCATCGAGCTCGAAAATCTTCCGCTGGCAATAGCCCTCCTGTCTCCGTCCTGGTTGCGAAGTGGTCTACCGCAGGACCTTCCCGGGGAAAAACGGCCCTCGCGGTTTCGTGGCTTGATGCGCCCTCGACGGACTTCTGGCGGACCCCGAGAGACAGGCTTGCAGAAGCCGAACGCCTGCCCCGCCTGCAGGAAACAGGATGGTGCAGGAGACCCCTGCCCGGTTGCCCGGCAGCCGGATGATGTTCCACCTAACGCGCTACACCCAGCCATGGCTAGGAGCTGTCCATTCCAAGAAGAATCACATAGGCCCAGTTCGTCAGAGCCCGAAGAAGCTCCACCAGGTTTCAACGCGGCGGCGCTCAGGTTATTGGTAGCAGTGGGCTGAACACCTCGGTTGCCCTTGGTGCGTACACCCCTACCCCATCAACCTCGTCTTCTGGCGAGAACCTTCGTCTTTGGCCCTCGTGATCGTCGCCGATCCCGAGTTATTGGCCCGATTGGCCGTCTATTGTTCAGGGACAGCTTCGAGCCTAGATGCTTTCAGCTCTTATCTGCTGGCGCGTAGCTACCCGGCAGTGCCCTGTCGGACAACCGGTACACCAGTGGCGCCGGCACCCTGTTCCTCTCGTACTGGGGGCACCTTCCCCTCAGACGACCGACACCCCCAACGGGTAGCATCCAACCTGGCTCGCGACGGTTTAAACCCAGCTCACGTTCCCTTTTAATGGGCGTACAACCCCACCCTTGGACGCTGCTGCACGTCCGGGATAGGAAGAGCCGACAGCGAAGTACCAACCAAGCAGGGGCGATATGAACTCTTGCCTGCGACAAGCCAGTTATCCCCGGGGTAGCTTTTCTGACACTTCACGCCCCCATCGATGAGGCAGTGAAGATCGCTAGGCCACGTTTTCACGTCTGGATTCCTTGCTGGGCGGAATCCAGTCAGGCCGGCTTTTGCCCTTGCACTCTACGGCGGAGTTCTGTCCCGCCTGAGCCGACCTTTGGGCGCCCCTGATATCTTTTCAGGGGCGTGGCGCCCCACCCAAACTGCCCACCTCCTGGTGTCTCCGGCTTTTGGCCGGGTTAGTGATGCAGACACTGAAGAGTAGTGTTCCATCATTGCCTAGACCGCGCCCGGAAGCACGGACATCGGACGGCTCCTACCTACGCTCTGCATCAAAATCCGCATCACAGCAGAAAGCTGCAGTAAAGCTCCACGGGGTCTTAGTGTCCCTTTGGGGGTATCCGGCGTGTTCTTCCGGATACGTGTGGTTCGCCGGGTTCCAGCCGGGGACAGCTGCAGTCTCGTTAATCTATCATGCGGGTCGCCAATTGAGCGACAAGGGATTACGCTACCTTTAGAGGATCATAGTTATCCCCTCCCTACACCGGTGCTTAACACGGTTGTAACCGCGCTTGACATTCCGGCAGTGGGAACGACTCAGCTCCGGTACACACCCTTTCGGGCTTGCCGGAACCTGTGTTTTTATTAAACAGTCGGACTGCACTGGTCACTGCGACCTGTCCCTCGCGGGGCAGGCACCCCTTTTCCCGAAGTTACGGGGCTAGTTTGCCGAGTTCCCTCGGCTGGTGTCTCCCGACACGCCTTAGGCTTCTCACCTAGGGGCACCTGTGCCGGATCTTGGTACGGTCACGTGGGATCCTTCCCGATTCCCTTTTCACGGGCCCCTGGAATCAGCCGAACTCCTCTATAAGAACGAGGAGCCACTCAGGACTTCGCCTGGTTCTCACCATTACGGTACTCCCCAGGTTTGACCCATTGGATAGAGCGACGACTCTACTCAGCCTATCCGGAGGCGTCAGGCACCGGGCTTAGCGTTGCCGCACGTACCCACGTGGTATCGGAATATTAACCGGTTTCCCTTTCGGGATGGCCGTCTTAAGGCTTCCCTTAGGACCGACTAACTCGTGGCTGACGATCATTGCCACGAAACCCTTGCCCTTTCGGCGGCGGGGATTCTCACCCCGCTTTGCTGCTACTACCAGCAGGATCTGCATTCCCACGCGGTCCACTCGATCTTACGACCGAACTTCTTCCCGCGCAGGACGCCCCCCTACCAGCCGCTTTCGCGGCTCCGGGGTATCAGCAGCCGGCTTGAACCTCGTCCATTTTCAAGGCCCCCAACCTCGACGGGTGAGGTGTTACCCACTCTTTAAAGGATGGCAGCTTCTAAGCCTACCTTCCCGCTGTCTGTGGCTGGGGACGCTATTCAGTTTGTACTTAGCCGGCATTGGGAGGCTTTAACCCCGGTCCGGGTTCGTCCCCTTTCGGAACTGAAGCTTACCCCACAGCCCCTAACTCCGGTGGTCTACAAGGACGACGACTTCGGAGTTTGTAAGGGTGCTGAGAAGTTTCCTCCCCAGACTTCCCGAACAGTGTCTCTACATCGCCGCCACTCTCGCACCAGGCTGTCCTACGGGACACTTCGGGGGGAACCAGCTGTCTCCGGTTTTGATTCGCCTTTCGCGCCTAACCCCAGGTCATGGGAACGAATTGCACGTCAGAACCCCTTCAGGCCTCCACCAATCTGACGATTGGCTTCACCTTGCCCAGGGCTAGATCAACCGGTTTCGGGTATGGTGCCCGTGACTTGGGGCCCTATTCAGACCCCGTCCCTCGCCTTGCGGTTGCGGACATTCGGTTTCCCTGCGGCTCCGAGGATTATCCTCTTAGCCTCGCCACGAGCACAAACTCCCTGCCCCATGGTACAAAACGGACGACACAACTCCGATCATCTGACCTCGTGCATGGCGCTTGCGCGCCTCTCCTTCGGCCAGAATCATATCTTGAGAGCCATGCCAAATCATAGCCGTCTAGTTTCAGGCTCTTTTCGCCTCCCTTGCGGGATTCTTTTCATCTTTCTCTCGCGATACTACTGCGCTATCAGTCTCGAGACGTGTTTAGGGTTAGGAGTTGATGCCTCCCATATTCCCACGCAATATCCGATGCGCGGTACTCTGGAACGACCCAGCCCATTCTGCCTTTTGCCTACGGGGCTTTCACCCTCTATGGCATCGCGTCCCAGCGAACCTCGGCTTCGGCAAAACAGGCTTTGCGGATCGCCCAAACACCACATTCCCCCGAAGGGGTTCGGTTTGCCCTTTACCCTTTTCACTCGCCGTTACTCGGGGCATCGCTATTGCTTTCTCTTCCTCCCCTTACTAAGATGTTTCACTTCAGGGGGTTCTCCCTCCTCTCGGAGCGCGAATCTCTCAAAAGAGGACTCGCGAGAACTCTCATTCGGGGATCCCCGGTTCGAAGGCTGCTTGCGCCTCGCCGGGGCTTATCGCAGCTTGCCACGCCCTTCGTCGACGCTCGAGCTAAGTCATCCCCTAGACGGCGTATTGCCTAAGGCGTTTACTAACTGATGTTACTTCTTCGGATTGCTCCGAACTGGGCCTATGGCTTACCGAACCTCGAACGGACGAGGAGATAAGATCTTGGCTCGTGAGCCCAGGTCCGAGGACCTGATTCCTCCCGAGCTGCACAATCTCCGCGGGCCAGAATGGACCGGCCGGGACTTGAACCCGGGGCCTCAGCCTCGCAAAGGCCGTGCTCTACCGCCTGAGCTACCGGCCCGCGTCGAACGGATTTCGGCCCCCTTTTGGCGGCGGAATTGGCTCCGCCGCGGGGTGGGCTGGACCATTATAGGAGGTGATCCAGCCGCAGGTTCCCCTACGGCTACCTTGTTACGACTTAACCCCCCTTATGGGGCGTGGGTTCGATATGGACCTAAGGACCAGATCTCGTCCACACCCCACTCGGATGATGTGACGGGCGGTGTGTGCAAGGAGCAGGGACATGTTCACCGCGCGATGATGACACGCGGTTACTGGGGATTCCATCTTCATGAGGGCGAGTTACAGCCCTCAATCCGGACTGAGATCGGGTTTAGGGGATTGGCTTCTCCTCTCGGAGTCGCAGCCCATTGTCCCGACCATTGTAGCACGCGTGTAGCCCAGGAGATTTGGGGCATACTGACCTACCGTCGCCCACTCCTTCCTCCATCTTATCGATGGCGGTCCCCTCAGAGTCCCCAGCATCCTTTCGGATCTGCTGGCAACTGAGGGCGTGGGTCTCGCTCGTTACCTGACTTAACAGGACGCTTCACAGTACGAGCTGACGGCAGCCATGCACCTCCTCTCAGCTCGTTGAGCAAGGTCATCAGCCTGGCCTTCATCCTGCTGTCGCTCCTGGTAAGATTCCCGGCGTTGAATCCAATTAGACCGCAGGCTCCACCCCTTGTGGTGCCCCCCCGCCAATTCCTTTAAGTTTCAGCCTTGCGACCGTACTCCCCAGGCGGTGGACTTATCGCTTTCGCTTCGGCACAGATCAATCCTTCTGATTGACCCACACCCAGCCCACATCGTTTACGCCCTGGACTACCCGGGTATCTAATCCGGATCGCTCCCCAGGGTTTCGTCCCTCACCGTCAGGCCCGTTCCAGTCAGACGCCTTCGCCACTGGTGGTCCCCCCAGGATTATCGGATTTTACCCCTACCCCAGGAGTACCTCTGACCTCTCCCGGCCTCAAGCCCGCCAGTATCCCCAGATAGCCGACGGTTGAGCCGTCGGATTTGACCAGGGACTTAACGAGCCGGCTACGAACGCTTTAAGCCCAATAAACGCGGACATCACTCGGGCTGCCGGTGTTACCGCGGCGGCTGGCACCGGTCTTACCCAGCCCTTATTCCTGGAGCTGTTTGCACTCCAGAAAAGCCAGCACATTGTGCTGGCACTTGGGGTTCCCCCGTCACGCTTTCGCGCATTGCGGAGTTTTCGCGAATGCTGCGCCCCTTAGGGCCCAGGTCCTTGTCTCAGTACCCATCTCCAGGCTCACGCTCCCACGTCCCGTACCGATCGAAGGCTAGGTGGTCCGTTACACTACCTACAACCTAATCGGCCGCAGCCCCATCCTTGCGCGCCGTAGCTTTCAGCGGAGAGCCGTTCCAGACTTCCCCGCCTATGGCGCATTAGCCTCAGTTTCCCGAGGTTATTCACCACGCAAGGGCAGGTTGGCCACGTGTTACTGAGCCGTACGCCCCAACATCCCCGAAGGGACGTCGGTGACTAGCATTCCTTAGTCGAACCCCAATAGCAATGCCCTCCGGCAGGATCAACCGGAGTCATGGTCGCAATAGCCCATTGCCAGGGGGCCGAAATCCGCATCAAACCCAACGAGCGCATCCACGCCCGGAACTTGGGTCCTCATCCCTACACCATGGCGCGGATTCGGTCCATCAACGTAAGGCAAATGCCGCCCTCCGGGCCGACGCCGATTAGAGCGCCATGATTCCGTTCGCTAGGGCGAACATCTCAGCTGCCCTTCTTCTTCTTAAAAATTTTACCAAGGATGAGTCCACGTGACCGCGGGCCACCCTAGGAACTCGGGCCACCCCAGGAACCCGGGTAGACGCTTTCCGGGGAACAAGGCGCCCCTTGCTCCCACCCGGCCGAGATTTGAACCCGGGTCCTGGGAGTGACAGTCCCAGATGATTGGTCTCCCGCCAAGGCGGGAATAGGCCACTACACTACCGGGGCACAGACTCCCTGCCCGGGTTGGGATGTTGAAAAATTTTTTCGAATCCCGCTCCCGGCGGCAGGATGAAGGACCGCCTGAAACCGGGAGAATTTAAGATTCCACCGTCACACCCTCCTACGGTTTGAAGCCCGAACAGTTCGCAAGGATCATCATCAAGGACATACTGAGTGGCAGGATTGGGGATCGCCAGGTCCTCAACAGCGAGAAGCTCAAGCTCTCGAGGGAGCTCGGCCTCGGCGCAGTCCCTTCGTCCTCCTTCATTCTCTCGCATGCCCGCCCAGAGGAAAGGGAAAGAGTGCTGCCCCTGCTTCTGAGGAAGCCGACCCGGACGGCGTCGGGTGTCGCGGTCGTTGCGGTGCAGACCTCCCCGCTGCAAGCGTGCCCCGGTCAGTGCATATACTGCCCGGACTTCGCTGAGGCACCCAGAAGCTACACCGGACGGGAACCCGCATCCATGAGAGCGATCCAATGCGGTTTCGACCCCTACCTTCAGGTCGATGCCCGGCTGCGGCAACTGACGGCCATGGGTCACCCCGTTTCCAAGGTCGAGCTGATCGTCCAAGGTGCAACCTTCCCTGCGATGAACCTGGAGTATCGTAGGTGGTTTGTGACACGTTGTCTCGATGCGATGATCGATCACGGAGGACGCCGAGCACGCCCGAGGTCGCTGAAGAGGGCGGTGACCGCATCGGGGCGCTGCCGTGCGAGGCCCGTCGGCATCACCTACGAGACGAGGCCGGACTGGTGCACCGACGAGCACCTGAGGGAAATGATGGGGATGGGGGCCACCCGCGTCGAGATTGGGGTTCAGACGCTTTCGGACAGGGTCCTGGAGGGAATCGACCGTGGCCACTCCATCGCTGACGTGGCGGCTGCCTTTGAGAGGGCAAGAGGCAGTGGGCTGAAGATCTGCGCCCACATGATGCTCGGGCTGCCGGGCTCGGATGAGGCAGCCGACATTTCCTCGTTCGAAATGCTTTTCCAGGACGCTCGATTCAAGCCCGATGAGCTGAAGATCTACCCGACCTTGGTGATCGAAGGCACGATGCTGCATCGGTTGTGGCTCAAAGGCGAATACGATGCGCTTTCGGATGATGAGGTGCTCAACAGGGTCACGCGGATCAAGCGGATCGTCCCCGAGTGGGTCAGGATAAAGCGGGTCATGAGGGACATTCCTGCCGGCATGGTGGTGGCCGGCCCGAAGCGGTCGGATATGAGGAGCATGGTTCTCTCGGCTCTGAAGGCGCAGGGGAAACGATGCCGCTGCATAAGGTGCAGGGAGGTCGGAAGACTGGCTGACGAGCAGGTGGATCTCTCGTTCTGCGAACAGTCCTACCACGTCTCGGCGGGGCGGGAGGTCTTCCTGTCGTGTGAGGACCGTGGTCGCACCCTGATAGCGGCGTTTCTCCGTCTGAGCGTGAGGGACGACGGGGCCTGCCGTGTTAGGGAGCTGCATACGTACGGACGGGCGCTGCAGGTGGGTGAAAGGCCATCGGGGAGTGCCTGGCAGCACAGGGGTCTGGGGATGGGTCTTCTGAAGGCCGCGGAGGAGAGAGGCAGGGATGCAGGTGCCCGCTCCCTGCGTGTGACCAGCGGCATCGGTGCCAGGGACTACTACAGGAGGCTTGGCTACAGGCTTCACGAATTCCACATGTGCAAGAGGCTCTAGGCGAGCCCGGCCCAGGTCTGAAGTGCGCCCAGGGCCGACCTAGAGGCGAACCTGATCGAGTAGGTCAGGGCCGGTCTTCTCCCCTCAACCGTGGCGCAACCTCTAGCGATGTCCGATAAGAAGGAGTCCACGGCATCGCCGTCCGTAACGGTCAGGCCCGAGCCCACCACTTCATAGGAGTGTGCGTCGCTGCCCCCCGTCACTGGCAGGCCGTACTTGGCAGCGAACTTCCGGGCAACTAGGTTCGGGTAGACCAGGATGGATGCCATGGCGTTGAAGGTCTCGACCGCCAGCTTGAGCTCCCTGGCGAGCCAGCTGACGGATATCGTGGACAGGTAGAACGGATGGGGGGCCGACACTATCCCGCCCTCGGATCTGGCTTGGTCCACGAGCTCCTCGGCCTCCACGTCCTCCGGCCAGTCGCGGTCAACGCCGATGACCAGAAGGTGGCCGCGCGAAGTGGATACTTCGCACGCGGGGATGACGACCGGGTCGCCAGGCCTTCGAATCCGGATGGCCTCGCGGTAGCCATCCATTGTGTTGTGGTCAGAGATGCAGAGCCCGTCGATTCCTGACTTGATTGCCGCCTTCAGAATCAGGCTGGGACTGGACTTCTCTGGGTGGGATTCCATGCTGTAGCTTGAGTGAATATGAGTGTCCACTTTCATCCTTATCCCTTTTGAAGGCACCAGACGCCCAGTTTCGGCGAGAAAGAGCAGAATTGGCCTCTTTTTCCCGAAAAAGCGGGGGTAGACGCCTGCATGAAACATTTATTAAGTGTATCGATCGAGCGCGGCTGCGTTCGGACCCCCTTGTGATCGATCCACCGTCGATCGGAGGTGCCTCTGTTTGAGAAAACTCGCGAGTTCGGTTCTTACCCTGATTGTTCTGCTGAACTTCGTGACCATCTTCTCGCTTCCGGCCAGCGCAAAGCTGTCCAAGACGAAGTCCAATCTGAAGGTCCTCGTCCTCAAGATCCCCGAAACGGGCGCCGGGACGGAGCAGTACTGGACAGCGGAGGAGGCCAGGAAGTTCAACAACGTGACCCGGTGGCTTCTTGACCTATACGGCTTTCCGTATGATGAGCTGGACGCGACGGCGCTCACCAGAGAGACCCTTTACGATGGCAACGACTTGAAGTACTCCGTGATCCTAGACAACGGCAATCGTCTCGACGAGCTGGACAAGGACGACATAGTCCTGGAGGCGGTGGAAGAGGACGGGGTTGGGCTGGTGATTCACACCATCTCCTCCATGTATGTGAGGGACGCTCTGGACCTCCAGGACCGGCCTTCGCAGGGCTGGAAGGATCAGCAGATCGTTGGGGAGTTCTCGGTGACCAACGACCTGCACTACATCACCCGGATGTTCTATGCGCCCATCGAGCATGTCACGCACAACCTCGCGCAGCAGCAGAGGACCCCGGAGAGCTATGCGCACGGCATCAGGATCGAGAAGAGGAAGGATCAGAGGTTCGCCATTGCCAACCTTGTGAAGCAGACCGGCGAGACAACGACGGGCGTTGAGAAGGGAACCCTCGCCCCGGAGATCATTGCGGAGCGATACGGAGCCGGGAGGGTTGTGTGGTTTGCACGTCCGTACTACGTCTACCTCAAGGGCAGCTACTTCTTTGTTGAGAGGGACTACAGCCTTGCATATCTGGTCGGAAGGGCGGTGGAATGGGCCTCGCAGAATGGGGTCTTGGCCTCCAAGGGGCTTTATCCCAACGGCAACTGGTTCGCCCACGCGCTGATCATCGATGGGTACTACGATTTCCCGCCGCCTGGCTATTCTCTGAACGTGACCCTGCCCGGGAGCTTTGATGAGCTGATCGCGGACTACAAGATCGTCGAGGACCTCGTCGAGGGACTGGGCCTCAAGTACACGGGCGCCGTCATCTTCAGGAACAACAACACCCTCGGCTGGGATGCTGGCTATAACCTGACCTACTGGGATGCCGGAAAGGCCGCGCTGACCGAGAGGGCGGAGAAGGGCAATGAGCTGGCCTTGGGCGCGTTCGACTATGTCGACTACGGCAAGATTGCGAAGCAGAGCATCAGGGAGGCAGCGGCCCTACTGAAGAAGGGGCGGGAAGCCATGATTTCAACCTTTGGGGTCGAGTTGCCCCTTTACATCTTCAGCTTCGTGCCAGAGGAGGTGCTCATATCCGATGACGCATACATGGCGGCCTTCGAGGCGGGATTCAACCTCATGGTCGGCGGGATATACAAGACTGACTTCCCCTACGACCTTTACGGTTCCATCTACCCCTTCTATCTGAACGGGGCGTATGAGGAAACGGCTGAGGGCTGGGTCCCGAGGGCGGTCGTGGTCGAGAACAACTTCTACTTCGATGCGATAACCGAGGCAACCGACCTCTATTACTGGGAGGATGTCTACAAGCGAGGAGGCGCTCTAGTTACCAGGCTCGTGCCCTGGGGCATCTACAACCTTCCCATCACCCTCTCTAGGTTGCAGGCTCACGTTGAGGAGATCCGGAGCAAGTACTCAGATGTGTGGTGGACGACCGTGGGCGAGTTGGGCAAATACTCCCTTGACAGGAGCAAGGTCAGGATCTCCGCCACCTCCGAGGACGCGGGGGGCACGATCTTCGTCACGGTGAAGAACAATGGCGACAACAAGATCGAGGGATTCACCGTGAAGGTCAGGCTTGATGACCAGAGCAAGTCGGAGTACCAGTACGCCTCTAGGCCGATGAAGGTCAAGTCGGTGAAGGAGGGCGGCGAGAAGCTGGAACGGGGAACGAATTGGGAGCTTAAGGATGAGGTCGAGGGCAAGTACTACGGTGCCCTCTTCATCTGGGCGGATCTGGAGCCCGGACAGGAGAGGACCTTCGAAGTGAAGAGCGGCAGGGGCCTGGTCCTTCCGTGGGCCCAGTTGCTGATGTTCCCCATATTCTTCCTCGGGGTGTTCCTCGCATGGTACCTGCTCATCAGGAAGCCGCCCAAGCTTCCCGAGGAAGCAGCGCCGAAGGCAGCTTAGATGCTGACGGTGTCTCGTGCCTAGGGCTTCGCAATAGACCGTATCTTCACGTGCGGGACAGGCAGATCGTCCATTGAGCCAAGGATCCTGAAGGTTCCCAGGCTGCGGACGGTGCCCGCCAGCTTGCTTGGGTCGGTCGGCAGAAGGCATGCCCCGTCGGTTCCAAGCTCCCTGAGGATGGCCTCCGGCGCCACGGCTGGGATCCTCGTGTTCCCGTCGGCCAGCATCAGGGCCGGCGGGCTTCGCAGGGCCTCGAACTCAACGAGCTCGGCCCTCGCAGTCGTCTCAAAGATGATCCCGGGTTGCAGGGTGCACGCCACGACAGCGTCGAGATCAACCCTTCTAACGCGCCCAACTCCTGATGCCTGGGTCAAGGCGTAGGAGAAAAGCAACGAGCCAGCAAACGCCAGGGCGATCGCGATCAGCACCAGGGCAAGATCCATAGCATCGCCTCATACGGGGGCTTGGGTGATTCACCGGCTTCCCTTGTAGCTGTAAGCCCTCGCATCATATATAAGGAGTAAGCGGACCAGATTCTTTCCGTGGCATGCGGCGTGTTGTTGCTGCTTCTCGGTCAGCTGTCGGACGTCAACACCTCCGTGATGGTCGTCACGGCGGCCGTGGTCATATTCCTCCTGTTCGGCGCTTGGAAGGCGCTGCAATCCCACAGGGCCAAGCCAACCACGGGCAGGGAGGGCCTCATAGGGCAGGTGGGCAAGGCCCTTTCGGGCCTGGGTCCTGAGGGACAAGTGGAACTCCGGGGGGAGATATGGAGGGCCGTCGCGGTTGGGGGGAGCGTTGACAAGGGCTCAAGGGTGGTGGTCGTCGATGAGAAGGACCTCACCCTTTACGTCAGGGAATCCTAGGTTCACGAGAAGGAATCAAGCGTTCTCAAACCGCTCGCCCTTGCCAGGTAGGCCTCAAGGTCATCAGGTCCCGTCCGTACAAGCTGGCCCAGGAGCCGGAAGTCCTCGCGCAGGACATCCTTCAGGTTCGGGTCGTACAGGGATGCGGCGGGGTGCAGGGTCGGGAAGTAAACGATCCCGCTTCTGATAATGGGTCTGCCCCTCGATCGCGTGACGCTGCCTGAAGCAAGGAGAGTCCTCAAGGCGACCGCGCCGAGGGTACAGATGAGTCGGGGCTCAATGGCCGCCAGTTGGGCGTCGAGATGGGGCCGGCAGGACGAGATCTCCTCCGCGGACGGCGTTCTGTTCTGTGGAGGGCGGCATTTCAACACGTTGGTGATGAACACTGAATCCCTCTTGATGCCCGCGATGGACAGTAGCTCGTCCAGGAACTGGCCTGCTGGTCCGACGAAAGGCCGTCCTTTCTGGTCCTCGTGGAACCCGGGCGCCTCCCCCACCAGGAGGATCCAGGACGGGTTGCCTTCGCCCGGGACTGCGTTCTTGCGAGTTGCCGATAGCTGGCAGCTTGAGCAGTTTGCGATCGATTTTGAGATCTCGCAAAGCCTTGAGGATCGGCGGTCTGTGTCTCCCAAGCTGGCTCTTGCGCTGGCTGTGGCTCTATTATGTCTTTGGTCGGAGGTGGAGGTGGAGGTGGAGGTGGGCGGGCGGCCCTGCCCCGCCGTAGGGGACGCGAGGCGCAGCGTCTGGACAATAATATTCAGCATTGGAAGCCTTATGTTGCACTTTATTCCATGATGTAGCCCGATTTGCGAAAGATTAATAAAGGGGGCTAACAGTTCTTGAATCGCGACGGCGCAAAGTCTTCGGCCTCGGGTTGTGAATCACTTTCACTGAACACGAACTACGATGTGCCGAAGGCCTGCCGCCGCCCCTTTTCCCCCTGCTTGAGCCTAGTTTCATCGACTTGAACGCCTAGGCCAGGGCCAGCAACGCTGGCCGCACCCCCTTCAATGATCGGTCCGGTCGCCACATGATCGATGATGAACTGCGGTCCATTCAGGTCGACGGGATAGCTGATCTCGGCCGCAGCAAAGAGTTGCGCGCTGGCCGAGAACCCAACCATTCCCTCCGTCAAGCCGCTCCCGAGCACCTCCAGGCGCGATTTCCTTGCCGCTTCGATCATCTTGCTCGCCGGCATTATGCCTCCCGACTTCGCAGTCTTGATCACAACCCCGCCCTCGAACCCGAGCGAGACGAAGTCAATGAGGTCCCTGTCGGTGAATGCCGACTCGTCTATGGCTATTCTCACGGGGGAGGACTTGGAGAGCTTCACGAGCCCGTGCCTGTCCGTGGAAGGCAGCGGCTGTTCAAGGACCTGGAGGTCAAACCGGCTGGCCTCCCTTGACAGCCTGAGGGCTTCCTCAAAGCCGTATGCCTGATTGGCGTCGGCCCAAAGGAGCCGCCCACCCGCCTCCTCCTTGCAGGCGGAGATCATCTCAAGGTCCTCCTTGATCCCCTTTCCTATCTTGATTTTGAACCCCCGGAATCCCTCGCTTCTCCCAAGGCGGGTCTGGGCAACGGCCTCCCCCCGCGATGATGCGCTGACGAGATAGGAAAGGTCAACGCGGGACCGGCCGTGTCCTCCGAGGTATTCGAAGAGAGACACGCCTTCGGCACGGCAGATAAGATCATGGGCGGCCATGTCGATGCTGGACTTTGCGATGGGTTGGCCCCGTGTTATGCCGTCCGCGATGACCGCGGCCATTCGCCTGTGCAGCCCTTCGAGGTCCTCTGGGTCGTGTCCCTCTATGCAAGGCTTCAGGTAGTTCTTCAGCGTCGTGAACACGGTCTCCTTCGTTTCGTAGGACCAGAGGTGGCTCGGCCTGGACTCCCCCCACCCCTGGCGGCGGGACGCCTTCAGAGAAACCAGGGTGTGGGGCGCAAGTTCCCCGACGGCCCCAATCCTTCCCCGGGAGATCCCGAAAGATGCCTTGAACCTGAACGAGGCAGGGTAGATATCCATCCTGTCAACGATCAAACATGGTCTCCCGATGCTGTCCCGGCGCACTTAAAAAGGAGATCCGGGCGTATTGGGCGGAAGTGTAGGTTGCCCCGGGGAATCGGGGGGAGCCTCCTTCTGCCCAGGATTGTGGGAGAAGCGATTGCGGCAACGGATTCAGAACCCTGCCGCGTCGAATATGAGCAGGATGCCCATCACGGCCAGAAGGACCCCGGCCGCCGCGTTTGCCTCCCTCTGGTTCTTCCTGAACCAGTCCATAGCCCCGAGGGCACGGCCGT
>Ga0172366_10002441_pt1 | contig 14570 bp, 13 predicted proteins | sample LakKivSesite69cm_FD_114533 | JGI IMG/M metagenome (GOLD analysis project Ga0172366, IMG submission 114533) | Sediment microbial communities from Lake Kivu, Rwanda - Sediment site 69cm | ecosystem: Environmental > Aquatic > Freshwater > Lake > Sediment | place: Rwanda: Western Province, Lake... | reverse complement strand
GTAGGAGGTCTAAATGAATCCTATGATCCAGGTCAGAGTAAACTTTTAGGTGTAAATAAAATCATCTCCGACATTATATGTCTAAACTCAGGAGTCTGCTGTCTTAGATAAACCTTAACTTCTTACCCTCTTTAGCTAAAGCTGAAATTCGCGCAGACTTTAACCCAAACGCCTTCCCGGCGTCTTTACCCGTAGCGTAAATCTCACCAGTAATTACGTTTAAAAGCTTTTTAGCGTTAGGATTATTAGCACCTACCTGATTTTTAGGATTTTCACTATAATATTTTTTTAAACTCTTTTTCCTTTTTTCACAAACCTCTTTTGTGTAAAGGTAGGAAATATCTTTAGGATTTTCTTTCCACAGCTTTCTACTCGTATCTCCTTTCTTTTTCGCAGTAGCAGGATCCTTCATAGGATTATTCAAGGATAATCTTTTAGACTGAGCTTTTCTAAACTCAAGTTTTTTGTTAGGGTGAAAATTCCCTAACGCGAACCCAGTTGCAGCATTGCTCAGCATAAGAAAGTAAGGTTTACCTGAATACTCTAACAGCAGTTGCTGTTCATAATCATAAGCCTGCTTCCTAGTTTCGAAAGCTTTAAGTATAGAGTAAGAAAAATCTTGATATTTAGTGTAAACATTTTGCATAAACTCATTTTTATGTTTATCTTTTTTAAGAGCATTTAGATGCTCAGCCATACGTCTCTTTAAATTATTTGTAGAGCCGATTTGCTTATAAGGTCCTATTTGTATTTGATATACTACATTTTTCATAATAATAAATATTGCACACATACTGGATTTTACTATAAGTAAAAACTTTTTTATTATAAATCAAGGTTTTCCGTACAGGCAGGGATATTTATGATCGTATGCCATCCTAATATGGCATTTTGTATTCTATACACCCTTATATTGCTACCCTACTAATTAGCAATTCCCGAAACAAATTTAAGATGGAAAATCAAGAATTGTTTAAACAAGCAATCCTTGACGCAAAGGCTGTTCGTGAGACTGCAATGGCTGCCGCCAGAACTACTCTCGCCGAGCATTTTGAGCCTTTTATCAAGGAAACCATGGCAAAAGAACTTACAAAAGAAGAGGACGAAACCATGGAAGAAGCTACTGAAATGGAGGAAGCTATGATGCATGACAAAGAAAAAATGCACAAAGAAGCCCACGACATGGAAGAAGCTACTTTAGATGAAATCTTAGCCGAGTTAGATGCTCTTTCTGAAGAAAAAATCGAAGAAGGAGATGACACAGTCGAAGAAGGACATGTTCCTGAAGACGGCTATGTCGGAAAAGCAGCTAAAGGCGAAACTGGTTATGATGAAAAAGCAAAGACTAGTCATGGCGATCACAAACTTCACGAAGCTGAAGAAGAAGATGACGAAAAAGAAGAGGAAGACGACGAGGCTGAAGAAGCCGGCGAAGACCTTACCAAAGACATCGAAGCTGGTGAAGAGCAAGAAGTAGTAGACATTACCGTAGGTGAATTGAAAGACATCATTCGTGATGTATTCATGCAACTACAAGGCGGTGGCGGCGGTGCACTCGATGCCGGTACTGATCTTGCAACTGATTTAGGTAGTGGCCAGGAAATAGAAGCAGGAGAAGATGAAATCTCTCTCGACGAAATCCTTGCTGAACTTGAAGAAGAAGAGCACAAAATGGAAGAAGGTAAAAAGAAAGGAGACAAGGTAGAAGAAGGTACTGGTCCTGGCGGTCAAATTGATCCAAAAGCTCATGACGTGCATATGGTACAGTACGATGAAACTAAGAAAGAGTTGAAAGAGGCTATAAAAACAATCAAAGCCCTTAAGACTGAACTCAATGAGATCAATTTATTCAGTGCAAAGCTTCTTTATGTAAACAAAATTTTCAAGGCAAAAAATCTTTCTGAATCACAAAAAACAAAAGTTATCAACGCATTTGACAGAACAACATCTGTTAAAGAGGTTGAGAACACTTACAAAACCTTACTTGAATCTATCAGTGCTGATATTAAAAAGACTTCACTTAAAGAATCTGTAGGTTTTGCATCAAAACCAATCGGTAGTGCCCCAGCTCGTCCGATTGTTGAAGCTGACGCTTTCGTATCAAGATGGCAACAGCTTGCTGGAATAACAAAATAACAATTTTTAAAACCAAACATTAACAAAAATGTCAAACCTAGTTAATTCTCTTTTAGAGAGCGCTAACCCATACAGCGATCAAATGGGGGTTAGTCAGAAGCTTGCTAAGAAGTGGGCTAAGTCCGGCCTTCTTGAGGGTTTGAGAGATTACGACCGCACTAATATGGCCGTTATTCTTGAAAACCAAGCAAAGCAACTCGTACTCGAATCTTCTACAACTGGTGGTGGTGTAACCAACGGTGCTACTTTTACTCCTGGTAATGGTGAGCAGTGGGCTGGTGTAGCCTTACCTCTTGTTCGTAAGATCTTCGGACAAATTGCATCTAAAGAGTTCGTTAGCGTCCAGCCAATGAACCTTCCTGCTGGTCTAGTATTCTACTTAGATTTCCAGTATGGTAACAACATCCCTAAGCCTTTCGTAAAGGGACAATCTGTTTATGGTACTCTAAACCAAACTGCTACTAGCGGATTTGGTAACCTTGCTGAAGGTGGTCTTTATGGTCAAGGACGTTACGGATATTCTATCAACCAGTTTTCTGCTTCTGCAGGTGAAGTTGTAACAACTGCCGCAACTTTTGCTAACGTTAACTTCAACCAAGACTACTCTCAGTCTGTTGCAGATAGCAAGATGATTCAGATCGCAGTTCCTACTGCTTCTTTAAGCACCCCTGACCTTAACGGTATCCGTGCTTTCGAATTGAGCGCTAGCTCTGCTATACTATCCCCTTCTACTTTGATTAATGATTTTACTACTTTATCTGGTGGCAATATCTTATTCTATGTAAGTGGATCTAATGCAGCAGCTATCGATGCTGTAACCGGTTCAATTATTGTATTCTACAATAAGCAAACCAATTTCCAAACTCGCGGTGATTTCGAAGATGCACCTGGCGATACTCCAGCTCCATTCTCTAACCCGAACGCAGCTTCTTCTACAACTATCGTTATCCCTGAGATAAACGTACAGATGAAGTCTGAGACTATTTCTGCTAAGACTCGTAAGTTAAAAGCACAATGGACTCCAGAATTTGCTCAAGATTTGAATGCTTACCATTCTCTTGATGCTGAAGCTGAGTTAACTGGTATGCTTTCTGAGTATATCTCTCTTGAGATTGATCTTGAGATTCTTGATATGTTGATCGAGAACGCACAAACAGTTGCTAACTGGTCTGCACAGATCTGTAACCAAATCAACGCTGCTGGTACTGCTTACACAAGCAATACTGCTGGTGCTTACTACAACCAGATGTCTTGGTTCCAAACTTTGGGTATCAAACTTCAGGCTGTATCTAACAAAATCCACCAATTGACTTTACGTGGTGGTGCTAACTTCCTAGTATGTTCTCCAACTGTAGCTACAATCCTTGAATCTATTCCTGGATTTGCAGCCGATACAGATGGTGCAGCAGATACTATGAAGTATGCATTCGGTGTTCAGAAGATTGGTCAGTTGAACAGTCGTTACAAGGTTTACAAAAACCCTTATATGACTGAGAATACCATCTTGATGGGCTTCCGTGGTAATCAATTCCTAGAGTGTGGTGCTGTTTACGCCCCATACGTACCGTTGATCATGACACCTCTAGTGTACGATCCAGATACCTTCACACCAAGAAAAGGTATCATGACTCGCTACGCGAAGAAGATGATCCGTCCTGAGTACTACGGTAAGGTATACGTTGCTAACTTAAATGTAGCTCAAGCTAGCTAATCTAAACTAGCCTAAAAAATAAAGACCGGCCCCGTAAGGCCGGTTTTTTTATTGTAAAATTTGCTATTTATTTAAAAATAAAAATGCCTACTCTAGTAGATTTGAGCAGAGGCCCCTACGGCCTATCAGGAGGTTCGATTCTAAGCGGATCCACAAACGTAACAGCCGACGCTTTTTGGTATTATCCAGTAACTGCTACAACGGCTATCGTTACCTTTAGCAACCTTTCAGGCAGTGCAGTAAGCGCTTCTTTTACAGCCGGCAACGGGGTTTTTGGTGCTATAACACAAGTGTCTCAATCTGAAGGAATTGCTGTTCTCTACTCTGGATCCTACCAATATCCTCTACCTTAATATAAATCCTTGAGAATATATAATGTAGAACCCTCTTCGGAGGGTTTTTTATTCCCTTTTGCTTACTATTTATATCAAATGGTCTTTGCATGGTGACAACAACAGTTTCAAAAAAGAAAAAACTAAAGAATCCGATCAAATTTCAAGTTACGCTCAATGAAGAACAGAAAGCCGCAAAATCGGTTATTCTAGGAAACAAGATAACAGTTTTGAAAGGAGGTGCCGGTTCAGGAAAATCAATGGTTGCAGCACAGGCAGCACTAGATTTACTGTTTACCGGTCAAGTTGAGAAAGTGATTCTTACAAGACCTGCAGTAACAGCAGGTGAGGAATTAGGGTTTATGCCTGGTGATAAAGATGCTAAGCTTGCTCCTTATACAGCTGCCATATACGATAACATGTATAGGCTCTATAATAAGGAAAAGATAGATAGAGAGATTATAGAAGGCAGGATTGAGGTGATTCCTGTAGCATTTATGAGAGGAAGAAACCTTACAAACTGTTGTGTTGTAGTAGACGAAGGTCAAAATATCACACACAGGCAAATGGAGCTAGTCCTCGGTAGAATATGTGAAGGATCAAGAATGATTATATGTGGTGATACTGCACAGATTGACCTAAAAGATAAAAAATTATCAGGTTTCGGATTTATATGTAATAACTTGACTAACGTAGTAGGTTTTTCGGTTGTGACTCTAAAAACTAATCATCGCGATCCAATCGTTGAAGATATTTTAAAAATTTATTTAGATCATAGAGACTAAAAAACATGGCGAATCCAATAATTTATAACGGCAATCCAGGACCAATTTCAGGTAGTACACCGTTTGGATTTTACGATAACGACCCGGAATATCAAACCGACGGGCCAAAAGTAGCTAACTACTGTGCATGGAAATTAGGATACCCTGTACTAGATGTCGAACTACAGTCCGGATCGATTTACGCTTGTTTTGAAGAAGCAGTTTCAATCTATGCCGAAGAATTATACCAGCTTAAGATAAAGGACAATTACCTTACACTTGAAGGACAACCGACTTCTTCTTTACTAAACAATACCGTAGTATCTCCTAACCTAACTAACTTAGTTAACATAGCAGAAACGTATGGTCAAGTAGCAGGAGTAGGTGGATTCGTAAGCTGGAAAAGCGGTTCCCTAGAACTTATATCCGGTCAACAAAACTATAACGTATACGATTGGGCTGTAGCATCCCAGAGCATGGATCCAGGTGATAGAATTATAATTCAAAGGGTAATGTATCAAGCACCGCCTGCAGTTTACGGGTATGGTTATGGTGCTTATTACCCACAGCTTGGTGGTTCAGGTGCATGGCCTGGAGATTGGGGCGGATATGGAGGTATGGGATACGGAGGAAATAATAGCGTAACATACTATCCTGTCTTTTGGGACATTCAGAGAATACAAGAGCTAGAGATGTCAAATGACGTACGTTTACCCGAATGGTCGTTTGAACTTATTGGTACTAACTTGAGAATAACACCTGTACCTCTAGGGAGTAACTACGGAGGATACAGGCAGTGTATTTCTCTTCAGTATGCATTTCAGTCAGATTTGATGTCTCTTACTGAAAACAGCCCTTACGATAATAACCAAGGCTTAGTTGCAAATGCTGCTTTAGCACCTTACGGTCTAATAACTTACTCTGATATCAATCAACCAGGTAAGCAATGGATCAAAGAATATACAGCTGCACTAACATCAGAACTACTAGGATTAATACGTGGAAAATACCAGACTGTATTGATTCCTGGTGCAGAAGCTACTCTTAACTATGCCGATTTAATTACACGCGGTAAAGAAATGCAAGTAGCTTTGCGTGAGAAATTACGCCTTGACTTCGAAGACATGTCAAGACAGAAGCAACTTGAAAGAAAACAGTCGGAAAACAATTCTCTTAACGATACCTTAAATAGTATACCGTTGATGGTATACATCGGATAATTATGGCACTATTCGGTTCAGTGAGAGATGCAACAATGCAACTTGGTGTAGCAGGCGAGTTTGTAAATAACGTAGTAACCCAGCAGATAGGCTACTATAAGGTAGTAATACCGGCATCTCCTCCGAATATCTACGGTGAATCACCAGTTAAGCAGTATATTGGTCCGGTACTTCTAAACTGCTTGATAGTTAGAGGAGACTTCTCTACAGTTACTGATAATAATTTCGGCCCCGACAGTAGAAGAGAGGTAGATTTTAGATTTTTAAAGCCTGATTTAGAAGCAGCTAATGTAGTCCCCGAAACCGGTGACATTGTTATGTATAACGAATTATACTACGAAGTCGATAATACGAACGAAAATCAGCTCTTCCTTGGAAAAGATCCAAATTACTCTTACTCTCAAGGATTAAATAACTTTGGTACTAGTTTTTCTATTATTTTAAACACCCATATGACATCGCCAGAAAGATTGGGTATAACACAACAGAGACTCTAATATGCCACAGATAGTACGTCCGGAAAATAGAAGGGAGTTTATGAATAAGCTTGTCATACCTGCAGATCCGCAGTATGGCAATCCAAATCTAGTGTTCTCTGAACCATTCAAACCTGGTCAACCAGAATTTAACAGAGCATATGAGACTGCTTTTGAACCTACAGGAGACAAAAAGTACTCAATAGGATTAAAAGATATTGATCAATCAATAATGTACCATTTTGCAAACGTTCTTAAGCTTACGGTATTTCAAAATAACTCTACGGTACTCGTTCCTGTTATATACGGCTCACCTGAAAAATGGAAATCAATACAGAAGGACGGGTACTATCGCGATAATGTAGCAAGAATCATGTCACCTCTCTTAGTCTTTAAAAGATCTTCAGTAGTACAGAATAGAACGCTTGGAAATAAAATAGACGGTAACGCTGCAAAAAACGTTCAGCTATACGAAAAGCCTTTTTCAAGGAGAAACATATACGATAACTTTAATGTACTGCAGAATCAAAAGCTGCAGAGAGAATATACAGTTGTAGTTACTCCAGACTACGTTACTGTAAATTATACAGTAATAATGTGGACAAACTACGTAGAGCAAATGAATAAATTGATAGAAGCTGTTAATTTTGCTTCTAATTCCTACTGGGGAGACCCGGATTCTTTTCAATTTCTTGCGAAAACTGAGACGTTTAACGACGCGCAAGTCTTCGATCAAGGTGAAGATAGATTGGTGAGAACCGAATTCGATTTAACTGTCAACGGTTACCTTATTCCGGATTCGCTAAATGCTTATATAGCACAGCTTTCCGGAAAAACCTATAATATTTGTAAAATAGTATTTACCACCGAACAGGTGCAGTAAAGCAGGTTTCTTATTGTTACGGAACGAACTATTTATAATCAAATTTCTTAGGAGTGGCAGATACTATATCAACTTCCGGTATATCTCCCGGTCAAATAATTAAGTCAGAACAGGTTCTGAGAATTATTTACGCTTTGAATGGAGTAAGCGGAAGTACCATTCTCATGTCAGGTAGCCTTGGAGTAAGCGGATCTGCCGACTTTTTAAATACTGTTAACTTTTTTGCAGGAGCAACCGGTTCCTTATTTGGAACCTCTTCTTATGCCGTTACCGCATCGCATGCACTGAATGCAGGAGGGGCAGCTACAGGGTCTCTAATTGAAACAGCTTCATTTTCTAACCCTACTATCACGTTTACTAAGGGTGACGGTACAACTTTTTTGATAAATTTAACAAGTCTTGTACCTCTCACAGCATCACATGCCTTAACTTCTTCTTACTTCAGCGGTTCAATCTCAAATGCTATATCTGCCTCTTATGCACTTACAGCATCGTATATTGCAAACGTATCATCTTTTCCTTTTACTGGAAGCGCTGTTATAAGCGGTAGCTTAAACGTAACGGGTAGTACAAATATAAGTGGTGCCTTATTTGTTAACGGACTTTCCCTGAGTGCAGAGACTGGGGGACAGTTAGCTATATGGATATATACGTCAAGTTTAAGTACAGGAGTTGATCCTGGTAATGGATACTTTAAGTTGAATCAACCCTGGTCATCATCACCTACTGCTGCATCGTTTGACAACTTTGCATATAATCCAAATGTAAGTTTTTCAGGTTATTTAGATAATCTCACAGTAGGTACAGTAATAAAGCTCGTAAGCCTTACCGAAGCCGGTACCTATAAACTGCTACAGATCACAAGCGTAGCACCGCCTGAAACAGGATACGAAAGCTACGGCGTATCGCAGTTAACCTCAGCCGGTAATGATCCTGCTGACGGAGATCAATTTGCATTCGTACCAGTAGGTGCATCCGGGGAAGGCTTTAATACAATCTACAATGCAGGTCCCGGTAGATTAATCATATCTGACGGGTCGACTAATGCCGCTACAGCGTCATCCGATCTAATTTATACAGGAAGTACTTTCTTTATAACCGGTTCTGCTACTACTGTAGACATATATAGCAATTATTTTTATGTTAGAAATAAACAGACAGAACAACCTGTGTTGACAGTGAGCGAGAGTGTTGTACAGTTCGCAACTCAATCAGCCAATCCAACCGGTACTGCACCAAACGGCGGAATATGGTTTACATCCACAAATATGTATGTAGGTCTGGACTAAAATTAACTATTTATTAAAGTAAAAAACCACAAACGAAATGGCAAATTGGAAAAAAGTCGTAGTATCGGGTAGCGTAGCACAGTTAAATAACTTAAGCATTGATAATAACGTAGCTATAACCGGCTCGATAAATGTCTCAGGACTTACTAACGCAAATAAGCCTAATATCGTATCGTACGATACAACTACAGGCTTGTTCACCTATCAAGGTACCGGTTCATTTACAGCAACTACTGCTTCTTATATTTTAAGTAGCGGGGTAGAAGGCCCTCTAGGTATGAATAGCATACTTAGTGCATCTAATGCAGTTAGCGCTTCGATTGCAGGTAGAACACCAGGTGCTCTATCTCAAGTAGCAGGCGGCGGTCTCGGTATCTTTTCTTTCGACGGTAGTACAAACGTACAGGTAGAAGTTAGTGGTGCCGCACAGCTTTCTCAAAACGCCGTTACTAAATGGAATGATACAGACAATAAGTTTGTTAATTCAAGTCTTACCGACAACGGTACAGTAGTTAGCGGAGCTAGTTCAATTCAGCTAACTGGAGCTGACTCAAACCTATCTGGTTCCTTTAGCGGATCCTTTACTGGTACTTTCGTAGGTACTACTAACCTACCCGACTTAACTCAAGGAACCGGTATCACAGCCTTCACTTACGATGGAGCAGCTGCTGCTACAGTTGCAGTATCAGGTGCTGCTAGCTTGACTACAGATAAGATTACCAAATGGACCGGTACTGCATTTGCTAACACTAGTCTAAGCGACGACGGTACTACAGTTAGTGGATCTAGCTCAATTGTATTGACTGGAGCTAATTCAAGCCTTACAGGTTCATTTACAGGTTCATTCAAAGGAGACGGTTCACAATTAACCGGCCTTGTAACTGAATTAGACTTCTCTGGTTCAACCGGAGGCGGTAATGTAGATCTTTTAACTCAGGTATTTACAATTACCGGTACAGCTAATGAAATTGAAACATCAGCTGCCGGACAAACGCTAACAATCGGGTTACCTAATAACGTTACTATCGGTAACAATTTAGTAGTTAGTAATAATTTAACAGTATTCGGTACTGCTAGCTTCCAACAGACGACAAATCTTGAAGTTGCAGATAGATTTATTCTTCTTGCTTCTGGCTCAAATGCAGCAGGAGATGGCGGTATCGTAGTACAGCAAGGAACACAGAATGTAGGTGAATTATTTGCATTCGACAGTGGTACTACAAGATGGGGACTGACTGGTTCATTTACTGCTAATCAAAGCACCTACACACCTGATGCATTTATGGCAGCTGTCGTAGAAGGCGCTAGCGGTGATCCAACTACAGCACCTGGTAGATACATTGCAAAAGGTAATATATTTATAGGTAATGACGAAACAATTTGGATATATTCTTAATAGGGTTTTCAAAAGAGTAGTTATGGGTTTCAACGCAAATAACGTAGTAGTACATAATAAACGTGTAGAGGAGCCCCAAAAGGCTCCTTTACCTGTCTTAAATCTTAATAAGCTAGAGGTAGAGACTTTGTTGAATTTAATAAGAGAGTCTCATTTTAAAGGAGAGCAGGTTCAAAAGATATTTGAATTAGTGCTAAAACTTCAAGATTATTACGTCAAGCTACCGTGATTCTGTGATATTTATATAGAGGACAGCACTGTTGGCCTTAAACGGAAGTAGGCATATACACGGCATAAGTGTATGTATCTAACCGCAGTATAAACTGTCAAGACATAGTATGCCAAATTGGAAGAAACTGATAGTTAGCGGTTCAGATGCATCCTTGAATTCGCTAACAGTAACTACGAATGTAAACGCTCAGTCCTTTACAGGATCTCTGCAGGGTACTTCAAGCTGGGCCTCTAATGCTCAGACTGCATCCTCTGCTACTTTATTTACAATATCATCTTCATTATATTCTGCACAAGGTAGAGGAATTTCTGCAGGAACAACGGTAATATCGTCTATAAGTACTGGCTCTTATAGAGCCGGATTCTTTGACTACACCGTTTATAATTCAGGTAACGCAAGAGCAGGTACAGTAATGTCTGCATGGAACGGATCATCAGTTACATTTACTGATAACTCAACCACCGATATTGGAAACACCAGTAGTGTAACTATGAGTATAGCATTGAACGGAGGTAACGTAGAATTAAGAACTATAGCAGGAACAACATGGACGGTAAATACAACTTATAGACTTATTTAAAATAAAAACTAATGGCATTAAATTTTTCTGATATTACCTTTGCTTGGCAGTTTAATCCACTTTTTACCTGTCCTACATCTTCAGGGTATAATGATGTTGTTACTAAAGTTTTTTATCAACTTAGAGCAACTATAGGACCCGTTAGCGGATCAGCAGGCGGATATCAAGAAATATTACCGGTATCTCCTTCTGGAAGCTTCATTCCTTTTAAGGACCTAACATCACCGGTAGTACAGCAGTGGGTCGAATATATGCTAGGAGAGGAGGGTGTAACAAACATTAAGACTGAACTGGCAGAAAAGCTTGAATATAAGTTAAACCCACCTGTGGTTATAAAGCAATCTCCATGGATTCTCCCGTGATTTCTTTAGCTATAAACCAGATTTTTAACTATTTATATCATATAAAAGCATATATAAACCCCCTACCTTAGGGAAAGTGAACTAAGGGAGATAAATATGGCGAATGAATTTATTGTCCGTAACGGCCTAAAGGCCCTCGATAACTCACAAGTTACAGGGTCTCTCTCTATTTCTGGATCACTTGCCGTTCCAGCTATACCTTTAGGTTCAACTGAAACTAATGTAGTTGTAACTGATACTGACGGAACTTTTAAATATAGAACCGATCTTAGTCTCCAAGGAATTCAAGGTACCCAAGGCGTTCAAGGTAATACCGGTACTCAAGGCGCACAAGGCATACAAGGCATTCAAGGAACTACTGGACCTCAAGGAACTCAAGGTACTCAAGGTACTCAAGGCATTCAAGGCATACAAGGAACTCAAGGCACCCAAGGTATACAAGGTATTCAAGGTATTCAAGGTACGCAAGGAACACAAGGCACACAAGGCACTCAAGGTATACAAGGAGTGCAGGGTACACAAGGCAGTCAGGGAACTCAGGGAATCCAAGGAGTACAGGGTACACAAGGAACACAGGGAACGCAAGGTACGCAAGGCATTCAAGGAGTACAAGGTATAACTGGAACTCAAGGTATCCAAGGGATTACAGGACCACAAGGTACACAAGGTATTCAAGGCATTCAAGGTACGCAAGGAACACAAGGTATACAAGGTACACAAGGAACTCAAGGAATACAAGGTATACAAGGTACAACAGGACCACAAGGTACTCAAGGAACAGAAGGTATACAAGGTACTCAAGGTATTCAAGGCATTCAAGGAACGCAAGGCACGCAAGGCATACAGGGTATTACTGGCACACAAGGAATTCAAGGGATTACAGGACCACAAGGTACACAAGGTATTCAAGGCATTCAAGGTACTCAAGGTATTCAAGGCATTCAAGGTACGCAAGGTACTCAAGGAACACAAGGCATACAAGGCTCTCAAGGTACGCAAGGAACACAAGGCTTAACCGGAACTCAAGGTATTCAAGGAATACAAGGTGTAACCGGCCCACAAGGCACGCAAGGTACTCAGGGAATTCAAGGCGTACAAGGCATAACTGGCTCTCAAGGTACACAAGGAACACAAGGTATTCAAGGAATTCAAGGTATACAAGGTACACAAGGAACTCAAGGTACTCAAGGAACACAAGGTATACAAGGCACGCAAGGTACTCAAGGAATTCAAGGTGTACAAGGGATAACTGGACCACAAGGTACACAGGGTATCCAAGGCATTCAAGGAACGCAGGGTATCCAAGGCATTCAAGGAACTCAAGGTACACAAGGAATCCAAGGTATTCAAGGGGTACAAGGTATAACTGGAACTCAAGGTATCCAGGGTATTATTGGTACTCAAGGTACACAGGGTGTACAAGGTACTCAAGGTACGCTGGGTATACAAGGTATACAAGGTACACAAGGAACACAGGGAATACAAGGCATACAAGGAACTCAAGGTACACAAGGAACACAGGGTACGCAAGGTACCCAAGGAATACAAGGCATTCAAGGAACTCAAGGTATACAGGGTATTCAAGGTACACAAGGCACGCAAGGTACTCAAGGAATACAAGGCATACAAGGTACTCAAGGTACACAAGGAACTCAAGGCACACAAGGCACACAAGGAATTCAAGGCGTACAGGGTATTACCGGTCCACAAGGCACGCAAGGTACTCAAGGAATTCAAGGCGTACAGGGTATTACCGGTATTCAAGGGATACAAGGTATACAAGGTTCTCAAGGCATTCAGGGTATTCAAGGCGTACAAGGTACTCAAGGAACACAAGGAACACAGGGAACGCAAGGTACGCAAGGCATTCAAGGAGTACAAGGCTTAACTGGAACTCAAGGTATCCAAGGTATTACAGGACCACAAGGTACACAGGGTATTCAAGGTACTCAAGGTACACAGGGTATTCAAGGTACTCAAGGTACACAGGGTATTCAAGGCATACAGGGAATACAAGGTACGCAAGGGACTCAAGGGCCTCAAGGAACGCAGGGTATCCAAGGCATTCAAGGAACTCAAGGTACACAAGGAATACAAGGTACACAAGGAATACAAGGCATACAAGGCATACAAGGCACGCAAGGTACTCAAGGAATACAAGGCATACAAGGCTCTCAAGGTACACAAGGAACTCAAGGAATACAAGGTATACAAGGTACAACAGGACCACAAGGTACTCAAGGAACACAAGGAATCCAGGGGATACAAGGAATACAAGGTACACAAGGAACTACCGGACCTCAAGGAACTCAAGGTATCCAAGGTACTCAAGGCATACAAGGCATTCAAGGCAATACCGGCATACAAGGAACACAAGGTACTCAAGGTACTCAAGGTATTCAAGGAACACAGGGAACACAAGGTATTCAAGGTATTCAAGGAACACAAGGTACTCAAGGTACTCAAGGTACTCAAGGAACACAGGGAACACAAGGTATTCAAGGTATTCAAGGTATAACTGGAACTCAAGGTACAACTGGACCTCAAGGTACGCAAGGAATCCAAGGTATTCAAGGTATAACTGGCCCTACTGGTTTAACTGGTCCTCAAGGTATTCAAGGAATCCAAGGTATACAAGGAACACAAGGCACTACTGGCGCTCAAGGTATTCAAGGTATAACCGGCCCTCAAGGAACTACTGGTACTCAAGGCACTACTGGCGCTCAAGGTATCCAAGGAATTCAGGGTATAACCGGCCCAACAGGACCTACTGGACCACAAGGTATACAAGGTAGACAAGGAATACAGGGAATACAAGGTATTCAAGGCATTACTGGACCAACAGGTCCAACAGGTCCGCAAGGTATCCAAGGTATAACAGGGGCTCAAGGTATTCAAGGTATTCAAGGAATACAAGGTAGACAAGGAATTCAAGGTGTAACTGGACCACAAGGCACTACAGGTACTCAAGGAACTACCGGCACACAAGGTACTACTGGTGCACAAGGTATTCAGGGTATTCAAGGCATTACTGGACCGACAGGACCTACCGGACCACAAGGCACACAAGGAATTCAGGGAATACAAGGTATTCAAGGAACTCAAGGTACAACTGGAGCTCAAGGAATACAGGGAGTAACTGGACCTACTGGCCCACAAGGAACTACTGGTGCAACTGGTGCCCAGGGT
>Ga0172366_10002439_pt1 | contig 14573 bp, 12 predicted proteins | sample LakKivSesite69cm_FD_114533 | JGI IMG/M metagenome (GOLD analysis project Ga0172366, IMG submission 114533) | Sediment microbial communities from Lake Kivu, Rwanda - Sediment site 69cm | ecosystem: Environmental > Aquatic > Freshwater > Lake > Sediment | place: Rwanda: Western Province, Lake... | reverse complement strand
GCCAACGTCGGCTTAACGTCCGACCTGAGCCACCTCCCGCTGCTTCACGAGTCCCCGAAGAAGGCCCTCACGGAAGCCAAGCCCTTCTTGGAGCACGTTCACGTCGGGAACTGCGTGTACAGGGACAGGAGCCACCCGCAGTTCGGGGACCAGCATCCGAGGTTCGGTGTGGCTGGCGGCGAAAACTCGGTTGACGAGCTGGCTGAGTTTCTGGCAACCCTTAAGGACATCGGCTACTTCAAGAAGAAGACGGCTACGAGGCTTCCGGTCGTGAGCTTCGAGGTGAAGCCTGCGGCGGGCGAGTCGTCTGAGGTGCTGATTACGAATTCCCAGAGGGTCTTCGCGGAGGCTTGGGCGAAAATTTAAAAACAAGCGTGCGTCATACAAGCGGAAAACTGTGTTTAACGTGTTGCGGTGAAGACGTTTGACCGGAAAGAAAAAGGTTTACGTTACGAGGGAGTTGCCAGAGGAGGCAACGCGGATTCTGAAGTCGAAGTTCGAGGTTGAAGTCTGGCAGGGAGAGATGCCGCCTCCGAAGAGCGTTCTCGTCGAGAAGGTAAAAGAGGTTGACGGCGTAATCTGCCTCCTGACGGAGAAGTTCGACGAAGACGTTGTCAACGCCGCTGGCCCCAGGCTCCGAGGTATATGCCAAATCGCCGTCGGGTTCGACAACATTAACGTCAAGGCGGCCACGGCGAGGGGAATTCTCGTCACGAACACTCCGGGAGTCTTGACTGAGACGACGGCTGATTACGCGTTTACGCTGATGGTGGCGACCGCGAGGAGGATTGCGGAGGCCGACAAGTACGTCAAGTCTGGGCAGTGGAAGGTTCCGTGGGGGCTCATGATGCTCCTGGGGCAAGACATCTGGGGGAAGACCCTCGGCGTCGTGGGCATCGGCAGAATCGGCTCGGCGGTAGCCAGGAGGGCCAAGGGGTTCAACATGAGAATCATCTACTACGACGTTTTCCGCAACGAACAGGTGGAAAAAGAGCTGGGCGTCGAGTACGTTCCGCTTGAGAGGCTCCTGAAGGAGTCGGACTTCGTGACGGTTCACGTGCCTCTGACGCCTGAGACCCACCACCTCATCAACGAGGACAGGCTCAGGACGATGAAGAAGACGGCGTGCCTGGTCAACACGTCAAGGGGACCCGTGGTCGACGAGAAAGCCCTGTATAAAGCGCTGAAGGAAGGCTGGATTTGGGCTGCGGGGCTGGACGTCTGGGAAAAGGAGCCCGTTGACGTGAGCAACCCGCTGCTTGAGCTTAATAACGTGACAGCGGCTCCGCACATCGCGAGCGGCAGCATTGCGACGAGGACCAGGATGGCGGTCATGGCGGCTGAGAACATGGTGGCCATACTCGATGGGCGCGTCCCGCCTAACCTGGTGAACAAGGAAGCCTTGGAAGTCAGACCCCTAAAGAAATAGGCGCCTTCTTTATCCAAAGGCAGCCTTCATTCATTGATTCCATGGATTAGTCTGGTATGAATTGTTCAACAATAGATTTTTTTGTTTGAACAACAAATCCCGCGAAGACCCTATCTGATTTGGGGCGCAAACTAATGCGTTCTCGTCTGGTCTGATTTGCGTGGCATTCGAGTTTTTGGTTTGTGTGACATTCAAAAATTTTTAAAACTTGTTGATTCAAAGATTGCCTGTTTTTTTGGCTTTTGAACAATTTGACCAAATTTGCATTTTGTCCTTTGGGCGCATGGATTACGAATAAAGGCTTGATTTGTGGGCTGTTGTTGTTTTGGTTGTGTTTGTGACCAAGTTTTTGACCACTTTTTCGCACAACCAGTAACTATTGTGACCACACACATGAGTGAAACGTGAACGTGCAGGAGGCTCGGAACAAATGTTCAGGATAAGAATGTGCAGCGAGACGAAGGAATACGCCAAGATGACGGTGACCTACACTTTGACCGTCGTCCTCGGCTACCTCGTCTTCTACGCTTTGACCCTACTTTAAAGAAGGGAGTCCAGCGTAGAACAGCGACTTCGTCTTAAGGCTCAATATTCGTGGACTACGTGAAGGCTTATTTTCCCTGCGCGCCCTATTGTGGCTGAAAGGACTTGCGCTCCGAACCTGAAAAGGGCGTCGTCTTCGACATACAGCGGTTCTCCGTCCACGACGGGCCAGGCATCCGCACGACCATCTTCTTGAAAGGGTGCTCGCTTCGCTGCTTCTGGTGCCAGAACCCCGAGGGCATCAGCCTAAAACCCCAAGTTCTATTCTACCCTGACAAGTGCGTCTACTGCGGGAACTGCCTCCAGGCGTGCCCGAACGGAGCCCATGTCGTCCAAGGAAGTAGTCACGTTTTCGCCCGCGAAAGGTGCCGAGTCTGTGGGAAGTGCGTGGAAACCTGCTATTCGGGAGCGCTGGTGCTTGTCGGGCGCGAGATGACTGTTGACGAGGTCGTTAGGGAGGTCATGCGGGACAAGGTCTTCTACGACGAGTCAGGCGGCGGAGTCACGCTGTCCGGCGGCGACCCAGCTGTGCAACACGACTTTTCGAGGGCTCTGCTGAGGCGGTTCAAGGTTGAGGGGCTGCACACGGCCATCGAGACCGCGGCGAACCTTCAGTGGCATATTCTGGCTTCGCTGCTTCCCGTGACCGACCTCGTGATGATGGACATTAAGCTCGTTGACTCCGAAAAGCACAGAAGGGCAACTGGCTCATCGAACGAGAACATTCTAAAGAACGCGGTGCGTCTGTCGAAAACGGGGAAGCCCCTCATAATACGTGTGCCCGTCATCCCCGGAGTCAACGACATGGCAGACGAGATTGCAGCCATCGCCAAGTTCGTTCAGGGGTTCCCTAACCTCTGGTACTTGGAGCTGCTGCCGTTCCACCGTCTGGGGGAGGGCAAGTACGAAGCCCTCGGTCTCAAGTATGCCGCAAGCAGCTTGACTGCACCAACAAAGGAAAAGATGAAAGAGCTGGCGGACGCGGCTGGAAAATTCGGCGTTAAGGTTCGCGGATACTAAGTTTAGCTTTTTCTGAGGTAAAGTGGCAGGAGTCGGTTAACCTTTTATATACTGCTCCAGCAATCAAGCAATAAAAAGGCATGCTGGGCTTAGGCATGGCTGAGGAACAGGCTGAGCTGTCGTTCGACCAGAGGCTGGCTGCCCTCCGGGAGACTAAGCTGAGGCAGACGCGGGAGAAGCAGGAGGCGCTCCGCGTCATGGACCAGGACGACCACGGCAGAATCATGCCTCCTAAGGAGCTGCAGGACCTGACCGAGTACATGGGTCCTTCGGGCGAGATGGTGAGGGACGCGAAGCTCAACAACTTCAAGCCTAAAAGCAACCACCCGAGTAGCGGATTCTTTGGCGCCAAGGCGTGCGGCGAAAACTTCAGGTTGTTCTTGGAAGCTCATCCCGTTTACATTGATCCGATGAGTTCGATGGCGGGCGGCTACATGGCCTACTTCATGGGATACCGCAACCCGGGCTGGCCGCCTGAGCTTGACTACCCGAGCCTTGCGGAGGAGCAGAGGAAGTACGGCATCTACGCGGGAATCGGGGCGCCCCAGCACTTCTGCCAGGACATGGTCATCGGCTTCGAGCTCGGATGGGGAGGACTGCTCAAAAAGATACAACGTTACCGCAAGGTTAACCCGAAGTCAGCGGACTTCTACGACGGACTAGAACAGGTCATCATCGGAACCCGGGACTGGATGAGGCGCCACGTCGAAGCTGCGAGGAGGATGGCTGCTGAAGAGAAGAACCCGACCCTGCGCAGGAACCTCCTTGAGATGGCTGAGATCAACGAGCGATTGTTAACTAAGCCGCCTAGGACGTTCCGCGAGGCGTGCCAGTGGTCGGTGTGGTACCAGATGATTGCCCGCATGTACAACGGCAGCGGCTCGATGGGCGCGGTTGACGTCTGGCTCAAGCCCTTATACGACTGGGAGTCAGCGGCTGGCACCCTCTCAGACGAGGAGGCGATATTCCACCTCGCGTGCCTGCTGCTTAACGACACCCAGTACTTTCAATTGGGTGGCCCTGACGCTGAGGGCAGGGACACGACGAACAGGCTGTCCTTCCTCGTGCTGGAGGCGGTCCACAGGCTGAAGGCGCCCGCGAACATCGGCGTCCGCGTCTTCGACGGACTCGACCCCGAGCTACTCAAGAGAAGCGTCGAAATCATGTTCGAGGACAAGACGGGGTTCCCCAAGTTCCTCGGCGACAAGGGACTCGTTGAGGGCTTCGCCAGAAACGGCTACTCGGTGAAGCTCGCGCGGGAACGCATCTACTCGGGGTGCCACTGGTTCGCCATCCCTGGGCGAGAGTACACGTTGAACGACTGCGTCAAAATCAACTTCGCGACGGTCTTCGACGTCGCCTTCTGGGACATGATGAACAATACTAAAATTAAGCCTTCCGTTGACGAGCTCTGGAGGAGCTTCGAGAGGCACCTGCACCGAGCCGTCGAAGTCACCAAGGAGGGGCTGGACTTCCAAATGAAGCACATGCACGAGGTCTTCCCAGAGCTTGTTCTGGATTTGTTATGTTATGGCACGATAGAGAAGGGCTTGGACGCGACCAATGGAGGACTCGAATACTACAACCTGTGCATAGACGGCTCGGGACTCGCCACCGTCGCTGACTCCTTCGCCGCGGCTGAGCAAAGAGTCGAAAAGGAGAAACGGCTAACGTGGAGCCAGCTCGCCGAAAGCATGAAAAACGACTACAAAGACGCAGAGAACATGAGACTCATGCTGAGCAGCATCCCGCGGTACGGTCGCGGAGGAACGCGGGCGGACGAGTGGGCGGTCCGAGTAGTCCAAGCGTTCGTGCGGTTCGCCAAAGAAAAGCCAACCCCGGCGGGATTCAACATCATTCCTGGGCTGTTCTCGTGGGCGTCCATGATTTCGATGGGGCAAACAGTCGGCGCCACGCCCAACGGACGGCACGCAGGCGCACCAATTTCTCATGGAGCAAGCCCTGACCCCGGCTTCCTCAGGGGCGGCAACGCTCCGACCGCGATGGCTGTGGCTGTGGCTTCCGTTCAGTGTGGTTATGGGAACACGGCTCCGCTGCAGCTCGACATGGACCCTGGGCTGGCAAGCGGCGAAGAGGGCTTAGCGAAGGTTGAGGCTCTTATCCGTGGGCACTTCGAGCTGGGCGGCACCATGATAAACATGAACGTCGTCGACAGGAAGCAGGTCCTCGAAGCCCACAAAGATCCAAGTAAGTACCCGAACCTCATCGTCCGCGTCACAGGCTTCAGCGCATACTTCGCGAGCCTATCCAAAAACCTCAGGCAACTGGTCGTGGACAGGATACTGGCTGAAGAAACTTGAACCATCTAGATTGCACAGAGACTTGGTTAAAGGCGAATACATTTACACACGATGTTCTTTAACAGTAAAATCAGGAATTTTTGTGGCACAACCATGGAGATGATAGATTCATTTATTATCTATGCAGGCTAATTGTACGTGGTGATCGAATTGATGAGCGGAACCAAGAAAAAACCAATGACAAAGAAGGAACGGAAAGAAAAGAGAAAAGCGCGTAAAGAGAAACAGTCGAAGACACAGCAGTAAAACTCAAAAACGTTTAAAAGAACCTAAAAAAGCAAAAAATAAGAAGTGCCTAAGGTCTCGTAACGAAAACTAAAACGAAAAGTGAATTAAATGACGTATAAGCGAAGTAATAGAGAATCCCGAAAGACGCATCGAAGACACCCCAAAAAGAGAGAAAAAAGATAGACAGTATCGTATCTCTCCTTTCCAACTTTATTTTTACGTGATGTAATACACATGAGTGAGAAAGAAACATAGAAAAAAACGCCATAAAGACGACAAGAATACATAAAAAAATTTTGAGAGAGAAACAAATTAAATTCTAATGTTTTCTTTTTGAGCCCATCACGTCGTGTTGTCAACTTTTTTGGACAGAAACTCTAATCTACGGCGCACAATATTTCTGGTTGGCGGTCGGGTTTTGAAGATTAAGTGGAAGAACGGCGTGCTGGTCGAGTACGGGAACACGAAAATCATCCTTGACCCTCAGAGCAACCGTCTGGGCAGCTGCCAAGTCTTCGTGAGCCACGGCCACTTCGACCACTCGTCCGCGTTCAGGATGGACGACCTGCCCAAGTACTCCACGCAGCCGACGTTCGACATCGTCGCCAGCTTCGGGATACAGCCCCAGAACTGGAAGCCGCTGATGATAGGAAAAAAGGTCGCCTTCAGCGACGTCGAAGTTATTCCGCACAATTCTGGTCACGTGTTGGGCTCATGCGAGTTCGAAGTCAGGACGCCCGAGGGCAACATGCTCTTCACGGGCGACTTCAACACAGAACACACGCAGACCATGAAACCCGCGGAGCCCGTCGAGTGCGACATCCTCGTCCTGGAGGCAACCTTCGGCTCGCCGAACTTCGTCTTCCCGCCCGAGGACGCGGTGGGCAAGGAAATGGTGGACTGGGCGAAGAAGGTCATAAAGTCGGGTAAAATCCCCACGTTCCAGACCGACCCCCTCGGCAACGCTCAGGAAGTAATCGGCATCTTCAAAGACACGAGCATCCCCCTCGTGACTCACCCGAAGGTTTCGAGGATAAACAGCGTCTACGAAGCCCACGGCTACGACTTGGACTACGTGGACGCGAAGACGGGCGAAGCCAAAGAAATCATGGACTCAGGCAATGCCGCCTACGTGACGCCCAAGCAGCTGGACCTTCAGGACCACCCAGAATACGAGCCCGCCTTGGTCTCCGGGTGGGCGCTGTGGGCTCAGAAGACGGCCTTCCCGCTGAGCGACCACGCTGATTTTCCGAGGCTGATAAAGTTCGTCGAGGAGTGCCGACCCAAAGCCGTCCTAACGTGCCACGGAAGCAGGTTCAGCGACACCCTCGCCCACTACATCGAAACGAAGCTCGGAATCAGGGCGTACCCGATAAGCCTCATCCCCACGAGCCTCCGCCACGAGACCCCCAAGCACGAGGTTCAGGAAACTCTTAAATGAAGCCCGAAAGAAAAAAGTTGACAAAAGGTGAAACCTGTTGGAAAAACCCGTAACGTTCACGAATCAGGGGCAGCAAATCATAGGCATGCTCCACGTACCCGAAGGCCTGAAGAAGAAGCAGAAGGCGCCCGCCATAACCATGTTCCACGGCTTCACGGGGCACAAGGCCGAAACCCACAGGCTATTCGTCCGCATCGCCAGAGCTATATGCAAAGAAGGCTTCGTCGTCCTCCGCATCGACTTCCGGGGCTCGGGGGACAGCGAAGGCGACTTCGAGGACATGACAGCTCCGGCTGAGGTAAGCGACGCAGAACAGGCAATAACCTTCCTCTCAGGGCTCCCCGAGGTCAACGACAAAGCCATTGGAATTATAGGACTGAGCATGGGCGGAAGGGTCGCAGCCATCCTCGCCTCCAAGGACAGCCGCGTCAAGTTCGTCGTCCTGTACTCCGCGGCGCTGGCGTCGCGAAAGCAGAGATTCTGGAAGGGACTCAGCAGCGAAGCCCTCAGCAGGCTCGAGCTGGGCGAAGCCATCCAGTTCAGCGGAGGCTGGTACCTGAAGAAAGCCTTCTTCGACACCATAGACGAGGTCGTTCCCCACGAGGTCATGGGCAACATTAGGGTCCCGATACTCATCGTCCACGGCGACGCCGACCAAACCGTGCCCCTGGAAGATGCTACGAAGGGCTACGGAATCGTTAAAGGCCTCAACGCCAGGAACGAGCTCCACGTCGTCAAGGGCGGAGACCACGTCTACTCGTCGAAGGAGCTCACGCAGGAAGTCACCGAGACGACGATAAACTGGCTGAAGACCCTCGACCTGAAGGCTCTGTCGCAGCCCGCGGAAGAAGCCTTTGTGCCGTCAATTGACTATACGAAGCCGTGGTTCCACGGTTCACCACAGAGGCTCAGCGTCCTCCGCAGCGGAAGCACAATAACCCAGGACGAGGAGCTCGCCAGAGCGTTCTCCCACGAGCCCACGCTTGTCAGCGTCTCGGACAAGGGCGCAATCAAGCACGACGGCAAAAAGGCGGGGTTCCTCTACCGAGTCGCCGAGGACGTTTTCTCGGAGGACATCCAACCCCACCCGCACTCGTCCATGCAGCCCGGGAAGGAATGGGTCACGATGAAGGACCTCCAAGTCGAACAGATAGGCGTAACCTTCGTCACCTCTAAAGAAGCCCTTTCGGACAGGGAAGTAGCGAAGCTGAGACAGAAGATGAAGGCGAACCCCAGCAAAACCTAGTCCGCGCAATAGTCCAAAACACGTTTCTCCCCATACACAAAGCGGAACAGAAAACTTAACAGCACGTAGGGTGCTCATAGTTTCTGTTAAGGCAGCTGGTCGAAAATGAGGAACGTCCAACAAGTTGTCTCCGAAGCAAAACCCGACGAGCTTGAAAATCCGCCACTGAGCTTGGACCACGCAAGCCACGTAGCTTACCTCACTCTGAAGGGGTATTCGAGGCTTGCCGCGGACCACATGCTCCACCCCGAAATGAAAGGGCACCTAGCGGAGACGATTGGCAACGTTGTCCGCCAGCTCACCCTCGCGTTCAATCAAGCCCTCCTCGAAAAAGACCCGGAAAGAGGTACCGTCCTGTGCGCCAGAGTCTACGACACCCTGGTCAACATGGCACTGAACCTCGTCGGCTTGGAAACAAAAATCGTGGGGTTCACCGACGCAGAGGCAGAAGAAGCCTTATCGCTGTTGAGGGAGGCATTGAACAACCTCGAAGCGCTCGAAAGAGGCGGAGTCTTCGGCGCAGTAAAAAATGAATTTATAATCGCCAAAGCCGTTGTCGACGGTATCCTCGCGGAGATGAAGACCGTGATGAAGGTCGTCTACAGACCGCCGGGCGCCATGGTCGCTCACGCCGCGGAGGAAATCGAGAAGAATCTTGACAACAAAAACGTCATACGGTCTTTCCTGCGGCTCGCTGAACGGCAAATCAAAGAGAACGTCTATTACAGGCTGAGCGAGTCGGGGACGTGCAAGTTCGGCAACGACTACGCGTTGGGGCTCAGGTGGCTGCGGCACCTTGGCTTCGTTCAGGTTTCGACGAACCCGTCTCTAGCCGCAATAGCCTACGATGACGATCCCTCGCAATGGGAAGGCTACAAGGGCGAGGACCTTTGCCCCGACTTCAGAACCGTCGCGGAACAACACAGGGAGCTCTTCAAGGACCCCGAAGCATCAGGCGACGAAATTACGGCTTACGCGACCGAGGTCAGCATCTGGCGGAACCTGGCTGTCTTCAGGCCCGTCGCCGTTGCCTCGAATATGGCCCACGGTATGATTAGCCTTCAGCTGAACCCGAACGTCGCGGACGACTACAGGGAAAGCGTCAGGACCGCCCTGAAGTTCTACGGGGACGCGGAGCAGTTCCTCAGGCGTTACGACGCGTACCTGCTCTGGGGCTACTCTGGGAACGTTGAAATGGGCAGGCCGAACATCGTTTTCAAGGTTGCAGCCAGCTCGCCAGCTTCGGTTGACGTCACGAGGAAGCTCGAGAGCCTCGGCGTGGGAACGAACAACACGGTCACCTTCACGGTCTCGCAGGAAGCCGAGCTCATACTCGCCAAGATGGAGGGAAGGGCTGAAGCCGCCAAGAAGGGCGTGCCGCTGACGACCGTGTACGAGACGAACATGGGCGGAAGACTCGACGACCACGTCAGAGAGGTTCAAGCCGAAGCACTCATGAGCAGTACCCTGCAAAAAGTTCAGGACAAGGAGAAAGCCCTGAAGAAGCTTGCTGAGGAGCTGGGGGCGTGGAGCGAAGCGTCGCAGAAGAAGACTTTAGCTGAAAAGGTTGTGGTCGTCAGCAGCCGAAAGTACCTTCGCCCACTGAACAAGGAGCCCTTCGCCAGTTTCCTTGCGGAACACAAGGTGCCCTTTAACTCGAGGGAACAGGTACGAACCTACCTTGCGACCCAGGAAAGCGATATTGGCTACTGCGGAATACTCGTCACGAAAAGGGTTTATGAAATCTTCTTCAGCACGCAAAACAAGCCAAAGTGGATTGCATACTTGCAGCATAAGTACGGTCCATCATTGAAACAGGCTGAGGAAGTCATGCGGGGAATCGACGTTCTCCCGGCTTCCAAGAGGCACCCGAAGGAGACGCTGCTGACCTTGGCGAAGGCGAACATGACGCACACCGAGTTCCCGAACCACCAAACGGCGGTCGTGGCTGCGAGTTCCGAACCTGGCTTTAGAGTCGAAGACTACCGAGAGTCGGTTTCGAGGGAAGTCGACCCAGAAATTCTGAAAAGGTTAACTGAAAAAGTTTCAGGCACCAAGAAGGTCGTGGAAGAATCCTACGAGGTCACAGCGACCCAACAAAAAATCCTCGAAGAGGCGAAAATACTGAATTCAACAAAATACGGTTCTAAAGGCATCCTTCCAGCGCAGTGGGGAGCCTTCGGGGCGACCGCGAAGACGATGGAGGAGTTCTCGAACAGCTACGAAGCGTTCAGGGCGAAATGCGTCGAGTTCGTCAAGAAAGTCTCTGGACAAAAATGAGCCTAAACTTCTCCAGAGCCCTTCGTGAGCTTGGCCTTCAGAATCTTGGTCGCCCGCTTGACCGCGGACTCGAAGTCGCCGCTTCCATTCATTCCCGCAGCTGTTGAGTGCCCGCCTCCCATGCCGTGCATGTACTCGCCCAAGGGCTTGGCCAGGTCGGTGCCCACGTGGAAGCCCGTCTGCCTGAAGAACTCCTGGTCCGACCTGATGCTTATCTGCAGTTGGTCGTCCTTCTGCCCGCCAACCATCGCCAAGTGGGCGCCCGTCTCGACAAGCGCCCTCGCGGCTGACGCTTGGAACGACCTCACGTGCGAAAACACGATGAGCCAATCGTCGACCTTCAGAATCCTCAGCCTCTCGCTGGCCTTGAGCCGGGTGATGCGTTCGGAAAGGTCAATGGGAAGAGAAAGGTGAGACAAAGCCTCGTGAGCGTTCACGCCCGCGTCAATCAGGTCAGCCACGGTTTTAAAGGTGTTTGAGTTCGCCAGAATGAAGTGCTTCGTGTCGAAGGCTATGCCGAGGAAAAGCGCCTCCGCCTCCTCCTTCGAGGGCACAATACCGAGCTCTTTGAAGAACCCGTAGACGATCTCGCAGGTGGACGAGGAGTTCTCGTCTGAGATGCAGAGGGCGCCGATTTTCTGGGTTTCAGGGTGGCTCGAGTGGTGGTCAATGACGACGACTGGCGAACGGGATTTTTCCACTTTTTCGCTCCAAGCCCCCAGCTGCTTTATGGTGTTCGTGTCCAGCATCGCTATGAAGTCAGCGTCCTCGAAGCGCGGTTCGCTGGTCAAAATTTTGAAGGGCAGATACGTGGTCAACGCCTTTGACAGCTTGCTCATGCCCTCGGGGCAGGCGATGTCAACCTTCACGCTCGGAACCATCCGCTCCAAGAGCCTCTGAAGGGCGAAGGCCGAGCACAGGGCGTCGGGGTCAGCGTTCTGGTGGCACAGCAGAATGACGTATTTTGGCTTGACCTCATTCATCAGCAACTCTAGATTCTTGACCGACAATTCACCTCACCAACGTACTCGTCTATCGCTCTGAAGGCGGCTTTAACCGCTCCCTCAGCCAGCTTCTTCTCGTCCATCGGGCTCTTAGCGCTGGAAAGGGTCAGCTCAACGTCGACTTCGACGTTCATGCCTTTGGATTCCTCCAGACTCACCGCGACTGTCAGGTCAGAGATTTCCTTGCTGGAAACCTTGGAGGCGATGTATTTTCTCGCGGCGTCGTCGGCTATCGTGCAGAGTTCTTCATAAAGGTTGTCAGACGGAGGAGACCCGCACGGTTCATCCAAACCTTTCACCGTTAGGTGGAAGACAGTGGACGTAAATCTTTCTGGAGCCTATCGTTCAGCTCTTTGATTTGGGTCTTGAGTCGTTCCTCCTGCTTGCCGAGGACGGAGACCCGCATGTTCGAAAGCTCCTTCTTCTCTTTGAGCTCGTCAGTGACCTTCGGCTTCTCCGACTTGATAAGAAGCGAGCCGACTGACTTGTAGATTACGCTGCCTTCGGACGCTTTCTCGAGCTCGCCCAGCGCCTGGTCAACCTCGAGGAGCTCAAGCTCAACCTGCTGCTTCTGGGTTAAAACGCTCTGGAGCGTCTGCTGAAGCTGCTGCAGCCTCATGAGCCGTTCCTGAACGGCTGGTGGGAGTGCCATACCTTCGCTCATAATCATCCAGCACCGTCATGTCTGTTGTTTGCGTTGTCCACCATAAGTATACATGGCTTTAATTAAAGGGTTTCCCAGCGTAAATCAAAAAGTACCGACAATTAACGGGTAGAAAAATAGCTCTCCACGACTTCAAGCGTTCAAGCATTTACAGCTTGATGAAAAGCAGAGGCTATGCCCGTCGGGCAAGATTCAGGTTTGACCTTTTTCTTTTATTTTGTTCGTCACGAGTTCTATGAGCTTCTCGGGGTCGACGGGCTTCATGATGTAGGCGTCCGCCCCCAGCTTCAGCGAAGCCACCGCGTTTTCGAGGGACGGGAACCCCGTCATCATAATCTTCACCATCCGAGGGGATTTCGTGTTCAAGATTGCCAGCAGCTCCGTCCCCTGCATTCCCGGCAACCTCATGTCCAGAATGGCCGCGTCAAACGGCTTCGCCGCGTTTTTTGTGGCAGCTTCTTCGCCAGACTGAGCTGTTTCGACGGCGTAGCCCTCTGATTCGAGAATGATTTCTAGGCTTTCAAGAATTTGTGTGTCGTCGTCTATGAGTAGGATTGTTTTAACTTTGCCACTCATTTTAAGCTGCTCTCCTGAACGGCACTTTGATTGTGAAGGTTGTGCCTTTACCCACTTCGCTTTCGACGGATATTGAGCCCTCGTGGGCTTCGATTAGGCGCTTGCACGCTGCTAAGCCTAACCCAGCTCCCTTCGCCTTAGTCGTGAACAGTGGCTCGAAAAGCTTGCCCATGTTTTCTTTGGGGATGCCCACGCCCGTGTCTTCCACGCCTATGTAAATGGAGTCGTCTTCAAGCCCAGCTTTAACCGTCAGCCTTCCGCCCTGAGGCATGGACTGAACCGCGTTCGTCAGCAGGTTTATGAGCACCCGTTTCAGAATGTCCGGGTCCGCCATGAACTTCGTTGGGGCTAAATTCGTATTCACGTTAATCGCGGCTTTAACGTTTTCGGGAACGTGTATCGTCGAAAGGGCCTGGGCGATCAGGTTCTCCGCTTCGACTGTAACGGGCTCAAATTTTGGGGTTCGAGCGTAGTCCCTTAGGTCGTTTGTGATTTTGCCCATGTATTGTATCTGCTGTGCGACGCTTTCGAACAACTGCGCGATTCCTTTGTCCATGACAGCTTTTTTACACTCTTCTGGGATTTGGTCCAGTATCCTCTTACCGATGTACAGTTGGTTGTAAATTACCTGCAGAGGATTAGCCAAGTCGTGCCCCACCATCGCAGCGGTTTCTCCGATTGCCGCGAGGCGCTCGGACTCCTTCAGTTTTTCTGTCTTCTGCCTTACGAGCTCCTCCAAGTTCTCTGAATAACGCTGAAGCTCGTCCTCCATCATTATGAGGTCGGTAATGTCCCTCGAGATGCCAACCAGGCCAGCGACTTGGCCTTTCTGACCTTTAATGGGCACCTTTGTGGTGGAGACCCAGTGAAACTTGCCGTTCATCCTTTCGGTCCTTTCGACCCTTCCAATCAAAGGCTGACTCTTTTTGGTGACCTCCTGTTCATCGTTGAAGGCGTCTTCAGCGTGTGCGGGCGCGAGGAAGTCGAAGTCAGTCTTTCCGATGGCCTCCTCGGGACTATTGAGTCCTAGATTCGTCGCCTGCGCTTTGTTGATTCTGGTGAACCGCGAATTCTGGTCCTTAAAGTAGATGGCGTCCGGGATGTTGTCCATGAGGGCTTGAAGCAAATCACGTTCATGGGCAAGTAGCTGTTCCATTTTTTGGCGAGACGAGTTTTCCTCAGCCAGCTCCAGAGCTGACGAGATGTGCCTCGCGAGACTATTTACTGACGGAATGAAGTACTCAACAAGCTTCGTTGAGGTCATGGTGAACGTACCTATAATTCTGCCATGAAGTTCCAGCGGAGTGACGATGCTCATCGCGTTTGCGAAATAAAAAAGCTGCAAAATTGGCGAAGCGACGGATTGAGTGAACATTTCGCCGATGATGTCGTTGACGTTAGCCTGAATTGTTTTCCCTTCCCTCACAACTTGACTGAAATATTTCGCCTTGTCCAGCGGGATTACGAAATTCCGCAATTTTATGCCGACAAGCCGTTCCGCGGCCTTTATTTTGAACGGAGAAATCGTCGTGTTGGCTACCCTTAACGAGTTTTTGTCCTCCGTAAGCAATAATATGTAACATGTATATTTTTTGGATTTCCTGAACTCGTCAATCACTATTCTGAAAATCTCGTTCCTGTCCAGTACGCCGTGTATTTTAGTAGAAACGTTTTCGGTGAACTGTATGATCTCGATGAGGTCGGATAGCGGCTTGCTAAACTGTTCCTTCTTCAGCATGACAATCATGCCCTGTTAGAATTAGGTTGCTTATGGGATGCTCCTTATTGACTCATTGGGTTTGGTGCTATTTATGAATATTG
>Ga0172366_10002437_pt1 | contig 14575 bp, 12 predicted proteins | sample LakKivSesite69cm_FD_114533 | JGI IMG/M metagenome (GOLD analysis project Ga0172366, IMG submission 114533) | Sediment microbial communities from Lake Kivu, Rwanda - Sediment site 69cm | ecosystem: Environmental > Aquatic > Freshwater > Lake > Sediment | place: Rwanda: Western Province, Lake... | reverse complement strand
TCTGTTTTGCGAATATTCCCCCTACAATGGTGCGCGGTACGAAACGGCAGCGCACGGCGCCCTTTTTTCGATGCCCTAAATGAAATCTGCACAAGAGACATGGCTGTAGCAAGAAGATGTGAAAACTGGTACATTCCCTAATATACTCGTCGCTTCGGACTTCACTGACATTCGCGGATGGCGCATGGTAACCCAGAGCTTTTATCAGAAGTTCGCCCGGACGCTCGTCATCGTCGTCTCGCCGCACCCTGACGATTCCGTGCTCGGCGCGGGTGGGCTGATCTACCGGCTCACCGACCGGACAAGCTGGGAGCGACAATCGGACGTGCCCGAAGAGGAGTGGCCTGCGGTCTATACCATCGTGATGACCTCCGGCAGCAGGGGCGTGGATGACGAGTACCTTCGCCGGTTCACCATGAAGCGCATCAGGGAGGACGACCCCGCGCTGGGCGAGTATCTCCTCAGAAAATCCGAAGGCCGAGCCGATGATCCGCAGCGCGAACAGGCTCTCACCAAGCTGCGCACGGAAATCAGACGGCAGGAAAGCCTCGCGGAAGCGCGGATTCTTCGCGTGCGCGAGAGTTTTTTTCTCGACCTCCAGGGCATCTACTACCGCCATACCATCGAACCTCAGGACCGGAAGGTGTTCAGGGACCTGGTCTTTTCGCTCGTGGACCGGCATCCCGGCTGGTCATGCCTGTTCCTCGTGGCGCACCGCGACGACATGCACCCGGTGCACAAGCTCTCCACATCGCTCGTGGTGGAGATCGTCGAGAACGAGTATTCCTGGAAAGGTATGTGCATCTGGCAATACGAAAGCCCCTGGTTCACCTTCTCGCCCCACCAGGTGGAGATCGTGATCCCCTTCGGCGGCATAGGAATGGCGACGAAGGCTGAGGCGATGGCAGTTCACCGCTCCCAGGAGTACCGCACGAAATATTCCGATGTGGCGCGGTACAGCGCGCAGATGCGGGCGGAAACCTATCCGGAGTTACTTGGCGGATTCGGCCAATCGGAATATCATTGGGATTACGTCGAGGCGTTTCAGGAATTGCGGCCCGTGACGATTCTCACTGTGCCGGAGGATTGAGACCCGACATTCTGCGTAAGAACGCGACGGGTAGAGAAGCGGAAGGAGGTGCACGATGGCCCTTCAGAAAGCTCGCTCGTTTCAGTATCGTCCGCCTGCCCGGAGGAAAGAACAGCTGCCCCACGAAGAGCGAAAGCCCATCAGACTGCCTCGTGCGGGCGACGGAAGGTCGTCCGGCAGCAATCTGCTCCGGCTGTTCATCCTGCTCGCAGCGTTGATCGGCCTTGCAATCGTGATGACGACGATACGATGAACATCGGCAGGGCGGCTGAGCGTACCTTCTGAGGAGGCAGCCGTCCGCAGAAATGCCTCACCTGAGCGACGGAGAAGGCAACGTAACCTAGGGTGTGCATGTGGCGTGCGGCATTCGGCGTGCGGCATTCGCCGTGCGGCATTCGCCGTGCGGCGTACGCCACGTGGGGAGGGATCGTCACATGGACCAACTGGTTGTCCGAGATCATCACGGGGTGCTCACCACCATTGAAATGCTTCAGTACTCGGCGAAGACGTTCGGCGAAAAGGTGGCGTTCAGGATTTTCCGCGACGGGCGCTATCAGGAATTTTCCTACCGGGAGGTGGCCGAACGGGTGGACAGGCTGGCCGCAGGGCTGATGCGCCTGGGGATCATGCCAAAGGACAAAGTGAGCATTCTCGGCGAAAACCGTCCCGAATGGGGCATCGCCTACCTCGCCGTCCACCGCGCAGGGGCGATATGCGTGCCGCTCGACTCGCTGCTCAAAGCGGGCGAATTCCGCCATATCATCGCCGATAGCGGGGCGCAGACCGTCATCGTCTCCTCGAGGTTCGTCGCCGACATTCTCGAAGTGCGCGATTCCGTCGCCGACTTGAAGACCATCATCTGCATGGACGACGAGAAGCGCGACGACGTGCTGCTCATGTCGGAGGTGATGACAGGGCTGACGCCCGATACGTGGCCGAAAGTGACGCTTGACGACCTGGCGGCGATCATCTATACCTCCGGGACGACCGGCCAATCGAAAGGGGTGATGCTCACCCAGCGCAACCTCGCCTCGGACACAGCCGAGAGCTATCGGGTGATTGAGTACGGGCCGGAGGATAACTTCCTTTCCGTGCTGCCTCTGCACCATACCTTCGAGTGCACGGGCGGTTTCCTCATCCCGCTCTACGGCGGCGCGACGATCACCTACGCCCGCAGCCTGAAATCCCGCGACATCGTTGACGACATCCGGAACACCAAAGCCACGCTCATGCTGGGCGTGCCGCTCCTCTTCGAGAAGATGATGGACGGCATCAAGCGCAAGCTCGCCCAGGCCCCGGCATCAAAGCGCGTGCTCATTTCCACGCTCTTCGGCATCGAGAAGATGGGGAAGAAGCTGGGGCTATCCCTTGGGCCTACGCTCTTCCACAGCCTGCGCGAGAAAGCCGGTATGTCCTCGCTGAGGATGCTCATTTCCGGGGGCGCGGCGTTGCCTCCTCACGTGGCCGAATGGTTCAACAGCCTTGGTTTTCTCCTCTTCCAGGGCTATGGCCTCACGGAAACCTCGCCGATCACGAACGTCAATCGGGTCGGCATGATCGTCCATACTTCCGTCGGACCGGCGATCCCCGGGGCGGAAATCCGCATTGACAACCCCGGCCCGGACGGGCACGGCGAAATCTGCGTTCGCGGGCCGATGGTGATGAAGGGCTACTACAAGAACGAGGAAGCCACGAGGGCAGTCATTGACAAGGACAGCTGGTTCTACACCGGCGATGTCGGCTACCTCGACGAGCGGGGGCTGCTCTACATCAGCGGACGGATGAAGAACGTCATCGTGACGACGGGCGGCAAGAACGTCTACCCCGAAGAGGTCGAGTTCTACATCAACCAGAGTCCGTTCGTGCTGGAGTCGCTCGTGATCGGTCGCCCGATCCCGGACACGACGAGCGAAGAAGTCTACGCGATGGTCGTCCCGAACTACGAGTATTTCGACGAACAGGGCGAGCTGCGCGGCCTGGGATACACCACCGAGGAGATCGAGGCGGTCGTGAGGAGAGAAGTGGCCAACGCCATCGCCCAGATCGCCGAGTACAAGCGACCGAAGAGGTTTGACATCCGCGAGGAGGAATTCGAGAAGACCTCCACGAAGAAGATCAAACGCTTCCTCTACAAGCAGCGAGGCATCCCTGTGCCTCAGTCATCCGGCAAGTCGGGCTAGTGGATTGTCACCGTTCTCGCGACGGGTTCACTCTTGGCAGGCAGGAATGCCTGCTCCACCCCTGGATGGGGTTTTTATCGGTGGAGGCAGACATTCCTGTCTGCCTAAACAGAGGATGTCATTTCTCCCTTGACATTCCAATCGTAACGGACACCCTCACTCGTGAAAGCAGGATACGCGCATGAAGATCATTGACGTAGAACCGATCCCGCTGGCTCCGCGCTGGCTGTTCGTGAAGGTGACGACCGACGAAGGGCTGGTTGGCTGGGGCGAATCGCTCGGCGACCGCGCTCTGACGATTGCCACGGCGATCACTGAGTTGAAGCGGTACCTCCTCGGAAAAGACCCTTTCCGCATCGAGTACCACTGGCAGGCGATGTATCGCGGTGCGTTCTGGCGCGGCGGACCGATCCTGAACGCGGCCATCAGCGGGGTGGACATTGCCCTGTGGGACATCCTCGGCAAGTCGCTCAACGCGCCGGTCTGGCAGCTTCTGGGGGGCAAGTGCCGCGAGAAGATACGGTTCTACACGGGGGTCGGTGGCAGCACCCCCGCCGACGTGGCGGCGAGCGCGCTCAAAGCGACGGAGCGGGGCTTCACGGCGATCAAGTGGTGTCCTGTCCCCGCGACGCCGCCGCTTGCGGGCATTGCCGGACCGAAAGCCGCCGCCGCGCAGGTGGAAGCGGTGCGCAAAGCCGTCGGCGACGGGGTGGACATCATGCTCGACTTTCACGGGCGGCTCAGCCCGGCGATGGCGGTGGTGTACGCGAGAGCGGTGGAGCCGTACGGCCCGATGTTCATCGAGGAACCGGTGCTCCCTGAGCACTCCGAAGAGATCCCCCGCATCGCCCAGATGACGAGCATCCCCATCGCCACAGGCGAGCGCCTGTTCACCAAATACGGCTTCCGCCCCGTGCTTGAAGCGGGCGGCCTGGGGATGATCCAGCCCGACCTCAGCATCTGCGGCGGGATTTCCGAGGGGCGGAAGATCGCCGCGATGGCCGATGCATACGGGGTCGGAGTCGGCCCGCACGACCCGTACGGACCGATTCTCACCGCCGCGTCCTTGCAATTGGATGCGTGTTGTCCTAACTTCGTAATCCAGGAGCACGTAAGTCTGGGTGAGGGAATATTTAGGCGTCCGTTCACTCAGAAAGATGGGTACGTTTCGGTTCCCGAAGGTCCGGGGCTGGGGATAGAAGTGGACGAGTCCGCCGTGCGTCAGCGTCGGTACGAGCCGCATGACGTGCCTCTGCTCACCATTGAGGACGGAAGTATCGCGGACTGGTAGGAGACGCTGACGGGGCGTCACGCGACGGGATGACTTATGAGGGTGCGCTTTTGGGGGGTTCGCGGGTCGTATCCGGTGGCTGGTCCGGAGACGGTGCGCTATGGGGGGAATACCTCGTGCGTAGAGGTGCGATTGGATGACGGGACCCTGCTGATCCTGGATGCAGGGAGCGGGCTGCGCCTGTTGGGGGATCATCTGCTGAAGGGCGAATTCGGCCAGGGGAAAGGAGAGGCGACCTTTCTCATCACCCATACCCATTGGGACCATATCATGGGAATGCCCTTCTTCGCTCCTGCGAAAATCGCAGGGAATCGCTTCACGGTGTACGGGCTGAAGCGTGACGGACCCTCGCTTGAAAGTATCTTCGCCGGGCAGCAATCCCCCGAATACTTCGATACGCCCTTCTCGGAGTTCTCCGCCGAGTTCACGTTCAACGAGATCGAAGAGGGGGACATCCTGGCCGCAGGCGGGGCCACCATCACCTGTGCCCGGTTGAACCATCCCTACTATGCGCTGGCGTACCGGATTGTCGCGGATGGTGGGGCGGTGGTGTACGCGACCGATACGTCGCCGTTCCGAGAAGTGCTCATCGAGGACTGGTTCATCAAGAACCCTGCCGATGCCGCGCCGTCGCCAGATGGCCCGCGCTACGAGCAGATGACCCGTCTCCAGGAACGTCTCCTCGCGCTGACGGCGGACGCGGACCTCGTCATCTACGATACCTTCTTCGAGCCGGAAGGCTATAAATCCCGCCCGCACTGGGGCCACAGCACTCCTGACGATGCCATCACGACCTGTCAGGCTGCCCGCGTGAAGCGTCTAGTGCTCTTCCACCACGCTCCGGACAACAGCGACGCGGCGATGGATCAGTTGCAGGAGAAGTACCGCCGGAAGGTCGAAGGCAGGGGGATGGAACTCCTCGTTGCGTACGAAGGGTTGGACCTCCAGGTCCCGTAGCGTTCGGGGGTCGCACTCACACGGTAGGTGGAGGATATGATCCTGACATTCTGGGGCGTGCGCGGAGGTACCCCGGTGCCGGGTTCCGCGACCGCGCAAACCGGCGGCAACACCGTCTGCGTGGGTGTCCTCGACGCGGGGGGCCATCGTGCGGTGATGGACGCCGGAACCGGCATCATCAGACTCGGAAAGAAGCTCCTCGGCGAGCCGCCTGGCAAAGGGCAGGGCGAAATCCACATCTTCCTCACCCACACCCACTGGGACCACATTCAAGGGATTCCTTTCTTCATCCCCGCCTTCATCCCCGGCAACAGGATATACCTGCGGGGGCGTTCGGTTTCGGATCGGCCCCTCTACGACATCCTCGACGGACAGATGAAAGCGCACTACAACCCCATCTTCACCCTCAGCAACATGGGTGCGACGATAGAGGTGCAGGAGATAGGGAACGATCCGGTGCACTTCGCCTCGTTCACCATGAGGACCATCATCCTGCCGCACCGGGGCACTGCCTCCCTCGGGTACCGCATCAGCGACGGAGAGCATACCGCAGTGCTCATGGGCGACGTACATTACGAAGACGCGCCCTCCGACGAGATCGTGGATTTCGTGGAAGGTGCGGACCTCCTGGTCCACGACGCTGGCAAGAATGATCCGTCCAACGAGGAGCACATGGCCGTCAGGCTCGCGCTGACGGCAGGCGTGAAGCGTCTGATCCTGACCCATTACGCGCCGGAGTATACCGACAGCGACGTGAACACTCTGATTTCGACAGCCAAGAAAGCAGCAGGGGCGATCCTTGCCGTTGACGGCGCGACGGAAGGACTGCGAATCACCCTTTGACACCGGAGCGAAGTCTCGCGCTCGGCTTCGGCGAAGATGGGCGGAGATGAACCCGTTGCCGCAGGGGTCTCCTCCGCAGCATCAGGCGAAGAACCGTCCGGACGTCTCTTGAGAAGGTCATGTCCTATTCATCGGAACCGCATCCGGCCTCACTCTCACCGTCATCACCGTTCGACTCTCTACTATCGTTGGCAGGCACATTGTGAAGCAAAAGGCTTTTCTCTGGATCGGTGTTCTCATCAGCGCGTTGTTTCTCTACATTGCCCTCCGGGACATCGCGTTCCACCAATTCCTCTTCGCGCTCCGTCGGGCCGATGTCATGCCGGTGGTCGGCGCATTTTTCCTGATGCTGGTGATTTACCTCTTGAGAACCGCCCGGTGGCAGGCGATCATTCGGTCGAGCACGGAGATCAGCCTACGGCACACCTTCAACATCCTCATGATCGGCTTTTTCGGGAACAATGTCCTCCCGGCACGCGCCGGAGAGTTCATCCGGGCAATCCTGCTGCGGCGGCAGATTCAGGTCACGAAGAGCTTCGCGCTGGGGACCATCGTCGTAGAGCGCGTGACCGACGTGGCGGCGCTCGTGGGGTTGTTGCTCCTTGCGCTGTACCGGATCCCCCCTCAGAATCTGCCCGCAGTGACCACCGAAGTGCGGGCAGTTGCGCTTGGGGTGCTTGCGCTCTTTGTTGCGGGCATGGCAGTGCTGCTTTGGGGGCGCGTATGGGTGGTTGAACTTCTGCGCCGCACGTTCGCCTTGGTGGTTTCCGATGAGACGGCAGCCAGGCTTGCCAGCAAGTTCGACCATTTCTCCCAGGGGCTTGAAGTCCTGCGCAGGCCCCGCGAGCTTGCCCTCGTTTCCGCGCTGTCGGTGCTCAGTTGGGCGGGGATGGTCGTCGTATTCTTCCTCGTATTCACGGCGTTTCACTTCGACCTGCCGCTCTCCGCCGCCGGGTTTGCGGTGGGGCTTGTCAACCTCGGCATGGTCGTCCCCGCCTCGCCGGGGTACGTCGGGACATACGAATTCTTCATGGTGAAGTCGCTCGGCGCGTTCAAGATCGCAAGCGGCGTGGCGCTGGCGTTTGCGTTGGTGACGCGGCTGTTGTGGTATCTCATCGAAGTCATCGTCGGGGCTGCTTGCCTGTGGTCTTCGCACCTGCCGATCAAGCAGCTTTTCCGCATGAGCCGTGCGGACGATCAGACGTCCTCGAACAACAACGCGAATTCCTGAGCAGTCCTCTCATACGCCTTCGGGTTGGAAATATCCTCCCGTGCGAATGCAAGAATCGCATTGCACGGATGCCCGACGGTGGCGGAGAACAGCGAACTCCGCGAGTGCGAAGGATCATCCGATCACCGAACGGACATGGTCAACCGGTGTCGCTTCCCACACCCAGCGCTCGCGCCCGAAGACCCAGTGGCGGGGGCGGTCCCAGGAGGGCGAGATGAGGAGCACCGCGTCGGCCTCGTCGGGGCGCGGCGGCTCAAGCTGGCGATATGCTCGCCGGACAACCTCCGATGGAACCTTCCGCGCACGCCGTGCATTCCGCCTGAAGGCCTCGTCGAGCGATACATCGAAGTAGAGCATGATAAGGTGTGCTCCCGCACGTTGCGCGAGGCTTCTCAGCGATTCGCGCCGCTCGCGGTCGTAGCTTGTCGCGTCGAAGACGACCCGTTTCCCTCGTTCGAGCGCGCGGGCGAGCGCGGTCAGGCTCTGCCGGTAGATAAGCTCGTTCTGCGTCTGATCGCTTGCGTCGCCGAGGGCAATGGAGCGCATCCGGTCCATGGAGACGATCAGTTCTGCGCCGAGATGACGGTCAAGCCAGGTCGTCTTGCCGCTGCCGGGGATGCCCACCGTTGCGATAAGACAACCGCCGCGTTCGGACGGCACGGACCGCATGAGCGCGGCAACCTCTTCTTCCGTCTCACACGCACCCGCAAGCATCGCCGCGAGCGCAATCCGGCGCAGGCGAGCGGGCGTTCCCTCCGGCAGAGGGGGCGGCTCGACCGGCTTTCCCCAGCACCCAGCGCGGCGGCAGGCATCCTCAAACCGCGCAGGAGCAGAAGCGCGTCCAAATATCGCCGCGAGCGCGGCAAGGTCCCGCGTATCAACCTCCAGCGACGCTTCCCGGAGGAGCTTCTCCGGCGGGGGGTTCAGCGAACTCACGAATTCGAGGGATGGCAGGTCCGCATACCGCGCAAGCGCGACCGCCGGTTCGAGGGCATCCGGGGCATATCCGGCGGAGTGCCCAAGCCATCGGGCCAGACGCCCCGCTCCGGCAGAACGGGCGGCGGGCGGAAAGATACGCTCCGCCGCACCGCGTGCGAACGCCGCGAGACGGATTCGGTCCCGATGGGGATGCGTGCGTGCAGCCTCGACGATCCGTTCCGCGACGAGAGACCACCCTTCGCGCTCCGGCCTCTCAATCGCTGTTTCGCCCAACAGACCGGGCGCAGAGGCGAGCGCAGCCATGAGCCGCTCCGCCCAGAGAGGACCTTCCCCGCAGAGAGCGGCCCGGAGGTCTTCGTCGTAAGATGGATTCGCCGATGCCCTGAGATGGGCGTGAGGGATCATCTCAAGAATCTCTTTGACCTTATCACCGGCCAGCGAACTCCATGAGTTCGCATGACGGCCAGAACTCCAGCGCGTCGCACACGATTATCCCTTCCTCCTGGAGGAGCGTCACCGCGTGGAAGCCGTCCGGCAGGCTGAGGTCTTCCGCGATCACGAACGATTCTTCGGGCGAGGGGGCATGAAGGTTGTAGACGCCGCGCTCCGTCCCATCAACGATGATGCGGCATCTCCCCAGATCAGGCCCGCGAGGAGACCACACGCGGAAGCCTCGCCCCCGGTAGTTCCATTTTGCCATCGCGCCTGGTGTCGCAGACGCTGCGCCCGGCGTCGCAGACGCCGCACGACAGCCGATGCCGAAGCGGTACATGGGCGACGACTCAAGCCGCCGCCAGTCCTTCCGTGAAGCTCCGGAACCCATCGTGGCGTCAGTCGCCAGAAGGAAAACGGGATCAACTTGGCCCGCAGGACTCACGGAGAAGCTGCCGACCTTCACGATGCTGCCTTCTTCGGCCAGCACGCCGACGTGCCCGCGTTTGACCGACACGCGGCCTCTCCAGACGCTCTTGCCGCCGAGGCGAAGCACGAGATCGTCGCGGGAATGCTCCATGCTCAGGGCGAGGGATTTGCCATATTGCCCCGCTTCGCTTCCAGAGGCGAGCGCGGTCGTGTTGCCGCCCGCATCCACCTGCGTCAACGACCAGCCCTGCGAGGTCACTTCCCAGCGAAATGAGTCCGCGAGCGTCAGGGCGTGCGCGGTCGCTTCGGCTCCGAACATGTAACTGGGGCCGATGGGAGCGGTATGCCCCCAGAGCAGCGCCGCCGGGCCACTTGCGCTCACTTCGGTCTCTATCGCGACGCGCTCGAACGTCCGCAGCAGCAGGCCGAGGCTGGGGGCGTTCGGCCCGGAGACGACAAAGCCCTGCTGATGCGGTTTGGCCCACGGACGGGCGGCGAGGTTGATCGTACCAATGTCGCTCGCGGTCTTCGACGGGAACATGACGTGCATAGTCCCTGCGTCGTCAATGGCGGCGGCGAACGTCTGCCCCCAGATGCCGCGTGCTTCGTGCGGCACCGGTTCATCGTGCCAGCACGAGCCAAGCTGCACCACCTGCCAGGCGTCCGGCTCGTGCGCCTCTTCACGCGGCGCCCCGTAGAGCACCTGGTAGCTGCGATTGCGCGCCACCGAAGTCGCGGGGGCGTAGACGATCCCTTCGTAGGCAAAGCCTGGGAAGAACTCCACCGGCGCAGGATGGAATCGCCTGCTCTGCGGATAGAGCAGAAGGGTCGGCGGGGTGTACGGCCCCTCGGCGTTCGACGCCGTCATCCCGGCGAGCGCCCACGTGCCCCCGGCGTTCCCCGGCGTGCTCATCATCGCAAGGATGAGCCAATCGCGCTTCCGCCGGAACAGCGTCGCCCCGTACATGCGGACATAGCGCCCCAGAATGGGTTGCTCCTCCGCGTCCAGGTGAATCGGAGATGGGAAACGCACGAACGGTCCGGCGGGGTGTTCGGCGTGCGCGTAGGCGATGCCGCCTCTGCGGTTGTCGGGCGTGGCCCAGTCGTAGACCATGTGATACACGCCGTCGGCGTAACAGACCGAGACATCCGGCATTCCGCCGGGCTTCTTCCCATCGCCGTCGAACGTATCGTGCGAACCTTGGAGCACGAGCCCCAGGTCCGTCCACGTCCGTCCTCGGTCGTGAGAGACCAGACACTGGCATCCGCCCGGCGGCCAATACCCACGCGGATAGAGGCCGACGTAGAGGTACCAATCGCCGGTCGGCGGATCAATGAACAGGCTCCCGTTCACCGTCCACTCGTACGGTGGCCGACCCGCAACGACGGGGTTGCCCGTTCTCCGGACAAACGTATCAAACGACGGGTCGCCGACGACGGGGTGATGCAGCCAGGCGTCGAGCCATTCGGGAGACGCATAGTCCACCCGTGCGTCCATAGTCACCTCCGGGGCAGAGGCCGGAAGATCGGACCTATTTCAGGGCGCAAGCCGGATAATGCTTGCGAAGTCACCCGCAGCCCAGACAAGACCTCCGGCGGCATCCACTGCGCGGAGCACGGCATTCGTCGGGACATCGGTCCTCCGCCACGTCCGTCCGCCGTCGCTGGTCATCAACACGGCGTGCTCCCCGACGACCGCGCCTTCGTCGGGCGTGCTGAAGGCCATCCCTTCGACGCGGACCGGGACGCCGTGCCGCGCCCACGTGCGGCCTCCGTCGTCGCTGCGGAAGAGCACATTCTCCGGGGGGTTGTCCGTGGTACCGGCGATAAGGATGCAGCCCGGCCCCGGAGCCGCAAGAGCGGTCGCCTGCCCGCGCAGGCCGGGGCGATGCTCCGACCAGCGAGCGCCGCCGTCGGTCGTCTTCCACACGCTTCCGGTGGCTGTGAGCACCACCGCCGCGCCTTCAGGGGTGATCTCAACCGCGACAAGGGTCTCCGAGGTCGGCTTCTTCGCCGGTGTCCACGAATTGCCCCGGTCGTCGCTCCGCATCACGAACCCATCCACTCCCACCACCCATACGTCCTCCCGTTGCGCGGCGATGGCCGTCAGGTCGCTCTCCGTCGGCGAGGGGCGCATGTTCCAGGTCGCGCCGCCGTCGAGCGTGCGCATGATCAGGCCGCCCTCCGCGACGGCGTACGCCACATCCCTGCTCGTCCAGACGACACCGTGATAGTTGCCGGGGAGCGCGCTCGCGGGCTTCGACCAGTGCGCTCCGCTGTCGTGCGTGCAGAGGATCAGCCCATCGTCTCCGACGGCGCATCCTCGCCGAGGGTTCGTGAAGGCGACGGCTCTGACGTTCGAGCGGATAAGCTCCGGCAGTCTGCGGGTTCCGAGGTCGGCAGGTCCGAGGATTGCCCCGCCTTCGCCAACGGCGATGGTTCGGTCCGGTCGCAGGCCCTGAACGCCAAGGAGCCGCACCGGCGACGAGAGGAACCGCCACCGCCAGGACTCTCCCCCGTCAACTGACTGCACGACCCACGCGCGGCCCATCTCGGCGATGCCGACGGCGGTGATGGTGCGCTCCTGAGCGAGGATGCCGAACAACGCGCCGGTGGCGTTGACCTCGTGCATCTTCCAATGGAGGCCACCGTCCGCCGATTCCACGATCAGGGGCGGCGCATTCCGCATCTCCGGTGCAGCGACGGCCCATGCGCGCTCTCCTCCGCGCTCCGCCCAGACCGCGGTGAAGCGGTGCGCTGGTCCGAAGGGTTGCTCGGTCCACGTCTGCCCGGCGTCGTCCGTCCGCAGGATCACCGCGTCGCCGTGCGGCACGCCAGGCCGCCAGCCGACGACGAGCGCATGGCTTCCGTCGAACGCCGCCACACCGTTGAGGGACGCGCCGTGCTGCTGATGCTGGGGTATCCATAGGCGTCCGTCCGTCGAGGCGGAGAGGATCAGGCCGCCTTCGCCGACTGCCCAGCCGTGGTGCGCGTCAGGCATGGCAATCCCGCGCAGAGCGACGAACACCCCGGTTTGCTGGGCCTCCCAGCGTGCGCCGCCGTCGTGCGTGACGAGCATGACGCCGCTATCGCCCACCGCCCACACCTCGTTCGCGCCCAGGGCTGCGGCTGCGGTGAGATTGACGCGCCGGGGGGAGGTCTGCACCTGCCAGGTGAAGCCGGAATCGCGGGAGGCGAGGATCGTCCCCGCTTCGCCGACGGCCCAGACGCAACGGCCCCGGTCGGCCATCGTGATCGCGTTGAGCGGTGCGCCGGTCGGGTGCGGATGCTGCCATCGCCACGTCTCTGCGGAAACGCCGGACACGGCGACGAGCACTACTGCAAGAGCGGATATGTTCCTCCGGTGAATCATCGAAATTCCTTTGCATTCGGCGAGAATCTGCGTCCCCTATGCCGTACCTCGGTCGTTCGAACTCATAGAGTTCGCTGGATGAAACCTGACGGATCCATCCACTGTTCTCAGTATACGCAAGTACGTCGGTCAAACGGACCGGGAGCCTTCCCTCTTTTCGCAAGGACCTCTTTCCATGTCTCTGCGCACACTCATGATTGACGGGATGACCTGCCAGCACTGCGTGAAAGCCGTCACCTCAGCCCTGAAGTCGGTCTCCGGCGTCCGGAAGGTGACGGTTTCCCTTGAGGAGAAGAAAGCCGTCTTGGAAGTGGACGATTCGGCCTATTCCGAGAAGTCGGCCCGCGAAGCGGTTGCTGAAGAGGGATACGCCGTGCGTGCGGCGTGAGCATATATTCTCTCGATTTTTGGAAAAAATTTCATCCGAGGTATTGACAGCCGCCGGTGAGGATAGTATCATATTCGTAGTCATACGATACCCATTGATAGAGCACGATAGGTATCAATAGAGGGGGGGGCGATTCCCTCGTATAAAGGGGGTAACAGAATGGATCGAGAAATGGAGATGTGGATCAACGCCCGTCACCGGGCCACGTTCCTGCGCACCTATGTCTTTCCCACGCTTGGGCGCATCGCCGCCGCAGTGATGGGAGTCGGGCTGGGGTATCTCATCGCCCACATGTAATGCGCCTTTCAGTGAGGAATTGTGCATGTCGAGTAGGGGCATGGCGCGCCATGCCCCTACAAGATATTGTTTCGACACACTTTGCAGGGGCGGCTCGCGAGTCGCCCCTGTGGTCCGGGATGAAGTGGTATTATCTGGAACCCGCACAACGTAGAGATTATCAACAGACCCAAATACGCTCGCCTCTCACGCGGAAGCCGCCTCCCTCACTGACCTTTTCGCCGCTCTGCGCAACGAGTAGCGCTGCATGAGGTAGAAGATTACCGGCGTGATGATGAGCACATGGACGGTTGAGGTGATCATCCCGCCGACGATGGGCGCGGCAATCGGCTTCATCACGTCGGAGCCGACGCCCGTGCTCCAGAAGATCGGCAGCAAGCCGATCATCGTCGTGGCGACGGTCATAAGCTTCGGCCTCAGCCGGAGCACCGACCCTTCCACCGTCGCGTCGCGGATGTCCTCTTCGCTGATCCTGCCTTTCTCCTTGCGCCGGTCGAGCGCCTCAAGCAGGTAGATGACCATGACGACGCCCGTCTCGACGGCCACGCCGAACAGCGCGATGTACCCCACCCACACGGCGACGCTGAAGTTGTAGCCGAGCAGATACTGGAGGACGAGGCCGCCGGTGAGCGCGTAGACGACCGCGAGCATGATCATCCCCGCCTCAGCCGCCGAACCGAACGTCATATAGAGCAATACGAAGATGGTCAGCACCACGATGGGCAAGAGGATTGCCAGGCGCGTGCGTGCGCGCAGTTGGAATTCGTACTGCCCGCTCCAGGAGAGCGAATACCCGACGGGCAGCTTCAGTTCGCTCTCAAGGAACGCTTTGGCCTCGTGGACGTAGCCGCCGATGTCCCGTCCGGCCACGTCCACGAACACATAGCCGGTGAGCAGCCCGTTCTCGTCGCGCATCATCCCCGGCCCGCTCGTCATGCGCACGTCGGCGATCTGTTCGAGTGGGACGTGGCGCGTCCTTCCTGATGGGCTTCCGTCGCTTGCCATGCCGGTCATACCGCCCATCGCTTCGCCGCCCGCACCACTTTCCAGAGGGATGAGGATGCGCCTGATCCGCTCCACGTCGTCGCGCAGTTCGCGGAAGTAGCGCACGGTGATCGGGTAACG
>Ga0172366_10002436_pt1 | contig 14576 bp, 12 predicted proteins | sample LakKivSesite69cm_FD_114533 | JGI IMG/M metagenome (GOLD analysis project Ga0172366, IMG submission 114533) | Sediment microbial communities from Lake Kivu, Rwanda - Sediment site 69cm | ecosystem: Environmental > Aquatic > Freshwater > Lake > Sediment | place: Rwanda: Western Province, Lake... | reverse complement strand
TTGTCTTCTTTTAGCATTTTGTTTGTTTCGTTTAAAATGCTGAAACATCCATTGCAGAGGGTTAGAATGTTTAGGTTTTGCTGTTCAGCTACACAGAGATTTCTTGTAGCCAAAGTTATCATTAGGTCATGATTTATTGCATCCATTGGATATCCACAACAGTTAAACGTGGGCATCTCAACCAATTCTACTCCAAGTTTTTCGAGGACTTTCCTCGCAGAAATCTCGTAGCTTCCAAGTCTATAGGGAATAACGCAACCGAGAAATATCAAATACTTTTTTTCTGGCATTTCAACTCTTCACCTTCTCAAAAGTTTTCACATTTTCAAGCATGTCCAAGGAACCTGTAATTTTGAAGATTTTCGCAATTTCTTCCAGATTCGGCTTAGGCAATGGTGGAAGCCCAAGTTCCACCCTCTTCTTGTGGCGTGATTCCATAATCTCGTATACGTAACCCCCCTTCAAAAGGTTACAGGCGAGTTCCCTGTAAACCAACGGCATAGTACCCTTTTCTTTTACAGATAGGTTTCGTAAAACACGCACGATTCCAGCAATTTCCACTTCCTGTGGGCAGTGATCAACACATGTGAAACATGATGAGCACAGCCAAAGGGCTTCATCTGAGAAAAGTCTATCCTTCAGTCCTAACTGCACCATTCTCGCTATTTTTCTTGGCCTGTAGAAGTCGCTGAACCTCGCAATTGGGCAGTCAGCGGTGCATGTTCCGCATTGGAAGCAAAGCATGATTCTTTCTGCGCCATGCTTACTCATTTTATACTTGAATTTTGGGTCCATTTCCTCAGCTTTTATAACACTCGGAACATATTCCTGCGTTTCACTCATTTGTTTTCCCTCCATTCTTTAGCGGGTTTGGTCCAAGTTTTTTTATTTGTTCCACCATGTCCCGTACGACTGTGGCGAATTTGTCTCCTTCGCTTGCGGAAATCCATTCGAGCCGCACACGTTCTGGTTCTATTCCGAAATCTTGTAAAACTTTCTTTAGTAGGGTTATCCTTCTTAAAGCCTTGAAGTTTCCGCTAATATAATGGCAGTCTGATGGCAAGTGACACCCAGCAATAAGCACTCCATCCGCACCATCCTTTAAGGCTTCGAGGACGAACGTGGGGTCAATTCTACCGCTGCACATGACACGTATGATTCTGATGTTTGGAGGATATTGAATTCTACTGACTCCAGCTAAGTCAGCACCTGCATATGCGCACCAGTTGCAAAGAAAGCCAATGATTTTTGGCTCAAATTCTCCTTTGCTCATGCTCTGGCCTCCACTAACGCGGCTTTAATTTGAACAAGTATTTCGTCAGTAGTAAAGTGCCCCATACTAATGGCTTTGGTTGGACACGCCGTGCCGCAAACACCGCAGCCTTTGCACAAAGCTTGAATAACGTGCGCCACGAGCCTTTCGTCTTTTTCTTTCATCTCGATCGCACCATACGCACATAGATGTTCACAAATCCTACAACCGCTACATAAATCTTCGGTAACGTTTGCTACAATTCCTTCCATCTCAAGCGTGGGTTTTGAAAGTATGGTCGTCGCTCTTGAAGCGGCAGCGCACGCTTGAGCTATGCACTCGTCAATGTATTTGGGTGAGTGAGCCATGCCGCAGAGAAAAACGCCTTCCGTCGCGAAGTCAACGGGTCTAAGCTTCATGTGAGCCTCCAAGAAAAAGCCGTCCTTGTTTAGTGGCACTTTGAGCAGTTCTGCTACGCGTTTGTTGTCTGGGTTCGGAATCACGGCGGCGCTCAGAACCACCAGATCCGGTTCTAACTGAACCTCTTCTTTTATGACTGGTTCCCAGAAGGTTACTTTCAGTTTCCCATCTTGATTTGTAACCCTTGGCTTTCTTTCATCTTCATAGTTTACGAAGAGAACGCCTCTCGTTGAGGCCTCTCGGTAGTAGTCTTCTTTGAAGCCGTATGCCCGTATGTCTTTGAATAAGACGTAAACTTCCGTTTCAGGGCTAACTTCTTTAATTTTTAATGCGTTTTTTATGGCTTGTCCACAGCAGATTCGCGAGCAGTTCGGATTCTTCTCGTTTCTCGCTCCGACGCATTGAATCATGACTACGCTTCCAGCGTTGAACTGACCGTTGGCAAGCTTTTCCTCCAGTTCATGTTGCGTAAGAACCCTTGAATTTTGACCGTAAAGGTACTCGGTTGGCTTGTATTCGGTGGCGCCTGTTGCCACTATGACTATGCCATGGTCAACCCCTTTTTCCTCACCATCACGCCCACGTATCTTTGCCTTGAAGTTCCCCACGAACCCGCTGATATCCTCTACTTCGGACTCAAAGTAAACGTGTACCTTATAATTTTCCAAAACAGACTTGATAAGTCTACTCAATTTTTCTTTCGGATCTTCATCGCTCTCGAGCAAGTAGCGAATATTCCTCAAGTGCCCGCCCAACTCTTTTTCTCTTTCAACAAGGTGCACTTCGAAACCTTGTTTTGCAAGCTCTAGAGCCGCAGTCATTCCTGAAATTCCGCCGCCGATGATCAAGCCTACTGGTGTGACACTTATCTCTGGCTTTTGCAGAGGTTGCAGGAGTTTGGCTTTCGCAACTATCGAGCGGACAAGGTCTTTGGCTTTTTCTGTCGCCTCTCGGGGTTCATGCATGTGCACCCAACTGCACTGGTCTCTGATGTTTGTCATTTCAAACAAGTACGGGTTCAAACCCGCCTCTTGAACGGTTTCCCTGAATAATGGCTCATGCGTCCTTGGAGTACACGAGGCTACAACGACCCTGTTAAGCCCGTTTTGTTGGATTTTTTCAATGATGAGTTTCTGCGTGTCTTGGGAGCATGTGTACAGGTTGGCTTCCGCGTAAACTACGTTAGGCAAGGTTTTGGCGTACTCCACAACTTCTGGAACGTTGACTACCCCTCCGATGTTGATTCCGCAATGGCAGATGAAGACGCCTATGCGTGGTTCCTCTTGGCTCACGTCCCTCTCAGGCGGATATTGCTTAGCAGTGACAAGCTTTCCGCGTTCAGATGCAATTATGTTCATGGCTTCTGCTGCTGCGCCGCTGGCTTGGGCAACGCTCTCAGGGATGTCTTTGGGAGCACTGAAGGCACCGCAAACAAATATGCCCTTCTTTGAAGTTTCTAGCGGGGCGAAAGTTGATGTCTTGCAGAAATTATACTTGTTAAGTTTTATCCCAAAGTTTTCAGCAAGGGCTTCAGCGCTCTTCGGCGGTTGCATTCCTATGGACAGAACGGCCATGTTGAATTCTTCCGTCTTGGGTGTCTCGTCTTCAACATAGTGAACTAGAAGATTGCCCGTCCCCGGGTCTTCGGTTAGACTTGCAACCCTTGACCTTACAAAGCGTATGCCGTACTCCTCTTTGGCACGGTTATAGTAATCGTCGAATTCTTTGCCGTAAGCACGTAGGTCCATGTAGAATATTGTTGCATCCAATTTTATCGGCGCGTGTTCTTTGGCAATTACTGCTTCTTTCATTCCATACATGCAACACGCCGCGGAACAATAAGGGTTGCCAAGCTGGTAATCCCGTGAACCAACGCACTGAATGAAAGCTATTTTCTTCGGGATTTCGCCATCGGAGGGTCTTAAAACGAGTCCCCCGTACGGGCCAGAAGCACTCAAAATGCGTTCAAATTCTATACTTGTTACAACGTTTGGAAAACGTCCATACCCATACTCTGTTTTCATCTTAGCATCAAAACATTCGAAACCAGGCGCCAGCACTATTGAGCCTACCTTTAGCGTGGTTTCACTATCCTTCTGATCATAGTCTACGGCCTTTGCTTTACAAACCTCATAGCACGTTCCACAACCGATACATTTTTCCCGGTCTATCATGTACTTGAGTGGAACTGCTTGTGGATAGTCCACGAAAATTGCGCTTCTATTGCCCAGTCCTTCATTGTAAATGTCTACGGCTTCAATTGGACATTTCTGTGCACAGACACCGCAACCGTTACATTTGTCTTCGATTATGTAACGACTTCGTTTTCGAAGTTTCACTTCGAAGTTTCCGGCTTCACCGCTTAAGCTCATTATGTCAGCGTTAGTCAATATTGTAATGTTCGGGTGTCTTCCGGTTGCCACAAGTTTGGGCGAGAGAATGCACATTGAACAGTCGTTTGTTGGAAATGTCTTGTCCAGTTGGGCCATCACTCCGCCGATGCTTGCCCCTTGATCAAGTAAGTACACCTTGAATCCTGAATCCGCCAAGTCCAACGATGCTTGTATTCCGGCAACTCCTCCGCCGACAACGAGAACCGCTCCAACTTTTTCACTTGCCATCTTCTAAACCTCCAACGCCCTATAGAACGGCGTTGTTCCATCAACATGGTCCAAGGCTAGCATATTCCGCCTCCGCATGTTTACTATGTGCTGAAGCACCGCCGATGGTCTCATGCCTGTTACTTCCGCTATTTCCCTAACTGAGAGCGACTTAGGTTTTGTCAAGACGTAGATTTTGTTTCGAATAAATTCTGTTTCAACAATATCATCCATCAGATCGTCAAATTGTCCGGGCGGTATCTTTTCGCCGTAAGCGTTGACGAATTCTGTTAACTCTTCTTCTCTACCAAGCAGTACCCTTAGCCTGAAGTCAGAGGCTGCTCTTTTGGCAGATAGAATGTTAACCAAGAAAGCGGATTCTGGCTTTTCAGTTTTTAATGGAAAAGGTTTGATCTTCCGTATTTCTTTAGAAAATTCTTTCAAGTATGAATCTAAACCTTTTCCGTCAAGAGGCGAGTACCAAAGCAATTTTACACGTTCCGGTTCTGAACCAGTCAGTGAGACAAGTTTCTTTAACATTTTGACGGCTCGTTCTGCTTGAAGGTTGCCATCAACATAATGGCAGTCTGGTGGTTGGCAACCAGCTATCATAACAGCGTCTATGCCTTTTTCGAACATTTCAAGAACTATAACTGGGTCAATCCTTCCGACGCAGTTTACGCGCACTACGTTAGCGTTCGGTGGAACAGGGTTTTCTTCTCCGCAAAACGCCAAGGTGCATGTGAAGCATACAATTTTTGGGTTCGCGTTGTTTTCCATTTTTATTCATCTCCATTCAGGTTGCTAAGGCAAGACTTATGATGCGCTCGCTAGTTTCCTTCTTCATGGTTATGGCTTGTTCTGGGCATCTGGCTGCACATATTCCGCAACCTTTGCAAAGGTCTTCGTTTACTTGGGCGACACCGTTTTCATCCTTTCTGACAGCCTCGAAGGGGCAGACAACTGCGCACACGTTGCAGCCCGTACAGAGAGCTTCGTCAATTACGGCCTTGTCAGCCTCACAGAATTCTGTGTTTCCTAGGCATTCTGCGCATGGCCCGCAGCCTAAACAGCGCCAAGCCTCAAACTTTGCGTTTCTTTCGATTCTTTCCAGATAATCAGCGGCTTCTTCAAAACTTAATCTGGGTTTTTCCACTGGAGACTCATATCTTCGTTCCTTCCTCTTGATGTAGCCCCAATTCTTAACCCACGTTGTCTCTTCAACATTTTCGTCTCTTCCAAGGTGCAGATCTTGTCCATTCAGGTAAAGGTGGATCGAAACGGCTGCTCTTTTTCCCTGACCCACAGCTTGAATAATGCTCGCTGGCCCCGTGACTATATCGCCGCCTGCGAAAACGCCTGGCAATCTGGTTTCCAAGGTCAAGGGATCGGTTGCTATTAACGGAACTCTTGCCTCCTTATCTAAAAGCTCATGTGGTATTGATGCTGCTTCGGCAAGTTGTCCAAGCGCAGGTATTACGGTATCCACTTCGTACTGATGTTCAGAAAAGCTTATTGGAATCGGCCTTCTTCTGCCACTTTCATCTGGTTCACCTAGACGCATGCGTACGCACTCTACGGCCTTAACCTTTCCATTTTCACTGATGATCTGTTTTGGAGCGACCAGGAAATAGAATTTAACATCGTCTTTTTCGGCCTCTGCAACCTCGCCGGGTAAAGCGGGCATTTCTTCACGAGACCTTCTGTACAAGACCATGACTTCTTTAGCGCCGAGCCTTTTGGCGGTCCTCGCGGCATCTATTGCGCTGTTTCCGCCGCCAACCACCGCCACTTTTTCTCCAACATCAACATGTTTTTTAAGTGCAACATCTCTTAGAAGATCAACAGCGTTAACAACGCCTTCTGAATCTTCACCTGGAACGTTAAGCTTCATGCCGTTCTGAGTGCCAATAGCCACAAAAATTGCCTGATATCCATTTTCTCTTAAGCTATCGAGGGTGGTATCTTTTCCGAAATCTACTCCCGTCTTGATTTCTACGCCTATATCTTCAATGTATGCTACCTCTTTTGCAACGACGAATTTTTCAAGACGAAAATCAGGTATGCAATAGCGCATCATTCCGCCAGCTTCAGACATGCGCTCAAAAACTGTCACGTGATAGCCGAGCTTTGCAAGTTCGTAAGCCGCCGTGAGTCCAGCTGGACCAGCGCCTATTATCGCAACTTTCTTATCATAGCTCTTCGGTATCCGTTCGGCTTCGACACGTCCTTCTTCCCGCTCAACGTCGGCAGCAAACCTTTTCAGGGCGCGAATGGCAACCGCTTGATCAACGTTTGTTCTTGCACAAGCATCTTCACATGGACTGAAGCAAACTCTTCCGCAGATTGCTGGAAAGGGCATGTCGCTCCGTATGAGCTCCACGGCTTCTTTGAATTTTCCTCTTTGAAGCAGAGAAACATATCCTTGGACATTGACACGCGCTGGGCACGCAGCTCGGCATGGCGGCAGCAGTTTCTTTACGTTTGTATGCGTAAGATTTGCCATTGTTAAACCAGCTTTCTAGAATATTATATTGTTCTAGGCGAAATATATTAAGCGCTCTGCGCTAAGCTTGGCATAAATGTGACGCATTAAAACAAAACAAAGCGTGCGTAAAAAATGGAAGAAAGTTATGCGCGCAATCTTCCTTCTAGTTTAGTTACCAACCTGTTGTATTCTCTTGCACCTAGCAAGCTTTGAAGTTCCTGCTCTAGGACTAATGAGTTGTTAGGTTTAATCTCTACAATCCATCCTTGATCGTATGGATCTTCATTGATCTTATTGGGTTCGTTCTTTAGGTTTTCGTTTATTTTGACTATTTTGCCACTGACTGGAGTGTACAGATCAAACATGAACATCCATGTCTCTGCAACGCCGAAGGCTTCCATCTTCTTGATTTCCTTTCCAACAGTTTCCGTCATAACGTGAACTATTCCTTTCAGGTGTTTTTGTGCGTAGTCGGAAACGCCGACGCGTATGTTTCCTTCGGGTGTTATCTGCGCCCAGGTATGTTTGGGTGTATATAGGAGTAATTCTGGTGTTAACAGTAGTTCTTTGCGTTTTTCAGCAGTGATTCCTTTCGCACGCATAAGATCTTCCAAACGCAATCGAATGGCCTCTGAAACAAATTCTGATATGCTTCGATAACGACCTGTTCTGATCGCCTCTTCAATTTCTTTTATCAATTCTTGTCTAATGCTCACGGTTTTCCATTCAGACATTCGACATCACCCTCCTTCACATCTGAGTCATATATAGCATAAGTCAAACATATATACTTAGTGTATATAATGTACGAAGAAGTAAATACTACGCGGACGATTGACGCCTTATGTTCGGTACGCTTGCCAAAGCCTGCGTTACCATCAGCTATCTATTTTTGGGCTCTCCCGAAACCTAGCAAGTTCCAGACGCGTTCATGTACGTAATAAATGATAATTTTCAGCACGAACTCCAGAAGGCCAACACTGCCACTTATAACTACATTCCCGGTGTACACAAAGACCAGAAGAATTGTTGTCAGAGTCGCAACGATTCTCCAAGAAATTGCTTTTACTACACTTCTAACAGGTTTTTCCATCTGTTTAATACTCCTTTTCAGCTGTGCTCTCTGTCTTTAACGCTATATAAAGCATAATTATTTTTCTATTAAATAATATCTTCCTTCTTCTGAATTCCGACGGCGTCAAACTAAAACAAAAAGAATATACTCAACCGTATAGTAAATACTATAAATAAGGTGATATCTTGGAAAGCAGGAAAGTGCAGAAAGTAGGGTATTCGACTATTACAGTTTCGCTTCCCAGTGAATGGGTAAAACAAAACAACATAAACCCTGGCGATCTGGTTTTTCTTATGCCAGAGAAGGATGGAGCGCTGAAAGTTCTGCCAGGTCACATTGCCCAAAAGGAGGAAGCAGAAGAATACATAATAAACAGTGACGCGTGCGAGGAGCAGGGCATGCTTGGAAGAATAATTGTGGGATGTTACATACTTGGACGCGATGTCATAAGAGTGACGTCTTCAAACAGAATAAGAAGACAGCATGTTGATGAGATTCGGGGAATTATCCGTAAACTAATTGGTCTCGGCATTTTGGAAGAGACGCCAAAAAATATTCTTTTGCAATGTTCTGTCGATCCCACCAAATTCAAGCTCGACATGTTAATTAGAAGATTATCACTGATTGCCTCAACAATACTATCTGAAGCAATGCAAGCTTTAATGGATGACGAGAAGCTTCTTGCAGAAGAAGCAATTAGACGCGAAGACGAAGCGGACACAATCTACTATCTTGCGGTGCGCCTGCTTCTATCTGCACAGACAAACCCAGACATAGCGGAAAAAGTAGGTGCGACAGACAGTCTCTTCATTCCTGCAACCCGGTTGATACTGCAGTATCTAGAGTTAATCGCCGACTATTCTGAAGATATGGCCAAAAAGATCATTGCACTCGAAATCCGAAGACGCGAGTTGCCCAATGAAACAGTAGAGAGTATCTACCATCTGGGTGAACTAGTGCAAACGATTTTCCAGAAGGCTTTGGACTGCATTTTCATAAGAGACCTGAGAGTTGCAAACGGAGTTCTGGAGATGAAAGAGGTGCTTGAGGCGGAGTCTGAAAAGCTAATACGAGAGCTTCCCGAAATTCCGTACTTAAGAGCGATGGTCTCATGCTTGAGCAAAATCGCAGATTTGGGTTCAACAATCGCAGATATAGCCATAAATAGATCATTAGAGAAACCTAGTAAGGATGTCGAACATATTATTCGGACGGTGAAGCACTCAAGAACTGTGCCTTTATCGGCTGTTAAGTGATTATAGCGTACGGGTGCGCCAAACATGACACGGGAAGGCTAATATATATAGAGGTAAATATTATACATACCGCACGCGAGCCGGGGGCCATCAAAATAAATGACTCGTTTTGAAGAAGCATTACAAAACATAGATATTTTCTGCAAAGTGTTAGTGAGCAAAATGCTTGAAGATCCCGCAGAACCTGGACATAACATCTTCATTGAGCCAATGGAAAAGCTTCTCTTGAGAAAACAAGCTGTCGAACAACTTTCAGATTCAAGTTCTATAGCCAAGTCCCTTATTTCACTTCCGCTGGCAGAAGAACCGCTAATTGATGTCTTTGAGGATGATAGTCGCGTTAAGATTCTGATGGAGTGCCACTGCAACGATCAAAAAGTCACTGTGCACACGGGTACAGATGACATAGAAATATGTGAGAAAGAATGCTATACGAATGAAGAGGGTAAAGAAGTATGCTCTGACAAATGCCAGAAGATAGACGTCCCAAGCAAGAATCTGCAAATAGAGGACATGACTGCAAAATGCAGCAACAATGCAGTTTTAGAAATTGATATTCCCAAAAAAATTAGGAACACGAACAACCAAGTATCATTCGATGACCAGCATCAATTCTGAATTATTTCAGCCATCACAAAAATCAGACGATTTTATTCAGAACCTTGTCTACTTTTATTTTATGGAAGTCAGGGGCAAGTTCCTTCGGGTCTATTCCTAAAGCCAAGCTTAGAAGCTCAGCATAATGGAGAACCGGCATATTGTATTCTTCGTGGAATGCAGACTTCATTAATATTTGTCCCAAGTCTAGAGTTAGAAAACAGAATGGACAGAGGGTTGCTATGCAATCAGCATCTGCTTTAGTGGTGTTCACGATTTTTTCGCGGGCTATGGCCAAAGCAACATCGTCAGCATATCCCCTTAAGAGTCCGCCGCAACACTTCAACTTGTTTCTGTACCAGATGCTTTTGGCGCCCAGTGCCTCAACTAAGTCGTCAAAGATGTGCGGACGTTCAGGATCATCAAATTTCAGAAGCTCACTAGGTCTGAGGGCATGGCAACCAGAAAAGGATGCCACTTTCAGATTGCTTAAATTTTTGACTATGGCCTTCCTTAGGCGATCTAGGCCTACATCTTCTATTAGAACCTGCAGATAATGTTTCACTTCTTTGCTGCCTTTGAATTCTTTCCCAGCGCTGGACAAGATCCGGTTTACTCTTGCCTTAAGTCTTTCATTCTTCTTCAGCGTGGCATTTGCCATAGCTAAAGACTCAAAGCAGCCTGTGCATAGCGTAACTATGTTAAGATCAGCTTCCTCTGCCAGACAGATGTTATATGCCGCGATGGATAGGCTGGTTTCCAAATCTATTGATTGCAGCGGCGGGGGGGCACAGCACGTCATGTCGGCTAAATCAACAAGTTCGATTCCAAGTTTAGGCAGAGCCTTTCTCGCTGATAGCTCATAGTGCGGCTGGCGAGCTGGAATGGTGCAGCCAAGGAACAAAGCATAGCTTGTCATGATTCCTCTTCCCCTTTCTGCCAAATCGCATCAAATCCAGTGGTTGAGAGAATTTTTCTTAATGAGTCTATGCCTGTTGATTTAAGCGGCGGCAGACCGAATTCAGGTCTTTTCTTTTCTAAGAACTTGGAGATCGGCACTATACGACCTTCGCTCATTAACCCAGCTGCAAACTCTGCATAAATGTTAGGGATGTTTCCCCTTCTGATAGACATATTTCTTAGCGCGTAGATCACATCGGCTATCTCAACTTTTTGAGGGCATCGCTCTTGGCAATTGTAGCATGAACAGCAAAGCCATATGGCATCGCCGGAAAGGGTCTCCTCTTTCTCTCCTAGAAGCGACTGCTTTATGACTTCCCTTGGGTTGAACTTTTCAGTGATTTTGGCCACTGGGCAGCTGCTGGCGCAGGTTCCACACTGGTAACAGAAAGTCACTGTCTCACCGCCTAATTGGGTCATGATTTCCTTGGAAAACGGTAATTGAGATTTTTTTACTTCCTTCTCGAGTGCCATTCCGTCAGATCTCCTCTAAGAACTTCCCATCAATCGCAGTGGACCTAACCTTTCCAATCTCTCGGTCATCATCTGCGCAGTTTCAGCGAACTCATTCCCTTCGATGTATACCATGTTGAACATTTCCAATCGCTCTGGTTCTAAGCCGTATTCCTTCAGCAAAACCTTGGCAAGCTCAACCTTCTTTTGAGCCTTCAGACTGCCGACCTCATAATGGCAACCGTCGCTCTTGCATCCTACGACCATCACTCCTTCAGCGCCAGCCTTGAATGCCTCTAAGAACTGATGAACCTGCAAGATGCCAGTGCAGGGAACTTTCATGACCCTGATATTGGCTGGATACTGCATCATCGCCATACCGCAGGAGTCCACGGCTGCGTGGCCACACTCTGAACAGCATATCGCCAAAATCAAAGGCTTTGATGTCCCATTTACAGACATAAGCGCGTTCATTTGCGCTAAAATCTGATTTGGCCGTGTGTGCCTAAGTTCGATGGCGTTAACGGGGCAAGTTCCCACGCAAACTCCGCATCCCTCACACAGCAGATCGGATATTTGCGCAACAAAATGCTCTTCATCTTTGGGTACTAAACTTATCGCACCATAAGGACATGTGACGGGACAAAACTCGCAGTCACCGCAGTATTCCTCATTAACGAAGGCAGTTCTCTGATCTTTAACTATCTTGCCCGTGGTCAAGAATTTGGCTGCTTTCACGGCTGCTGAGTGGGCATGGAGAGAAGTCGTTGGCGCATCTTTCGGAAAAGTCGCACCTCCACAGAGAAATATGCCTCTAAGCTTTGTCTCCGTAGGCCTTAGTTTAGCATTGTACTCCTTGAAGAAGCCGTCTTCGTCTAGCTCGATGCCAAGAATCTGGGCAAGTTCTTTAGTGCCTTCAGCCGGCACCATAGCAGGAGCCAGCACCACCAGGTCAGCCTCCAACTCTAGGAATTTTCTTGAAATCTGATCCTCAACATCGACAATCAACATGTTCACTTCCGGGTCATGCACAACCTCAGTGGGTCTACCTTTAACGAATTTTATTCCCATCTCTCTGGCTCTTTCATAGTAGTATTCATGTTCTCTTCCTGTGGTTCTTATATCTATGTAACATACTGTAACATCCGCGTCTGGATCAGCTGATTTGATTAACATGGCATGCTTCAGGGAAATCATACAGCAAATGCTGGAGCACCAAGGATTCCATCTTCTGTCTCGCGAGCCGACACACTGTATCATAACAATTTGCTTGGCAGGCTTTCGATCTGAAGGCTTAATAACCTCGCCATTTGTAGGACCAAAACCATCGATCATTCTGGCAAGTTCAAGATTGGTTATGACGTTTGGAAAATCGCCATAGTGATACTCTTTTATTACGCTTGGGTCATACTCTTGGAAACCTGTGGCGATGATTACGCTGCCAACGTTAAGCGTCATCCGTTCACTTTTCTGGTCCAATTCTATCGCTTCAGTTGGGCAGACTTCAACGCATTTAGCGCAATCGTAGAATTTGCAAGCACTCTCGTCAATGACGTAGACTGGAGGATAAACATTTGGAACATTCATGTAAATAGCCTTGCGTTTTTTCAGTTTTGCGTTATGTTCGTCTGGCACTTCCACAGGGCAAACAGTGGTGCAAAGGTCGCAGCCAACACATTTAAGTTCATTGACGTACCGCGGTTTCTTCTCTATCGTTATCCTATAGTTTCCCGGAATCCCTTCAGCATTTACAACTCTTGAATTAGTAAGTATACTCAGATTGGGGATTTCTGAGAATCCCGAACGATACACGCACTTCCTGGAAGTGTGGGTGATAGTTTTCACATCCGACGCTGGAGACTGTATGCAAATGGCACAATCGTCTGTAGGGAAGAATCGACTTGCACGGGCAGCTAAGCCGCCTAAGAATGGCGCCTTTTCAATAAGATGCACTTGGAACCCTAAATCCGCCAAGTCCTCTGCTGCTTGCATGCCAGCTATACCTCCACCTATGACGAGTACAGATTTGAGAGTTGGAAATTCGAGTTTCTCGATGGGTTCGAGAAGCTTGGCACGTTCTATGGCGGCTAGGAGCATGGCTTTGGCTTTTTCAGTGGCTTCCGACGGCGTGTCTCGATGAGGCCACGCGCAATGGTCTTTAAGGTCAATTACTTCTACCAAGTAAGGATTAAGGCCTGCTTCTTCAACTGCTTTGACCACATTCACTTCGCCAAGTTTCGGGAGACCTTGTGCAACGACGACCCGATTTATCTTTCCTTTTTTGATGGTGTCCACTATCGTTTTTAACCCTTGGCCGCGCCAATGTTCATTAGCTCTCGCAACTAGTGAGACCCCTGAGACTTGTTTTACGTAACTCATTAGAGCGTCAAAGTCGAGGATTTTAGGAAGTTGATTTCCACAGTCAGACAGGAATACTCCAACTTTAATTTCTTCCATTCTTGATCCCTTACCTTATCAATTTTCTTAACAGATGTTTTTCGCTGTCGTAAATCTCCACTTGCAGGGGCATCTCACCGATGGCGAAGTGAGTGGCACAAGCAAGGCAGGGATCGTAGGCTCTGAAAGCCATTTCCACCATGTTCAATATTCCATCGCTGACGTTGCCATTATGTATAAGACCGTTGGCGGCATTTTTTATGGACATGCAGATGCCCGGTGCGTTGTGTGTTGTGGCCACTATCAAGTTCACTTTTTTGGCTAAGGCGTTTTCGTCAAGTATGTAATGATGGATCAGAGTGCCCCTAGCAGCTTCTACTATTCCTACGCCTTCCCCGGGTTTTCCAGGTTTGTTTTTGATGTCTTTCTTTGTTATGCCTGGATCCGTTATTAGCTCTAATGCCCGTTCGGTTGCATACATGAGCTCTATCAATCTTGCCCAGTGAAAGGCCAATGTGGCGTGTACTGGTTTTCCGCCTAGAGTTTTGTACATTCTCTCGTACTCTTCTTGTGCTATGGGTGTGGCCATGCCTTCCGCAGCGTTGAGCCTACCGAGGGGACCCACCCTATAGATGCCGCTTTCTATCCCGTCAACCAAGCCTTTCCATCCAACTTCCTTAAGGTAGGTGAGTTTGACGTATGTCCACGGTTCAACGTGCTCTTCGACGACATCCAAGTATTGTTGGGGAGAAAATTTCACAAACTCCTTTCCTTGCGGATCTACGACTCGAACGTCGCCGTCGTAAAAGTTCACCTTGTTGTTTTTGTCAACCGTTCCCATGTAATAGGTTTTCAGGGTGTAAGGCTCACTTTTGATCAGGTTCACGTAATCAACGTTTTTGAGGACTACGTCGTCGAAGAGTTTTAGAGAGAATTTTGCGAACTCCACGCAGCTTCTTATCATTTTTTCAATTTCTTGTCTGTCTTCTTCAGAGAGCGGTTTCGCAATTCCACCCGGGATGCATGCGCTCACCGGGTGCGTCGGTCTTCCTCCGAGCATGCCGGTTATCTTCTGTCC